>SXGQ01269880.1_pt1 | contig 14516 bp, 8 predicted proteins | sample 3178371 | NCBI WGS metagenome assembly SXGQ01 (sample SAMN11356859, study PRJNA531348) | freshwater metagenome | isolation source: freshwater sample F1-20 | place: China: Fuxian Lake, Yuxi | collected 2017-12-25
CAAGACGCCGCTGCTCATCCAGCACGGTGATGTCGACCGGCGCACGGGGTTTGTGCAGAGCGAGATGATGCTGCGCGCACTGAAGCAACTTGGACGCGAGGTAGAGTCGGTGCGTTATCCGCGGGCGAGCCACGAGATGAGTCGTTCGGGCGAACCGAAGCAACGGCTCGACAGTCTCGTGCGCTACGAAGAGTTCTTCCGCCGTTACATCGGCGAGAATTGAACGCGCGGCGAGCAGGAGCCGACGCTTTTTCGACCTTTCTCGTTTGGTCACGCAACGCACGATCGCAAAAAGCAAGCCCCGGCCCTTTTCAGACGCCTGCTACGAAGTAAGATTTATTCGCAGCGAAATCTAAAGTCGCCGTTTCTCTATCGTTGCTTTATCGGACACAAAAAATCGCCCTGACCAGAGATGCGCGTGATCGCGTCGTCTCTGTGGCCACACAGGCGCGACTCGAGGGCTACTTCCGCCTCGAATGGAAGTGGCTGCCTATGGCCAAGGGCCTCGGAAGAGCCGAGGGGGCCATAGCAAGATCCAGCAAAATTTGGCGAGGATCACCCACTCGTTGCTCTCTCAGCGGCCTGCGTCTCATCGCTTCACTCATGGGAGCTCTGTCGCAATTGGCACAGCCTTTGTCGTCACGCTTTTTCGGTTCACGGGGTAATATCGCACTCAATTGACTTACCCTTTCACTATGCATCGCAAACTACGTTTTGGCATGATCGGTGGCGGCCGGGGTGGATTCATCGGCGCCGTGCATCGCATCGCCGCGCAAATGGACGCCCAGGCGGAGCTGGTTGCAGGTGCGTTCTCCTCCGACCCGAAACGCTCGCTGGATTCAGGCAGGGATTTCTACCTCGATCCGGCGCGCGTCTACGGGAGCTACGGTGAAATGGCTCGGGCTGAGGCCGCCCAGCCGCGTGAGCGCAGGCTCGATTTCGTCGTGATCGTGACGCCCAATCACGAACACTTCCGACCGGCCACGCTGTTTCTGGAACTCGGCTTCAATGTGGTTTGCGACAAACCCGTCGCCTTCGATCTGGCGGAAGCCAAGGCGCTGCGTGCGCTCGTGGCGAAAACCGGAAAGGTCTTTGTTCTGACCCATAACTACACAGGTAACGCGATGGTCCGCCAGGCGCGCCAACTCGTCAGGGCGGGGAAGCTCGGCGTCATTCGCAAAGTCGTGGCCGAGTATCCCCAAGGCTGGCTCGCTACTCGACTGGAGGCGACCCATCACAAGCAGGCTTCGTGGAAGACTGATCCCAAGCGCTGCGGCGCGTCCGGTTGCCTCGGCGACATCGGCACTCACGCGGAGAACCTCATCCGCTTTGTGACCGGTATGGAAATTGATGAACTTTGCGCAGACCTGACCACCTTTGTGCAGGGCCGAAGGCTGGAAGATGACGGGAACGTACTCTTGCGATTCAAAGGCGGAGCCCGCGGTGTGCTGCAGACTTCCCAGATCTGCATCGGTGAGGAAAACGCGCTCACCTTGCGGGTCTACGGCACCAAGGCTGCGATCGAATGGCATCAGGAACATCCCAACGAGTTGATCATGAAATTTGCCGATCGCCCGCGTCAGGTCTGGCGCCGGGGGAATGGCTACCTTGACGCCGATGCGGCGCGCCATACCCGAATTCCTGGCGGGCATCCCGAGGGATATCTCGAGGCGTTTGCCAATATCTATCGGGAAGCGTTTCGCGCGATTCGGGCGGAGGTTTCCGGCCGGCGGTCGCCGCGCGATATTTGCTTCCCAACGATCAGCGACGGCGTATCCGGGATGCAGTTTATCGAGTCTGCCCTCAGGAGCGCCCGCGAGAGTGGAAAGTGGGTAAAGCTGCCGTCTATCGCGAGGCGTCCAACCGGCACCGACCGACGGTGAAACGTGGACATCTTGAACGGACTAGCGAAGTGAGGTTACGAACACGGCCTGGCGGGTGGTGACGCACACGAAACGCGAAGGCGCGGGCGCGAAGGCAATGGAAGTAGGTTTAAACGGCAGCCTGATCACCCCAAGGTCTCGGCCGGCGACATCGAAGACATGCACCCCGTCGACCGCCGCGCACCAAAGGCGGCCCTCGGAATCAAAAGACAGGCCGTCGAGCCCCTTGACCTTCAGTGCAGCGAACACCTCGCGTGGGCCGAGCGTGCCGTCGGCGTTTACGGGGAAGCGCAGCACATCGAAGCCGCGGCTGTCGGTAACGTAGAGGAACCTTTCGTCCGGGGAGAAGGCGAGGCCGTTGGGTTTGTCGAAGCCACGTGCGGCAGCCGAGAGGGCGCGGGTGCGCGGATCATAGCGGTAGAGATTTTGCTCGGTAAGTTCTTTCAGCTCTTCCTTACGCAGTGCAAAAAGATAGTCGGGATCAGTGAACCAGATCGTGCCGTCAGAGCGGACGATGCAGTCGTTGGGGCGGTTGAGTCGCTGGCCCTCAAACCGATCAGCGAGCACCTCGGTGCGTTCAGCGTTGGCGTTCCAGCGCGCGAGCTGCCGCGTTGTTTGCTCGACGACATAGAAGCCGCCCTGTCCATCGGGACGGAATGACGTGGCCTCGGGGGAGTCGTCGCGCCGCAGGGCGAGGCCGCTGTGCTCCGTCCAAGTAAATGCCAGCCGCTCGTGGTGTGCGGCAAAGTGCAGTTTTTGACCGATCCACTGCGCACCTTCGCTGCCAGCGTAGACGCCGCCGAGCATCGTCCAACGCGCGTCGGGGAAGAAAAGTGGCAAGGCTAGCGTGGACTCAACCGGCGGGCGGCTGCGCTGCTTGAGATGAAGCGTGAAAAAGGCGTCGCAGGCGTTGAGTGCGATATCGAACGAGCGCTGCTGGCCGAGGAAGGAATGAGGTGCTTGGGGGATGACCGCCAGGCCGGTGGCGATACCGAGTTTCATCATATCGCGACGCATTTCGTCGGCCCGTGTGCTCACGTCATCGAGTTCGCCGGTTATGAACGCGAGCGGTGGATCGGCGCGATCAAGATGGTGACGCGGCGAGCCGAGCACGAACGTGCCAGGTATCTCACTCTGCGGTACGCCAAAAAAAGTGCGATAGAACTGATCGTCGGCTTTAGCCGAGAGCTCGCCGATTCTAGCGGATTCGAGATCTGTTTGCGCCCCCATGGACATAGCGGCCTGCACGGCGGAAGAGTGTGTGCCGTGGCCGCCATCGCCTTCGAGTTGCGCCACGCCGCCGCTTGTTGCGAGTAGCGCGGCGAGATGGCCGCCGGCGGAGAGTCCAGTGACGCCGATTGCGTCGGGGTCGATTCCGTAGACCGATGCGTGGGCGCGGAGCCAGCGGACGGCCGCCTTTGCGTCTTGGATGGCGGCGGGAAATTTCGCTTCGCGGGTGAGGCGGTAAGAAATAGTGACCGCGACGAAGCTACGCACGGCGAGCGCTTGCGCGAGTTGCGTCATGTTTGCCCGCTCGCCCTTGAACCAGCCGCCTCCGTGGATGCAGACGATTGCGGGAAGCGCCTCGTTGCGCAGTGACGGACGATAGAGATCGAGTTGAAGTTCCCGCGTGCCGAAGCGGGCGTAGGTGAGTGCGAGGTGGGAATCGAGGCCGGCGAGAAACGTAGGGGCGAGGACAGTTTTTTGTGGTGCGGCTTTTTTCGATGGAGCAGTTTGGCTGTGGAGCGCCGGTGCGAGCAGCGCGGCGAAGATGAAGGATAATCGGCGCATGGCGGCGTTGATGACAATTCCACGCCGATTGTCTAGAGAGAGCCGTCGTTTCTTGTGCCGACGGAAATGCACGGTGACGGGTGTGCTGTTGCCGGGGTGTCGACGTGGCGAGGCGCCCCGTGCGTGATTACAGAGGCTGCGTGCAGCTGGTGACGGGCAGTGGTTCATCAGGTTCGCGTTGCCTGATTTTGAGGCACGATTTTGGCGCGGATCGCCTATGCTCGCCGCTACTAGCGCCTCCCGTCCGCCTTTCGAGGAAGAGAGTGCCGCGTCCGACAGGGTGTCGTAGATCGCACATAGTTTGTCGTCACGCTTTGAAGCGAACGGGTGTAAACTCTGCCACGTTCTCCCCTCTACCCACCCCAATCCAATTGCATTATGCACCCCAATAAATTGTTGCGATTACTAATAGCTTCATCCGTCAGCATTGCATCTCTCGTCAGAATCTCTGCCCAAACAAGTCCCGACAGCAATCAGGGAAAAGCTCAAAACGACGAGGTGGTAGCGCTGTCTTCTTTTACAGTAAACGAAAAAGGCGCAAAGCCATATAGGGCTAACCAATCATCTTCGGCCACGCGTGTTGCGATACCAATCGAACGAATTCCGCAGGTCATCACCGTTCTTACAGGCGAGATGTTAAAAGACCTGAACATAAATGGAAGCGATGAAGCTATAGCCTACGCGGGAGGAGAAAAGTCTAAATTTCAAGATACCGAGGCATCGATAAGGGGGTTTCAGGCTCTGTTCCAGATTGATAACATGGCTTGGGGTACCGACATCAAGATGGACTCGATAATCTGGGACAGAATAGACGTAGTCAAAGGCCCGTCGGGGACAATGTTTGGCGTCGGCGCGCCCGGAGGAGCAATAAACTTAGTCACAAAACAACCTCAGGCAAAGACCAAGGGATCTTTTCACGCAACTTATGGCAGCCGGGGAGCATACCGTTTCGATTCCGATTTTACTGGGTCCATCGACAAAGACAGAAAATGGCAGTACCGTTTATCAGCTGCGACGAATAAAACCGTATCAACCCAGCTATTTGGGCAGCAGACTCTGGAAACTGTCATGCCTCAGTTGGCATGGCATCCTTCCTCCAAGACAGTAGTCTCCGTTCAAGCAATTTACCAAAACACGCCAAATTGGCAGCCTTGGGACGAACGGTTTCCTCAATATAGAGCGCTCGTTCAACCACCGAATCCGAACTATCCCGTAAGGATGGCGGCCGCGGGCTTTGTGGTGGGCACTCCGGAGAACTTCACTATACCGGGTCCGAATTCACAAAGGCATGACAGGATGGCGACAATCACGGCAGTCTGGACCCAGGCCATCGGTGCCAATATTGATTCGAACCTTCGGTATCGCCATAGTAAATTCAGCGAACCTTTTAGATCCACGCGGTTCTTGGCCGACAGCGTAACTTCAGAGACAGGCATCCCCCCCAACCCAAATCTGAGGGTTAGAAATTTCATACAAAAAAAATATATAACAAACGAAATGATCCAAGAGGATATTAACTTTAGGTGGGCGACGCATAAGCTCAATGGGAACGTCGTTGTGGGTGCTAATTATAGCGGGCGTGACTCCGATAATCTTATCTTTACGGATATCCCATCCGGATCTAAGGGTCTAATCGGCAACACTATAAACATACAAAACCCATCGCCAAACGCGAATGATCCGATGTGGCTCTTTGGAACAACTTCGGTTAACTTTCTCGATCCGGCTGTCTACCAGCAATATAATCTTACGGACGAAATTAACCATTCGGAACGAGCTAGCACCTGGATTGCGTCCAACATCTTTTTTGCGAGTAACCGCGGCAACATCCTTGTGGGATTTAGGCGTTCATTTAATATTAATAACAAGTCATCTAATGTTTATGGATCGCGGTACAATTACACGGAGAAAACATTGCGCATTGTTAAGGGCTCAGGAGCCACCACGCATCTCGATACGTATATGGCAGGAGGAACGTTCGAAATACTAAAAAAAGGGCAGGATAATCTCGTTGCCTTTATGACTGCATCCGAGGCAAATGATTTTAATCGATATCCGTTCGACCCGAAGCTGGCTAGAGGATACGAAGGTGGGCTACGGTTCACTGTGTTGAATGAGAGGCTTGGCGGTTCGGTTTCGTATTTTTATAATGATAATACGAATCTTCCTCGGAATGATCCCAACAGGAGTAACGAACTTACGGTTTCGGGACGAGAACTGGGCCAAGGTACGGAAGTAATATTATATTATTACCCGATCGAGGGTGCTACTATTTACTTGGATTACGTAAATTTAAACTCAGAGATTTTGAGTAACATACAAGCGCCGTGGTTGGAAGGTGGCATTGCGGGTGATGGGGGAGCTGTTTCGCATTCGCTTAGCGGAGTCTTCAAGTACAAGGTTCCTTCCGGATTGCTTCGAGGGGCAAGTTTGACGCTTGGACTTAGATATAGAACGGAGCAGGCCCCATTTCCTGGCGATCCGCAGCTCTTTGCGATACGGGTGCCGGGTTTTGTGACGCTTGATGTGAACGCGTGGTATCCGATGAGCCGCGGCAGAAAGATGGACGTGGGATTAATGGCGGGCGTTAGGAATCTGACTGATAAGTTCTATATGCAGGGCGCCATGATGGTAGCCCAGGGACGGTCCTTCTGGGCCGGAATCAGCAGCAAATATTAGTAATTCAACACAGTCCCCTGCTCAAGTTTTTCGAGAACTTTAAATTTCGACCACTTCCTCCAACTGATTATGAACAAAGTTTCTCAATCCATTGCCCTTGTAACCGGAGCGAACGATCCGGCGGGTTTGGGGTTCGGCATCGCCGAGGCCTTGCTCGCAGAAGGTGCAATCGTCTATTTCGGCTGTCGTCTCGATCAGCAAGTTCGTGCGCTCGCCGAACCCTTGAAGCGGTTCGAATCGCGCGCCCGCGCCGTGCAGTTGGACGTTTCCGAGCCGGTTTCCATCGCCCGCGCGTTCGCACTCGTCGAATCGGAATTGTCCCGTCTCGACATTCTCGTGAATAATGCCGGAGACGGGGCCAATTGCGCGGCAATAGACGAAACCGCCGAGCAGTGGGACCGGATCATGACAGCCAACGCGCGCGGATCGTTTCTCTGTTCGCAAGCAGCGGCCCGGCTCATGATTCCCCAGCGCTTTGGAAGGATCGTAAATATCAGTTCACAGGCAGCTTCGGTCGCCATTGCGAATCATGTGGCATACTCTTGTTCCAAGGCCGCGATCAACATGCTCACAATGAGCATGGCTCTGGAGTGGGCTCCCTTCGGCATCACCGTCAATGCGGTCGCGCCAACCTATCTCGACACGCCGGGCACTCGGCCTTATCTGGAAAACCCGGATTTCCGGAAATCGGTGCTGTCCCGCATCCCCGTCGGCCGGGTTGGAACCATTGGAGAAATTGCCCACGCGGTGCAATTTCTGGTCAGTCGCAACTCCGGATTGATCACGGGAGAAATCCTGATGGTCGATGGCGGTTGGACGCTCAGTTAACGTTCCCTGCTCTGCCGTGCCCCTCCCTCGCACACGCCCTGCAATGACAACGGCCTACATCTCCACAGTGACACTGGAAGCGAATCACCGTCACCTAACGACGGGGAGATGGCGGGCATTCGCCGCGTTGATATGTTTGGCGATTGCGTGCGGGAGTTTCCGCGTAGAGGCGGCGTCTGACTCACTCACCAAATCAGACGCAGAGGTGCTGTTTGTCCGTCGTGTGCTTCCGATGATGCAGGATAAGTGCCTCTCGTGCCACGGTCGAGACGAGGACAAGATCAAGGGTGGTTTGGATCTGAGTAGCTTGAAAGACACGCTCGAAGGCGGTGTCAGCGGACCCGCGCTTGTACCTGGCGCTCCCAACGCGAGCCCGTTCTATCTCGCCGTCACGCGGGGCCATGAGGATTGGAAGGCGATGCCGCCGAAAGACAATGATGCGCTCACGGTTGAACAGATTAGTTACGTTAAAGACTGGATTGCGGCCGGGGCGCCATGGCCCGACGGCACACGCGCCACGGAAATCCTCGCGGGAAAAGACAAATGGTCCGTGGAGGATGGAACGATGGTCGCGACCAGCGGTGGTCTTGCCGCGGATTGGACCGACCGGCGCTACAAGGTCGAAAATCTCTGGGCTTATCAGCCACTGAAAAAGCCAGAAGTACCCAATGCGAGGTCTTCCCCGTTTGCGCCCCTGCAGTCGAGTCCTGTCGATGCGTTTATCAACGCCAGACTGGCCGACGTCGGTCTGCTGCCCGCTCCCCGGGCGGAACGTCGTGTGCTGATACGCCGAGTGACCTTCGACCTGACAGGGTTGCCGCCGACCCCCGAAGAGGTTGCCGCGTTTCTCGCCGATCCTGCTGATGACATTTCGGCGTTTGCGACAGTGGTCGATCGCTTGCTGGCTTCGCCGCATTACGGTGAACAGTGGGCGAGGCACTGGCTTGATGTGGTGCGTTATGCGGATTCCAGCGGTTTTGCCAATGACTATGCGCGGGGCAATGCGTGGCGTTACCGCGACTATGTCGTCCGTGCGTTCAACGCCGACAAGCCCTATGATCAGTTCCTGCGAGAGCAGATCGCCGGCGATGAAATTGCGCCCAATGATGCTGAGGCACGCGTAGCGACTGGATTTTTGCGTATGGGGCCGTGGGAGCTCACCGCAATGGAAGTGGCCAAGATCGCCCGGCAGCGATTCCTCGATGATGTGACCAATAGTGTCGGCCAAGTATTTCTCGCGCACCCGCTGGAGTGTGCGCGCTGCCACGATCACAAATTCGATCCGATTCCCACTCGGGACTACTATAGTTTCCAAGCCGTGTTCGCGACCACGCAACTGGCGGAACTTCCGGCGGCATTCGCGCCAGGAGAGAATACCGACGGCTTTGACGAAAAGAGTTACCTCGAAAAGCGGGCGGCGCATCACCGCCGTGAGTTGGCCCGGCTCGACACGAAATTGATGGCCGCGGCCCGGGCCTGGTATGCGGAGAAAAAGATCGACCCCGCCGCATTTGAGCGGGCGGTGAAGTCGGTGGCTGGAAAGAGAAATCAACGCGGGTTCGATTCGGGGTTTGCCGAAGTCAGGGCTGCGCTGATGAGGCAGGGTATTGCCGAAATTCAGATTCCTCCTGCAGGGGTGGGTTTTGCTCCTGAAGATTTCGGACACGAGAGTATCGCTCGCAAGGGTCTTGAGCGACTGAATTGGGATCTCGACCGTTACGAACCGGTGGCCTTCGGCGTATACAGCGGGCGCACGCCGGACCTGAAATCTGTGACTAGTCCGATGCGGGTTCCGGACGCGCCAAGGGAGCGCGGTCTGCTCGAACAGACGACCATTCTCACGGGCGGTGATCCTTTCGCACCAAGCGCACCGGTCACCCCCGGCGTCCTGACTGCGGCCGCGACTTTGGGGAAAATGGATGCCGAGTTAGGCCGCGTGCCGGTCGAGATCGATGGCCGTCGCGCCCGACTCGCTGCGTGGATTGCCTCACCGCAGAATCCACTGACGGCGCGCACTTTCGTAAACCGAATCTGGCTCTGGCATTTTGGCCGGGCCCTCGCGGGCAATCCGAACAATTTCGGCGCCACGGGCAAGAAGCCGACGCACCCTGAGCTGCTCGACTGGCTGTCCGCGACGTTCATCGAGCAAGGGTGGTCGACGAAGGCGTTGCACCGGCTCATCCTGAGTTCCGACGCTTATGCGCGGGCGAGCAGCCACCCCGATCCGAAGCTGCACGCCGAACGCGATCCCGGCAGCCTGCTCTATGCCGCCTTAAAGCCCCGGAGACTCGCCGCGGAGGAGTTGCGTGACACGTTCTTGGCCGTGTCCGGGGAACTCAACCGCAAGGTTGGAGGCATCCCGGTGCGGCCGGAGATCAACCGTGAAGCCGCGCTCCAGCCTCGCCAGGTGATGGGCACGTTTGCGGAGGCGTGGCAGCCGTCTCCGCTGCCGGCACAGCGTCACCGCCGCAGCCTCTACGCACTCAAGATTCGCGGACAGCTCGACCCATTCATGGAGGTGTTCAATGCGCCGAGTCCCGATCTTTCCTGTGAGGCACGTGATGCTTCCACCGTCACTCCGCAGGTTTTTTCGATTTTCAACAGCGAGGCCACTTTGAACCGCGCGGTAGCGTTTGCCACCCGGCTTCTGCGCGAGACCTCGTCCCGCGAGCAGGCGATCACACGCGCGTTCGATCTGGCGTTTGGGCGGGCACCCGCAGGGGATGAAATGGCCGAAAGCCTAGCGCACTGGGATGCCATGACCGCACGCCACGCCCACGTGTCAGTCGCGAATCCTGGGATTCTAAGCGAGGTCGTGCGGGAAGCGGTTGAGGAGAGGACCGGCGAGAAATTCACCTTTGTCGAACCACTGGAGGTCGCGGCCGACTTTGTCCCCGACCTCCATCTTTCGGATGTCCCGGTCGCAACGCGCGGCCTCGCTGACCTTTGTCTGGTGCTCTTCAACGCCAACGAACTCTCCTACGTTTACTGATCACGCCGCCATGAACACCCGTTTTCCATGCGCCGGACTTCGCGCGCTTCACGCACCTACCCGCCGCGACTTTATCTATGGTCTCGGAGCGAGTATCGGTAGCATTGCACTCACTTCTCTTCTCGCCCGCGAGTTGCGCGGCGCGCCGGCGCCCGCCCCAAGCCCATTTGCTCCGAAGCCTGGCCATCATCGGTCGCGGGCGAAGCGCTGCATCTTCTTAATGATGGAAGGAGGACCGTCGCATATCGATACCTTCGACCCCAAACCAAAGCTCACCCAGTTACACCTCCAGGAATTTACGCGAGAGGGAAAAACGATCTCGGCGGGCCAGAGCGGAAAGCGTTATTTCGTGCAGAGTCCGTTTGCGTTTCGCAAGGCCGGCAAGTGCGGGGCGGATATGGCGGAAAACTGGGAGCACCTCGCGAAAGTCTCCGACGACCTGTGCTTCTACCGCGGTTGCCAGGTTGATTCCGTGAATCACCCCACCGCGATGTATCAGATGAATACCGGCAACCGGTTCGGCGGCGATCCGGGTCTTGGATCTTGGGTCAACTACGGGCTCGGCACCCTGAATGAAGATATCCCGGGTTTCATCGTTCTTCCGGAGGTTTCGTATCCGCAAGGCGGCGCTTCGAATTGGGGCAACGGCTATCTTCCGGCCCACTTTCAAGGCACACCGCTGCGCGCGAAAGGGTCGCCCATTCTCGATCTCACTCCACCGGCTGGAATCGAGCGTGATCATCAGCGGGCGAACCTCGATTTGCTTGCAAAGATGAACCGGGGCCACGCGGCCTTGCATGCGCAGCACGATGAACTCGCCGCCCGGACGACCGCCTATGAACTTGCTTTCCGGATGCAGCTGCAAGTGCCCGGAATTCTCGATCTTGAGCGGGAGGATGCGCGCACTAAAGCGGCCTATGGCATTGGTTCCGACGCGACCGATGCATTTGGACGGAAATGCTTGCTGGCCCGTCGGCTGGTGGAGCAGGGAGTGCGGTTCGTGCAGCTTTATGCCGGGTCATGGGATTCGCACGACTACATTGCCCGAGCCCACGGGAATCTCGTGCGCAATGTCGACCAGCCAATCGCCGCACTCATCGCCGATCTGAAACAACGCGGCCTCCTCGAGGATACGCTCGTGGTTTGGTGCGGCGAGTTTGGTCGCTCGCCGGACAATGGAGTTCGTGGAGGAACCGCCTTCGGTCGCGACCACAACGCCAAGGCGATGACGGTTTGGATGGCAGGCGGCGGAGTGAAGGCTGGTCACACCTTCGGCGCCACGGATGAGACGGGCGCGGAGGCCGTCGATGGAGTGCATCACGTGCGGGATCTGCATGTCACGCTGCTCCATTTGCTCGGCCTGGACGACAACAAGCTCACTTATTTTCACGGCGGGCGATTCAAACAGCTCAGTCAGTTCGGCGGTTCCGTGATCAAAGAGCTCATCGCCTGAGGCTACGGCTACCGGCGCGCCGCTTGTCCAGATGTTAACCCAACACTCCACATGCCCATAATCACAGAAAAAGAGCTACGCACCGACTACGACGTCATTGTTGTAGGTTCCGGTGCTGGAGGCGGTCAGTCTGCCTACACCCTAACGATGAACGGTGTTAAGGTGCTCATGTTTGAGGCGGGCCGTTTCTACGACCCCGCTTCGGAGACACCGATGTTTCATTCGAATGCACACGCCCCACTGCGTGCGATGAAAACGCTCGAGAAGCCCTTCGGCTTTCACGACGCAACCGTGGGCGGAGGCTGGGAAGTTCCCGGCGAACCTTACACGCAGGCGTCCAAGGATCCCGCCCAGCGTTTCGATTGGTGGCGTCCTCGTATGCTTGGCGGCCGCACCAATCACTGGGGACGCATCTCCCTGCGTAACGGCCCGTATGATTTCAAACCGTATTCGCGCGACGGTCTCGGCGTCGACTGGCCAATCCGTTACGAAGATGTCGCCCCATATTACGACAAGGTCGAGATGCTCATTGGCGTCTACGGATCCAACGAAGGACTTGAGAACACTCCTGATTCGCCCAACGGAACGTTATTGCCTCCACCCAAGGCCCGCGCCGGTGAGCTCTTCATCAAGAAGCACGTCGCCCCGATGGGTATCCCGGTGATTCCAATTCATCGCGCAGTCCTCAGCGTGCGACAGGATCATGAGAAAATCCCGGCCCGGTTGCATCCGGGCAACCCCAAGGCACAGAAGATTCTCGCTCAGGCGATGAAGGAGCGGGCCGCGTGCTTTTGGGCGACCCATTGTGATCGAGGCTGCTCGACTAAGGCCAACTACCAGTCGACGACCGTTCACTTACCCCCCGCGCTGGCGACCGGCAAACTCGACATTCTTTGTAATGCCCACGTGCGCGAAGTAACGCTCGATACCGCCGGCAGAGCCAATGGCGTCGTCTACATCGACAAGACTACGGGCCGGGAACATGCGGTTAAAGCGCGCGCCGTCATTCTCGCCGCGAGTTCGGGTGAAACTGTCCGGATTCTGCTCAATTCTAAATCGGCACGCCATCCGCAGGGTTTGTCCAATGGATCAGGTCAAGTGGGCAAGAATATTATGGATACAGTTGGCGCCCGACTCGGTGGCTATGTTCCGGCGTTCGAGAACCTTCCTGTCCACAACGAAGACGGCGCCGGCGGCGCCCACGTCTACGCTCCGTGGTGGCTTTATAAGCAGCAGCTCAAAGGAGATCTCGGCTTTGCGCGCGGCTACCACATTGAGTTCGGAACTGGCCGGCGCATGCCTGGGCTCGGCGCGGGAGCTGGCGGCACTGGTTACGGCAAGAGCTACAAAGATGAGGTCCGTCGCATGTATGGCGCGAGCGTCGGCTTTGCCGGTCGAGGCGAGATGATACCGAACAAGGATTGCTTCTGCGACCTTGATCCCGAGGTCAGAGACAAATGGGGCGTCCCGGTCCTGCGCTTTCATTGGAAATGGTCCGAGCAAGAACTCCGGCAGGCCGCCCACATGCACAAGACCTTTGCGGCAATCATCGAAGCCATCGGCGGAAAACCCCGGAAGCCAGAAACCGACGGCGCCAACGCCATCGAGACGGCCGGTTCAATCATCCATGAGGTCGGGGGCGCTATTATGGGTAGCGACGCCAAGGCGTCCGTGACCAACCAATGGAACCAGTGCTGGGAGGTGCCGAATCTGCTGCTCAACGACGGTACGGCCTTTTGTAGCAATGCAGACAAAAATCCCACGCTGACGATCATGGCGCTCGCATGGCGTGCAACCGACCATCTCATCGAGGAGATGCGCCGGGGTAACCTCTAATCCAATTTCTCCCGTGAAACTGTTGTCTTCTGAACTACCTCATCGCATCGACCGCCGACAGGCGCTCAAATGGCTCGGTGCCGCAGCCGCGGCCGCGACCTTAGCTCCTCACCTGAAACTTGCCGCCGCCCCACCGGAGGGTAAGCGCATCGGCTGGGATCCGGTCTTAAACAAGATATACGAGCCGGGCGACTTATGGCCGTTGACGCTTTCTGACGAGCAGCGGCGTGTCGCCGCAGCTCTTTGTGATATCATTCTCCCTCCCGAACCAGGGGATCAGGCGCCCTCCGTGCTCGGCGTGCAGGACTTCGTCGACGAGTGGGTAAGCTCTCCCTATGACGAAACCCTCAAGGACCGACCGATCATCCTCGCCGGACTCGACTGGATCGACGCCGAGTCGACGCGTCGTTTTGGGAAGAAGTTCGCCGTGCTCGGCGAAGCGCAAAAGTGCCAGATCGCGGACGATATCTGCGGAAAGCCAGTCGTGAAGACGGAATTCAAAACGCAGACTACCTTCTTCACCCGCTTTCGCTACCTCGCCGCCAGCGGTTATTACACCACGCCGCAGGGATGGAAAGATATTGGCTACGTCGGCAACGTCCCTACGCCGACATTTTTGGGCCCAACCCCCGAAGCGCTCAGGCACCTAGGTCTCGCTTAAAATTAACCGGTAATTCGCATGCACCGACGCTCCCTTTTTCACCGGCTGTTCGCTATCGCCGCTGCGGCTATCTTTGCCGGGGCAGGCGGATTTTCCGCGACGATCAACGCGCCGTCCACCGTGGTGGGGTTGCAAATGTATAGCCTGCAGGAGGACTTTGACCGGGACACCCCAGAAACCCTCGATCGTCTCAAGTCGCACGGCATACGAGATGTTGAAACGAGCGTATTCAACAAAATGCCGGCGGCGGACTTGCGTGCGTTGCTCGACGCCAGAGGGATGACCTGCTCCAGCCATCACGTGCGCCCGGAACAGTTGGAAAAGAATATGACCGCCGTTGTTGCCGACGCAAAGAAGCTTGGCGCAGCTCAGGTCGTGTGTCCGATTTTACCG
>SXGQ01116187.1_pt1 | contig 14514 bp, 14 predicted proteins | sample 3178371 | NCBI WGS metagenome assembly SXGQ01 (sample SAMN11356859, study PRJNA531348) | freshwater metagenome | isolation source: freshwater sample F1-20 | place: China: Fuxian Lake, Yuxi | collected 2017-12-25
GACATCTACAAGATTCCGGTGGCCGTCTCGCTCGGCGTCACGTTCGCGGTGCTGGTGTCGACGATGCTGCTCAGCCTGCGCATCCCGCCGAAGGGGCCGGTGACGAGCGCCTACCCGTTCCCGGCGAGGAAGCACGATCGGGACGCGTCCGGCTGAGCGCAGGGTTGGCGGCCGGCGTCCAGCGCAGCGATGCGTATCTGGGCGGGGGCCAGGGCGCGCGTGGCCCATGGCTGCGCGCGCGTGTTGGCGGCCTTGATGTTCTCTACGTCCTTCCCGAGGAGCTCGTTGACCAGTTGCGACACGGTCATGCCACGCGCACGGGCGTAGGCCACCAGATGGCCGTGCATCTCGGCATCGATGTACACGGGGAGCATGGGTGCGGCACCCGCATGGAAGAACTTGCCGCGTTCCCCGCTGGAGAAGTCGATCTCGCCGGGCATCTCGTCCGTCGGACCCGGGATCGTTGCCGTGGTGCTCTCCTTGTTGTCGCCGCTCGCTGGCAGGTCTCCAGCGACCCGGTCATCGAGAGCCTGACTCGTACTGCAGCCGTTCGTTTCGCGTCGCCCTGCACGCCGCGAGGATACGGACCTAGGCAGCATCCGGGCCCTCGGCAAGGTACGCGTGCGACAGCGCCACGAGACTTCCGTTCCGGGCGAGCCCGAGGGTGAACCAGCGCTCCTCGACGCCGCTGTGCTCCGCGTCGAACACGGTCACTGCCAGTGGATCGAGCAGCACGCTTGCCGCCTGGGGATTTGTAACCCGATGCTTCCTGACGTTGACGACTGCCTTGGCCGGGTCCCATCTGAATCGAAGCCGGAATCCACCGCGCGCAGTCATGTGGGTGTGTCCATCAACGGCGACTGGAGCAACGCCAAGGCCCGAGTCCGGGAGCCCGGACCCGGCGAGGCCCTCATCGTCCGTCGAGCGCGCAGTGATGCATGCCCGTCGGATGCGCCAGCGTGTGTAGGCCACGTGCCAGGCACCCCGCGCGACGTCGCCCGGTGCTGGCGCGCCTCGATCTCGCCCTTGCCGTTCCCCAACCGCGTCGTGTTGAATGCCGGCGCCGACTTCATCCCCGGGAGCACACCCATGCGTGCACGTTTCATGACCTGTCCTTCGAGCATCCAGCAGCTTCGAGACGTCATGAGCACGCATGCACACACTCAACCTCGGGATCCTTGCCCACGTCGACGCCGGCAAGACCAGCCTCACTGAACGACTGCTGCTCGAGGCGGGCGCCATCGCCCACCTCGGCAGCGTCGACCGCGGCGACACCCACACCGACACGCTCGCCCTCGAGCGCGAACGCGGCATCACGATCCAGTCGGCGGTCGTCTCGTTTCGCATTCCCGCCCACGGCGATGACGACGTCGTCGTCAACCTGATCGATACCCCGGGCCATCCGGACTTCATCGCCGAGGTCGAGCGCGTGCTCGACGTGCTCGACGGCGTGGTGCTGGTGGTGTCGGCCGTCGAGGGCGTGCAGGCGCAGACGCGCGTGCTGTTCCGCGCGCTGCAGCGGCTGCGCCTGCCGACGCTGCTGTTCGTGAACAAGATCGACCGCGGCGGCGCCCGCGAGCATTCGCTGCTGGACGAACTGCGCCTGCGACTCACGCCCGCGACCGTGCCGCTGTTCACCACGCATGCGCGCGGCGAACGTGATGCGCGGGTCGAGCCCGTGAACTTCACCTCGGACGCCGAGCAGCTCGGTGCCCTCGACGTGCTGGGTGCCACGCACCCCGCGTTGCTCGATGCCGTGCTGGCGCAGCCCGGGTCTGTACATGCCGCCGCGGTACACGAGGCGATACGGCGCGCGAGCAGGGCGGCGCAGCTCCATCCCGTGCTGTTCGGCTCGGCTGTCACCGGTGCCGGTGTGCCAGCGCTGCTGGATTCATTGCCAGCGCTGTTGCCCGCGCGCGCGCCCGCGGTCGACGCCGAACTCGACGGCACGGTGTTCAGGATCGAGCGCGATCGCGGTGGCGCGCGGGTCGCCTGCGTCGCGCTGCGTGGCGGGACCATCAGCGTGCGCACGTCCATCCCCGTCGCGGGCGAGCTGCGTCGCGTGACGGCGATCGAGGTGTTCGAGCAGGGCAACTGCGTCGCGATCGATCATCTGCAGGCAGGTCGCATCGGCCGGTTGCATGGCCTGGGAGACGTGCGCATCGGTGACGCCGTCGGCAGCGCATCGGGTCGTCGCCTGCAATCGCACTTCGCGCGCCCGACCCTGCAGACCGTGGTGTTGGCCGAGGATCCTGCCGATGGGCGCCGCCTGCATGCCGCACTTGCGCAACTCGCGGAGCAGGATCCGCTGATCGCGCTGCGCCGTGACGATGCGCGCGACGAGACGACGCTGTCGCTGTACGGCGAGGTGCAGAAGGAGGTCATCGCCGAGACGGTGCTGCGCGAGCACGGCATCACCATGCGCTTCGACGCATCGACGATGCTCTACGTCGAGCGTCCGCGCACGACTGCATCGGCGCGGCGCGGGCCGCCCTTTCCCTTCATTGCGCTCGTGGCGCTGCGCATCGCGCCGGCGGCAGCAGGCAGCGGCGTGACGCTCGTGCCGGAGATCGACTACGGCGTGTTGCCCGCGGCCTTCCATCTGGCGGTGGAGTCGGCGATCCGCGACACGCTGCAGCAGGGCCTCGCAGGCTGGCCCGTCATCGATTGCACGGTGTACATCACCGAGGCGATCCGCTTCCGCGACTGGGCCACGAGCACGCCCGCCGCGCACCGGCTGCTCGCTCCGCTCGTGGTGATGGAGGCGCTGCGGGCTGCCGGCACCGAGGTGTGCGAACCCGTGCATCGGCTCGTGGTGCACGCGCCTGCGAGCACCGCGACGGCCGTGCTGGCGCTGCTCGCACGGCTCGGCGCCGCGCTCGAGCCACCGACGGTGCGGGGGTTGGAGGTCGTGATCGGTGGCGAGCTGCCGGCCGATCGAATCGTACTGCTGCAACGCGACCTGCCTGCGCTCACGCATGGCGAGGGCGTCGTCGAGTCCGCCTTCGCGCGTTATCGGCCGGTGCGGGGCACCCAACCGCATCGTCCGCGCATCGGCCCGGACCCGCGTGACCGCAAGACCTGGCTCATGCAGCTCGGGCGGCGCTGATGCATGGCGCGCGTCCGTCTGCACGCACCCGTGCATGCTCTCAGCGCGTGGGCTCGACGCGCCATGCCTGCCCGCTGAAGGCGGCGCAGTCGGCCAGGTGCGGGCCGTTGTCGTAGGTGCCGCCATTGAAGATGTCCAGGCAGCGTCCGTTGCCGCCGAACATGTTCTGGATGCGGTAGTAGCCATCGCCGGACGCGACGAGCTTCCAGAACTGACCGGACACGTCGGCGCAGTTCGCCAGGTGCGGCATCCGGTTTCGTTCGCCGCCGTTGTAGACGTCCAGGCACATGTGGTCGCCGCGGAACGCCGTGCGCAGCTCGAACCACTCGGCGTTGCGGGGTACGATCCTCCAATGCTGGGCGGAGTAGCTCCCTGATGGCGCGAGCTGCGCCATGTCATTGCGGTCGCCGCCATTGTGGATGTCGAGACTCATGCCCGGCCCGCGAAAGGCGGTGCTCAGGCGGTAGTGCTGGTTCGGGTCGAAGCCGAGGCCAGCGGCGGGCGGCTCGCCCCTACCCGCAACCCCATGCTGTGCATCCCTGGGCCGGAAGGAGGACAGCACCTGGTACAGCTCGCGGCGTGGCGACTGCGCGTCCGAGTAGTAGACGATGCGGGTGTGCAGGTCGAGCTGTATGGCCACGCCACGTGAGGCGTCGAACAGGTAGACCGACCAGTCGTCGCGCTGGCGCTCCTCGAACGCGAACGCGTTGCCACCCGCGTGCGCCGGCTGCTCCTGCCACTGTCCCGGTCCGGTCTGCACGAAGCTGCCGTGCTGCTGCCCTTGTTGGCCGAAGTGGACGATCTGCACGTTGTAGCCGTTGACGCCCTCGCGCGAGTACGGGCTCGCCGCCTCCTCCGCGGCGCGTTGCCGTTCGAGGTATTCCTGCTCGAGGCGCAGCTTCTCGCGCTGCTCACGTTCCTGGCGCTCACGTTCCTGGCGCTCACGTTCGTGGCGATTGCGTTCCTGGCGATCCCGTTCGAGATGCTCGCGTTCGAGGCGATCCCGTTCCAGGTGCTCGCGCTCGAGGCGTTCCCGTTCGAGTCGCTGCAGCTCGATGCGCTCCTGCTCTATCCGCTGTCGCAAGGCATCTGCTTCACGACGAGCATTGTCGTTGGCTCGCTTTGCCGCCGCAGCTTCCTGCTCGGCATGCTGTCGTGCGGCGTCGGGCACGGCCTCCACGATGGTCGGAACCAGCAGCACGCTCGCGATCAAGGCGCGGGCAACGGGTCGGTTCAGGTGCATCAGTGCGTCGCTCCGCAGGTATCGAGGATGTCGCTTCGTCCGCGCTTCACGTCGTGCACCTCGAGCTTGCCCTCAGCCGTGGGCGTGTACGTGTAGTGCTGCCCGCGCTGGTCCGGCGGCAACTCCACCGTCGTGCCCACGGTGCCGCGCGCGGCGGAGTCCACACGCTCACGTGCTTCCGCAATGCCCGGCCAGCGTTGAACGAGCGTATTGCCGTCGATGACGAACTCGGCGCACTTGCTGCTGCCGGCGAAGGCCCAGCGGCCCGAGATGCGCGCCAGCAGGGTGCTGCGTTCAGCCTTTTCCGCGCTGCCCGGCATGGACGTGGTGGCCGCCCGCGGCGGCGTGTGCGTCGCGGTGATTGCTGTTGGGGACGGTTGCGCGGCGCCTGCGGCGCCCGCCGTCTGCGATGGCGCCTGCACAGGCGCCTGCACCGCGGGCGACCCGGATTCGCCCGTACGCCCGATCCACACGCCCACGCCAACACCTGCAATGAGCAGCAGGCCGGCGCCCAGCGCAGCCTTCGTTGCCGTCGCCCTCGACCCAACTGCAGCGACCGGCACGCCAGGATCCACTCGGCCCGCTCGCGAGCGCATCCCCTCCATGGATGCGGTGAGCGGCCCGTTCGCGGGCGCAGGCGCGGGCATCGCACCGATGGCCATGGTCGGCTCCGTGTGCCCGGAGGACATCGCGATCGTGCTCGCGTCGGGCGTCGCGTGCCCGGGCGCGCTGCTGCTCGGGACGGGCACGCCGTCAAGATCCCGGCGTGCCGCCTGCTGCCCCGACGGCCGCATCTCCACGCCATCGGTCACGCGATCGACGCTGCCGTTGCGCATCCAGTTGCCCAGCATTGCGTCGATGATCGCGGTGACCTCGCCGCAGGTGTGCAGGCGGTCTGCCGGATCCTTGCTCAGCAGTCGGTCGAGGAAGGGCTGCAGGCCCGCGAGCTGCCCGGGCAGTGGCGTCGGCTCGACGGCCATGATGCGATGGATGAAGGCGGGATAGGTGGACGCCTCGATGGGCAGCCGCCCCGTGAGCATCTCGTACAGCACCACGCCGAGCGTGTAGATGTCGGAGCGCTGGTCCAGCGCCTCGCCGCACGCCTGCTCCGGGCTGAAGTAGCTGACCGTGCCCGGGCTCACACCCGTGCCCGTGAGATCGGTGGTCGAGTCCAGCACCTTTGCGATGCCGAAGTCGGTGAGCAGCGCGTTCTCGCCCTGGAACATCACGTTGTCGGGCTTCAGGTCCCTGTGCACGACGTTGCGTGCATGCGCGGCCTGCAGCGCGCTGGCAATCTGGCGGACGACGGGCAGTGCTTCGTCGACGCGCATGGGCCCGTGCTTGCGCAAGCGCTCGCGCAGCGTGCCGCCATCGAGGAACGCCATCGAGATGTAGGGACTGCCGGCCTCCGTGATGCCATAGGCGTACACGGGAACGATGTTCGGGTGTGCCAGCCCTGCGGCCGTCCGCGCCTCGCGCTCGAAGCGGCGGCGAAACTCGTCCGATCCATCCAGGCGTTCGGCGATGACCTTCAGTGCCACCAGCCGGCGCAGGCGCTCTTCCCGGGCCAGGTACACGCATGCCATGCCGCCGCGCCCGAGTTCCGAGAGGATCGTGTGGCCGGGCACCAGCGGGAAGGGCTCCGTCGCCATGGGTCGTGGTGCCTTTCGTTTGCGTGGCGCCCGAGCGGTGCGCGCGTCGCGGGATGGCAGGAAGCATATGCAGCCGCGGTGTGCGGGTACAGGCATGTTGCAGCTTGTTGTGGGTTGGTGTGTTTCCGCCTTGCCTCGTGTGCGCCGCCGCAGCACCCCCGCATCGGGCCGAACCCGCGTGACCGCAAGACCTGGCTCATGCAGCTCGGGCGGCGCTGATGCAGAGCAGCATCACGCCGGCGATGAACAGCGTGCCGAAGATCACCTTGTTCCACTCCGCCAGCCAAAGTGGCAGGAAGATGTCGAAGTTGTGCGGCCGCTCGTCGGTGTAGCGGGTGGCAATGTCGGTGAGCGGGCAGCGCCAGCCGTTGGCGACGAGCACGATGCCCTCGACCACGATCAGCACGACGATCGCGATTGCCCAGTCCCAAGCCTGCAGCAGCGCGAGCCACGGCAGCGCGAGGATGGCCCCGGCCATCAGCGCCCACACCAGCGTGTGCACGAGCTTGACGATGAACAGCGCGCGTTGGTCGCGAATCGACATCGCGCATGTCAGCCCGGTGGCAGCAGGTATTCGACGCTCGCCCCTGGCCCAGGGGGCAGGCCCAGCAGCACCCAGCCGATCGTGAGTGCGATGCCGACGACGAGGATGCCCACGGAATAGGGCAGCATCGTGGCCGCCAGGCTGCCCAGCCCGAAGCTGGGCTCCCAGCGCTGGGCGAAGGCCAGGATCAGCGGGAAGTACACCATCAGCGGCGTGATGATGTTGGTGGCACCGTCACCCACGCGGTAGGCAGCCGTCGTCATCTCGGGGCTGATGCCGAGCAGCATCAGCATCGGCACGAGCACCGGCGCGAGCAGCGCCCACTTGGCGCTGGCCGAACCGATCAGCAGGTTCACCGCGGCGGTGAGCACCACGATGGCGGCGAGCAGCGCGGGGGCGGGCAGGTTGGCGGCACGCAGCGCATCGGCACCGTTCACCGCCACCACCAGGCCGAGGTTCGACCAGTTGAACATCGCCACGAAGTGCGCGGCGGTGAAGGCGAGCACGAGGTAGTAGGCCATGTCGGCCATCGACGCCGACATCATCTGCACGATGTCGCGATGGCCGCGCACGACGCCGATAGCCGCGCCATAGGCCCAGCCCATCGCCAGGAACAGCAGGAAGAAGCCTGCGACGAGTGACTGCAGCATGGGCGTCAGCTGCAGCACGAGGCTGTCGCCCTCGCCGAGCAGCGGCTGGCCGGGGCCGAACGTGAACAGCAGCCACAGCGCGATGACCGCGAGCCCCGCGAGCCCGGCGCGGCGCACCGCCCTGCGTTCGAGTGCCTCGTCACCCCGTGGTGGTTCGGTGCCCGAGCTCGTCCCACCCCGCCATGGGCCGAGGCGCGGCTCCACGATCCTGTCGGTGACGAACCAGATCACGGGCAGGAACACCACCAGCATGGCGACGATGAACCACCAGTTGCCGGCGAGGTTCATCGTCCAGTCGGGCGTCACCGTCTCGGTGGCGGCCTGCGTGATGCCGAACAGCATCGCGTCGAGCTGGCCAGGGAAGAGGTTGGCGGAGAAGCCTCCGGACACGCCCGCGAACGAGGCGGCGATGCCGGCGACGGGATGTCGTCCGGCGGCCGCATAGAGCGCCGCGGCAAGCGGGATCAACACCACGTAGGCGGCGTCTGCCGCGAGGTTGCCCATCATCGCGACGAAGGCGATGACCGGCGTGAGCAGCGCAGCCGGTGCGTTCTTCACCGCCGCGCGCATCGCGGCGCCGAACATGCCGGTGCGCTCCGCCACGCCGGCACCGAGCATCACCAGCAGCACGTAGCCGAGTGGGTGGAAGTGCGTGAAGGTGGTGGGCATGTCCACGAGCAGGCGACGGATGTTCTCCGCCGCGAGCAGGCTGCTCGCGGACACCACGAGCGCGTTGCCTGCCTCGTCCTTCTGCACCGGGTGCAGCACCTGCACGCCCACCATGTCGGCGACCACGGACACGAACACCAGCGCGAGGATCAGCCACAGGAATATGAACACCGGATCGGGCAGCGCATTGCCCGTGCGCTCGATCCAGCCGAGAAAGCCCTGCGGGCGCACATTCGTTGCTGCGGGCGATGGGTTTGCTTCGTCCGTCATGGGGAGCCTCTGCCGTGCAGGTTGCGATTGCCGCCGGGGCACGCCGGATCAGCGGTGATGGCCCGGGTACACGAAGCGGAACGTCAGGCTCACGCGCGGGCCGAGCACACGGCGTGTGCGCGGCATGCCGTGGCACCAATGCGCCTGGGTGTCGCCGCGCATGTCGAGCAGGCTGCCATGTGCGAGGGGCAGGGTGAGGCGTTGCCTGCGCTCATCGCCGCGGCTGCGATGCTGCAGCACGAGCTGCCGTTCCGCACCCAGGCTGAGTGCGACGATCACGGGCGCGGTGCCGAGTTCCGGCTCGTCGTCGCTGTGCATGCCTATGCTGTCCTGCCCGTCGCGGTAGCAGTTGAGCAGCACGCTGTTGAAGCGTCGGCTGCAGTGCTGCTCGATGCGTGAGCGCAGCGCGAACAGCGTGGGCGTCCAGCCCTGCGCCTGCAGCTCGAGCCCCGAGTAGCGATAGCGCACGCCTGCGTCTCCAACCCATGCGCTGAGCCGCGGCTGCGCAAGCTGCCTGCCGAACAGCCGCACCTGCAGCTGCTGCCACGCGGTCGTTTCGAGCAGCTCGTGCAGCAATGCGTCGGCCACGTCCGCTGCCACGAATGCAGGCGTGTAGCGCACGTCGGCATCGGCGAGCGCAAGCTGCTCGGTGCGCCCCGTGTGCGATGCGGTGGGCATCGAGTTGGCTCAGTGCCCTGCGGCAGCCAGCACCGCGCTCGCGCGGGCGGCGAGGCGTGGTGCGCGCGCACCGATCGTCACCATGCGCTCGTCCGTGCTCTCGCCGCGCAGGTAGCGTGTGTGCAGCTGGGTGACCACCACGGCTGTCTTCCAGTAGGCGAAGGCGATCCACCAGGGCAGTGCGTCGATGTTCGTACCGGTGCGCTCGGCATAGCGGGCCGCGATCTCCGCGCGCGAAGGCAGGCCCATCGTCGCCAGCCCTGCCTGGCTCGCGAGCTCGACGAATTCCGGATCGTCCGGATCGGGCCAGTACTGGATGAGCGTGCCGAGGTCGATCAGCGGGTCACCGAGCGTGGTCATGTCCCAGTCGAAGATCGACTTCGCGTGGTCCGGGTCCGCCGGATCGAACTGCACGTTGTCCGGCTTCAGGTCGTTGTGCACGAAGGAGATGCGCTGTGCCGCAGGCACCCGGGCCGAGAGGCGCGCTGCGATGTCGTCCATCAGGCCGTCGTCGCCCTCGGGGCGCACGAGGGTCCAGCGCTTGTGCCAGCCGGCCACCTGGCGGGCGGCGAAACCCTCCGGCTTGCCGAGGTCGGCGAGACCGCAGGCCGCCGGGTCCAGGCCATGCAGTTCGGCCATCGCATCCACGATCGCGATGCCCACCCGGTGCCCGACATTCTCGTGCTGGCGCAGCTCGGGGGGGATCTCTGCGCGGATCACCACGCCCGTGCGCCGCTCCATCACGAAGAAGTCGGCGCCGCACACGGCCTTGTCGTCGCAGAACAGGTAGGCACGCGGCGCGAGGCGAGTGAACTGCCACAGCCGCGAGAGCACCTTGAACTCGCGCTTCATGTCGTGCGCGCCGGGTGCGATCACGCCGAAGGGCGGGCGGCGCAGCACGAACTCCCGCGCCGATTCGCCTGTGCCGTAGTGCAGCAGGTAGGTGAGGTTGGCGGCGCCGTTGGGGAACTGTTCGACGGCCAACGCGCCGTCGAGCCCGGGTATGTGCGCGCGCACGACCGTATCGATGGCAGGCCACGCGAGCTGCTCGCCCGGACGGACGGCGGCGGTCTCGGCGGCAATGGTGTGCGGTACGGTCATCGGCGGCTCCCCGTGCTGCGATGACCGGGATTCTCGCCTGCGCGCACACCTGCCGTCGCGCATCGGTCCTGCCGGTCGAGCACTTCGCCTCGTGCGAGCTTCCTGGCCGGTCGCTCGCCGAGATAGCTACATGCGGCGTACCTGCTTGCTACTTGCCGGCGGCCTTCGTCGTTCCCTTCGCGGTCGCCTTCGCGATGATCGCCTTCTTCGCCGCCGGGGCCTTCGCCGCCTTCGGCGCAGCCGTCTTCACGGCCTTCTTCTTCGCCGCTCCGGCGGAGACTTCGAGCGACGTCTTCTGCCCGGCCTTCGCTGCATCGCGCATGCGCGTCAGCTCCTCCCAGCCCAGGTAGTTCGTGATGCCGTCCTCGTTGAAGAACACCACGGGGCCATCGCAGATGAACAGGTACTCCGTGTCCTCGAGCGCGGTGGTGGCGCCATGCAGCACACCATTCGGCTCGTAGTCGTAGTCGCCAGTGTTCAGCACGCCGTCGCGCACCTGCAGCTTGCCCTTGAGGATGAACGTGTGCGCATCCGACAGGTGCTTGTGCGGTGCCGCGGTGTAGCCCTTGTTCCAGCGGAACAGTGCGGCCCAGCGGCCGGTCTCCGGGCCGGTCCAGAGCACCTTCGTCCAGGCCATGCCCTTCTCGGTCTCGATCCAGGGTTCATCAGCGCGCACGATGATGTCGGCGAGCTGGTCGTTCAGCGGCATGATGTTCTGCAGTGCCATGGGCGTTGTTCCTTTCGTTTCTGACCTTCGGAGTGGTCGGGAGAGAAGACCGGCGCAGTGTTTCGGGCGAGTGGTCCGGGTGACTGATTCGGGTGCGATCGCGAGGCTAGAGCGTTCTGACGGGATCGGTGATGCCGTCCCACTGCGCGTGCTCCTCGTTCCAGCGGGCGAACGTGGCGCGCAGCGGCGCGTTGTCCTCGTACAGTTCCACGAAGGCGCCGAGCCAGGCGCGCGCGTCGACATAGCAGACGCGCGCCGCCGAGACGAGCTCGGTGACCACGGGAAAGCCGGCCGCCTGGAAGCGCGCGCGCTCCGCCTCGTAGTCCGGCACCAGCAGTGCGAAGTGGTGAAAGCCCTCCTGGCCGCGCGCGAACATGTCGCGGTACACCGACGGCGTGTCGCAGTGCTGCTGGATGAGCTGCACGTGCACGTCGCCCACCGAGCCGAAGCCGTAGGTGATGTCGGGATTGCTCTCCACGCCGCGATAGGTGTGCGAACCCACGTGGTGCCTGCTCACGTGGAAGGGCCCCGCGCCGGTCATCGCCGTCCACTGGGCGCAGGCGGCATCCATGTCGTCGACGACGTAGGCCCACTGCATGATCGGATAGCGGAACGGACTCATCTGCGGTGCCCTCGTGCGTTGCCCTGCTGCGTTCCTGCGGCGCGCTGGTGTTGCAGGGAGACCGGATGGTTGCACCGTCCGGGGGCGGAGGGAACAGGGGGTGCGTGACGGGAGCGCAGAATTCCTGTTCGATCGCGGCTGCCCCAGCCACCGCTGCGAGAGACCTCTGCCATGGCCAGCCAGTCCGCGATCGATCCGCAGGTGTTCCACAGCGCCGAGTACGCGGCGAACCCCTACCCCACCCTGAAGCGTCTGCGTGATCACCACCCTGCCTACCGGCTGCCGAACGGCCTCTGGATGATCACGCGCTACGCCGACGTGGTCGCCGGCTTCAAGGATCACGAGAATTTCTCGGCCTCGCCTAACGGCGTGACCATCGGCGCCGTGTTCGGCCCCACGCTCATGGAGTACGACGGAGACGAGCACACGAAGCTGCGCAACCTCGTGGCCGGCGAGTTCGTGGGCCTGAAGTTCAACGGCCTGCTGCCCGTCATCTCGCGCAATGCGATGGCGCTGATCGAGAAGTTCACGGCCCGGCAGGCACGACGACTCGCGGAGCAGGCCTCGCGCACGGGCGAGATCGACATCGTGGACGACTTCGCCACGCGGCTGCCGCTGAACGTGATCCTCGACGTGCTGGACCTGCCCCAGGAGGCGCACGAGCAGTTCCACCAGTGGTACCCGGCGATGATGAACGGCATCAACGGCGATGCCGAGGCGCGCGCGAAGGGCGTGCGGGCGAATGCCGACTACCACGCCTATCTCGATCCGCTCATCGATGCGCGGGCGATGAACCCGGGCGACGACCTGCTGTCGCGGCTCGCCATCGCACAGGTTGACGGCCAGCGGATGACGAAGCAGGAGATCAAGTCGTTCGCGAGCCTGATCCTGGTTGCCGGCGCCGAGACCACCGACAAGGCCATCGCCAACCTCTGGTACCAGCTGCTGGCGAACCCGGCGCAGTGGGAGGCCGTGCAGCGCGATCCTGACCTGCTGGACCGCGCGTTCACCGAGATGATGCGGCTGCATCCGCCCGCCGCCGGACAGATGCGGCGCGCGGTACGTGATGTCGAGATCCATGGGGAGGTGATCCCGGAGGGCGCCTTCGTGAACCTGTCGATCTACGGCGCCAACCGCGACGAGCGCGTGTTCGCGAACCCGGACGCGTTCGACGTGTTCCGCGAGGACCTCTACTTCGGTCGCGACCTGCGCGGCGGCTACCACGAGGGCGGCCGCGCGAGCCATCTCGGCTTCGGGCTCGGCAAGCACTTCTGCGTGGGCTACCAGCTGGCACGCGCAGAGACCGTCATCGGCACGAAGATGCTGATGGAGGTGATCCGCAACCCGCGCTTCAAGCCCGGCTCGAACCCGGGGCCGATTGCGATCCGCCAGGCGCCGTGGTCGCTGCCGCTCGAGTTCGATGTGGCCTGAGCGGGCATACGCGCGCGCATGGATGCGCTGCGGCGAGCCTGCAGCGCATCCGAAATCGTCCCTCTTGTCACCGCCGAACGTGACGCAACGCGCAACTGGCTGATTGCGAGTGAATCCGCACGCCCTGCGTGTGAGTAGCTCCGGCAGGACCGCATTCAAGCCGGTCTGGCATCCTCACGAGTATCCCAGCATGCGATCTCTTCACCGTACCGCCGCTCGCCTGTTTGCCACCGCGCTGTTGCTGCAGGTTGCCATCGCTACCCCTGCCCTCGCTGCAGCTTTGGGCGCGAATGCCACCGTCGCGCGGGTGCCCGAACGGAGCACGGCCCTCAGTTCAGCGCTCGAGACCAACCCCGGCGTGTTGGTCAGCGGTGTGGTGCTGGAGGTGCGCTGCGAGACCTATGTGGACGACGATGCGGACGGGCTCGACGACGGCGTGGAGAACTGTGCGCTGAACAGGCACGCGCCGGTCGCCTACCTGCCGATCGGTCTCGACTGGACGCGGCCCGCCAATGTCGACTGGTACCTCGCACGCTCGGCACTGCGCTTCCATCACAACAACTGCAATGACGAGCAGGTTGTGCCCATCGGCGCGCTCACGCAGGTGCGGCTGGTGAACCAGTTCCACCGCCGCAAGCGTGGCCTCGCCAGCCTGAGCCCGTGCAGCCACTACGGCGACTACATCGCCTCCGGCCGCGGGCCGTACGACGACAATCACCACTTCTTCCTTCAGCCCAACGATGCGACGCACGCGGGCTCCGCGAATCCCGCGGACTGGATCGTGTATGGCCACGTGTATCCGAACAACATCGGCGGGATGAACGTGCAGTACTGGTTCTTCTATGCGTATAACGACAACGTCGGCTCGTTCAACCACGAGGGTGACTGGGAGTCCATCACCGTGCGCCTCGACTCGCGGGGCAACACCTCCGGTGCGTACTTCTGTGCGCACGCCCACTGCGAACTGCGTGGAGACATCACGTGGCACGCCACGACCCACCCGGTGATCTGGGTGGCGGATGGCAGCCACGCGAGCTACACCACCGAAGTCGCTTGCGACCGCAACGGCTATGTGGAAGGCGTCGGTGACAACTGCCAGACCGTGAGCGCCTATCGCTGGTTCACCTGGCGCGGTGGTCGTGGCAGCCAGGCGGGGTACCAGGGTGGCGGCGTGATCAACGTGGGCGAGATCGGCCATGCACTGAATGGCCAGCGCTTCATTCGCTACTACGCGAAGTGGGGCGAGAACGGCAGCGCGCCGCCGGGCATCAGCGAAGTCACCAGTGGCCCGCGCACGCCGACCTACCAGGCGTCGTGGAACGTGGGCGGGTTGTAAGGCCACGTACGCACAACGACATCCCACCGCCGTGTCCGCGGTCGGTGCGCCGTGTGCGCTGGTGGCCGAGCGGTGGGCACATCCAGGACCTGATGCAGGAGAAGAGTGTGAATCCCGAACGACACGACGACACGCGAGCAGCAACGCAATTGACGGACGAAGAACTCGACGCCGCGGCCGGTGGCCTGGTGGTCAATGCGATCATCGCGGTGCTGGTCAACCCGATTCCGGCATCGCAACTCGGCGGCGCGGGCTTGACGCCGGACCAGTTGCAGCAGCTGCGCGCGGGCAATCCGCTGCCGCGGCCGCGCTGACGCCGGGTCACAGCCTGAAGTCGTAGTCGATCATCAGTGGCGCATGGTCCGAAAACCTCGGTTCCATGTGCACGTGGGTGCGCCGCGCCTTCGCCGCGATACCGGGCGTGGCGATCTGGTAGTCGAGGCGCCATCCCACGTTCTTCGCCCAGGCCGCGCCGCGGTTGC
>SXGQ01844008.1_pt1 | contig 14511 bp, 12 predicted proteins | sample 3178371 | NCBI WGS metagenome assembly SXGQ01 (sample SAMN11356859, study PRJNA531348) | freshwater metagenome | isolation source: freshwater sample F1-20 | place: China: Fuxian Lake, Yuxi | collected 2017-12-25
CGGACTTCGGGCAGGATATTCTTGGACTCGTGCTTCTCGATGAGGGCGACGGCCTTGCGGTATTGCTCGAGACCGCGCTCGATATGCCCGTCGTTCACAAGGTCGAGACCAAAATTCATCAGCAAGGCTGGCTCGTCCGGAAGCTCGATCACGGCGCGCTCGAGCAGGGCGAGGTTACGCTTCACCTTGTTCTTTTCCTTCTTCACCTCGGGATCGTAGCCGTAGTGTATCAGGGTGGTCGTGCCCATCGGGGCCTCCATCTGCCAGTGTTTCTGGCGGACGATGACACTACTGTAGATCTGCTCGTGGACGCGGCCGATGAAGTAGAGCCCGAGTGCGTTTCGGAACAGGCGCGGTACGTAGGTGATGCCGTCGTCGTTGTCGATATGGTTCTTGAGCGGGATGCGGTAGCCGATGGCGTTCGGCGCGGCGAGGTCGCGCCAGAGCTTTTCGATGCTCTCGGTCATCAACTTCTCATCGGCGTCGAGGCTGAGCACCCAGTCGCCGCGGGCGTGTTCGAGGGCGAAGTTGCGGGGGTCGCTGAAATTATCGTTCCACGCGAAGTGATACACCTCGGCACCGTGTTCCTTGGCGATCTCGACGGTGCGGTCGGTCGAGCCGGTGTCCACCACGACAATCTGGTGGGCGACATCCTTCACTGAGCGCAGGCACTGGGCGAGGAAGCGCTCCTCGTTCTTCACGATTAGGCAGACACTCAGGCGCGGGCGCGCGGGCAACTCGGGCATCGGCGTCCAAGCGATTTTGGATGCGGTGAGCTTACGCTGCTGTTTCAGCGAGCGGTGGACGTTGTTCGGCACATCCCACTTCGGCGTGAGCTGGAGCAGGCGCTTGACGCAGCGCAATGCCTGCTGTTCGTCCTTCGCGTCGAGCGAGGTCTCGGCCATGTGCAAATAGGCCTCGGGGTGGAACGGTCGCAGAGCGATGGCCGCGAGGCAGGCGTTCCATGCGCCGAGATGATCACCGGCCTTGAGCAGGGCTTCGGCTTGGTCGAGCATTCCAACCTTGCCGCACGGCGGGAGGATCTCCGCAGAAGGCTTCGCCGTGCCGGTGTCGCCGGATTCGACGCGAATATAGGCCGGTGCAGGTGCCTGCGGTTCGACGGCAGCGGGGGGCGTGAGGGGCGGTGGCTGGAGCACCTTTTCCGCGGCCTGAAGGTTATCCGCCGCCAAAGTGTTACTCGGATCCAACTCGAGCACACGTCGGAACATCTCCGCTGCGGACTCGGGCTGGCCGGCCTTGAAGAAGCAGACGCCGAGGGGAATGATGGCCTCGATGTCGTCCGGCCGCTGCTGGATCACGCGTGCGTAGGTCTGCGCGGCGTCGGTCCAGTTCTGATGGTTGAAGCTTAGCTGTGCGAGGACGGTGAGCGTCTGCCAGTTGTTCGGGTCGAGTTCCAAAGCGTGGCCGAGGGCTTCCTCGAACGCAGGCACATCATTGAGCTTGTAAGCGGACAGAGCCAGGTTCACCCATACTCCCGGCACGCGCGGCGTGAGTTTGGTGAGCTTGAGGAACAGATCGAGGGCACGGGCGAAGTCGTTGCTTCCGAATCGGATCTTGCCGAGGATTTCCACGGCGTCCGCGTTGTCCGGTTGAGCGGCTAAGGCTGATTCCAAAAGGGAGACGGCGTGGAGGATATTGCCGGTCTGGATGCTGGTTTTCGCCATGGCCACGATCTGCCTGGCGTCGTTTTTCTGCGGCGCGGCCGGGGTGGCGGCTGCGGCCAGTTTTTTCAACGCCTCCAGATTTTCGCGGGCGATGGCGTTGTGCGGCTGCATCTCGAGGACGCGTTCATACACCATGCGGGCCGAGTCGTGGTCGTTGCCGCGGACGAAGCAGAGGCCGAGCGCGAGCAGCGTGTCTGCGTCGTCGCCTCGCAGTTCCAGCAGCTTGGCGAAGAACCTGCCAGCATCGGCGAAGCGGCCATGCTCGAGATTGGTCTTGGCGAGGAACTCGAGCGCGGTCTGGTTCTGCGGATCGATCTCGAGCGCGAGGCCGATGGCGGACTCGAACTCGTCGAGGCGGTTGGATTTGAGCGTGGCCATCGCCAGCAGCGTATAGGCTTGCGTATCGCGCGGGCGCAACTCGATGAGGCGTCGGAAGCTTCGGCGCGACGCTTCAAAGTCGCCGGCTGAGTACTGCAGGCCGCCGAGCGAATCGATCACCTGATCGTTGTGCGGAGCGAGTTCCGCTGCGTGTTCCAGTTCGGTCCGCGCGGCAATCTTGTTGCCGGATTGCAGGAAAAACTCGGCTCGTTCCAACGCCTGCGCGAGGGTTTCGCGGGGCACGGAGGCGGGCTGGCTTGGTGCGGGGCTGGCAGTGGTGGCCGGCGTGGTGCCGGCAAGTTTGCCGCGCACGACATCTAGGTTCTCCTGGGCCAGCGTGTCGCCGGGCACCAGCGAGAGGATGCGCTCATACACGGCTTGCGCGGTCTCGAAATCGCCACTCTTGAAGAAGCAGACGCCTAGGCCGTGGAGGACGTCGGGATCATTTTCATCAATCTGCGCGAGCTTGAGGTAGCTCTGGCCCGCTTCCTTGTACTGGCCTTGCTGCAGGCAGAGGCCGGCCAGCAGCTTGAGTGCAGCGACATTTTCCGGTTCGAGTTCGAGGGCCCGCCCGAGGGCGCCCTCGAAGGCCTCGATTTCACCCGCTTTCACCGCCGCTGCAGCGAACTGTATTTGCGTTTTGGCATCATCGGGCAATAGCTGTGTCAGCCGCGCAAAGGCGACGGTCGCCTCGTCGTGGCGCTCGAGGAGGAAGAGTTGCGTGCCCAACGCACGGAGGATCTCCGGATGCTCCGGGAATTCTTCGGCGGCAGTCTTCAGGATTTCGACGGCGCCCGCGCGGTCGCCCTGGCTGAGGAGCGCGCTGGCTGCGGTCAAGGCTTCGTGCTGGCGGATGGAGGGCTGAGACATAGGTACAATCGTTTCCAAGCAATTCAAAGCAAAGCAAGATGCGTGCCGGATTCGGGAGTAGTATTTTCACCATAATCCGGCTGTTTTCCGTCCTGAATCCAGTCTAAAATCTGGCGCACGCGGATTTCGGCGGTGTGCTGAGTTAATCCAATAACCGACTCTATACTAGATTGTTACATATACATCCCCGATGCTATTCAACGATTGTCATGATCGCTAAGTTCGACGCGGTTAATAGGAATTCCGGTTCTTGGAATGGATTGAGATGATCGGTGCAAGAAGAGCAAACGAATGGCGATGGCTCCAGCGTGCAGGGTCTTGGACTGCCATCTGAACGCGTGCGCGCGGCGCCGACATTCAATTAGATGACAGTTTTTCGACGAGAGGAGCCAGGTACTCGGTCCTGGGGTACTTGCGTAAGTATTCGAATCGCTCATCGGCTATCTGGTCGCGCGTAGTGCTGGCGAGCAGTGACTGTAACAGGTCGGGGAGCTCCTCCGCCGATGCGGATGACCAGAGAGAGTTCATCCAATGTTGCGTTGTTGCTAGTTCACCGGTGACGAATATGCGGTTATTCGCGGCGTAGAGAACTCTGCCGGCTGGCACATGAGCATGATCGGGGTCTTGTTTTAAGGCCAAGATGATCTTTGAGCGTGCCATCAGGTCGTTACGATAAAAAGACACCGGATCAAAGACGCTCACGACCTTCATACCCCGCTTGATCAAGCAATCGAGCATCGCCTTTCGGTGTAGGGTAATACTGCCATACCAAAGGAGGTCAATGTCGTGGGTAGTTTTGGGTCGGATTTCTTCCATGTTCGGATGGAATCCGTACTCAAGGATGCTGGCCTGCACCCCCTTTGCGGAGAGTATTTCGACGTGTTGACTATTCCAGTCCCAGACATGGACGGCACCACGGAGCAAAGGCAAATAGCATGTCTCGAAATGCTCCTTTCCGCTGTGGTTCACACCCCCATCAGGAGTAAGGAGTTCACCTTGATGGACTATATAACGGATTGAGCCGGAGGTGAGAAGCTCTACAGTTTTCCAATCGGCCTTATGGGCGTTGAAGAGGATGTTGATCCGCCCTGCGTCGGCATAATTCGGCTTGATGCTCCAGCTATGCCCCAATGATTCGAGGCTGTACGTAATGTACTTCGCGTAATTCATGGGTGAAGTACATGGCCACAGATCAACGGAATCGGGTTGCTAGAGGGCGAACGTAAGCGATTCAAGCTTCCGTGGCTACGATTACTGCAGCAGGCGCAGCGCCGTTTGCGGCAGCGAGTTGGCCTGGGTGAGGATCGAGGTGCCGGACTGGACCAGAATCTGGTACTTGGCGTAGTTGATGGACTCTTCCGCCACGTCCACGTCCCTGATGCGGCTGTCGGCTTGACTGAGGTTCTCCTTCGTGGTGGTGAGCTGTTCGCTCGTGAAGTTCAGGCGCGATTGGACGGCACCGAGCTTGGCGCGGTCAGTGGCGATTTGATTAAGCGCGGTATTAACTAAGCCGAGGGCCGCACTGGCCGCCGTGGCGGTAGTGATGGCGTTCGCGGTAGAAATGGCCGGCAGATAGCTGAGGGTGGCGCCGCCGACGTTGATGCCCTCCATGGAGAACGTGGTGCCGCTCGCGTCGATAGTGACCAAGAAGGCGTTGGAGCTGAACAGGCTGACGCCGTTGAAATCCTTGCTGGAGGTGGAGCTGATGTAATCCTTGAGCTGAGAGAATTCTTCATCGTACAGGGTGCGGTCGGCGGGAGACTTGGTATAGTCCTGCGCGAGCATCGCCAGCTCGGACATGCGCCGGAAGGCCTTGTCGACGGTCTTTAGGAAGCCGTCCTGCGTCTGGGTGAAGGAGGTGGCGTTGCTGACGTTACTCAGCGCGGCATCAATGCGCTGTATCTGCGCCCCCAAGCGCGAACTGACGGCCAAGCCAGCGGCGTCGTCGGAGGGGGTGACGATCTTGGACCCGGAGCTCAGCCGCGCCAGCGACTTTGAGAGGTGGGTGCTGCTGACGTTGAGGTTGTTGGCCGTCTGCTGGGCAGACGTGTTTGTGTTGATAACCATAGGTTGTAAATGGTTGTTGGTTGCCAGTTATTAGATTTTTCTGACGAGAGTAGCATAGCACAGCCTATGCCAAGCGATAACGCCTAGCACAGGCTCTCGCAACTGTGGCGATTGAAATATGTGCGTGGTGAACATCCGTGTTGAGGGGAGCCAATCCATTGGGCTCCTGCCGCCGATTGCCCCAACCGGCGGGGGCTGGATCGTTATTGCAGCAGTCGCAGGGCGGATTGGGGCAGGGTGTTGGCTTGGCTCAGCATCGAGGTGCCGGACTGCACGAGGATCTGGTACTTCGCGTATCGGGTAGATTCTTCCGCCACGTCCACGTCCTTGATCCGGCTGTCGGCCTGGCTGAGGTTCTCCTTCGTGGTGGTGAGCTGTTCGCTGGTGAAATTCAGACGCGATTGAATGGCACCGAGCTTGGCGCGGTCGATGGCGACTTGGTCGATGGCCGTCCTGATCGCCGTGACCGCGGTGGCGGCACCCGAGGTGGTGGTGATGGCGAGCGAGGCGTTGTTCAGCGCAGCGGTGTAGCTGGTCGAGCCCGTCAAGTTCATGCCCGGTACGGAGAAAGTGGCGCCATTTTGGTCGATGGTCACCTCAAACTGTCCCGCGCTGAAGAGGGAGACGCCGTTGAAGTCCTTGGTGGACGTGGTGCTGATATAGGCCTGCATCTGCTTGAACTCCTCGTTGTACAGATCGCGGTCGGCGGCCGATTTTGTGTTGTCCTGCGCGAGCATCGCCAGTTCGCCCATGCGCCGGAAAGCCCGGTCGATGGTTTTGAGGAAACCATCTTGGGTCTGAGTGAATGAGACGGCGTTGGTGACGTTGTTCATGGCGGCGTCGAGACGTTTGATCTGCGCCTCCAAGCGGGAACTCACCGCGAGGCCGGCGGCGTCGTCGGAAGGGGTGACGATCTTGGAACCAGAGCTCAGGCGCGCCAGCGACTTGCTGAGGTGCGTGCTGTTGGTGCTCAGGTTGTTGGCCGTCTGCTGCGCGGCCGGGTTGGTGCTGATAACCATGGGTTGTAAAGGGGTTGCTCGCCGCTGGCGGTTAAATCATTCCTGCGCCAACTACGAAGCATGAACGGTGCCAAGACGGGGCTTGCCACACGGTGGCGCGGGCCTTTGCAATAAAAAACCGGGCGCGACTTGCGGTCGCGCCCGGTTGAGGCCAAACCCTATTCCCCTTTTCCGTCAGTTGCCCCAAACCGGCGGATGGTGAGTTTCAGATCGTCGTGGGTGGCGGCTACTGCAGCAGTCGCAGAGCGGACTGGGGCAGGGCGTTCGCCTGGCTCAGCATCGAGGTGCCGGACTGCACGAGGATCTGGTAGCGGGCGTACTGGGTCGCCTCATCGGCCACGTCCACGTCCGAGATGCGGCTGATGGCGGAGCTGAGGTTTTCCTTCGTCACCGTGAGCTGCTCTTGGGTGAAGTTCAAACGGGACTGCACCGCGCCGAGCTTCGCGCGGTCGATCGCGATGCGGCCGATGGCGTCCTGCACCTTCGTCAGTGCCGAGACGGCGCCGGTGTTGGTCTGGAGGCTCACGGTGGTGGAGATGGCGTTCGAATAACTGGCGGCCGCGAGGTCGATGCCGGTCACGGCGAAGGTGCTGCCGCTCGAGTCGATGGTGACGTCGATGTTGCTGGAGGAGAACAGCGACACGGCGTTGAAGTCCTTGGTGGATGTGGTGCTGATGTAGTCCTTGAGCTGGGTGAACTCCTGGTCGTACAGGTTGCGGTCGGCGGAGCTCTTGGTGCTATCCTGCGCCAGCATCGCCAGCTCGCCCATGCGGCGGAAGGCCTTGTCGATCGTCTTCATGAAGCCGTCCTGCGTCTGGGTGAACGAGATGGCGTTGATTACGTTGCTCAGGGCGGCGTCGAGACGTTTGATCTGCGCCTCCAAGCGGGAACTCACCGCGAGGCCGGCGGCGTCGTCGGAGGGGACGATGATCTTCGAGCCAGAGCTCAGTCGCGAGAGCGACTTGCTCAAGAACGAGCTACTGACGTTGAGGTTGTTAGCCGTCTGCTGGGCAGACGTATTAGTGTTGATAACCATAGGTTCTTAGGTCTTTTGGGTTTAGGGTTTGTTCTACGGAACTTGGTTTGTGGCCGCGGGCTCCGGATCCCCCTTTTTCCTAAGTAGAGGGGCCATCCCTGGCCTGAAGGAGCTGGCGGCAGCGCGATTGCTGGCCGTGATCTCCTCGTATACTTCCTTGCGATGAATCGAAATTTCCTTGGGCGCATCTATGCCCAAGCGGACCACGTCACCATCCAAGCGCAACACGCTCACGACGATGCGCCCGTCGATGATGACGCTCTCGTTTGGTTTGCGGGAGAGGACGAGCATAGGGGTCAGGCATCCAAACGGTGGCCGAGCGAAAAATCGGCCGAGTTCTGGGGCACCACCTGGCGGGCGACCAGCGTCTCCCGATTGTAAATTATTGGCCCCTTTAGGTTTATGGTGAACTTGCCTTCCGAATGGTACGTCGCGATGTTGAGCACGACTCCATCCTCTGCCGATACCAAGCCGATGGAATCCACGTCTTCATCCCTCAGATTCAAGGTGTAATGCTCCAGCATGCCCGCCGGCGGGATGACTAGGACCGAATGTCGGTCCCCATCCTGACCTTCCAGCCACATGAATGGCTCCATCTCCTTGAGCGCGATCAAACGAAACCGCTTGCTCGATTCGAAGCCGAGCAGGCCGCAGGGGAAGAAAAGTTCCGAGGCTTCCACCCGACGCTCCCTCACGAACGGGGGCTCATATTTGGTTTGTTCAATCGTCAACATGACAATCCTAGTCTGCGGACATTAAGCAGCGACCGTGCCAGCCGTTTTGGGTCAGAAATCCACTTGGAAGTGGCTTTGGAAAGGTAAAAACAGCCCGTTTCAGGAAAAAAATGCCCAAGATGGCCTCGGAAACCCATCCCGACAGGCAATGGATGCCCGCGCCAAACAGGGTTCGATGGAAGAATAGGGGGCGATCAGGCCGGCAAATCGAACCGCAGGGTGGTCTCACCCACCTGCAGGGTGTCGCTGCTGGTCAGGGGCGTCTTGCCTTTGAGGGGCTGGCCATTGAACTGCGTCCCGTACTTGCTCTCCAAGTCCTCCGCCCACCATTGGGAGCCCTCTTGCCAGACACGGGCGTGGACGCGCGAGACCGTCGTGTCGGGGGTGAGGTCAATCTGCACCGGCGTGCCGGCGTTGGGACGGCCGATGACGATAACCGTCCCTTCGGCCGTCTTGATCCGCCACTTGCCTTGATATTGGAGGTTGACCTGCATCGCGTCCGGCAGCGCCAACGAGGCTGCATGCCGCGAAACAGAAGGCAAAAAAACTGGCAAAAAATCAATCTTGAATTAAAACCTTCTGCGATGAATCCCGACGGGCAACCGGCCGGCGCAGACCTTGCCGCCGCCGCCGAGACCCTCGCTCCCAGCCAGATGGTTGGGGGCGGACGCTACACATTGCTCTGGATGATCGGCCACGGCGGCAGCTCGATGCTCTGGCTCGCGCAGGACGAGCGCCTCGGCGAAACGGTCGCGCTGAAGTTCCTTCTGCCCCAGACCGCCGCTGACCTCCGCATGCTCGCCAGCCTGCGGCAGGAAACGCTCAAGTGCCGTCGGCTGGCCCACCGCAACGTGGTGCAGACCTACGATCTCTACGAGGCGCCCGGCGAGATGCCGTTCATCATCATGGAGCATGTGGATGGGCCGAGCCTCCACACGCTCCGGCTGGAGCAGCCCCAGCAAGTGCTCTCGTGGCATTTTCTCGAGCCGATTGTGAAGCAGCTCCTCGAAGCACTCGAGTACGCTCACGGCGATGGTTTGGTTCATCGCGATCTCAAGCCGGCCAACCTCATCCTCGACCAGCGCGGCCGTCTCAAGCTCGCCGACTTCGGCATCGCCGCGATGGTGGATGATTTCTACACACGCGTGCTGAACCTGCGCGACCCGAGCGGCACGGTCACCTTCATGAGCCCGCAGCAGATGGAAGGCGAGCCGCCCGCGCCGACGGATGACATTTACGCGCTCGGCGCCACGCTCTACGAACTGCTCACCGGCCAGCCGCCCTTTCATGCCGGCGACATCGCGCATCAAGTTCGCCACGTCGAACCGCAGTCGATCCTCGCTCGATTGCGCCAGCTCAAAATCGCCCACGACCTGCCGTCAGTGGCCGCGGGGTTGATCATGGCCTGTCTGAAGAAGGATCCGGCGCAACGCCCGCAAACGCCCCGCGCCGCCGCCAAATGGATCGGCCTGCATCTGGGCGGCGAATATCTCGCGCCGCCGCACGCGCGGGACGGCGGGGTGCCCTCCTCGCGCTGGCGGTTGACGCGCGCCGGCCGGATGATCAAGCTGCCCCTGAAGAGAGAGCCCGTGCCGTCGGAGCACTTCTGGTTCGTGCTTTCCATCGCGCTCACGCTGCTGTTGATCGCGGCCTTTCTCTACTGCTGGTTCCGCATCCGGCCTCTGCTTTGAGAAGGGAACCGCGTGGGGACGGACGCGGGGGTCACTTCGCGGTGAAGAACCGCTGGGCTTCTTCGAGCGTCTCCTTCGAACCGATGTCGAGCCAGAGGCCGGGGATGGCCCATGTGCGTACGGGCGTGCGTGGGTAAAGCCACTGCACGAGGCGGCCGGGCTGATCGGGATTGTTGCCCTCGGCGATGTATTGCCGGATGAGCGGGAGCGTAGCGCGCGGATAGTAATAGAGCGCGATACCGATGAGCGTGCTGGCGGGCTGCGCCGGTTTCTCTACGAAGCTAGTGATGTGGCCGCGCTCCACCGAAACCACCCCGTACTTTTTCGCGGCCTCGAAACTCTTCACGTCGTACACGCCGAGCACGGGCGTGGTTTGGGCGCGGCAGAATTCGCCCAGGCCCGCGAGCCGTTCGCTGAAAAGATTATCGCCGGCGATGACGAGCAGGTCGTCGTCGAGCTGCTCCTGTGTCAGCACGAGATGCAGGTCGCCGATGGCGCCGAGCTTGTTGGTGTCGTCGGTCGTGCCGTCGTTGACGATGCGTAGAGTCTCCCGTGCCGGATGGGCCGCCGCCCATCGCTGGAAATGCGGGGTGAACTTCGCGTTGGTCACCACGTACACGGGGTCGAGAACGCCGACGGGCGCGAGCGCGTCGAGCACATGGTCGAGCATCGGGCGGCCGGCGACGGAGAGGAGCGGCTTGGGCTGGTCCAGCGTGAGCGGATGGAGCCGCGTCGCGTAACCCGCCGCGAGAACGATTGCTTTCATGTCGGCTTCTGGTCGAACAGATCCGGGGCGCACTCGCGCGAGAGGGTTTGGGTGCGGGCGAGAATCTCCGTGCCCGAATCACAGCCCAGGGCGAATTCGGCGAGGGTTTTTGCCTCGCTCATCTTCAGCCGGCGGATGAGGTGTTTCACCGGGGGCAGCATCACCGGCACGACGCTCAGCTCATCCACGCCGAGCCCGAGCAGCAGCGGCACGACGGCCGGGTCGCTGGCCATCTCGCCGCAGACGCCGGTCCAGATGCCGTGGCGGCGGCCCGCCTCAACCGTCAACTGGATGAGGCGAAGGATGGCGGGATGGGTCGGCTCGTAAAGCGGGGCGGTCTTCTCGTTCAACCGATCCACGGCGAGCGAGTACTGGATGAGGTCGTTGGTGCCGCTGCTGAAGAACTTCACGCGTTTGGCGAGGGCGTCGGCGATCATCACGGCCGAGGGGATTTCGATCATCACGCCGACCTCGAGCTGCTCGTCGAAGGGCGTGCCGCATGCGCGCAGCCCGGCCTTGCATTCGTCGAGCAGGGCATTCGCCGCGGTCAACTCCTCCACGCCGGAGATCATCGGGTACATCAGCTTCACGTTGCCTTCGGCGCTGGCGCGGAGGATGGCGCGGAGTTGGGCCCGGAAGAGATCCGGCTGATGCAGGCAGAAGCGGATGGCGCGCCAACCGAGCGCCGGGTTCGACTCCGCCGGCGCATCGATGTAGGAGGCGAACTTGTCGCCGCCCAGATCGAGCGTGCGGATGATGACCGAATGCGGCTTGGCCGCCATGGCGACTTGACGGTACGATTCGTACTGCTCGTCCTCGGTCGGCATCGTGTCGCGGTTGAGGAAGAGAAATTCGGTGCGGAAGAGCCCCACGCCTTCGGCGCCGCATTCGCGCACCGAGCCTCCCTCGGCCGCACGCTCGATGTTGGCGGAGAGGGTCACGCGGGCGCCATCGAGCGTGATGGCGGAATGGTCCTTGAGCGCGAAGAGTTGGACGGCCTTGTCCGCCTGCCGGCGTTCGAGTTGCCCGTATTCGAAGAGCGTCTGGTCGGTCGGATTGATGATGACGACCCCGTTGTAACCATCGAGCAACACGTGGTCGCCGGTGGCGAGTTCACTGGTTGCGTTCTTGAGGCCGACCACGGCGGGGATGCGCAACGAGCGGGCCATGATGGCCGTGTGCGAGGTCTTGCTTCCGCCATCGGTGGCGAACCCGAGCACCTTGTTCCGGTCCAGTTGCGCGGTGGTGGAGGGCGTGATGTCGTGGCTGATGACGATGCACGGCTCCCGCAGATGGCGCAGATCGACATGGTCTGGGCGGCCGAGGAGATTGTTCAACAGCCGGCCGGCCACGTCGCGTATGTCGGTGGCGCGCTCGCGCAGATAATCGTCGTTCACCCCGGCCAGCGCGTGCGCGAACTTCTCCGTCACCGCGTGGTAGGCGTGCTCCACGTTCACCTGCTCCTGCTGGATGAGCCGCGTCACTTCATCGAGCATGCTGGGATCCTCGAGCACCAGCAGGTGGGCGTCGAAGATATCCGCATCCTTGGCGCCGAGGCCCGCGCGCACCTTTTCCTGCACCTCGAGGATCTGCTGGCGCGTCTGGATGAGCGCCTGCTGCAGCCGCTGCAGTTCGCCCGGCAATTCCGCTTCGGTCAGCGTGCGGCGTGCCGGCACCTCGTCGTGTGGCCGGCCCAGCACAAGGATCTTCCCCCGGCATACGCCCGCAGAGACGGGGATGCCGTGCAAAAACTTCTCGCCGGTTGGAATCTGGCTTGGCACGTCCACTCGATTCTTTGGAATCACCTTGGCCTAAACAAGCAAATTGTTCGCGCGCAGAAAACTGCTGCTGCGCACCCGCGTCTCCGCTATCAATACAACGGTGAACGAGCCGCGCGCCATCCGCAACCTCGCCCTCGCTGGTTTCATGGGCACGGGCAAGTCCGCCGTCGGCCGCCAGATCGCCGCCGAGCTGGGCTTCGCGTTTGTGGACACCGACGAGATGATCGAGGCCCTCGCCGGCAAGCGCATCGCCGATCTCTTCGCGCAGGATGGCGAGCCGGCCTTCCGGAAGTTCGAGAGCGAAGTCGTCGCCGATCTCGCGCAGCGCCGCGACACGATCATCTCCACCGGCGGCGGTCTCATCGTGAACCCCGCCAATCTTGCCAGCCTCAAAACGCACGCCTTCGTCGTCTGTCTTTGGGCTTCGCCCGAAATGATCTTCGAGCGCACGAGCCGCACCAGCCACCGCCCACTGCTTCAGACCGCCAATCCGCTGGCCCGCATCCGTGAGCTGCTCGCCGCGCGCGAGTCGGCCTATCGCCAGGCGGATGCGTTGGTGAACACCGAGTTTCGCTCCATCAAAGAAGCCGCGGTGCAGGTGATCCATCAGTTCCGCGAAGCCCGCCGCGCCACCGCGCCGTGAAAGCTGCTCTCCTCCAGCGCGCCCACGAGCTGGGCTTTGACGATTGTCGTGTGACCTCTGCCGTGCCGCCGTCCCACGCGGCGGAGTTCGAGCAATGGATCGCGCAGCGGCACCACGGCGAGATGGAATACCTCGCCCGCAATGCCCACAAGCGCGTGGATCCGCAGCGTGTGCTGGCCGAGGCCAAATCGCTCATCACGCTCGCGGTGAGTTACGAACGCGATGGTTCCGAAATGGGCGGCGCGGAAAAGGCCGCGAGCGGTTCGCCCCGCGGCGTCGTCGCCCGTTATGCCCGCTACGCCGATTACCACGACGTGATCGGCGAACGGCTGAAGCAGCTCACGGAATTCGTCAGCCAGTGTGGCGGCCCCGGCACGCGCTCGCTCTGGTATGTGGACACCGGGCCGTTCCTCGAGCGCGATCTCGCCCAGCGCGCCGGCCTCGGCTTCGTCGGCAAGCACACCAACCTCATCAGCCGGCGTCTCGGCAATTGGATCTTTCTTGCCGAGATCATCACCACGCTCGATCTGCCGCCGGATGAACCGGAGAAAAACCGGTGCGGCACCTGCACGCGCTGCATCACCGCCTGCCCCACGCAGGCAATCACCGCGCCGTTCCAGCTCGATGCCCGCCGCTGTATTTCCTATCTCAACATCGAGTTGAAGGGCGCCATCCCGGTGGAATTCCGCGCCGCGCTCGGTGACCGCATCTACGGTTGCGATGATAGTCTCGCCGCCTGTCCGTGGAACAAGTTCGCGCGCGCCGGAAATCTGATGAAGGCACACGCTCGCGCTGACCTCGCGCAGCCGGATTTGCTCGAACTGCTCGCGCTCCACGATGTGGGGTTCAAGACGCGTTTTGCCGGCACGCCGATGTTGCGCACGAAACGGCGCGGGTTGCTGCGTAATGTTTGCGTCGCGCTCGGCAACGTGGGCGACGTCCGCGCATTGGGTGCGTTGGAAAAAGCCGCGGCTGATCCCGAACCGCTCATCGTCGAGCACGCCCGCTGGGCGATCGCTCAGATCCACCAACGCGCGGGCGCGGCCGGTTAACGCAGGCCGAACATCTCCTCGTACACGGCGGCCATCGTCGCGAAGGGGATCGGGATACTGATCAGCAGGCCGAGGCCGACCGGGATCATGGCGACGATGTTGATGAGGCAGAGCACAACCAGCAGGAAGAAGAGCCGCCACCAATGCTTGCGCACCACGGCGCGGCTTGTGCCCATCGCGTGCCAGAAGTTCATCTTCCGATCCACACAGAGCGGTAATGTGAAGAACCAGCAGACCAAGAAGTAGGTGACAGGGACGACGATCAGCAGCACGCCGACGCACAGGCCGACCCAGCCGAGGGCGCTGAAGGTTAGACTTGATCCGCTGGCGGCGGCCGCGGCAGCCGCGCCCTTCATCCCGGCGGCCTTTGCTTTTGCGACGCTCAGCAAATGGCCGAACACCGCCGTGCCGGCCGAGAGCGTGATGATGACAACGCCGGGGATATACATTAGTACGCAGAAAATGGCTGGTACGAGATAGCCAAGCCAGAGGTGCAGAAAGTTCCGCTTGAAGCCGCAAAAGGTGTCGCCGACGGCGCTCTCCCATCCGCGGGCGTTCTTGATGAAGAAATATATCTGTCCACCGATCAGCGGCCCCGGCACCGGGATCATCGCCAGCATCATGATCGGTCCGACGATGCAACCTAGGAACGGTATCGCGCTGAGCCCGACGGCCACAAACCAGCAGATAGCCGGAATGAGGGCCACGAGGATGGAGGCGCCGAAGTTGCCTTTCAGTACACTCCAGCCGCGGCCGATGATGTCGCCGATGCCGTAATGATAATCGCGC
>SXGQ01462803.1_pt1 | contig 14509 bp, 9 predicted proteins | sample 3178371 | NCBI WGS metagenome assembly SXGQ01 (sample SAMN11356859, study PRJNA531348) | freshwater metagenome | isolation source: freshwater sample F1-20 | place: China: Fuxian Lake, Yuxi | collected 2017-12-25
GCCTACAAGGGAATTGCAGTGCGGTTGGATAATGGGCCCGGAGGCATTACCCGTGGAAGGCATTGGATGATGTTTGATCACGACACCATGCGGATGGCTGCGGCATGGGAGGGTGATTCATTCATGGATTACAATGGCATCAATTTCAATGGCAGGCACCAGATTCATCCCAGGGTCGTTGGAAACATCAAGTTTGCAAACCCTGTCGGGCCGGGCTGGGCCAATCCGGAAACCGGATCGTTCGAAGATCCCAGGTTCAAGGGGCGTGATGGCAGGCCTTATGGCCCTCTTCCCGAGTCCTGGTCAAAGTATTTGGGAATGTATCATTATGGGAATCAAGCCATAATTTCTTATACGGTGGGCGATGCCAGAATCATGGAGATGCCTGCTTACGAAATCGCATCATCTGGCAAGGTGGTTTACACTCGTGCTTTAAATGTTGGGAAATCATCCAAAGATTTAATCATGAGGGTCGCGCCAGTTGGAACACCTTGCGCCCTCGTTGCCGCGAATGCCAAATTGATTGATAAAGATGGTTACACGGTGCTTCAAATTCCTGCCTCAAATGCCCCCCAACTCATCAAGGTTTTGCAATCGGACGGGCCTTTGGATCAATTGCAGGCGTTTGCTAAAAGTGCCACAAATGCAACATCTTTTGAACCTTTTATCAATGGCGGGCCAAAACGATGGCCGGATGTGATCAAAACCCAGGGGGTGGTTGGCTCGAATGAGCAGGCGTTTGCAATTGACCTCTTGAACCATCCGATTAACAACCCTTGGAACTGCCAGATGAGGCTTACAGGTTTCGATTTTTTCAAGGATTCAAAAAGGGCAGCCGTTTGCACCTGGGATGGTGATGTTTGGCTTGTTGAAGGTCTGAACGCGATTGAGAATGGCCTGAACTGGAGAAGGATCGCGTCCGGTTTGTTTCAGCCTCTTGGTATCAAGCTGGTCAATGATGTAATCCATGTGACATGCAGGGATCAATTGGTAATCTTGCGCGATCTCAACAATGATGGCGAGACTGATTTTTATGAATGCTTCAATAATGACCACCAGGTGACCCAGCATTTTCATGAGTTCGCAATGGGGCTTCAGACCGATGCGGAGGGGAACTTCTATTATGCCAAGGCCGCATGCCATGCGTTGAAGGCGGTGGTTCCCCATCATGGGACACTTTTGAAGGTGAGCAAGGATGGTTCAAAGACAGAAATTCTGGCCACCGGTTTCAGGGCCCCGAATGGGGTCTGCCTTAACCCGGATGGCACCTTTTTCCTTACGGACCAGGAGGGATTCTGGATGCCCAAGAATCGAATCAACCTTGTGGAAAAAGGGAGCTATCATGGGAATTTCTGGGGCTATCACGATATAACGGATTCTTCCGATGCCGCGATGAAAAATCCGCTTTGCTGGATCACCAATGAGTTTGATCGTTCGCCCTCGGAATTGGTGTGGGTCACTGGTCATGGTTGGGGACCGCTCAAGGGATCGCTTTTGAATTTTTCCTATGGATACGGGAAAGTTTATGTTGTCCCCCATGAGAAAGTTGCAGGCGAATGGCAGGGGGGGATGTGCGCGTTGCCTTTGCCCCAATTCCCCACCGGGGTTTCTAGGGGTAGATTCAATCCCGAGGATGGTCAGCTTTATTGTTGTGGCATGTTTGCCTGGGCGGGTAATCAAACTGCTCCGGGTGGTTTCTATCGCATTCGCTATACAGGCAAGCCTGTTCAAGTCCCTGTTGAGTTGCATGCGATGAAGAAGGGTGTTTCAATCAAGTTGAGTGGCGCGGTTGACTCCAAGTCCGCCATTAATCCGGAGAATTATGCGGTGAAGATCTGGGGTTTGAAACGCAGCGAAAAATATGGATCAAAGCATATTGATGAGAGGTCACTGAAGGTTGCTTCAGCAAAGTTGTCCTCTGATAATAAAACAATTGAACTTCAAATTGATGGTATTGAGCCTACCTGGGGAATGGAGATCAAATATTCTTTGATCGCAGAGGACGGGAAGAAATTCAGCGGAGTGATCCACAATTCAATCTTCCGCCTCGCTGAATGAGGATTACCAGGCGGAGTTCACGAGATAAGGGCCGCTGATTAAACCAGTTCCGGCATGGGTTGCGCGTTGTCTTCAACCAGATATTGGGGCCTGCCATTGAAGTCATTCAATGTTATCTCGTTGGCATTGATGCCGAGGTTGTGATAAAGGGTTGAGTAAATTTCACCGAATTTTACCGGCCTTTGTGTTGCTTGTCCCGCGATTCGGTCTGTTGCTCCGATTACCTGGCCCATTTTCATGCCACCCCCCGCGACAAGGGCGCAGTTGACCTGGGGCCAATGGTCACGGCCAACGATATTGCTGATCTTGGGCGTGCGGCCAAACTCACCCATGATAACCACACTGCAATCTTTATCCAAACCGCGTTGGTGCAGGTCCTCGATAAGTGCGCTGACGCATTTGTCAAAGATCGGGAAATCTTCTTTTTCACGAAGGAAGATGTTGTTGTCCGCACGGCCTTCAGCGTTCTTTCCGCCATGCCAATCCCATTTGCTGTAATTCAGGGTGACAACCCTGGCGCCCGCTTCAATAAGTCTTCGTGCGATAAGCATGCTTTGTGGAACTCTTGGAGCGCCGTTGCCATCAATATGTTTTGTGGGGTCGCCAGTGCCATAGCGTTCGACAATTTGAGGGTGCTCCTTGGATAAGTCAAGGGCATCAGCAAGGCGGGATGAAGTCAGCAAACCAAATGCCTGTTCATTGAAGGTATCCATGCCTTCAAGCATTCCCTTGGCATCGACATCGCGGCGCATGTTGTCGAAGCTTCGAAGCAGATTTTTTCTTTCCGCCAGGCCGTTGAGGGTTATTCCCTGAAGGATCATGTCTTTTTTGGAAGGCCCCATGGGGCGGAATGGTGAGTATGACGCGCCAAGAAATCCGGGGCCTGGTTCATTGTAAGGTCCATGGGTGCAGGTATAACACATGCTGATAAAGGGTGGTGTTGCCGGATGGACGGGGCCTTGAATTTTTGCAACCGTGGATCCGAATTGTGGCCAACCACCAGCGGGGGTGCCTTTCTTGGGATGGTGCCCGTTAAAAACTTGTATGGCATCATGGCCATCTTGATTTCCAACTATGGAGCGGATGATGGTAAGTTTGTCCATCATGCCCGCTAGAAGTGGGAAGGCCTCACATATTTTGATGCCATTCACATTGGTTGAAATTGGTTTCCATGGCCCTGCGATTTCCTTGGGGGCATCTGGCTTGAGATCGAACATGTCCTGATGAGGCGGGCCGCCCACAAGGTATATAAGGATGACTGATTTTTGGGATGATTTGATTCCTGCCTTTGCTTCGGCTTGTAAAAGCTGGGGCAAAGTGAAACCAGCAGCACCAAAGGCACCTATTTTGAGAAAACTACGGCGGGCAATTCTATTGGTGATTTGGTTTTGCATTATTCTGCTCCAACAGCGTGCGGTATCAAACCAAGGCGTGTATATATCCCATAAATATATCGTAAGTTGAAGGCCGAAAGAATTAAAAAACATCAAATAATTCGGTTTTTTGATGCCTGACTGCTTAATTTACCCAAATAATGTGCCTTTTTGACGCTGGTTAAACTTTAATTGGATTTTTCTTTTCATTAATCAGGTTGGTTATTAAGCTGATTTTTCCTTCCTAAACTCAAATGAGGATATTTCAATGAGTGGCTTTAACACAAAACGAGGTTTTGCTTTTTTGGTTTCTGTTCTCTTTTTTGGATCACTTTTTGCCCAGGAGTCCAAGACCGTTAAAGTTGGCATCCTCGGAATTGATAATTACCAGTCGGTTGCCTACACCCAGTTGTTCAATGATCCCAAGGCAATTGGGGACCTCGCGGGGTTGAAAGTGGTGGCGGCATTTCCATCGATAGCAAGCAGTGATATTCCCGAAAGTGTGGACAGTCTTCCAAAATGGAAGGATGCCTTGGTCAAATATGGTGTCAAGATGGTTGGTTCGGTGGATGAACTTCTTGGCTCATGTGATGTGGTGATGATAATGAGCCTTGATGGAAGAAGGCACCTTGGCGAGGCAACACAGGTTTTAAAGGCGGGTAAGCCGGTTTATATTGGTCGCCCGATCGCTTCCAATTTTGAAGATGCGGTTTCAATTCTTCGCCTTGCTGAAAAAACCAAGACCCCCTGCTGGACTAGTTCCCAACATAGATTCAGCCCGGGATTCATCGGGATGAAAAATCATCCCGAGGTGGGGAATGTGCTTGGGTGTGAAATTTACGGTGGATGTCCAACCGTGCCCCATCATTCAGAGCTTTACTGGCATGCGCTTCATAGTATCGAGACGATTTACAGCATCATGGGGACAGGCTGTGTTTCTGTTTCCTGCACTTCAACACCGGTAGCGGAATCAATCACCGGTACCTGGTCGGATGGCAGGCTTGCAACCTACAGGGGGATTAAAAAAGGTGCTGTGAAATACAGTGGCACGGTTTTCGGTGAAAAAGGGGTTTCCGTTACCGGGGTCTACGGTCATGGGGTCCCTGTAAAGGGTGTTGTTCCCACCAATGACAAATACATGGGTTATGAGGGTATAGCCATCGAGATAGCCAAATTTTTCAAGGGTGGTCCCGTTCCAGTTAGCATCAAGGAAACCATGGAAATACTTGCTTTCATGGAGGCCGCCCAGGAAAGCAAAAGCAAAAACGGTGTTAACATTCAAATTGCGGATATGCTGAAAAAAGTATCCAAGTGATTTGTCATCGGATTTTTAAACCCCGATATCCTCATTCCAAAGATTAGGCTTGTCCCGGATGAATTCCATCATCATGGAAATGCAGCGTGGGTCCTGCAGCACCGTGGTTTCAACCATTCTGCTGGCGAGAAGTTTTTCCTCGCCCATGAAAGTTTTGTTTTCCCCAATGACAACTCTTGGGATTTTGTACAACAGGATGGCCCCGGTGCACATGGGGCAGGGGGATAGTGTGGTGTAAAGTGTGCATTCACGGTAAACCGATGCTGGTAGTCTGCCCGCATTTTCAAGGGCGTCCATCTCGCCGTGAAGAATGGTGCTACCTTTTTGCACACGGCGATTGTGTCCCCGTCCAATGATTCTGCCCTTGTGCTCAAGTACAGAGCCTATTGGAATGCCTCCTTCCGCAATTCCTTTTCTTGCTTCCTCGATAGCTTCCAACATGCATGATTCTTGAAGAGTTGATGGGTACATGGTCGCCGCCTTTGGTTTTTATTCATTGCATCCCTGCATTGCTACTTTATAATCATAGTGGTTTGAATTGTAAATCATCTCCCTTTTTTACAGGAAAAAACAATGAATCGAAGAGAGTTTGTCGCTGGTATCGCGGTCGCAGGAATTGTTCCAGGCTTGGGGTTTACCTCCCAGAAAAAAGAACTTTTTGAGATATCCCTGGCGCAGTGGTCCCTCCATAAGGCGATCTTTGGCAAAAAGATGGATGCAGGAGATTTCCCCAAGGTTGCCAAGGAGGAGTTTGGCATCAATGCGGTCGAGTATGTCAACCAGTTCTACAAGGATAAAAAAAAGGATGATGGTTATGTGAAGGAACTTCGCAAAAAGTGCGATGACCTAAATGTTAAAAGTGTGTTGATCATGTGTGATGGTGAGGGCCAGTTGGGTGATGCTGATGAAAAGAAACGCAAGCAAGCCGTTGAAAACCACTATCGCTGGGTTGAATGGGCCAAGGCTCTTGGATGTCATTCCATCCGTGTCAATGCGGGCAGCAGTGGTTCGTACGATGAGCAGATGAATCGCGCGGCAGACGGTTTGCGGATGCTTTCCGAGTGGGCGGGTAAAATGCAGATCAATGTGATTGTTGAAAACCATGGCGGTTTGTCCAGCAATGGGGCTTGGCTTGCCGCCACCATCAAGAAAGCTGGTCATCCCGGTTGTGGCACACTTCCCGACTTTGGGAATTTCCGTGTCAGCAAGGATGAGGAGTATGACCGTTACAAGGGTGTGATGGAATTAATGCCTTATGCCAAAGGGGTGAGTGCAAAGTCCCATGATTTTGACGCGAGCGGTAACGAAACCAAGACTGATTATCGAAAGATGATGAAGATAGTCATGGATGCGAATTATCATGGTTTTGTTGGTATTGAATACGAAGGTAGTAAATTGAGTGAACCGGATGGTATCCGTGCAACCAAGAAATTACTGGAAACTGTAAGGAAGGAAATGGCAGGTTGATTGGAAGAATAAATTTAAGAAGGCCTCTTAGGAATTACCTAGGAGGCCTTTTTTATTCGTATACAGGGGTGGTTTAATTCACGCCCATGAATCTGAGTGGAAGAGGTTGGATTCTGTCTTGGTCAATCGTGAACTTGGCCGGAATTCCAATTTGAGTTGGAGGTATAACCGGGTTCCCGGTCTTGTCCAGCGGGCCGAAAAACCAACTGAAAGAGGCGTCTTCAATTTTCTTTTTGCTGAAACTACGCAGATTATTGTCACCTTTCTTGGTGATGGGCGTCATGTAGTTTTTCACAATGTCATCGTTCGCGTCATCCAACAACTTGCTTCCAACGCTCTTGGATTTGTACTTGAATTCCCCGGTGAATTTTTGATCCACGCTGGGACTTGCCTTTGTTTTGGTTTCAGCTTCCTTTTTTTCACGGGAGTAACTGGGTTTTACAGTCTTGAGCATTTTCACAGAGAAATCATCCCTGGTCTTGTCATCGGTTCCGGTGACGAAAACCATCTGAACCCGCCTGGACCTTGGCATGGTGATGTCCTTGAGCCAAAGGGGTAACTGGGTTGCGAAACTTTTGCCTGCGACCGTGGGGCTGATTGAAAGCCAGATTGCGGAGAGTTGGGCGCTGCCTTCGGGATCTGCAGCGGGCATGGCTTTGAGAAGTATCTTCTTGGGACCAGGGGCCTTCAAATTCAATATGCCGCCACCAGGGGTCACATCAACCACCTCGCAGGGGAGTCTTCGCCATTCGCTGGCCATCCAAAGTGCGCCCAGGGTTGCACCTTCTCCCGCGCCAATTACCACGATATTGGAGCTATTCGCCTCACCATCATCATTTTTGACATCAAGGAAAGCCTTTGCTGCAGCAATATCGTTCACGAGATTGGGGTAGTATGCCGCTGTGAATTCAGAGGAGTTGATTTTACCGGGCTTTTTCGGAAGGCTTGCGGCGGGCAATGTCTTGTTGTGGGGTTGTTCCCAAAAGTTTGGTGTTACAGTGACGCTTTTACCATGACCCCGGAAATCAAAACTCAACACACTTTGTCCGGCGGCCTGAAGATCAAGCGCAAGTTTTTCCCAGCCATCCTGGGAGCTGTCCCCACCTTTGCGGAAAGTGAAATCGTGCAACAGGATTACCGAGGTTCCGTCCTTTGGTTTGGCGCTGGGGTAGAATTTCCCGGAGAGTAACACGCCATCGTAAGTTTTAAAATTTACTTCCATGCCTTCCGCCCTGGCGGGTCCGGGAATTGCCAGCAAGGTGAAAAAGCTTAGGACAAGAACCAATGAACCTGCTTTAAGTGTGAAATTTGTCATTATTCTTACCATGGGTAGGGACTAGGAAACCGTCTATCTTTAATATTCCATCTTCTGAAAGAACTGGCAAGAGAAAAGCGAGTTATTAAGTCAAACTTGCGTAAAAAAACCCGGTTATTCGCGAGCGGAGGGGTATCCTCAGGCGCATAACCGGGAATTATAAGAAAGGTTCCCAGCCTTTCAAAAAACCAACCGGGCCGAATTCTCCGAAGGCGATCATCTAATTGTATTTTTCAGTTACGCCAGTTTTCAGCGGGGCTGGTTTGACCAAATAGTTTTGCAATTCATCTCTTTTAGCAGAAAGAGTCATCAAGATTCTAAACCCCAACCTTGATGAAAATTGCCAGACCCAATTTGCCAGATTTTTTGCCTTTCCCCAGCAGCATCATGGATCTATCAGGGCACCATGCCCAACCTATCCTTGCATCTTTGTGCAAAGGTAAAACTAATCAATCAACCGAGGTGTCAGTTCGCTACTGTACGGTATACTGAACTTAAAAAATATTTTGGTAGCCTGCGAAAGTGGTTAATTTGGGTTGAACAGGTAGAGACTGTTTGACAGTTGCAAATTTAAAATATTGAGATTATTCATCAACCTGATAATCAGGTCTTTGATTGGATTTTTCCTCTGAGAAGTTTGCTGGTTCGAAATCCGAATCGATGTCATCATAACTGCATACATAGCCAGGCAATTTTGATTTTTCGACTTCCGCATGAAATGACTTTAGCACAGCCTGCTGAATGTTCTCTCTGCATTCTGGGTTGATTGGGTGTGCGATATCCGCATGCATTTTTTGCTTCCCGTGGGCATCCCGCCCCATTCCTCTGAATTCCGCCAACTTGTTTCCGCATTGATTGCAAAAACGGGCGCGAAGTTGGTTTTTACACGAGCACTTTGGGCATCGATCCATTAATTTACGGCTGGGCATTGCCACAAACCAACCCCGTGGACCTTCAATGATTTTCAAGTCGCGGATCACAAATGAATGATCAAAAGTGATTGAGCAAAAGGCCTGTAGTTTTTCGTTTTCACTGTTTGCTTCCATTAGTTTGATTCGAACTTCCGTGATCTTCACAACATCTCTCCTTGATGGTTGCTGGAAAATTTGGCCTGTTTGGTTATGAATGTGTTTTTAATAAGATTCCTGGAGGCCCCATTCCAAAGGGATCTTGCGGTTTCCAAGGCCCTTTCGTCATTCTCAAACAGTGCGAATATCGCTGACCCACTTCCACACAGGATGGGTTTTTTTGCGCCAGCCTTTTTAAATTCCTCAAACAATAATGCAAGGTCGGGCTCCATTTCAAAAGCCGGGGCCTGTAACCTGTTGAATAAAACCTCGTTCAATTCTTCAAGGCTTGAACCAGAAAAGCAATTGGAGGCTGCTTCCTGTTTCATTGGAGAGATGGGAATTTTCAAACGAGAGTAAACACTTGCGGTGGAGAGACCGAAAACAGGCTTGATAACAAGTATACTTAAACCACATTGCCAATCGGAAGGCAAGGTTTTTTCACCCCTGCCATGGCACCATGCTGCCTTTCCCGCGAGAAAAAATGGCACATCACTGCCTAGTTTCGCAGCTTTTTCCCCAAGTGCTTGATGGGAAAGATTTAGGTTCCATAAACTATTCAAGGCGAGTAGCGTGGCAGCTGCATCCGAAGACCCGCCTCCAAGGCCTGCTTGCCAGGGAATACGCTTGTATAACCGTATATCCACCCCGATTGATTTCCTGGTTTCCTCCTGCATCAGCCGGGCTGCCCTAATCACCAGATTGTCAGGGCCAGTGGACAATTCCCTTGAATCACACCATAGATTAACTTTGCCTGATTGATCGCAGCGGAAGTCAAGTACATCCTGTATCTGCACCGGCACCATGAATGTTGTTAATTCGTGATATCCATCGGATCGCTTCCCCGAGATTTCCAAAAAGAAATTCAGCTTGGCATCGGCCCAAACCTGCAACCCATCCTTGATGGAGACAATGCGCATTTCAGAATGTCACTTTCGTCCTTGAAATCGACACCGGGGCTTAAAAGAGTATTCAACCGTTGGTATTCATTAGCACGAAGAAAGCCTAAACATAGTGTTTACGAATTTTATTTGAATATTAATCGATCCGTCAATAGGGGAAGCAGGTACAAATCTTCTTGCCCAGTGGGGTTCGCCTTATTTGGCTTTAAGCAGTTCCCTGTTTTTCATCCATCCAAGCAATCGGTCCGGCCAGCTTGAGGTTTCACCCATTTTTGTCGCAAGTCCCACGCCGTGTCTTCCTTTCTCATAAATGTGAAGCTCCGCGGGCACTTTGTGTTTTTTCAATGCGAGGTAGAACAAGATGCTGTTTTCAGGGGGAACAGCAGTATCTTCATCGGTGTGGAAAATAAAAGTGGGCGGGGTTTGAGCGGTCACACGGTTGTGGTTGCTTAGACTTTCCACCAACTTGGCATCAGCATCCTTGCCCAGAAGATTATTTCTGGAACCCATGTGCGCATAGGGCGGTTCAAGTGTGATCACCGGATAGCAAAGGATAAGAAAATCTGGTCTGCAACTTGCCTTGTCGATGGCATCAACGGCTTCGGCATTTCCATCATCAAACTGCGTGCCAGCAGTGGAGGCAAGGTGTCCCCCCGCGGAAAAACCCCAGATACCGATTTTCTTTGGATCAATCCCATAAGTACTGGCGTTGGCCCTTACAGTTCTAATCGCCCTTTGCGCATCCATCAGGGGAGCTGGGTGCTTGTATTTGGGCCCAAGTCTGTATTTAACCACAAATGCGGAAATTCCATGTAGGTTCAGGAATTCCGCAATTTCTTTCCCTTCATGACCAATTGCCAGGCCGCCATAACCCCCACCAGGGCATACCACCACTGCGGTGCCATTAGCTTTTTCCTTGGCCGCCAGATAAAGAGTGAGTGAGGGTTTATCCTTGTCCTCTGTGCCCATGGCTCCTGGGGCGCCATTTGGCCAAAGAGGTATGGTTTGTGGTTCCGCATGGAAGCTAAGTAATGCAAGAGAAAGAAAAGTAGGCAGGGAAATCATGTTTTTTCCTGATTTATAAAGAATAGTTGAAATATTTATTCCATAAGTACGAAAAATACTATATCTCAAGAAGGAATTCGAGAGATATAATGGAAATGTAAGTTGTTTCCTAGTTTTCGGGGGCGATCCGGTTTCGACCGGGCTTACGGAAATGCAGGTTGCGTGCCGTGGTTGATCAGATGGCCACGTAAATATCTGATCAAATCTTAACTGCAGAACCGCAGTTCTCAATGGCTGCTTAATAAAACAGCAGTCGCGTGTCTGGGAGCTTAGCCAGAGAGGTCCCAGCGCGCTAGTTAAATCTGGATCGTGGGGGTTAGAAGTCACGCAAGTGGCTGATATCGAGGGCAATCCCTGCTAGATTTCACACTCGGTTAGCTCGAAGTGGCTTTGCAATTTGAATCCACCCGGGTGAACATGGCAGAGAAAGACTGCCAGATCAGTTTGCTACGCACGTAGACGCCGGCATGGAAGGGCTTCGGGACCGGGGTTCAATTCCCCGCGCCTCCACTAAAAAAGGGTTCTGGTCATCCAGAACCTTTTTTTATTTCCGCGACTCCAATGATTGCCATTTGTCGTGGTAAATTTTACAAGTCAAATCTATCTTGTGAAATTATGATTTTCCTGATGAATTTTTTGGATTTAGCAGTAGGCCTATAGGATACTACGGTTCCATCATACTGGTTGTAAAGTTTTACGATATTTGAAATATTAGTTTTCGGCTATTGTTTTCCCAAGGGGGCTTTCAATGAATCAAATTGTTAATAGATCCGTCTCCCTGTTTTTTACCTCAGCTTTAATATTTCTTCTTCGAATTGACGCTGTGATTGGGCAGGAGTTTACTATTCGGGAGCATCTGGGGCGAAATTGGACCAATGAACTTGTAAGTTTTTCATTAAATCCCGCACAGCTTGAATTGGTCAAGAAGGGATATCAGGTTGTTGAGGGAGATAATAATCTTTTGCCAAGCCAGCTTATTGAGTTGGATGGCAAGCCGCGTCTTGCTTTTCAGGTATCCCTTTCCGCGGGTGCGACCCAATTTTATAAACTTGGTAAATTTGAAAAAAAACAATCGCTTGACGATCTTATCAAGGAGAGCCCGGACAAGGTTACTCTTGGAAATGGGCAAATCGGGGTTTCCCTTCGAAAAAAACTTCAAGGAAATGAGGCTCCTATTGCGGGAATCCAATTGCGTTCAGGGGCCCTTACCTCTGGTGCGACTATTTCTGGTGGATCCCGGGTGGCCGGGTATTCAGTTGAGGTTTTGGCGAGTGGACCGGTGTTTGCGGAGGCCCTTTGCAAAGTCCATTTTGTTGACCAAGGTAAATGGTCCATTCATGTCCGCATCATGCGGGCGGAGCCGGTTATCCTTTTCAAAGAGTCTTTTGATGCCCCCGGTGGAGGGTTGATAAAACTCGCTTTGACAGGTCCGGCGTTCAAGCCAACTGATGTCCTTTATCGAAAAGGGATGGGAAATCTTGGACAACTTGATTCCTGGAAAATTAATCCTGGCAGGGCGTTTGCCTTGGAACCATGGCTTCATTGGTGGATGAGTGAGCGTCAGGGAAACTGGTTTGCCATGCATGATTCCAAGGATTTGTTGATGATGGGGGCGTTGAAGCCCAGTGAATGGAAAGATCCAGAATGGAAAGGTAAATCTGAACTTTCCCCGCTTATGATCCCGGTGATGAATGACAAGGATGGATGTTTTGCTGAAATGCCTCTGGGGGGTGGAACACGCACATGGATGCTGGGAGTCCCGAATTATGCGGAATCCGTTGCCCCATTGACCGGCAAAAATTCGCGGGTTGCGCCTCTTCCACAAAGGTATTTGATCAAGCATGGGGATTTTCCTTTGGAGTTGGTGAAGGATTACGCCCTTGAGTGGAATGGTGACCATGATAACTATCCAAGATTATTTATTGGAAAAAAAGAGTTGCCAAAATTGCGGTCCCAGTTGAAAAATGATCCCGCCGAGGTCAAACGATGGAGTGGGGATCAACCGATAGACAAGTATAATATCGATGCGCCCCTTAATGCGTATTTCGCCTCCCAAAACCAGCAGCTTGAAAAAATGATACTCCAAAAGAACATGGAATGGCTGCAAACCGTCGTGGATGATTTTCTGGAGCAGAATAATCGTGTCACGATGGGGGTTGCACCACACATGCAAAGCGTGCTTTTACTTCCCACAATTAATTTGACTGATGCCATGCTTGGTGCCCCGGGTGTTTCCACTGACCAGCGGAAACAGATACTCGCGAAAATCGCCTTTCTGGGATACGCGGTTTGTCGTGATGATTATTGGTCTCCCTCACGGGGGTTTGCTGGAAATCCCAACATGACAACGACGGTGGCGTTATTCCAAACCGCGCTGGCTTCGCTTGTTCCCTCCCACCCAAAGGCGAAAGAATGGGCGGAAAGGGGCTTAACTGAATTACGACGACAGCTTTTTTCTTGGTCTGATGAGGATGGCGGGTGGCTTGAGGCACCTCATTATGCGATGGTTGCGTTTGATCATATGATCGGTGCATTTCTCATGGCAAAGAATGCGGGTTTTGGGAATTATCTTCTTGAGGACCGTGTCAAAAAAGTGAGTGAGTGGCTTGCTAAAATTTCAACTCCCCGGGATGTTCGTACCGGGGGGTTCCGTCATTATCCCCCGATAGGTAACACTTACATGGGCGAGGGGACAGGCATGTTTGGTATCATGGCGGGCCTTTGGAAAGAAAAAGACCCGGTTTTTGCAGCTCAAATGCAATGGATGTGCGATGAGCATGGATCGCCCCCGATCGGTCTTTTTGGGCCATTTGGAACTTTTTCAGGTTATCGTGCCATGCTTAAAGCACATGGAGTCCAGCCGAAACCGCCGGTATATGGGAGCGAATGGTTTCGGAATACAGGGGTGGTCCTTCGCAACACCATTGGTTCCGACAGGGAAACCTATCTTCACCTTATTGCTGGTTCCCAACATGAACACTATGACATCGATTCAGGCAGTATTGTGATTTGGGGAAAGGGCAGACTTCTGGCGGATGACTTTGGGTATATTGGTCGTCACCCGGCCCAGTGGCATAGCATGCTCACATCAAGTGCTGTTGAATCAGATTCCAACATGGTGATTGAGGCGTTCCATCCCGGCAAGATTTTGGATTATGTCTCAGGTAGGAAAGGTGCATGGCAAAGGCAAATCGCTTTTGTGAAAGATCCGGACCCTCTCGGGCCTACCGGGTTTTTCATTCGGGATAACCATGATGCTGATTCGGAGGCGACCTGGAGACTTTGGCTGATGACTAAAAAAATAAAAATTCATTCCCAAGGCGCCACCATCGAGGGAGAAGATGATGTTGATTTGGATGTTTTTTTTCATGACGCGAGTAAGCTTGGATTAAAAACCGAGGCCACCGTGCAAAAAGCCATGGGAAGGCGTAATAACAAGGAAGGTTTGATTGAATTGCCTCAGACCGCACTGGTTGCAAGTTTAAAGGGAAAAGGCGCAATCTGTGCATTTATTTACCCCCGACTAAAATCTGAAGCAGTTCCCAAAATCTCCTGGTTTGCCAATGGCGCTGGGATCCAGATTGAAACCACTGCTGGAGTCGACTACGTCTTTTTAAATAATTCTGAGCTTGATGGAAAATCCCCTGATGGAAAAGCAGGTTTTAAAACACATGTTGGATCAATTCAGCTTCGAAAAAATGGAGGTCACTTAAACCTTGGTGCTTCCGGGAAAATAACTTATGGTACTCATGTTTTGGAAGGGGCAAAAGCTTCCTCCCGGAGTGTCCCTCGCTGAATAACACTGTTTAAAAATTTGCTTTTAATTTGAATTACCCGGGTGAACATGGCAGAGAAAGACTGCCAGATCAGTTTGCTACGCACGTAGACGCCGGCATGGAAGGGCTTCGGGACCGGGGTTCAATTCCCCGCGCCTCCACTAAACTTAA
>SXGQ01343895.1_pt1 | contig 14506 bp, 14 predicted proteins | sample 3178371 | NCBI WGS metagenome assembly SXGQ01 (sample SAMN11356859, study PRJNA531348) | freshwater metagenome | isolation source: freshwater sample F1-20 | place: China: Fuxian Lake, Yuxi | collected 2017-12-25
GCGCTTGTCGCCGCTGCGTGACGCCCAAGCACTGGCGGGGAAGCCGGTGAGGGTCTTTAGTCCGGGACGGTTCAACATGAACTTTTTGCAAATGCCTGCGCGTATGCTCGCGCTGGTTCTTTCTTTCTCGTTTTCTTTTTCAAGTCTTCACGCACAGCCTGTAGCGGCTTTGAGCGAGGTGGTGGTAACGGCCACGCGGGTGCCCACGGTGCTCTCCGAATTGCTGGGCGATGTCAACGTGATCACGCGTCGTGACATCGAGCGATCGGGCGCTCAGACGATCGGCCAGGTCCTCTCGAGCGTGCCGGGGGTACAGGTCAATCCGGAGGCGATTCGCGGCGCAAACGCATCGGTGTTCATTCGCGGTGCCAACCATGCCCACACGTTGGTGCTGGTCGACGGCCAACGCATTTCGTCGGCGACCGTAGGCGCAACGGCCGTGCAGCACTTACCATTGGAGCAGATCGAGCGCATAGAGGTCTTGCGAGGGCCAGCCAGCAGCCTGTACGGCTCCGATGCCTTGGGCGGTGTGATCCAGATTTTTACCCGCGACGAGCGCAGCGCCTGGGGCGGATCGGCCGTCCTGGGCGCAGGCAGTTTTGGCACCCGCTCGGCGTCGGCGGCCTACAGCGGCGAGGTTAATCAAACCCGTTTTCGCATTCAGGTGGGACGAGAGTACAGCCAGGGCTTCAATGACATTAAAGCGCCCAAGGGTGGGGTTTACGACCCCTACAACGCAGACCGTGACGGCTACCAGCAAAGTAACCTGGGTTTGAGCCTGAGCAGCAAGCCCACTGACCAACTGGAGCTGTCCGGAAGCTTTTGGCTCAGCCGCGCGATCAAGCGTTCGGACAATGCCAACTGCGACCCGACCGACTGGGTGGGCAGCAGTTGCACCACGGACTTTGACAACCGCGACCGCCATCAACTGTCTTCTTTGGTGGTGCGGGCCGGCTACCGGATCAGCCCGGATTGGCGTATTTCGGTGCGCATGGGGCACAGCCAGGACGACTTGCAGTCCTGGCTTTACAACCCTGCTGGCCCTGTGACCAACGTTGAGAGTTACCTCACCCGGCAAAATCAGTTCGCTTGGCAAAATGATATCCGGCTGCCGTTGGGCTTGTTGATGTTGGCCCTCGAGCGGCGTGACGTGACCGTTCGCTCGACCCAGCGTCTGGATGTGACGGAGCAGTCTACCGACTCGGCGGTGGCTGGCTACCAGGTGTCACTGGGGCCGCACTCGGTGCAATTGAGCGTGCGTGGCGACCGCATTTCCAAATTGGGTTCCCAGCAGGCCTACTCGATGGCTTACGGCTACCGCATCAACTCGGCTTGGACGGCGCGTGCTTCTGGTGGAACCGGTTTTCGTGCGCCGAGTTTCAACGACTTGTATTGGCCACTCGATCGCGCCAATTTTTTCCAGGGTAATGCGGCGCTTCGTCCTGAGTCCTCTCGGAACAAGGAAGTCGGGTTGGCCTACGCGCTTTCAGGCACCAAGGCCTCTTTGTCCCTTTACCAGAACAATGTCAAAGACTTGATCGCCTATGAATTTGACGTCGTGGCCAACATGGGCACCATGGTGAACCTTGCCTCAAGCACTCTCAAAGGCGCCACCTTGCAGGGCGGCCATCAATGGTCTGTCTGGCGCTTGAGCGGTAGTGTTGACTGGCTCAATGCCAAGGACGATGCCACTGGAAACACATTGCAGCGGAGGCTGCCTCGGGTTGCTCGTCTGGATCTCGATCATCGGCGGCAGCAATTGAACTGGGGTGCGTCCTTGCAGGGCTTTAGCCATCGATTCAACGACAGAGCCAACCAGCAGCGTTTGAGTGGCTATGCACTGTTAAATCTGCGCGCCAGCTATGCTGTTGATCGATCATTAAGTTTGACAGCCAGCGTGACCAATGCCTTGGACAAAGACTACACGGTTAACCGTGTCAGTTCGGCGCCTTACAACGACTACGCGACCGGCGGACGCTCGTTCTACCTGGGACTGAATTACCTTCCCAAGTGACAATAGAGCCATGACCCCCCAACGCATCGTCTGCCTGACTGAGGAGCCCACCGAATGGCTCTACCTGCTTGGTCAGCAGCATCGCATTGTCGGCGTATCTGGGTACACGGTGCGTCCACCGCAGGCGCGGCATGAAAAGCCGCGGGTCAGCGCATTTTTGAGCGCCAAGATCGACAAGATCCTGGCGCTCAAGCCCGATTGCGCGATTGGTTTTTCCGATCTGCAGGCAGACATTGCGGCGCAGCTCATCCGAGCTGGCGTGCAGGTGCACATCTTCAACCAGCGCAGCGTGGAGGAGATTTTTGCCATGCTCTACCAGCTCGCTGCCTTGGTGGGGCAGGCCGATCAGGGGCTCGAGCGCATCGCACAGATGCGCGATCATGTGCAAGCCGTGCAAGAACGTGCGGCCGGGTTTGCGCGTCGACCTCGGGTGTATTTTGAGGAGTGGGACGAGCCGCACATCAGCGCCATACGCTGGGTCTCGGAGTTGCTGGCGGTGGCTGGCGGCGACGATGTGTTCCCCGAACTCGCAGTGGCACCCATGGGCAAGGACCGCATCATTGCCCATGGGCAAACCATCGTCGATCGTGCGCCAGACATCATCATTGGTTCATGGTGCGGCAAGAAATTTCGACCTGAAAAAGTGGCTGCGCGGCCGGGCTGGCAGGGCGTGCCGGCTGTGCGCGATGGGCAACTGTTTGAGATCAAGTCGGCCGAGATCTTGCAGCCCGGCCCGGCCGCGCTGACCGATGGTTTGGCCCAGTTGCACCGCATCGTGGCGCAGTGGGCGCAGCGCCATGCCTAGTGGGCGGCCCTTCTGGATTCGCCTTGCCCTGATCGCCTGGGCATTGGCCGTGGCCCCCGGCCTGCGGGCGCAACCGGTCAGCGTGCTTGACGATACGCAGCGTGAGCTGCGCCTGAGCCGGCCGCCTGAGCGCATAGTCAGTCTGTTGCCGGCACTGACCGAGACGGTTTGCGCTCTGGGTCAGTGCCACAAATTGGTGGGTGTGGACCGCTATTCCAATTGGCCGGCCGCGATACAGGCCTTGCCCCGATTGGGTGGCGGGCTCGACTTCAACCTGGAGGGTGTGCTTGCTCTGCGTCCGGACCTTGTGCTCATGGCCGCTTCGAGTCCCGGTCAGCAACGCTTGCGTGCGCTGGGCATCAACGTGTTGTCTTTGGAGCCGCGTACGCATGCCGATGTGCAGCGGCTCTTGCTCACGCTGGCCCAAGTGCTGGGTCAGCCGAGTACACAAGCGCAGCGCATCTGGCGCGAGATCGATGAGGGTGTGAGCGCGGCGGCGCAGTCTTTGCCGGCCCAGGTACGCGGCCAAAAGGTCTATGTGGAAGTGGGCTCCGGTCCCTATGGCGCGAGCGAAGCGTCTTTCATTGGGCAAACGCTGGCCCGCCTGGGGCAGACCAATATCCTGCCGGCCAATCTGGGGCCGTTTCCGCTGATTCAGGGCGAGTTCGTGGTGCGGGCCCAGCCCGATGTCATCATCGTTGGTGACAGCAGCCGCGCTGCCATGGCACAGCGCCCCGGTTGGGCTCAGTTGCGTGCTTTGCAACAGGACCGGGTCTGCGCGTTTGCGCCCGAGCAAGCCGACGTGCTGATGCGACCGGGTCCGCGCCTGGCCGAGGCGGCCCGCCTGATGGCCCAGTGCCTGCGCGGTGGCGGGGGCAAACCGTGACCGGGGTCAGGCCGTCTGAGGCTCACCGCCGAGGGACCCCCGCTTTGTGGGCCGCTTGGATGCTGCTTGCGGCTGTCTTGGGGCTGCTGCTCGGCGCTGCGGGCGGCAGCACCGGTTGGCAGTGGCCCTGGCAGGCGCGGTTGGACCCGCTGGCATGGCAGATCGTTGCTGAAATTCGTGTGCCCCGGACTCTGGGGGCCTGGCTCGGTGGCGCCTTGCTGGGGCTGGCCGGTGCGCTGGCGCAAGGCCTGTTTCGTAACCCCTTGGCCGATCCGTTTTTGCTCGGCAGTGCACCCGGTGCATCGCTGGGCGTGTGCGTTTACCTGAGCGTGGCCGGTGGCGGTGCGCTGACTGCCCCATGGCTGGCGCTGTTGGGCCAGACGGGCGCAGCCTTTTGCGCAGCGGCGGGCGCGGTGGTGCTGACGCTGCTGCTATCGCGCGGGGTGCAGCACACGCTGCGCCTGTTGCTCGCTGGCGTCGTTGTCGGGGTGCTCTTGGGTGCCCTGACCTCCTGGCTGATCTTGCTGCGCCCCGAGCTGCTGCGGTCCATGCAGGGCTTTATGCTGGGCAGCGCCACTTTGGTGGGCTGGAGCGCGTGCGTACTCATGGCCGTGTCCTTGCTGGCGTGCATGGCCTTGTCTTGGCCGCTGGCCCGCGTGTTGGATGCCCTGACCCTGGGCCACAGCACGGCGCAGAGTCTGGGCATGCCAGTGGTGGCGGCTCAATGGGTGCTGGTTGTGGCCCTGACCCTGGCCACCGGTGCGGCTGTGGCGCAGTTGGGTTTGATCGCATTTGTCGGGCTGGCAGCGCCTCACATGGTGCGCGCTATGGCGCCGATGCCGCATCGGTGGTCGCTGCCATTGGCGGCGCTTGCAGGCGGTCTCCTGCTCATGCTCGCCGATTTGCTGGCCCGGGTGCTGATGGCGCCGCAAGACATGCCGGTGGGCGTGCTCACGGCCGTGCTTGGCGGGGCTTACCTGTTGTTGCGTCTGTCGCGTTTGCAGGGCAGTGGAGGCGGCGCATGAGCGCGGCGCTGCAGGCCAACGGCTTGCGCGTCAAGCTGGGGCAGCGCCAGGTGCTGCACGGACTGGATCTGCAGATTGCCCTTGGTCGGTGGTGCTGCATCGTCGGGCCCAACGGCACGGGCAAGTCCACCCTGCTCAAGGCCCTGGCTGGCCTGCTGCCCTTTGAGGGGCGGGTGCAGTGGCTGGGGCGCAATCTCGAGTCCATGGGTCGTCGGGATCGCTCGCGCCGGCTGTCCTGGCTGGGCCAGAGCGAGCCGGTGTCTGATGATCTGCGCGTGCACGATCTGGTCATGCTCGCTCGCCTGCCGCACCAAGGCTGGCTGGCCGCACCAAGCGAGCTTGACCGCCACAAAGTACGGGAAGCGCTGCAGGCCACGCGAGCCTGGGACTGGCGCGACCGACTCATGGGCGAACTGTCTGGCGGTGAGCGTCAGCGGGTGCTGCTGGCCCGGGCCATGGCCGTGGGGGCCGAGCTGCTGCTGATGGACGAACCCCTGGCCCACCTTGATCCGCCCCACCAGGTCGACTGGCTCGAGCAGGTGCGCTGTCTCACGGCACAGGGCACGACAGTCGTGACCGTGCTGCATGAAATCGGCATGGCCTTGCTGGCCGACGATGTTGTGGTCATGCAGGCTGGCCACATCCTGCACCACGGCCCATGTGCCGATACAGCCAGCCTGCGAGCGATCGAGGCGGTCTTTGATCAGCGCATCGCCATTCACGCTTTGGATGGGCGCTCAGTGGCTTTGCCCCGCTTGTAATTTGGACTCAGGGCGCTGGGGTTTTGGGCTTGAAGCCGCAATAGGGGCTCACTGCGCATTGCCAGCACAGGGGCTTGCGGGCCTGACAGATGTAGCGTCCGTGCAAGATCTGCCAGTGGTGCGCTTGCACCAGATAGGCCGGTGGGATGCGCTTGATGAGTTGCGCTTCGACCGCGTCCACGGTTTTCCCGTTGGCCAGAGTGGTGCGGTTGCTGACCCGAAAAATATGCGTGTCCACCGGCATCACCGCTTCGCCAAAGGCGCAGTTGAGCACCACGTTGGCCGTTTTGCGTCCCACTCCGGGCAGGGCCTGCAAGGCGTGGCGATCTCTGGGCACCTGGCCCTGGTATTGATCGACCAGAATCTGGCAGGTTTGCATCAGGTGGCGGGCCTTGCTGCGGTATAGGCCGATGGTCTTGATGTAAGTTTCGAGCCTCTCGAGACCCAGATTCAGGATTTTTTGCGGCGTGTTGGCCACTGGAAACAGACGCCGCGTGGCCTTGTTCACGCTCACATCAGTGGCCTGGGCCGATAGCAGCACGGCTGCCAGCAACTCAAACACCGTGGTGTATTGCAGCTCGGTCACCGGCAGCGGATTGGCAGCGCGCAAAGTCGCAAAAAAGGATTCGATGGCTTCGCGTTTCATGACGCAGAGTTTATCGGCATGGCGTCTGACCCTGTGGGCCTGTAAGATGAAAAGCACTGGGATGCCCAGCCAGTTCTGCGGAGCCTTAATATGCACGTATCCGGTCGATGCCATTGCGGCGCCATCTCTTTTACCGCCCAGATCGATCCCACCCGTATCGTCGTGTGTCACTGTGCCGACTGCCAGCAGTTTTCGGGCGCGCCCTTTCGGGCGGTTGTCCCCACGCCGGTTTCGCAGGTGACGGTCACTGGCACACCCAAACGCTACATCAAGACAGCCGCCAGCGGTAACCGACGAGCGCAGGCTTTCTGTTCCGAGTGTGGCACCCATGTGTTCGCCACCGAGGCCGATGAGCCCAAGGTGATTAACTTGCGGGTCGGATGTATCGAGGAGCGGGCCCAGCTGGTACCCACAGTGCAAATCTGGGGCCAGTCGGCCATGCCCTGGCTCGACGGTTTGTCGCAACGGCCCCTGCATGTGCAGGGACTGACCAGCCCGATGACGAAGGCCTCTAGCCATGCCCTACCAGATCCTGGCTGACTGGGTTCTCGCTTTGCATTTGGCTGTCGTCGTATTCGTCGTGGGGGGCGCATTGGCCGTTGTGATCGGCAATCGCATCGCCTGGATCTGGGTGAACCATTGGCGCTTTCGACTGGCCCACCTGGCGGCCGTTGTGGTGATTGTTTTGCAGAGTTGGCTCGGCCAACTCTGTCCCCTGACCGTGCTTGAATCGTGGCTTCGGCTGCAGGCCAGTGCCCAGGCCTACGAGAAAAGCTTCATCGAGCACTGGGTACAGCGACTGATTTATTTCGAGGCACCTTTTTGGGTATTTGCCCTGATCTACACGGTTTTCGCTGCCGTGGTCGTCCTGATGTGGTGGCGCTATCCGCCCCGCAGGTCGGGCAGCCCCCTCGATCAGTACGCAAGGATCTCCAGGCGCTAACATGGCGCCTTGATCTTCTCAGAGGGCATCATGCCGATTGAATTTGCCGACCGTCTTCGCAACGTCGAGACTTCTGCCATCCGTGAATTGTTCAAGCTTTTGGGCAAGCCCGGCATCATCAGCTTTGCCGGGGGCTTTCCCGACAGCGCCATGTTCGATGTTGAGGGCCTGCGTCAGGCCTCACAGCAGGCCCTGGCCAGTGAGCCGGGCGCCGCGCTGCAATATGGTGCCACCGAAGGCCATGGGCCGCTGCGCGAAGAGTTGGCTCGATTCATGGTGACCAAGGGCGCGAGCGCCAGCGCTGAAGGCTTGATCGTGACCACCGGCAGCCAGCAGGCGCTCGATCTGTTGGCCAAGGTGATGATCAACCCGGGCGACAAAGTGATTGTGGAGGGCCCCACTTTTTTGGCCACCATCCAATGTTTTCGCCTCTACGGCGCGCAATTGGTCAGCGCACCGATCGACTCGCAGGGTGTGCAGGTGGACAGGCTCGAGCAACTGATCGCTGAGCACAAGCCGCGCATGATTTACCTGATTCCCAACTTCGGCAATCCGAGTGGGGCCATGCTCAGCCTGGAGCGCCGACGCCGGGTGCTTGAGCTGGCCGCGCAGCACCAGGTGCTGGTGGTCGAGGATGACCCGTATGGGGACTTGTACTTTGGCGAACCGCCGCCGCCCAGTCTGCTGAGCCTTTCGGCGCAAGTCCCCGGCAGCCGCGATTTCCTGGCTTATTGCGGAAGTCTGTCCAAGGTGCTCAGCCCGGGATTGCGGGTGGGCTGGCTCATGGCGCCGGCTGAACTTTTGGCTCGCGCCACCATGTGCAAGCAGTTCAGCGACGCCCACACCAGCACGTTTGCTCAGGTCACGGCGGCCCACTACCTCAAGGCCGGACGCATGCCGGCCACCTTGGATCAGGTGCGCCGGGTTTATGCCGAGCGGGCATTGGCCATGGGCGCGGCGCTCGGGCGTGAATTGGGCGAAGCGGTGAGCTTTAGCCAGCCCCGAGGCGGCCTGTTTTTCTGGGCCCGCTTGACCGGTGCGGGTGGCCGCCTGAAGCATGCAGGCGAATTTGCCAAAAAGGCCATCGAGCAGGGCGTGGCCTTTGTGCCTGGGGCACCGTTCTTCGCGCAAGACCCGGACACCGCAACCCTGAGGTTGAGTTTTGCCACAGCCGACGTGAGCAAGATCGAAGAGGGCATCTCCAGGCTGAAAAAAGCTTTGTCCTGAGCCGCTGCGGCGGGCATCGATGCTGCGCTGTCAAGATTTTGGCGTTTTGCCTACCAGCGGTTGCGCAGCTCCCGCAACTTCGCAAACACGGTGCGCCGGTCCGGGTGTTCGGGCAGGTCGGGGAAGTTCTTGCGGAGAATGGCGATCAGGCTGGGGCTGTCCAGCCGCATGAAGGTGTTGTGCTCGCGCTCTTGTGCCAGCGTAAGCGGTGCAGCCTGCTGTGGGTCGTGGCTGGCAGCGAGCCTGGCCTGTGCGCTCGAGTTGTCGGGCTCGCGGTCGAGCGTGAAGCGCAGGTTGTTTTCCAGGTAATCATGCCCTGGAAACAGCCGGGTGGTGTCGGGCAGTTGACGCAGTTGCTGCTCGAAGGTGTCAAACAATGCATCGACGCTGCCGCCGTTGTGCACGTTTCCAGCGCCCGCATTGAACAGGGTGTCGCCTGAAAACAATGCCGGTTCATCGGCATGGGCAAAAAGGCAGATGTGGCACAGGGTGTGGCCCGGGGTGTCCAGGCACTGCAGTTCAATGTGTCGGCCCACCCGGATCACGTCGCCTGCAGCGACTCCCCGGTCGACGCCCGCGATTTTGCCGGCAGCCTTGTGGTGAGCGATCAGCTTGGCCCCGGTGGCTGCCACCACCGCCGCATTGCCGCCGGTGTGGTCATGGTGCTCGTGCGTGTTGAGCACCTGGGTGATCTGCCAGCCCTTGACGCGAGCGGTGTTCAGGCATTTTTCCGCGTCCAGCGGATCCACGGCCAGTGCCTGTCCGCTGTCGGGGCAGGCGATCAGGTAGTTGTAGTTGCGCAGGTTGTTGCCTGTCCAGATGCGCTCAACGATCATGTTCAGCCTTCCTTGCTTGGTTCGTTCATTGTAGGAAGCCAGTGGCGCTTGTGCAGCAGATATAGTGCGGTCAGGATCACTGCGCTTGCGGTGCGTCCGTGCAAGGAGATCTGAACCATGTTGATGGATGCCGACGAATGCCAGCTCGTGCTGGTCGACTACCAGACACGCCTGATGCCCGCCATTGACGGCGCGCCCGAGGTGCTGGCCAATGCGGTGCGCCTGGCCCGCATGGCTCAGTTGATGCAAGTGCCGGTGTGGGCCACGGCCCAGAACCCGAAGAAGCTGGGCCCTCCAGTGCCTCAATTGGAATTGGCCTTGAAAGAGGCCGGCGCCCGAGAATTGCCAAAAATGGGTTTCAGTGCCGTGCCCGATGGTCTGGCTCAGGCCCTGCGTCCGCCGGTGCGCAAGATCGCAGGCAATGCGCGCAGCCTTCCGCGGCATTTGCAAAAAAGCGCTGAATCCGACGAGGGGCGCTCGGCGGTGGTGATCGCCGGCTGTGAGGCGCACGTTTGTTTGCTGCAGACCGCACTCGATCTGCTGGAGGAAGAGTTCGTCGTGTGGGTGGTCACCGATGCCTGCGGCTCGCGCACCGAGCGCAATCGAGACGCGGCCTTTGACCGACTGGCCGGCGCAGGGGCCGAGCTGGTGACCACCGAGATGGTGGGTTTTGAATGGCTGCGCACAGCCAGCCATCCGGCCTTCAAGGCGATGCAGGCCCTGATCAAGTGATTCGCATCGGCTTGGACCCAATGTGGGAAAGGGCGCCGGGCGATGGCCGAGACGGCTGCCTGGTCTGCGTCTTCATTGAGTCTGCTGTCGCCAGCACCGCAGCCGCAGCCAAACTTCGCGCAGCAGCAGGCACACCGCCCAGATCAACAAACCGCAAAAGACGATGTCGCCCAGGAAATGGCGACCCTCGGCCATGCGCGCCAGCCCGATCAAGCTGCCGGCGCCCATGCCCATGGCCCACCAGCGCCAGCGCTTGCGCCGGCTGCCCAGCATGCCGATGGCCATCAGTGCAAAGCCGCCTGCCGCGTGGCCGCTGACGAAAGAGCAGTTGCGATCGCATTGGTCTGAGGCGCGCAGAGGGGGCGTATAGGTTTGGCTGCCACCGAATGCCTGCACTTGCGCTGGCCGGGCCCTGCCCCAGTTGTCCTTCAGGCCGTTGTGGACCAGCAGGCCCACACCGAGGACCGCGACCAGGAGCACGAACACCGCCTGCCGCCAGCGCCAGGTGCTCACCCAGGCCTTGCCCAGTACCCGCCCCAGCCCCTTGAGCAGCACGGCCAGCAGGGCTGCGCCGATCAGCAGCGCGCCCAGGATGGGTGTGCCGTGGAAGGCGAGCTTGGGCCAAACCCATAGGCTGCCCTGAAAAATTCCCTGGTCAAAGAACCAGCCGCTGACGGTCAGGTCCAACTGCGGCCACACTTCAAAGCAAGCGGTGGCACTTGCCGTCAGCACGGCCAGCCACAGCCACTCCTGCTGCCGGGTTTTGATGCGTTGGTGATCGCGGACCAGGGCCATGTCGTGATCAGGGCGGCCCGCTGGCCAACCAAAGTTCGATACGAACCCGACCCGACTGGGCTGCGCCAACTTGTCGCCACTGCGGGTACTGGCGCCTCAATTCATCGCTCGGTGCAGCGTCGCTCAGCAGCAGCAAGCGCTGCGGCGGCCTTTGGGGGTCTGACCACAGCGGTTCGAATTGTTCGTAGTGGTGGCGTGGCCGCCCTGCTGCGGGCCAGGCCATCACGGCTCGATCGAGGTCGCGCCAGACATACCGGGCGTGGACCACCAAGTCGCGCCGGGTCGCTGCCACGGGCAGGTCCGGCTCGCTGGCCAGTGCGGCTTTGAGTTCGCCGAGCACCGGTTCCCACCCCCGCATGCGCGCCCACAGGTCGAAGTGGCGCGCTGAGGTCAGGGCTTGCTTTTGGACCTGGGGCAACGAGCCGATCATGGAGGCGCCAGCTGGCAGCAACAGGGCCAGTGCGGTGCTGATCCACCAAGCCCGCCAGCCCAACCGAGGGGCCATGTACAGGGCCAGGTACAGGCAAATGCCCAGCAAGGCCGGCGCTGTCCAGTTGACATTGGCCCGGGCATTGAAGGACTGGGCCAGTGCCACCAGCAACAGCGGAAGGCTGAACATGAGGGCAAATCCGTTCGCGCTTGGCCGGCTGACCGTGCCGGGTGCTTGCACCGCTGCATGGGGGCTTCGGCGACTTGCCAGCAGTGCCGCAGCGAGCGCCACGGGCCCAACCATCAGCAGCTGACCGGCAACGTATTCGAGCACCGAGGCCAGTTTGTTGCCGGCCCGGGTCTGTGCTGCAACCGTGATCTCGGCGGTATGACCGAGCGTCGGCCAGCCGTTGCCGGCGTTCCACCATAAATTGGGTGCAAGCACGGCCAGTGCCACCAGTCCAGCGAGCAACAGCCCCAGGCCGTGGCGTCGCCAGTGCAATAAAAACAAAATGGCCCATGCCGCTCCGGCGGCGGCCATGGTGTACTTGCTAAGCAGTCCCAGGCCCATGGCCAGCCCTGCCAATGCCCACCAGGGCAGGGCGCTGCGCCCATCGGGCTCGCACAGCGCTCGCCAGCTCCAGGCCATGCACAAGGACCACATGAACATCAAGGGCGCATCGGTGGTGGCGGCCATGCCCAAAATACCGGCCAGCGGAGTGCCGAGCAAGAGAGCGGCGCTCCAAAAGCCAGCGCGCTGTCCGGCCGGCCCTCGACCGGCCATATCCCAGGCCAGCCAGGCCAGCACGGCCGCCGACAGCGGCCAGAGCAACATGCTCAGCAGCTTGACGCCCAGCACGCTGTCGCCAAAGAGCGCGGTCGAGGCGGCGATCACCGCCGCGATGGCTGGCGGCTTGGACCAGTAGCCCCATTGCAGGTGTCGTGACCAGTCCCAGTACTGCGCTTCATCGACCTGCAGCCCAGCACCGCTGGCCATGAGGGTGGCAATGCGCAGCAGCCAGGCCGTCGCCAGCAAGGCCAGCAAGGCGGGCACCCAAGCGGCGCGGCGTTCAGGCATGCCATCCATCGTCTGCGGCCGGCTCTTGCCCCTGCCGGGTGTGATAGGGCCGGGCATGGCCACCGTCGTAGTAAATGCGCATGAGCAGCTCGGCCAGGACGCCCGAGGTGATCAGTTGCACCCCACCGATCACCAGGAAAAATCCCAGCGACAGCAGCGGTCTACCCCCCACCGATTCGCCGAGAAGCTTGAGCACGCCCAGGTAGGCCAGCATCAGACTGCCTATGGCAAAGACACTCAAGCCCAGACCCCCAAAAAAATGCCCCGGACGAGACCCGAATCGCAAAAAGAAATGCACCGCCAGCAGATCGACGATCACACGAAAGGTGCGGCCGATGCCGTATTTGGAAACACCCGCCTGCCGCGCCCTGTGGTTGACTTTTTCTTCGGCCATGCGCGAGGCGCTGGTGACCGTGGCCAGCCAGGCTGGGATGAAGCGGTGCATCTCGCCGTAAAGGCGAATGCGGCGCAGCACCGGCCCGCGAAACACCTTGAGGCTGCAACCGAGGTCCTGAAAGTCCAGGCCGCTGACTTTGCGGATCAGTCGATTGGCAATGCGCGATGGCAGCTTGCGCAAGATGAACCCGTCTTGCCGCTGATGGCGCCAGCCGGCCACCAGATCGAGATCTTCGCGGAGCAAGCGAGCGACCATGCGCGGGATGTCGCGCGGGTCGTTTTGCAAGTCACCATCCATGGTCACGATGACGTCGCCGCGCGCCGCATCAATGCCTGCCTGCATGGCTGCAGTCTGGCGGAAGTTGCGCGACAGCTCGATCACCCGCACATGTGGTCCGACTTGCCGGGCATGCTCGCGCAATCGCCGACCGGTGCCGTCGCTGCTGCCGTCGTCGACCACGATCAGCTCCCAGGGCTGTCCGTAGTGGGCCAGCGCCTGCTGCACCTCATCGATCATGGGCGCAGCGTTTTCGACCTCGTTGTACATGGGCACGACCACCGAGAGGCGGTGTGCGGGCAGGGCTGTGAGCGCAGTGTCATTGAGGTTGGAACTAAGGTGAGCACTCATGGGTTGGGCGGTGTGGCGGCGGGGGGATGGGATGGCTCGATTGTCGGTGCCGGTATGAACTGGGCCAGCGCTGCCGCGCCCAGGGCCACGGCCAGGGCAAAAGCGTGCACGGCCAAAGCGGCGGCCACCAGAGTGCCCTCTAGGTTAGCCGATGCCTGGGCAGCCAGCCAGACGCCAGCCTCGTAAGTGCCCAATCCCGCCGGGCCTTGAAGCGGCTGCACGCCAGCCAGCTCGCCCCCCAAGGCGGCTCTCAGGCCCATCAGCGCGTCGATGTCGGCCAGAGCCACCAGAAGGCCACCGAGGGCCAGCACCTTGAGCGTCCAATTGCCGGCGCTGGCCAGCCAGCCGCTGCGCAGCCAGTGCCCCTGGCGCTGCGGAGGTACCCAGGCGTTCCAGCTGCGGCTCAACCAGGCCGCAGCGGGCCGCCGCAAGCAGGCCAAGGCGGTGATGGCGCACAGAACCAGCAACACACGGGCCGCCGGACTCCAGGGCAGCAAGAGCAGCACTGCCAGCAAGACAAGGACGGTGACGTCTTGCAAGCGCCAGTGCAGCAGACTCGCGGCCGACTCGCGCCAGCCCACACCCCAGTGCCGGTGTACCAGCCACAAATAACCGGCCTCGCCCGATCGCAGCGGCAGCAAAATCACGGCGGCATTGTGTGTGAGCACCAGGCGCATACAGGCCAGCAGACCCACTGGCCGCAGGTGTTGCCACTGACGCTGCAAGCGCAGTGCCCGCAGGCAGTGGCCGCCCACCAGGGCAGCGCCGGCTGCCAGCCAGACCCACCAGGCCAGCGCCTGTGCCTGACGCGCCAGGGCTGCAAAGTCGGCGTGGCGCAGCAGCCATTGCCAAGCCAGCCCCAGCAGTATCAAGGGCACAAGCACGCGCAGACTTTGCTTGAGTCGCGTGCCCACCGCGCTCGGTGGCTGGGCCCGGTTCGGTGGGGTTGACCAACTCATGCGGGCATCGCCCTAGGCCCGCCCGATGGACAGATAGGTCCAGCCCTCGGCGCGCAGCTTGTCGGGCGCATACAGGTTGCGGCCATCAACGATCAGTCGTTGGGTCAGCCGGCTGGCCATCTCGTCAAAATCGGGCGCCCGAAACTGCTGCCACTCGGTGCAGATCACCAGAGCCTGCGCGCCGTGCAAAGCGGCGTACTTGTCGCTGGCCAGCACCAGGTCGGACCGCGTACCGTAGATCTTTGCGGTCTCTGGCATGGCCACTGGGTCAAACGCCTGCACCCGGGCGCCGGCCTTCCAGAGCGACTCCATCAGGGTGCGGCTGGGCGCCTCGCGCATGTCGTCC
>SXGQ01243016.1_pt1 | contig 14503 bp, 11 predicted proteins | sample 3178371 | NCBI WGS metagenome assembly SXGQ01 (sample SAMN11356859, study PRJNA531348) | freshwater metagenome | isolation source: freshwater sample F1-20 | place: China: Fuxian Lake, Yuxi | collected 2017-12-25
ATTTTTGTGTCGAAAATCCTCCACCTCGAATTTTTCTGAAAGCTACATATTGGTGCCGGTAAATTATATTTTTGAAAACATATTCCTTTACAAAATCAGTTATCGACAGCGACAACTTGACTTTGAATTGTGTTAAGAAATAACCCGGTCCTTCTCCGTCTTTCCCAAGATCATTTTTATCTCCATATTCTTTTAAAGAGACTAATTCATCATTATTTTTTAAGTATTGAGAAAAGATCAGCAAGAACCCATAAATTACTTTTTCTGTTCTTTTACTCTTTAAGGTCTTTTGAAATAAATCATGTTCATTTATATCAAGTCTTGATAAAACTTCCGAAACCCAATCATCAGAATCCCTAACCAAGATTCCATTTTTAAATTCATCTATGACTAACTCAGTTATCTCATCGACCAATTGACTCAATGGGATCCAATTTGGACCATAAAAACTCTCCAAATAATCTAATACTCCATTTAGAATCGATGTATTTGCATATTGCCAAAATTCATTAAACTGGTAATAAAACCAACCAAATAAACTCTCTTCAACTTTACCCTCAATATTCCCCTTGCTGTTATATGCCATATAAACAAATTCTCTATCATTAAATGCAAACGGTTTGGAATCCGAAAATTTAAGTAAATGAGAAATTGTTTTTTTCCTAAGTTCTGATGGATTTTCCTCGATTCTTAGAGGATAGTCCTTTTGTAGTAGAAGTTGAATTAAGTGAGTTTCTTCTTCACTGCCGGAAGGAACTTTCGATAAGTTAAAATCAGGTAAGAGGTTTTTAAGTTGGAATTCATTAATTTTTCCATTGGATATGCTTTCAAAAAATATGTCTGATTTTTCAGGATGAATGTTTAATGCAAATGATTTTGACAGCATTTCCCCGCTTACAAGGCCATCTAGTCTTGAATTCGTTCTTGTGTAGATATCTCCTTCATTATCACGATTGATAATAATTCCAATATCTCGCATTGATCCTAAATAATACTGCCCAAATGCACCCCACCCGAAATTCCAATAGGTATTAGCTGTAGTTCCATCTGGTTTATAAATCCCTGCATTTAAATCATAAAAATCAATTTCTTTGTTCTGTATCTCGAGTTTGGCATAATTACTTCCAGGAATACTTCCATTATCTCCAATGTAATATTGAGAACACAACGCAATTATAAATTCAGCCGTTCTAATAAATTTCTTTTGTTCGTTCGGGTTTGTACTACCGATACGTTTGCTGTATTCATCCAATAGCCAGCAATAAAAACTGTAATATCTTATTCTACCAGTCACATTATTTAGACCTGGTAATAAAATTGAAAAGGTTGAGTCAGAAGTATTTTGAAGTCCAAGAGGGTCCAATCCTCTTATAAAGTTCATTCTTTCACTAAAGAATGGTGTAATAGTTTCGTTATTTTTAATGACTTTTTGACTCAATGACGTTAAATTTTTGATTTGATAAAATAGAAAAATTGTGCGTTTATACTTCTAATAAATTTTAAGGAAGTAGCCATTCCACTAAATTATTAGATTGTTAATGTCCTACTTATAGGATCAACTACATTTCTAATTAAGGCTAAACCTATGAATCGACAAATAATTACTCCAAAAACTGATTCTATTTAATTCAAAGCCAAAAATGATAATTTTTTTATTTCAAATTCATCCAGAATTAATTCATTACTAATACTTTAGTGCTCTCCTCCCCAAACTGGCTAATGATTCGAACGGCTAGTTTTTGGCCTGCTCGTTTTAATTGAATTGGATGTGAAATATGACCATACAACCGGTCGAATGCTTCATCATCTATTTCCACCTTCAATGTCTTTTCCACTTTCTTTTTAGTGCTATCCTTCGCTAAACTATCCAATCCTTTTTTCCATTTATCAAATTCGGATTTATCCCCGCCGCAGAAGAAAACTTGATTTACAACAAAGTTGCTACCATCATAATCTTCGTCAACCATCCAATATGCAATATCGTGGACGTTTCTTGGTTTTACTTCGTCTTTAATTGGGTCATAAATGTCTAGCCCTTGGATTTCTACCTGAACGTCCTTGCCCTTTTTAATAAGTTCAATATCAGGTTCACCTATTGTTACAAAACTTGCTGCAGATTTTGCAGGTTTCTTTTTTAACCCTTCTTGCAACAAATCATCGTGTATGCGCACTTTAGTAACTTCAAATTTACCCATACTCATTGTTTGGGTGCTGCCCTCAATATCACTTTCAAAACTAAAACCGAGTATGATTAACCATCCGGCATCACCACGTTGACGACATTCTTTTACTGCCTCGTTTACAGCTGTTTTACTTACTGTACCAAATTTAGGCCCTATGTGAAAATATGCTTTTTGTTCTCCTGTTTCAGTGATGTAAAATCCTTCAGCGTGTAAATAAGAATGACTTAATAACTCAACACTACGGAAGACTACCATTTCGTCTTTTCTTCCGTTTTTAATTCCTGCACTCAACAAGTGTTGTTTAATCACCTCTTCAAATGCCCCTTCTTCTTCGTTTACTCTAACTTCATCGTCTAAATCATCAGGACTAATTGGTTCAAAGTTCTGAAGGGTTTCTACTGTAAATGGCCCACTTACACGAAGAAGTTTGTTATCCGTTTCTGGTTGGTCATAAAGTGTTTCTGTTGAAGAAGGTTCATCATTAGCCAAACTTTTTAAAGTTACGTGTGGAACTGTCTTGTATTTAAAACCTTGCCGAACGTCACCCCCCTGTTCATCATATAGGTTATAATATGGAAAGACGGCTGTCATTAGTCTTTGCTTTGCAATATTCAAAGCAATCCTGCTAGTATCAATTGTAATCCATCTTCTGCCCCATTGTTCTGCCACAAATGCACTAGTACCACTACCGCAGGTAGGGTCTAATACTAAGTCGCCAGGGTCTGAGGTCATTAAAATACATCTCTGAATTACCTTGTTGGATGTTTGAACAACATACATCATATCCGATGCACGAACACCATCCCAATAATTTACTAAAGGTTCGACTGGGAAATCTTCAGAATACATTTTATAATTTGGAAGGCTCCCTGGTTTAATGATTCTATTTTTTTGAATCAATTTTTGAACGCCATTATAATTAGTTTTCCAAGAATATCTTTGTGCAGGTACTTTCACTCCATTAAGCTCAAAATCAAAAAAACAAGATTGTGTATAACCACTTGAAAGTAAAGGTGCTGCACAAAATGGTTTTGAATTTTTAGGAAGTCTTTGAGGATTATCCTTTTCTTCAGACGTCATTCTTCTAACAGAACCATCCTCTAATTCTATCCAAACATACCCAGTTTCCCCTCCGACAGTTCTGTCTTGGAACAATTGTCTAAATTTATATTTTGACTTGTCTTTAGCATACCACACAATATAATCTAAAGTAGCACCTAGCCCCGAAGAACCTAACCCTACTGTTTTTTTAATTGCTATAAGACTAACGAAATTTTCGGCCCCAAATACTTCATCCAACAAACTTCGAACTAAATGAACATTTTCATCGCCAATTTGTAAAAAACAAGACCCACTATCAGTTAATAATTCTTTAGCTATAAGCAGCCTGTCTCTTAAATAAGTTAAATAAGAATGAATTCCCAATTCCCAAGTGTCACGAAATGCTTTTATAACCTCTGGCTCACCTGTTAAATCTTTATCATCAGCTTCGCTGACTGTTCTATCACTTATTTTCATTTGCCAATTACCACCATATTTTATACCATAAGGTGGGTCAAAGAAAATGGTTTGAACTTGTCCTGCCATACCTTCTCTTTCAAGTAAACTTGCCATTACCAAATGACTATCTCCTTGAATTAATCTATTTGTCCATCCGTCCTGATGATGATAGTACTCACTAACTTTTTCTATTTCATCTTTTTCTAATGCATTACCAAACAGTTCGTTTACACTAAACAAGTCCATTTGGCTGCTTTGAGTTTCAATAACCTTATATAGATTTTTAATTAATGTTTCTGGCGCAATGTGCTCGTGTCGGTAAAGACTTCGTATGTCCACACGTAACAAATCATCTCGGTCGTCATTACCGTACTTATTTAACCAAAATAATTCAGGGTCTTGGCCACGATGAACAACAGGATTTTTCGGAAGCTCCAATATCTTTTTACCATCTTGCACTTTCGGATTGGCTTCCTCATAACCAGCTTCTTCTTTACTCGGTATATGGACACGAGTATCTGTTTTGTGTTTTATTGATTCTACTTTCTTTGCCATTATATACTCTGAATTTTTTCAATTAATTGATTTTTGATGTTTCGGATGTCATTTGCCACTTCAATAAAATGCCATTCAGAATATCCGTATTTTTCTTTTAAAGCGTTCACAGCAGGTATCCATCGATTTTCAACGAACCATTTTTTCTCTACCTTGTCTCTGCTCATTCCACTTATCTCTATCATCAAATTTTTGATAGTGCCGTCTTTGCTTTTTACCCGTGCAATAAAATCGGTGAAGTATTGCCGGTCTTTTCCATCTTTGGTGTAAGGAATGGCAAAGCCTAAGAATTGATTTTTTACATAGGATTCTACTGAACCAATTTCTTCTAAGGTTTTGGCACAAATACCTTCCCAGTCACTATCCATTACCACATAATTTACGTGACTTTTTTCAGTTGGGTAAACATCTTTCACCGTATTACCATTTACATATTTGGTACTACTAAATTTGTTGTAGTAGTTAAATACAGGTCGAATATGTTCGGTGGTATTGTTTTGCGGATTGATGCCACGTGCAATATGATCAACAATTTTCTTTGGCTCTTCAAAATAAAGCAGTCTTTTAAATCTTTGGTCGGGAATGTTGAGTAACAATACTTTTTCGTTGTACCATTCTTCCACAATGCTTTTCAGTCTATTAAATTTTTGAAAACGAGGGCTCCCTTCTTCATCGCTAAAATGATATTTGATGAGTTCTTTAGTGATTAAGAAAATCAATTCTTGGTCACGTTTTTCCAGCACACCCTTTACTTCCAATTTTTCTTCTGATGCTGAAATAGGACTAGACATAATGGTTTCGGTCGGAAACTTGGAACCATCAATTTCATAGTTCTCTAAGCTGCTGAAGTCGTATTTTATTTCGCCATCCAAATTTTCTATACGATAGCCAACCACATTTGGAAAATCAATTTCCATTGCTGCTTGTCTATCAGGAATAGATGCTATGTGTATCAAGTCTACTGGTGTAGGTGGAGGTTCTGATTTTCCTCCCTTAAACATTTTGAATGGCACACCGATGATGTGGGCATATTCGGGCGGGAATTTTTCGATTACGATTTTTCGTTTATCATCGGTTGGATTCCCATCTTTGTCATAGCCTTGTAAATGATAACTCATTCTACGTAAAGCTCTTCCTGCCACTTGCTCACAAAGCAATTGAGAACCAAAGGCACGTAAACCCATAATATGCGTAACTGTATTTGCGTCCCATCCTTCAGTTAGCATTGATACCGAAACCACACAACGAATATGTGAACCTAATTTTCCTTGTTGTCCGACAGTGTTAACTACTTCACGAAGAATTTCTGCATCCGAAATTTTATCAGTGCTTCCTTGCCCATACATTCGGGCATAGTCTTTTTTAAATTCTTCTATTTCAGAAGAAAATATCTTTTTGAAATCATCATTGATTTGTTCCCCATTTTCCAAAGCATCGCTGTCGATAAGCAATGTTGGGGGTCTTTTTAATGGTTTGTTTGTTGCAGGGTCGTAATTACTGAACAAATCTTTTGCACCTTGTACTGTTACTGTTTTTCCATCTGCATCCTCGTATTCGTAACCTGCAATGTATTTGTACACTTCTTTTGAAACTCCGGTGTTGTTGCAAACGGCAATAAAAACTGGAGGAGGTGAAAAGATATTTATCCTTTCTTCTCTGTGTTTTCTAATTCCATTGAAATACTCAACATAATGATTATAAAATTGATCTAATGCACCTTTAACCAGTGATGGTAGCCGCGGAGGTAGTTCAATCAACGTATTCCCATCAGCGGCAGCATCTTTCTTTTGAGTTCGTTGTCCTTTTTTTGGCAATTCATCTTTTACGTGGTCGTACAAATTACGCAACACTGGCATTGTCAATTCCTGAGTGTTATCACTTGCAGGTAAGAATGGAATTTTAACCAAGCCACTTTCAATCGCTTCAATCAAACCAAAATCAGAAACTACCCAAGGAAATAAACTATAAGGTGTATAACCAGATCCTGTCAAATAATAAGGTGTTGCGGAAAGGTCATAAACCGACTGAAGTTTGAATTTCTTGGCAATTTCTCGAAGTCCGCTAAACCAAACGGCCGCTCTTGCATTTTCGTCAGCTTCTTCGTTATCGGTAGTTTTACTCTTACTTTTTGGCAAATAGCAATGGTGAGCTTCGTCATTAAGAATTAATACTCTGCTTCCTACTTTGAATTTCCCAAGTGTTCGTTTCACCACTTGCGAAAAATCTTCTTTGTTTCCTGTGTCTATTTTCTTGCCTTGTAAATCTACTTTGCCATCAAACGGACTACGTTTGTTGCCTTGCAGAATTTTAGGTTCAAATGTGTGGTAATTTGTAATGACTAATCTTGCATTCAGATTTTCCAAACGATGTTCCATATTGGCAGGAATTAGCCTACGAACACGGTAATAATCTTCAATGTCTTTGGGGTTTTTGTTTTTCGTGTCAACGAACAAAACACCTAATCTGCTTTTGATAGTAACACCTGGTGCAACAATTAAAAAGTAATCAGCAAAACGAGTATCATTTCTATATTCTTGCCTGTTGAAATAGTGATAACAAATTAAACAAGCCATTAAAACGGTCTTCCCACTACCAGTCGCCATTTTAAATGCAATTCTCGGAAGTTGGTCGGAAGGGTTGTCACTTACTGTTTGCTGTCCCTTACGAACCAAGTTTAAAATGTGCTGACCCGCGTTTGATTTCTCAGCAACTTCATTTATCCAAATAGCGGTTTCAACTGCTTCCTGTTGTGCAAAGAAAAGTTTCTTAGTTACTAGTCTTTCAGGATTGTTGAACCAAAATGTCAAAAGCTCTTTCGTGACTCTTGTTGTATTAGGATAATTCGCATTTCTCCATAATCCAACTTCCTTTCGACAAAGGTTAATTAAGTGTAAAAGGTATTCTCCATCAAAATTTTGATCAGATACTTCTTTATTTCCACTTGGTTTTGTTGGGATTAGAGTAGAGTCCGGTCTAAATATTCTCCTCCCGGTACGGATATCTGTGTAATCTAAACTTCCTTCATTATCAGTATTGTAATGCAGTAATGGCTCAACATAAGGGCTGTTTAAAATAGGATTATCTGAATACATAATTCGTCTAAATGAGTTTTTTTAGCCAATTGCTTATTTCCAAAAAAGGATGTTGGGGTTTTGGAGCATATTCTTCCAAATGGAAAAATTAAAATGACTTGAAAGGAAAGAAAATCTTAGATTCTGGCTGTTGAAGATAAATCCAAAAAGATTCCTACGCAATCGCAGAAAATAAAAAATGCATCAACTTTACCAATATCTTTTAACCTGCCGATATTCAGAGTAAATCCTATACTCTATCCTTTCATTATCCCTGCCATTTAAATAGCATTGCAAAAATAAAGTCTACCTTTTCAAAGGTGATAATTCCTAGACTTCACTCGAATGAAAAATTCCTCAGGCCTTCTCAATTATTCAACAACTACCCCCAGTTCACCAAGTAACTGAGCAAGTACTTCTCCTGGGTATGATAATCGTGGCACTTCGTGTTTAACGGCATCCTTGAATTTACAATATGACCCATAAAATCCTCCGGGCAAATTCCGCCCGTAAGAACATATCTGAGGAAACTTTTGCTGCTCATCACTCCAAAACAGGGAATTGTGTGATCCGCTCAGTGGGGAACCCGATAAGCAAACTAGATACAGAGCGCTATGCTCTGCAAACCTTTCATAATACACCCCTGGTACCTTTTCCTCGAAGGCTTCAAAAAGCGCGCCTAAAGAATAGTGAAATCCTCCTATATAGGCTGCTCCACTTTGTAAACGATCGGGACTCAAGGAGTAATATTCCCCGCGGCTTAATACGAGCTGTCGATTAGCAAACAACAACTCCTTATGAGCCCAAAACAACGCTTGAAAGCGATGGTTCGACTTAACTTCGGGAGGACTAGTAATCCACTTCGCATAAACACCTTCACTGAGTGTTACCTCATCTCCCACAATCTCATAAGCATTATCACGTATGGTAGCCTTGGGCACAGGGGACACCAAGTTGTTAGCATCAAGGAGAAGGTAATCCTCTTCCATCTCTTCCACGATTTTACAGGTGTAGTTTATTTTACTTAATGTCCATCGCTGCTCGTCGAAGGTCAATTTTCTCCCATATCGGGTGGTCATTGTTTTCATGGTTTCTTACCTGGTTTGGTTGTGAAAAAAAATCGCACACAGCCTTGAGAAAACCTCAAGGTCTAAGTACTGACACCAAGAAAATAGAAGGTAGGCAGGTAAACATTTTTGGTCTGCATGACCCTCATCGCTTTACCACCGTGGTGTTAGACTCGGTTGGTACCAGTTACTCTGGTTCTTGATGATACTGTAAAGGTAATTCAAGTTCTTTTTGAAATGCAAGTCCAAGACTCTATTTTTTGAAAAAATATTTTAATTTTTGACAGTAATTGTCAAAATCAGGATCTACTCCATTTCCGGAAACACGCTATAGCTCATTTATCGCTCAAAATTAAAGTAGACCTTTTATTGCTACACTTTAAGGCGAAGTTTTTTGGTGAAAAATGCAGCATTAACCACAATAGAGGCATATTTTAGCCTTATAACCCTAATATTGTGAGCATTTCCATCCTTTATGTACGAACTTCTACTGTCGACCAAAAGACCGACCGCCAACGAGTGAATGAATCATCCTATGGCAAAGTCATTGAAGATAAATGTTCTGGTTCCATCCCCATGTTTGAACGACCTGGAGGAATCGAGTTAAAAAAATTGATTGACGCCCAAGTGGTCTCCTCTCTAGCGGTATGGCAGATTGATAGATGCGGTAGAGATCTTCGGGATATCATCAATTTCATACATTATTGTACTGAACGAAAAGTCCCAATCCACTTTGTAAGCCAAGGCCTTTACACCTTAGATGATAAAGGGGAAGAGAATCCAATTTCAAAAATGATTATCTCCATTTTGGGGGTAGTCGCTGAAATGGAAAGAAAGTTGATTAAAGAGAGACAGCTTGAAGGAATCGCTATCGCCAAACTTCAAAAAAAATATTTGGGTAGAAAAGAAGGAACAAAAGAAGACCCTATCACCTTTTTATCCAAAGCAAAAAACAAAAAAGCGATGGGGTTATTGAAAAAGGGATACCGTATGAGAGAAGTGGCATCCATTTCTGGTGTGTCCATCAATACTGTAACCAAAATAAAAAAGATGATGTTGAATTAAGTGGAGGGCTTACTCCTGATTCAGTTCCTCCGAGTCAAAGATTCCAAGGAATTGTTTTTCCTCCTTTGGTCTTGACATAGACACATAGGATGGATAATTCTTTCCATCCTTTACCCTAAACCCAAACTTTCGGAAGAAATTGGTTTGCTTGGAGATGGTGGTTACTTGGGCATTATCCCCCAATCCAACAGACCCAGTACATTCCAAGAATAGTGGAGGAATGTACCCAATCGAATCCATCAGATACTGAAAGAACATATCCATCATCGCAGAACCAAGCCCTCCATTGAGATGCTGAGGATTTACCCAAATACGACTTATTTCAAGTCCATCAGTCCCATAAGGGGAAAATCTAAAGTGGGAGCCATCAGGTAGTTCAAAAAACAGATAGTTGTGGACCTTTAGTTTGTAACCACCTTTCATCTCTACAGCGGTGAAGATTTTATCCATTAGGATAAGCAATGGCAATCGGTTCTCACTGATTTCAGAAAAATAGGGTTCGAATGAATCCTTCAGCCTTAGAAAAACCTCATTGTCATTTATCTCTTCGACTGATACAACCTTTATCCCATGGGATGCTTTGAGATAACTAATAATCTCCGTGTACTTATTCAACAATTGATTTGACATGTGAACCTCCTTTTTCATAAGTATAAAGGAGAATTCAAAAAAGTAAAGGGGGAGGTTAGAAGGAAAAACTATTCAATTGAGGGTTTTTTACACTTTTATCAAAAATTGAGTTTTATTCCAAAATTGTTTTTTGAACGTTGAATTAGTAGAGATATTACCTTAATCTGGCGGCATAACTATCAATCCCCATTATTTTGATAATTCTCAAATGTGTTTTGATAAGATTCAATAAATTCATCCATCGTAATTTTATCATAAGATTCAATATTTGGAAACATCAATCTACCCTTGTTAGCATCGTCAACTTCTAAATCATCCAAATTAAGAATATCATGGGACAACTCATGATACATCAAAAAATACTTTTGGGCCCTATTAAACTTCTTCCATGAGGCTGGATTGATGTAGATTTCTATGACCTCATCGTTGTTATGACCGAAACTTATTCCATGAATATGAGTGGCATCAGCAATTTCTTCTAGATTAGAAAACTTGATAATTCGCTTATTTGGCTTTGTTGGATAAATCCCAAATACACCAAGATCTCTGTAAAATTTATCAAGGTACATTTCGAAATCTTCATCAGAGTCATAAGACCTATTTACAATTTCATTATAGACATCCTTGGATTTTGATTCACTCTTTCGAAAAGCCAACCAAAGACTAAAAATCACCATTACAAAAATTGCAACTATAACAGCTTCCTTCCAAAGAGTTGGCTTCCTATTTGTTTCATGTTTAATTGAAAGAGATGCTGCAGAAATAGGAGGCTGTATTGTGATTGAAGGGTGCTTAATCGCTGGCGGCAACTTACTTACAAACTGATTTAACTCTTCAATTTCGTCAAATGAAGTCCAGGTTGAGAGACCCAAAAACCAAATTTTTGTATCCCTTGATATGCCCTTTTGAAGGAGTTCCTCTAATGTGTAAGGACCAAATTTGGATACCCCATCTGTATAAAAATACTTCTTCACTTCTCAATTATATTGATCAGGTAAAACGACTGAATTGGCAATCAAGGAAAATAATTGAGATCTCGCAGCCCAAGTATTTGATTTTACCCCACTACCTTGCAAATAGATAAACTTGTCTTCATAAAAAAAATACCAAGTTTTCATTATCATCTCAAAATTAACACCAAGTCTTTCACCCGAACCGCTTACCGTAAGCTCAAGTGCTGGGTAATTATCTATTGTTACTGTTTTTTTATCTAATAAAGTCCACTCCTTAAACTGTGAATTGTAAGCCCCTTTTAATTCAGTGACAAACTCTTCATCCTCGAATAATTCTTTGGCGCTTTTTTTCGAAATAAAGGTTTCAGTATCCCTGACCATAACTAGAAACATATCATTACTATTTAGAAACTTGACGACAACATTAGGTCTATCACCCTCCAAAATCTCCCACCCTTTAGGAACTTTGACTTTTAAATTCACCCCTTTTGCTTTAGGGTGGTCTTTAATGCTGTGGTATTCTCCTAATTGGATATTTGAGGCACTTTTTAAAGGAGCAGATGCACTGATGGTAATTACTAAAAGAAGTAATAAATATATTTTTATTAACCATTTACCCATATTAGTGCCCTTTGGGATTTGGCCCATATTTATTTATGCTAGGTTCTCCTGGAGCAAAAAGCATCCATAAGACATAACCAGGGATAATCTGGAACCATCCAGAATTTCCTCGATCATGACATCTTTTTGCCCCTTGAAAAAGGACAAAGAAATAAGCAGCTCCATTAGCCAGTACAATAATTGACTGTGAGGTAGTTGGATCTAATTTAAGAGTCATTATGAAATAGGAAAAAATAATAATAAATGAATAAAAAATAATAAGGGAAAGACCATATTCAGTCCTTCTAATCCTACCCTCTGATCCCCATATATTCGTGAACATTGGTCTCTTTTTTCTCTCTAGAGTATTTCCTAAAGTATCATGAAAAGAATCACTCTTTAAATCCTGTCCTTCAGACTCTACAGGAGGTGGAATTAACTCAAATATTTCTCTTAACTCTGCAAGATCACCAGCCCTCGTCCAGTCAGCCAATCCCTCAAACCAAATCAGGGTATCTTCATTGATATTCGCCTCCTTCAGCTCATCAAAAGTTACGGGACCTACCTTTTCTTCATTTATCACGTAAAAGAACTTTTTCATTGTAAAAATTTTTAAGGTTACACAAAAATCAAGTTTGATCCTCCAAAGACCAATAATTCAAAATACAAACGTAAACCAACCTCTTTAAAACTCGAACTTAATACAATCTTAATCCCAAAATCCTGTTTCTTCAAATGTGAGTTCCATATCCATACAAACAGGACAGGTATATTTTTTATCCTCCAATTCATAAGTTGAAGAAGTCTCAAAATCTATCCCCCATTCAAATACTAAAAAGTTTTGGGAAGGGTCAGTAGTGATTTCTCCATAGGGATTACATTTTCTTCTACAGGTTGGACAGAGGTGTTTTTTATTGAAAATGTTTAATCCAAAAACATTCTTACAATTGAAACATGGTGATGGGACAAGACAAGATGATCTAAAATCAGAAAAACCCCCACCTAAGTTCAAATTCTCGAACTCATGGTTACACTTACATTTTGGTTGCACCATCGTCCCCATATCAATCTACCATCTTATTTTTTTAGGTGTTAGTTTAGTATCTAATTCAATTCGAATTTTACCAATTCGCATCAGGTTTTTTTCTCTCTTTTAACAAAAGAATATCAGAATAGAATTTGTCTAAAATTTCAAATCCTACCTGATTCCTTGTTCTAACCTCGTTTTTGTTTGTAAATGAAAAATCTCCATCGTAAGTGATGAAATCCCCTTTTGTATTCACACCCTGTGCCAATTCAGAAACAACACCATTGTCAATATACCCCATTTCAGATAAAGAAACGCGGTATTTTCCTTCCTTAACTTCAACAAGGACATTGAATTTTTGGTCTACATCTAAAAGAAATATTGGGGTATTCATTCTTTTGTATCCATATTTTTGAATGTCGATGGGTTTGGGAATTAACATTCCTCTTAAAATTGATGAATCCCCTTCCATAATCTCTAAAACATTATTTTCAGTAAAATACCTCTTCAGAGTTTCAATATCAAAAGCCAAAGTAGGCTCAAAGACCTTTATCCAATAGACCTTTCTTCCAACCTTGTCATAGGAGAAATTATTTGACCCGACATTTTTCTCTTGTGAAAATGCTGAGTGGAAAAGAAAAAAAACAATTGTCACTGAAAAAAATCTTTTTGCTAATCTCTTCATAAAATTATTATTTGAATTTTAAGTGAATTTCAATCAGTCAATACCAAAACAATTTATAAAAACCTTCCCCATCATATTTTTTGAACCCACACCTGTATCGAAAGGAATAAATGCATATTCTCCATTCCCGATGGGGTCTACTATAATTATTTCGTAAAAATTTTCACCAAGTTTTTTGAAATCAATTTGGATGAACTGATTATCAACTTCTTTTGACTTACCAAGCATGGACATTTTAGTTGCTAAAAATCGTCTTCTTTTCGAGTTTGACTCAAATACTTTTGAAAGATACACAACTTCGGAAGGGTCTTGATTGGGCTCAGTTTTAATTACAAATCTTGGCAAATTCGACAATTGGAATCTAACCTGAGACCTCGCAGGGGTTACGGTGTAGAATATTTCGCTACCACCATATCCCATTCCTTTTATTTTTATATCAACCACTGCTACAAGCCTTTCAAAATCTACAAGGGCATTTTCAGCACCTACTATAAAAGGTCTTTTAGCAAAGTCAGGCATAGGAATCTCTTGGGAATAAATTGAGAAGTGAATACCCAAGGCAATCAATAAAACAAGAAATTTCTTCATGATACAAATAAGGATTAGAAGTAAGTTTTCGAAAAAGGGATTTTAATCAACACTAATAAAAATTGAATCCGTAACTCAATCTGTAAAGATAAAAGAAATGGGCTTTCTCACATAAAAAACATGTGATTTCCCACCTATTTTCAAACAAGAATTCAATCTAAAAAGGAAACAATTTTAACACTAAATGGGTAAAAATTTGATGATTAGAATAACATTTAATCGAACCCAATTTTACAAATCCCTTCTCTTCTTTTCCAGATTTTTTTGCAAATTTTTTGCAAGTGGATTTGACGAACGAAAAAAGGTCTAAAAATTTCAAGAGTTTGTAGGGATTTTAACTCGAGAAAATACACCTCAATAACCCGAGATTTTCGAATTGAAAAAATCTAAAAACATCAATTTTTGAGTTTTTAAGGGGTTTTTAAGATAAAAAGTTACTGACTTCTTAAATTTTTTGAGACAAAAAAAAATCCCGAATTTCTTCGGGACTTGATGTGGGAGTTGAGGGATTCGAACCCCCGACCCTCTGCTTGTAAGGAAAAAAAGACCCATTTCCAGATTTTCACAACCCAATCAATA
>SXGQ01249354.1_pt1 | contig 14502 bp, 12 predicted proteins | sample 3178371 | NCBI WGS metagenome assembly SXGQ01 (sample SAMN11356859, study PRJNA531348) | freshwater metagenome | isolation source: freshwater sample F1-20 | place: China: Fuxian Lake, Yuxi | collected 2017-12-25
CGGCTCGCGCCAACCGGATATGAGTGGGCCACTTCAGGAGATTCGTCACCACCCGCTGCCACTTCTAGAGATCCACCGCCGATGTCAACTACTAGAAGATCACCGCTTGACCAACCCAACCATCTCCGCACGGCCAAAAATGTGAAGTTTGCTTCTTCTTCGCCGGAGAGGACCTGTAGATCAATTCCAAATTCTTGGTTTAGAGAAGTAATGATTTCGGCACCGTTTTCTGCCTCACGTATCGCTGAAGTCGCGAAAGCAAGAATCTCATCGGTCTCTAGTCGGTTTGCCTCCGCAACGGAATCCGCTATAACTCTTTTGAGTGAGCTGATTCCATCACTAGAGATCTTTCCATCACCATCCAAAAAATCGGTGAGCCTCAATTCAGACTTAAAACTTGAGTTATGGACGGGTCGTGCTCCTCTGTGTCCATCAATAACCTGCAGGTGTACCGTATTAGACCCTACATCCAAGACCCCAAGACGCATCCGCCGACGATAGTGCATCTTTAGCGAGAATTCTTAGCGAAATGCTTGCTCCAAAATTTGTCGTTTTGCTAGTTCAAACATGTCTTCCATCTCTTCATCGCCCAGCGTTTCCATTTCAAGAGATAGACCGAAAGTTCGTGATGCAATTTGTCGTCTCGATTCCTTATACGATTCGGAAGAATCAGGTAGAAGATGTTCAAAACGACATTGTTTATTGATCAGATGCCGAAGCTCTTTTGATTCTTGTGACTGCGAGAAAATTGGAGCTCCAAGATTCAACTCTGAATGCGGGACTATGTCGCGAGGAACGATGGTCCGGTATAGAAGTGAGAGACTACGTAGTGTGCTAAAGGCCAAATGCCTCAGTCTGCGTGAGAATTGTGTGCGAATCAGATAGAACAAGTAGTTACCACGAAATGTCACACCCTGACCAGATACTGATACCGCATGTAGGATTTCTGCAGTTGCCTCGGTAGCACCCCCCGTTTTAGGCAAGCGCAACATTGCTTCGGTGAGCTTCTTCCTTATGTTGGCGTCGCGCAGTAAGCGAACTACTCGCACAATTTCCCTGGGATTTTGGGAATCGGCATAGAGAGCAAATCCATGGTCTGCACACCACTTTGCCCGAGCCTCTTGATTGTCTGTTCCACGAGTATTGGGGACGAAAACTGTTGGAATTCCTGCAGGTAGGAGTTCGTGCACGCTGTTGTACCCAGCAGCAGCGACAGCTCCGTCAAAAGCCTTTAGGACATCAGCGAGTGGAAAGTGACGGACAATACGAATCTTCATCCCTCGTGGTGCAAGCGACTGTCCGCTTGAATCGACCGGATTCTTGGTCATCACCACCTGAACTTCGCGCCAATCCATCAAACCTGTGAGTGCGGCAGTCACGTTTGAATGGAAGTCAAGAGTGCTAGTCCCCATCTGCACTAGAACTGCAGGCTTGCTCGGATCTAACCCCAATAGCTTCCTCGCCTGAGCACGTGAAAGGGCAAAGTCGGATCGATACAAGGTGATCGGAGCGATACGTTTTGCGTCATTGCGTTTTGAGGTTGGTCCGTAGTCATATTCAAAGGCAAAGTCCCCGGGTTCGATAATTAGATCCATCAATCTCGATTGCATCGGCAATAGATGCTTCTGTGGAGTCTGTCGCCAAAGGCCTCGACGCATCCAAATTAGTTTAATCCTGGGACGTACACTGCGAGCTGCGATCACTCCAGGATATGGAACGACTCCATCGAATACCAAAGCAAGAGCTCTTGTTTCATCTATAAGTGCGACCAAGCGATCTCGAAGATATGCGTCCCACTTGCTCGGGGGCATTAGGCCACGATCCCGACCGGGGATGTACTCCACTGGGATACCCATAGATTCGCCAACTTCTGAGACTGAGCCAGCCATGGACACGATTATCACTTTGGCACGTTGATTCAAATCCTGTGCAATAGCGCTTGCACGCGCCAGGTGTCCCATACCAACCCCATTGCTGGTGGCCAGGATCACGGTAGGCAGGTCGGTTTGGTTTATTTTGCGAGACTTCACTTCTCTAACTTAGATTTCGTTCAATGCCTCGAAGTTTATGGAAGTTTTACTCTCAGTGAACGATTCGTGAATTTCCTCAAGTTAGCGAAACAGCCAGGAAATCTCGAGATATCTTGAGTGAGTATGGCCACCAATCAAACCAAATTGCTCTTCGTCGGAGGAACAGGGCGAAGCGGAACCACAATCTTGGGGCGGATGCTCAATCGGCATCATGAAATTCGTGCTAGCAAACCTATTGAAATCAAGTTCTTGTCGGGAAATGCGGGCTTGCTTGACCTCATTTACGGTCGACGACCTGAAGTTCGAACGCGTCGGAACCGGAATTTGTTTAAGAGAATTCTTTCCACATCCAATGTCGTCGATAAGCATCTATTGTGGAACAAATTTGAAAGGAGATTGAGAGGTAGCTGGTGGGCACCAGAGTCTGGCTCTGGCAAGAGTCCTGGCCTCTCAAGCGGCGTCACCATTCAGGTTCGGGAGGAAGCGTTGGCAATCCTCAAGTCGCATCGGACAGGCAATCTCGAATTAGGTGCGAAGCAGTTCTTCTGGTGGATGATAGAGAATCAAATCAACAACGCAGGTGAATCTATCTGGGTAGATACTTCTCCTCCCAACATTTTCCAAGCTGCAAGGATTCACAGGTTATTGCCTGATGCCCGTTTCATCCATATGAGACGAGATGGTCGTGACACTATTGCATCTGTTCTAAAGGAACCCTGGGGACCTGATGATCCCATGAAGGCAGTTTTTTGGTGGCGCAACCGAGTGAGAGAATCTTTTCAAGCGCTCAGATCGATTCCGCCCGCCAGCTTTATTGAAGTTAACCTGGAGGACTTTGCTGTGCGCAATCGCGAATATGAATATCAACGAATCCTCACCTTTCTGGGAATTGAGGATGACTCAGAAATGCGAGATTTTTTCGAACGAGAAGTGAAGGTCGAACGAGTAATGAAGCGGAGCTGGAAGGAATCTCTGTCACACCCTGCGGTCCTACGAAAGTTCTTGACGGTTCACGCCGAACTCGAGGCCGAAGGAATTTCGACCCCACTCTTCAATTGAAGAGAGTGAAGTCGCTACCATTATCAGGTGTCAGATTTTGACGTAATAATTGTGGGCTCTGGCTTTGGTGGTTCTGTTGCTGCTCTTCGATTAATTGAGAAGGGTTATCGAGTCGCAGTCATCGAGGCGGGTCGAAGATTTCGTGATGAAGATTTCCCAAAGACAAGCTGGCGGATTAGAAAATTCTTATTCTTCCCAAAACTTGGGCTTCATGGAATCCAGAGGATCCATGCTTTGCCTGATGTCTTGATCCTTGCGGGTGCGGGAGTTGGTGGTGGCTCACTTGTATATGCAAATACGCTCTATCGCCCACCGGATTCATATTTCAATGATCGACAGTGGGCAGAGATAACAGATTGGAAGAGTGAGCTCGATCCTTGGTTTGACCAAGCAAGTCGGATGCTTGGAGTTGAAACAAATCCCTTCCATTCCCCTAGTGATGAAGCAATGCGAGAGGTCGCCATCGAGATGGGCGTGGGAGATACCTTCAAGATGGCTCCGCTTGGAGTGCATTTTGCTAAACCCGGGAAAGTCAGCCCTGATCCATATTTTGGTGGCGTCGGACCAGAGCGACGTGGCTGTATTCAATGTGGTTCTTGCATGACCGGTTGCCGTGAAAACGCAAAGAACACTCTTGTGAAGAACTATCTCTATCTCGCTGAGCAAGCAGGGGCAAAAGTCTTTGCAAAACGCACTGTCCTTGCTCTCACTCAGGCGGAGGGAATATGGAAAGTGAAGACTCGCTTGAGTGGATCATGGTTCGGGCCAGGAAAGACCTTTACCGCTGATCAAGTGATTGTTGCTGCCGGTACATATAACACGCAGAAGTTATTGCATCGAATGCGTTCTGACGGAGCTCTGCCAAAGATTTCATCGACGCTTGGTGATCTCTCTCGGACAAATAGTGAGTCGCTCACCGGGGCGATTATGAATAAGCGCAAGATTGACTTCAGTCGCGGGGCCGCAATCACTTCATCTTTCTTCCCTGATGAACGAACCCATGTCGAACCCGTTCGCTATGGCAAGGGGAGCAATCTCATGGGTCTGCTTCAGACCATCATGACGGATGGATTCAGCGCGAAAGAGCGGCGTCGCGATTGGCTTCGTACTTTAGTTAGGCGACCCTCACTCCTTGCGAAGATATTCAACGTCAGACGATGGAGTGAACGCGCTGTCATTGCCCTGGTCATGCAAAATGTTGATAGCTCCATCAAAGTGAAATCAAAGCGAGGAATCTTTGGGTGGCGCCTGACTTCAGAGAATGATTCTGAACACCCCAACGCAACATATATCCCGGTCGCAAACGAAGTCGCCCGAAAGATTGCCTCAAAGTACGGCGGTGAGGCGGGCGGGCATATCGGGGATTTAATTGATGCGCCTTTCACCGCACATTTCGTTGGTGGTTGTGTAATAGGAAGTGATGATTCCAAGGGTGTCATCGATCCTTATCACCGAGTCTGGAACTATCCAACCTTGCACGTTGTTGATGGTTCTACCTTGACGGCAAATCTCGGAGTAAACCCCTCTCTGACGATCACCGCGCAGGCCGAGCGAGCGCTTTCTTTCTGGCCAAATAAGGGCGAAGCCGACCCAAGGCCACCCCAGCGAAGTCCTTACATCCGAATCAAATCTGTCGCGCCAAAGAATCCAGCAGTCCCAGAACACGCTCCAGCAGTCTTAAGAATCCCCTCGTAATCTCTCAGTCTCAGCCTTCCTGCGATTTGGCCAACGAGTCATTGGAAAGTGCGCACCCTTCTTAAGATCTGCGTAAAAGTCTTTGATTGCTGATTGAGTCAGAGCTTTTTTCTCTTTAGGAACGAAATGGGATGCACCGGGGATGATCGCAAGTCGACCATTTGGGAGAGCTTCATACATTGAGAAAGTGTGTTCACTAGTGAAAGGCTCATCATCACCTGCGAGAATCAATGTGGGAGCAGATATCTTCCCTAGATCCTTTAGCGTGAGATTTGGTTCAGTTGCCCAGACTTCATAAGCCTTTCGCACGATAGTCTCCAAGAGATTCGGGTCTTGCCCCGAGCGGGAAGCGAACTTTGTCTTATCTTCATCGCTGATCTCAATCGTAAGCACATCGTGGATTGCTCCGCAGTCATAGTGGTAGTTCGCTCCGATTGCGACGATTGATTTCACAAGATCTGGACGTTTAAGTGCGACATAAAGCGCGATGATTCCGCCGTCACTCCAGCCAATCAAGTGTGCCGGACCTTTCACCATATCTTCCAAATAAGCGATTGCCTCGTCACATTGAAAATCAAAGTGGTAGTAGCCATCGCGAATTTTGGTCCGGCCATGCGCCGTTCGGTCATAACCATAGACGTGGAAATCTCGCTTTATCGCGGGAAGAATCGCGTGATCCCAATCTTCAGTCGCGCTGAGTCCACCATGAAGAAGAACGACTTTCTCAGCCCGAGGCTTAAATAGTGGTTTGTATTGAACGCTCCAGACTTGGTGTCCACGAAGATTGATGTAGCTCACGCCTCAGAACCATCCATTGCGCCGTCCATGATGTGTCTATTTCCTCGATCAAAAGTGAGGTAATTCCATGTCCAATCAGCCATCGTTCCTATCTTATTTCTGCCACCAAGAAGGTAAAAGAGATGCAACCAGAGCCAGGCGTACCAAGCGATCACGCCACTCTGTCGGTATCGACCTACCTCTACTACGGCTTTATGTCGGCCAATTGTGGCCATAGAACCTTTATCTCGATATTTGAATTCTTCGATCTTATTTCCCATGGAGATATTGGTGATCTGCGTTGCGACAAAGCGTGCTTGTTGCATTGCAACTGGCGCGACCATTGGGAGAAACCGTCCAGATTTGTCCTTTGCCCCAGCGATATCTCCAATCGCCCAGATGTAGGGATAGTTCGAAACCTGAAGAGTCGGTTCTATCTTCACTCTCCCGTTCTCGGTCGGGATAGATAACTTCTTCATTACAGGAACACCCGTCACGCCTGCGGCCCAAATAGTTATATCGGAATCGATAGCAGTCGAACCTTTGACATCGATTCGGTCATGTCGAACTTTAGAGACCTTCGTTTCCAATGAGACAGTAACGCCAAGGCGCTCCAGATCTTCCTTTGTCTTCTTTGAAAGTGTTTGATGAAACGAAGGAAGAAGTCGATCTCCAGCTTCAATAAGACGGATTTGTATTCGCTCGGCTGCCCGTTCATGGTCGCGCTTGAGCGGTCCACGCTTAAGTTCTGCTAGTGCCCCCGCCATCTCGACACCAGTGGGCCCACCTCCGACGACCGTGACCGTAAGAGTCGAACTATCATCAATGCGACAGAGATCCTCGAAATGACGCATCACCTCGCCGCGAATGCGAAGTGCTTCGCTAACGCTCTTCATCCCTAGCGAATGCTCAAAAACTCCAGGAATCCCAAAGTCAGTCGTTGCTGAACCGAGTGCAATGATCAAGTGATCGAAGTGAAATATCTCAGAACTATCTAGTTTCACACTTTTGTTCTTGTGATCGATGGCAATGGGGGAACCCATTCGAAACTCAATCCCAGAATTGCGAAGTGCGCCACGAATTGGGTGGGCCACATGGTCAGCAGCAAGGCCTGCTGTCGCAACCTGATAGAGCAGCGGCAAGAAGGTCTGATAGTTATGTCTATCTATTAATGTCACGTTCGCTTTACCTCGAAGCGAGCGAGCAGCGGTAAGCCCACCAAAGCCAGCACCGAGGATTACGACTCTGGGCTTCTCATCTCTGGGATTTCGACTTTCATCCTTCACTAGTTGAGTCTACTGTCGGCTACATGAGTTCGCTTCATGACGTTTCACGCAGAGTGCTTGTCACGGGCGCTTCTGGATATGTTGGTGGGCGTCTCGTGAGATCTCTCATCGCAGAGGGGTTGACCGTCAAAGTTATGGTCAGAGACCCACGCAAGATCTCGGAATTGAATTGGTTGAAAGAAGTTGAGGTCGCACAGGGAAATGCGATGAGTGAGGGCGATCTTGAGCGAGCGCTCACCGGAGTTCACACCGCTTTCTACCTCCTGCATTCAATCAATGCTGGGACGAATTTCAACGAAGTTGAAGAGGAGATGGCGAAGAAATTTGCAAATGCAGCAGAGCGCGCTGGCGTCAAACAGATTGTCTACCTCGGAGGAATCGCTAACGACGAGAAGATGAGCAAGCATCTCTCCTCGCGCGCAAAGACCGGAGAAGTTCTTGCCTCGGGGTCAGTTCCAGTTCTAGAGATGCGTGCCGGGATCATAATCGGGTCAGGCTCGGCTTCTTTTGAAATGCTCCGACATCTGACACATCGTCTTCCGATCATGACGACTCCAAAGTGGGTCTCTAATCGAACCCATCCGATAGCGATTCGAGATGTGCTCTGGTATTTAAGTCATGCCGCCACATTGAAAGAGCCAGTCTCGGGAATCTTTGATATCGGTGGCGCAGAAGTCCTCTCCTATGAGGAGATGATGCAGAAGTTCGCGAAGATCTCTGGTCTTCGAAGGCGAATCATCATCAAAGTTCCTGTTCTCACGCCAAATCTCTCCAGCTTATGGATCGGATTCGTCACTCCGGTTCCGACTTCTCTAGCAAGACCGCTCGTTGGCTCCCTCATCAATGAAGTCGTAGCAGATCCGAAGAAATCAATCGATAACTACATCCCGAAGCCACCCCAAGGTCTTATAGATGTCAATGGCGCGATTGAACTTGCGCTCTCTCGTATCTCTTCCAATGAAGTGGAGACGCGATGGTCGGATGCGACTGTCCCAACCGCTCCTTGGCAGAAAGCGCAGGGAGATCCTGAGTGGGCAGGTGAATCAACTTATTATGACCGTCGCATTGCGACCACAGATGCTCCGATTGAGAAAGTATGGGAATCAATCGAGGAGATTGGTGGAGATCGAGGTTGGTATGGCGCCGATTTCCTTTGGTATTTGCGAGGACTTATTGATCGAATCTTTGGCGGTGTCGGCTTACGCCGCGGACGTCGTGATCCAAAGACGCTTCGGGTCGGAGAGAGTCTGGATTTCTGGCGAGTGGAGACTATCGAGCGAAATGGTGTGGAACGCAAACTTCGCCTCTATGCCGAGATGATTCTGCCCGGAAAAGCTTGGCTGGAGTTTCGAATCAGAGAGGTGAAAATTGCTGATTCCATTCAAACTGAGATAACCCAAGAGGCATCTTTTGCGCCAAGGGGACTGGGTGGCCAGATCTACTGGTTGATAGTCCTTCCTTTCCACGCCTTCGTCTTTCCAACAATGCTTCGAAATATCGTCCGAAGTAGCAAGCGAAAAGTTCTCTTCGGCTGAAATCCCTAAGGATGTCCATACCAAGGGATAAGGTTGGCCTCACTATGGTCGAGCCACTTCGAGATGTACATGCAACCGCGTTGAGCGAGGTCGAACTTAAGATTCTTGAGTTCGAGCAGAAGTGGTGGAAGTACGCCGGCGCAAAGGAGAGTTCGATTCGAGAACTCTTCGACATGACCCCATCGAGATATTACGAAGTGCTCAGTAGCCTCATCGATCGAGATGATGCGCTCGCCGCCTCGCCGATGTTGATCAAGCGACTTCGAAGGATGCGAGAGGTCCGACTGGCCGAGCGCCAGGGTCGGCCCATCGCTTAGAGACTCACTCCTTTCAGGATTCTTCCCGCCCTGGGACCTGCCAATTTGAGGTTCGGGAATACGCCCTCTAGGGTTCGCGTTAGCACTCGCCGGGTGGGAGTGATAAGCCACCCGCTCAAGGAAAGTCTTGAGCAGTTTCATCTCAGGTACATATAAAAGAGGAGAAGCACGACTATGGCAAAGATGATTGCCTTCAACGAAGAAGCCCGCCGAGGACTTGAGCGTGGCATGAACACCTTGGCTGACGCAGTGAAGGTGACCCTCGGACCTCGCGGTCGCAATGTGGTCCTTGAGAAGAAGTGGGGCGCACCGACCATCACTAATGACGGCGTATCGATCGCCAAAGAGATTGAACTTGATGACCCATGGGAGAAGATCGGCGCAGAGCTCGTCAAAGAGGTTGCGAAGAAGACTGATGATGTAGCAGGTGACGGAACAACCACCGCGACAGTCTTGGCTCAGGCACTTGTCCGTGAAGGCCTTCGAAATGTCGCTGCCGGTTCAAACCCGATGGCCCTTAAGCGCGGAATCGAGAAGGCTGTCGATGCAATCTCGGCTGAACTCTCTGCGATGGCAAAGAATGTCGAGACCAAAGAGCAGATCGCGGCAACCGCATCTATCTCTGCAGCAGATTCCACCATCGGCGAGATGATCGCGGAAGCAATGGACAAGGTGGGCAAGGAAGGCGTAATCACTGTCGAAGAGAGCAACACTTTCGGACTCGAACTCGAGATGACGGAAGGTATGCGTTTCGATAAGGGATACATCTCCCCTTACTTCGTCACAGACACTGATCGAATGGAAGCAGTCCTTGAGGATGCTTACATCTTGATTGCAAACTCGAAGATTTCAAATATCAAGGATCTTGTTCCAGTACTTGAGAAGGTAATGCAGTCCGGAAAGCCTCTTGCAATCATTGCTGAAGATGTCGAGGGTGAGGCGCTTGCGACTCTCGTCGTCAACAAGATTCGTGGCACCTTCCGCTCTGCTGCGGTGAAGGCACCTGGTTTTGGTGATCGTCGTAAGGCGATGCTCCAAGACATCGCGATTCTCACTGGTGCGACTGTCATTTCGGAGGAGGTCGGTCTCAAGCTTGAGAGTGCAACTCTCGATCTTCTTGGCCGTGCCCGCAAGGTCGTTATCACCAAGGATGAGACCACAATCGTCGAAGGTTCTGGTGATCAAGATCAGATCAAGGGACGAGTCCAGCAAATCCGCAATGAAATCGAGAACACAGATTCCGATTATGACCGCGAGAAGTTGCAAGAGCGTCTTGCAAAGCTCGCCGGTGGCGTTGCGGTGATTAAGGCTGGCGCTGCGACTGAAGTCGAATTGAAGGAGCGCAAGCACCGTATTGAAGATGCAGTCAGAAATGCTAAGGCTGCTGTCGAAGAGGGAATCGTCTCTGGTGGCGGCGTTGCATTGCTCCAAGCATCAAAGAAGGCATTCGATAAGTTGAAGCTCTCCGGCGATGAAGCAACTGGCGCGAAAATCGTCGAGTTTGCGGTCGAAGCACCACTCAAGCAGATCGCGGTCAACGCAGGCCTTGAAGGTGGAGTCATTGTCGAGAAGGTTCGCCATCTCGATCCTGGTTTCGGTCTTGATGCTGCAACTGGTGAATACGTTGACATGATCAAGTCAGGAATCATCGACCCAGCGAAGGTGACACGTTCTGCGCTACAGAACGCGGCATCAATTGCAGCACTCTTCCTCACAACTGAGGCAGTGATTGCTGATAAGCCAGAACCAAAGCCAGCAGTTCCTGCCGGCCCTGGCGCTGGTGATATGGACTTCTAAAGCGAATCCATCGCTTTCAAATGACCCTCGGGTGAAAACCCGGGGGTCATTGCATTTGGAAAGACATCTATGATTGCTTCATGTCGAATGACCTCTTTGGCGCGAGTGAAGTTGCACGTAGCGCTGCAATCGAAAATGCCGGTAAGGGTGAACTTGTCGGCTCATTGATTGATATTGAGAATGCAACTGATCAAGATCATGGCGACATTGCGACATATTTGTTTGAGAGTTCACTACCTGGATATAAGGGTTGGCGTTGGGCGGTCACACTTTCGCGTACTGATGGCGATGCAGCGACAGTTTGCGATGTGGTTCTTCTACCTGGACCAGATGCTCTTCTCGCGCCGAAGTGGATTCCCTATAACGAACGGCTTCAGCCTGGCGATGTTGGAGTGGGAGATATCGTTCCCACTGCGATTGATGATGCAAGGCTTACAACCGGTGAGGCAACGCTTCCAGGTGATGAAGATTTAGATCTCCTATCAATTGATTTGCTCTGGGAGAACGGGTTAGGCAGGAAGCGGATCCTCTCTATTGAGGGTCGGGATCAGGCAAGTAAGCGCTGGTATGAAGGCGACCGTGGTCCTGATTCTGAGATAGCAAAGGCCGCGCCACTTCCTTGTCATAGTTGTGGTTTCTTCGTTCCCATTGCCGGTTCACTTCGCCAGGCTTTCGGGGTTTGCGCCAATGCGATCTCCCCTGAAGATGGCCGAGTGGTCTCGGTCGATCACGGCTGTGGCGCCCACTCCGAGGTTCTCGCTTAACCTGCGCTCAGAAAATCCCCCTACTTCGATCTTCGAAGAGGCGATAAACTCGCGCCCTGCCCGGAAGTTCCGGCTACTGACTTAGAGGTCAGTCGCACACGACACCAAAACGAACTGAACTTGAGAAGGAGATCGCCATGCCTACAGGTCGAGTCAAGTGGTTCAGCATGGAAAAGGGATTCGGATTCATCTCATCGGATGAAGGCGAAGATGTTTACCTAGCTTCATCAGCCCTTCCCTCTGGAGTCACCACGGTCAAGCCTGGTACAAAGGTCGAGTTTGGAATCGCTGAAGGACGTCGTGGACCACAAGCTCTTTCAGTGCGAATCGTCGAAGCTCCACCATCAATAAGCGGTGGCAGAGGCGCAGAAGATCTGGCGATCTTGATAGAAGAATCAATAAAGATGCTCGATCGAGTCGGTAACAATCTCCGCCATGGTCGTCCGCTAGGAGAAGCTGAGTCTGCGCGAGTGGCAAAAGTCCTTCGAGGTATTGCTGGCCAGATTGAGGGAACGATCTAACTCGCGTTAGAGCTGTTCTCGTTTTCCGCGCCTGATTGTGTATCGGATTCCGATTGCACCGAGTGCTATGCCAACGAGCGAGGTGTAAACGTACTTCGCATCGGCTCCAGTTGCGAGCGCAAAGACTAGATAAACGGCCCAACAGAAGATTCCAAAGACAATGGCAATCAGTGCACTACGCATGGTCGCAGTCTAATAGTCATTGAGACCATCAATCAGACCAAGGATCAAAGACCTTCGCTCGCACTAGAGTGAGGGTATGAGTTCGTTGCGATCCTTTCGTCATCGCAACTACCGAATCCTCTACCCAGCCAATGCAGTTAGCAATATTGGGACCTGGGCTCAACGTGTCGCGCAGGATTGGTTGGTACTCGAACTAACGGGATCGAGCCTCTATCTCGGAATAGTCACTGGTCTGCAATTTGCTCCTGCCTTGCTTTTTAGTATGCAGGGAGGCAAACTCGCTGATAAGTTCAACAAGCGAAGGTTGCTCATCTATTGCAACCTCGGCGGGTTTATCTCATCTTTTGCCCTTGGGGTATTGATTCTTACTGATTTGATCGCGCTCTGGCATGTCTTCTTCTTCGCATTCACCCTAGGACTCGCATCGGCTTTAGATGCGCCAGTACGCCAGGCGTTCACCAGTGAGATTGTTGGAAAGACAGACCTTCCAAATGCGGTGAGCCTAAATTCGGCAAATTTCAACGCAGCACGACTGATCGGTCCGGGATTATCGGGACTCTTGATCGCGGCAGCCGGCACTGGTCCTTCATTCTTGATTAACGCACTCTCATTCCTTGGGGTCGTGCTGGCATTGATGGCAATCAAAGAGTCGGACCTCTTCATTGAAGCTAAGCCAAATCTTGACTCTAAAGTACGAGAAGCAATTGCCTACATTCGCGCACGTCCAGATCTCTATGGGACGATGATTGTGGTCTTCTTTGGGGCGACATTTGGTTTCAACTTCGCTATCTACAACGCCTTGATGACCACCAAGGAGTTTGGCCTTGGCGTGGAAGTCTTTGGTGCATTGGGAAGCATCCTTGCTATTGGCTCACTCTCTGCGGCGATTATCTCGGCGAAGTTTGAGAAGCGGCGAACTCCTAAACGAGTGATGCTTGGTGTTCTTGGATTTGGAGTAGCGCTTATGGTGGGTTCGCAGTCGCCAAACTTCACCACTTATGCATTGATCCTTCCCATTACAGGCTTCATCGCACTTCTCACCATGATCACCGCGAACTCACTTATGCAAGTTCGAACTGACCCTGCGATAAGGGGCAGAGTGATGGGTGTCTATCTCACTGTCTTCCTTGGTGGCACTCCGATAGGTTCACCGATCCTCGGCGCTCTTGCTGGGGTAATAGGTATTCGTTGGACCATGTTTCTCTGTGGTGCGATTACAGCGCTTTCAGGTTTGATCACATATATCTGGCTCAAGGATCGAATCGGAAATCCTGCAAGTTACGCCGTCGAAGATGTCTTGGATACAAGTCCGGACGATAAATAAGGAAGTAAGCGAAAAGAAAAGGAGCTAAGCAGGATTATTTGACGCGATAGAGCGTGAATCAGACCTGAGAAAGAGGGTTGCTCCCGCTAGGACGATAAAGAGAGGGACCAATAAGAAGGAACTTGCGATTCCTACTCGATCCGATAGCGAACCGATTATGAATGGTGCGCATCCAATCGCTACCCCCGCTCCGAGTGCACTGACTCCGATGGCGAGGTCTGGCTTGTCTTTTGCGAACCTCAGTAGGCGAAGTGAGAAGAGCGCGAATTGCGCTGAAGTTCCAAGACCAGTCAGGAAGAGGCCGATGAGACTGAGTGCAACGCTCGGTGATGCCCAGAAGATCGCGAAGCCAATGAACTGGATGATGACAAAGACCGAAGCTCTGATATCGACATCGATTCGAGGGAAGACAAGAGTGCCGTACCAGCGACCAAGCGCCATTCCGAGTGCGAAGCAGAGCACTGCGGTCGTTGCATTACCGCTGGAGAGTGAGAACTTCTCGCGAAGGTGGGCGGCCGACCAGAAGGTAGTTGAGAATTCTGCAGAGATAGCGAAGGTAAGTCCGAGCCAACCGATCCAGTATCTCTTGCCGAGAGGTCCACGTTGTGGTCCTGCCTCGCTCTTCTCATGAATCTCATCGATATGTCGTTTGGAAAGTTTGTAGGCAAGCAAAGCAAGTGGAAAGACTATGAGGAGCCCCAGTCGCCAACTGAGGCCAAGTGATGCAAGAGTTCCAATGGACAATGTACCAAGTAGGTACATTGATGAGTTGAAGCCATTTGCCTGTGCGATCGCCACCGTTGAATTACTCGCGTGATTGTGTGAGAGAAAAGTGACACCGTTATTGATCATCACTGTCACGCCAAAGCCGATCAAAGCGGTCGCGGTGATAGTAAGTGCGGGAGGTTGAAGTGTTATGAATCCGAGTGCACCCGCAAGGAAAGTCAGCATCCCAATCCAAGAAGTGGTAAATCGCCCAAAGTGATGCACAAGTCGTGCGTTGAGTTGTCCCGCAATCAAGCCAGAGAAACCAAGTGATGTGCCATGAAGGCCGGCGACAAGCCCTGAAGTTCCTTGGTCCGATTGAAGGAGTGGCTGGGCTGGACCAAAGCCCCCCATGAAGAAGCCGAGAATTCCTAATTGTGAGGCGATATACCAGAACTGCGCATCACGCTTGAAAGTCGTCAAGCTTTCATCGCACCGATCACATAATC
>SXGQ01142335.1_pt1 | contig 14501 bp, 19 predicted proteins | sample 3178371 | NCBI WGS metagenome assembly SXGQ01 (sample SAMN11356859, study PRJNA531348) | freshwater metagenome | isolation source: freshwater sample F1-20 | place: China: Fuxian Lake, Yuxi | collected 2017-12-25
TTCGTACAACAGGTACAGGCTGTATTCCCTACGGCTACCGAAGTGGAGCCACAAATCAAAGACCCAAGCGCCCCAGCAAGCAGCGCACAGATTGGCAAGTTGCGCGCCATGTTGATTGCAAACGGCATTCTTGAGCGACCAAAGCAGACCGAGACAGTTGCCGACATTGTCAACCGTCCAATCAACAAGTTGGATATGCTTACCAAGGGTGAAGCAAACAAGGCAATCAAGGCCCTCGAAGCACGCGCCAACCGTGTCTCCTGAACGCGAACGAAAAGGCTATTGCCAAGGCAATTATGACAAATGTTCCAATGAACCGTGCCCTATGTTTGGTACTTTGGGAAGACCCGACCGACATGGTGTACGAAGAGTTAGAGGGTGTTCCGACCCTGCCGCGCGAGGTCGTCGCAATAGAACAAAAGGCGATTCAAAGGCGCGTCGTGCCCGTAAAAAACTGGGGCTGGGCGGTCATCTTACCCGTCACGAGGAAAACTGGGGCGGTCGCTTTCTTTGCGAAATCAAAGCGGGTGCGCAAGTCGGTCCGATTGCTACCCGTTTCCAAGCCGCTAAAGCCCAGTCTTATGCGGCGAAGGCGGTGGGCGACATTCGCCCGTTCGTGATGGTCGCAATGCCTGACGGAACCAGCAAAGGCATTGTGTTGATGGACCTTGATGAATTCAGTCAGATAGTGTCACTCATAGACGACATGGAGAAACGACAAGATAAAGGGTCCCTTTCCTCCTGAGGGCTTGTCGGCCACGGTCGCTGGTTACTGGTATTCCCACCGACCGAGGGAAAACCCCACTACAGAACAGGAGCAACACATGGAATACGCACCAAGAATCTTGGGCTTAATCTCAGTAACACTGTTAGCGCTTGGGATAACAGACAGGGCTGAGGTTTCTGCACCACAAACAACTACGACTACGTCAACCACGGTTGTCATAACAACCACGGTTGAACCAACCCCCACTACTACTGCCAACGCTAGTGATTCCGCCCACAACCGTTGTGGTCAGTGGTGGGGGTTGGCACAAGAACTCGGCTGGGGCGCAGGGGAGATGCCCACACTGGACTACATCATGTGGCGCGAATCCAGGTGCGACCCGACCCAGCACAACACGACACTGAATGCTGATGGCTCTACCGACATTGGGCTTACGCAGGTCAATGACCGTTCGTGGTGCCTGCCAACTCGCTGGTATCCAAACGGATACTTGCAAAGCATTGGCGTGCTCACTAAGGTTGGCTGCGAGGAACTATTCGACCCAGCAATCAACCTGAAAGCAGCGAGGGCAATCTATGACTATTCGAAAGAACACAACGGAAACGGCTTCCAGCCGTGGGGGGTATAACTACATGGACCTATTGAGCGAATGGGAATTGGTCGACAAAGACGACAGGTTCAAAGAACACGCAGCCTGCAAGGATGCAGACCCAGCGTTGTTCTTCCCAGAGACAGCAGCGAACAGGGTATACAAAGAAGCAATCGCCATATGCAAAACGTGCACCGTCTACAAGGACTGTATGCGTTATGCAATCAACAACAAGATTCCATTCGGAGTCTGGGGTGGGCTCTCACCCAAGCAACGCGAACGCGATGGCGAGCAAATACTTGCATCAATTCTGGGGCAAGCATGAGCGACGAGCAGGTGTTCCAAGCGTGGCTGAATGAACTGCAGATTGTGGTTGATACGCTACGTGAGGACAAGAAAGACCTCCAGCATCGGGTGACCGAGTTGGAGAAACAACTAGCCATGTACAAATCCATGGTGGACCGACTAAAACTGGCTATCAGCCAGGGGAGTGATAACTAGACATGAATGACAACGCAAACCCAAACACTTGGTACAAACTCAAGGATGGAACTTGGGGTGCAAAACTCCGTCATCCTGCAAACCCAGGCGACTGCGTCATGCTCGTCACCAAAAAAGGTGAAGAGAAGCCAGTGTGGCTCATCAACAAGGTTGCATCGTTCCCTGATGCATCTTTGTGGACATGCACCTCAGAAGAGCCAGAGCAAGTAGTGGAGCAGCCGTTCTGATTTACGGTTGCGACCACTGCGGTACGGTGGAACGCGCACTCAAGAAGTGGGAAACCGCTGACATTGAGGGGTGTGAGTGCGCGTGCCACCTGTACCGTGAGGGAAAACTAACGGCATCAGAAATCAATTGGAGGAAGAGGAATGCAAAACCAGGCAGTAAAGTGCAAAAAGTGCGACGCAGTAATCGTCCACGATAAGCGAAGTGTCGTCGGCTGTCACTGTGACCCCGACGCCCCAACATGGGTGTACATCCAACCAGACGGCAAGGTGCGGGGCTTCTCGCAATCCGAGTGGGAACTGGTGGACTTGTGAAAGAGAAGTGGACTTGCCCCAACTGTGACAACTCGATAGTTGTCCACGTGCAGTTATCTCAAGCGCCAGTGTGCCACAACAAGGCGGCGCACACATCCAAGCAGTACGAGATGAATCGAGACAAAAGTGCCAAAGCGAATGATTAACATTTACGAATTCAGCGAAGAAGAAAAGCGCGTAGCCGAAGAAGTACTGACCGAACTGGTGGTGCTTGCACTACAAGTGCGGCCAGCATTGCGCGATTACATCAGCAATCTGTGCGACGGCGTTGCAGATGCCCTTGATGAGGATGCTGTTGCGAGAAGCAAACAGTATGCCTTGTTGCGCATCAAACAGTTGAAGGAAACTGAGGAGTAGCGCTACCGCTACCGCTACCGAAGTCATTCGGAGCAAAGGGATTTCTCGGATTTGGGGGCGAACACGCGTTCGCTTGACGACGGGCTCGGGGTCGGGCATACTCGCAGGGTCGGCGAACGCCGACAACAACCCAACAGGAGGAACCAATGACCAATGAAGAAGATGTTCTGGCACAAGTCCAACAGATAATGGACGAGGCAGGCAAGGCGCTTGGCTCAGACAGAACAGAGGGCATCAACTCTGAGTTCAGAGCAGTAGAGCAAGCCATGTGGGGCGAACTTGGCAGGATAGATGATACCCACCAGATGTTCTCTGTTTCAGTAGTAGATGAGCCAAGCGACAGGGAGCAAGCGCTCAACGATGTCACCAACGGCAAGGCACATCTTGTCCAGGGTGATGGCACCATTGAGGGTCATAGCGCCGACACGCTTGTCAACCTCAGGCATGTCGCAGATGCCCAAGACATCTACGAGGCACTCAACGACAAGTGGCTCTCACTTGACCTTGCTAGGGACAAGGACACCGTTGGTGTTCTTGTGCGGCTTGGCGCAAAGGCCTCTACGACACCAGACCAAGACGAAGACACCAAGCGCGACTGTACTGTAACCATGATGGTGATGGCAGGGCACTTGTATGTTGCCGTTAGACACCACGATGACACAGACAACCCTGTGTACAACACCATTCACGCAGAGGACTACAAGGGAGAAGACCGATTGGTCAATGCGCTACTCACCTTCCATGTAGCAGCAAAGATGCTGTTTGAGGAGAACAGGGAAGTAGCAGAAGCAATCTACAAAGACCTCTCTCGCCAACGCGAGAAGGAAACAAGCAATACCAACAACAAACAACAGTCCAAGGAGGACAAGTAACAATGGATACCCAACAGCAAGAAGCAACACTGACAGCATGGCAAAGAGCAGAGTTCGCCATGGAGCACTCCAACAGAGTGCTTCTGTACGGACTCCCAGGAACAGGCAAGACCTACTTCGGTCTGACCCATGCGCTCAACGGCAAAGCCTCATACAGGCTTGCTTGCACTGAGGAGATGACAGAAGCAGACCTCATTGGCTTCTGGAGGCGCAAGCAAGACGGCACTCTCGGCTGGTACGAGGGCGTTGGCATCAAGGCATGGCGCGAAGGCGCAAGGCTCGTCGTTGATGAAGTCAATCGCATCAACGGTGATGTTGAGAGCAAACTCATGATGTTGCTTGACACAGAGGCAAGCGCTTCATGGCAGAACCCTGACACAGGCGAGGTAGTCAAGCCACATAGCGCCTTCAGTGTCGTAGCCACCATGAACGGACAACCAGAAGACCTAGCGCCAGCAGTGCTAGACCGAATGATTGTTCGTTGCGAGGTCAATGTGCCAAACCCCAAGGCCATTGAGGCACTTCCAGAGTACTTGCGTACTCTCGCAAGCACCTTCACCTCAAGCGACGCAGAGCACCGTTACTCGTTGCGCTCCTTCGTGGAGTTCCACAACATGTACCAGCGCTCAGGCAACATGCCCTACACGGCACAGGTGGTGTTCCCAGAGGTGGCAGAGTCCATCTTGGACTCACTCGCCATCGTGGCATCGGAAGCAGGCGCCAATGCCTAAAGCCAAGTACGGTGTGAGCAAGTTCGCTCCAGAGTCACTTGATGTTCGCAAGAAAGCCAAGCACAATCGCTTTGAGTCCACTGGCACAATGCCAACGACTCTTGACGGTATCTCGGTTGTTATGTCGGACTCAGAGAAGAGCCACTTGTACTCAGCCCCAGAGTCAGAAGGAGCAGAGTTCAGGCGACTACGACGCTTCGGCTTGCTTCTCTCACGCTACGGACTTGTCGATAAGAACAAGTTCGCCAAGAAGAAAGACATACCGTTGGAGATAGTGACTTGCGCTGAGCGCCTTGTCGCAACATCGGCATACGAAGACATCTACGGTGGAGACCCTACAGTAGGAACAGTCAACCTTGTGCCTTTGGCGTCAATGCTCAACAGCAAGGACTGTCCACCATCAGCACTAGCCCATGCGTTATCGTATGCCAATACGGCAGCGTTCCCACAACTCTTGGAGTTGATTGAGAACCACGATGTACGCATGGACTTGCTCAATGTGGCACAGAACTATCTCTCAAGGAGTAGCGTCCACTACCACGCACAACGCATCAGGGCATGCATCAACAAAGAAGGCACAGGGAACACTCGTTACACCAACAGTCATTACCAAGACATTTGTGGCATGTTGATGAGGTCGGTGGACTCTACGGAAGCCCGAAAGAAGCACCGTGAGCAGCAAGAACTTGAGCGCCAAGCAGAACGGCAACGCAAACTGCGAGGAAGCGACAAGTACAAGCGCCAACCCACAGACAAACTTGAGGGCAAACGCATTGCTCGCAAGGGGCAACCTGTACTGCGAGAGATAATCCCCAGCATTGAGGGTTGGGCTTTCGCGCTACTTGAGAAGATGCCACTTACACTCCCACACACGGGGCGCAAAGGCAGGAAACTGATACCCATGCCGTATGGCAAGAGCATCAAGTTCATTGCCAGAGAGGACACCGACCCAGAACAGAGGGTGTTCACTCGCAAGACCCGTAGCAAGGGAGGCATCGTGGTAGTTGACTGCTCTGGCTCAATGTCGTTTGACGAAAGCGACCTTGACAGAATCATGGCAGCAACAGCAGGCGCAACAGTAATCTGCTATTCCTCGGGCTACGAACCACAAGGAGCAAACATGTGGCTAGTAGCACAGAACGGCAGACGCACAAGTCGCTTGCCCCACTTCCCAGGCCACAACGGTGTAGATGGACCAGCACTGGAGTACGCAATGTCCTTACGCAAGCACAATGAGCCTGTTGTATGGATTAGCGACACCAGAGTCACAGGCGCAGATGACACATGCTCCCAGTACCTACGGGACTGGTGCTTGTCGTTCTGTGAGCGCTACGGTGCGTACATCACGCCCAACTCCTACGAAGCAGCAAGCCTGCTCACCAGAATACAGCAAGGCAAGAAGCCAAGAATACGCAAGTTCCAAAACACACAGGAAGGATACAGGAACTATGTCTAACGACAAAGAACTGATGAACGAAGTGGCAGGCATCATAGATGACGCCACTCAGCGCATCAACGAAGCAAGAGAAGCCGAAGCGAAGGAGGTGCTACGCACAATCGTCAAAAAGTCAACAGAAGACAACCTACTCCCAACGGGAGAACAAGTGCTCTTCTACTTGATAGGACAACGACCCATTGACGATGTAGATGCCGACATGGCATACAGAGCACCCAACGCAGAAGGCAAAACGGTAGAGCAACTGAAAGCCGAAGGATACACAGGTGGGGCAATCACAATGCCCTTCACCTTTGACACCTACGACGACGCAGTAGGCAACCTTGAGAGCAAAGTCGGAGCAATCATTGCCGACTACTCCCAGCAGCAAAGACCATGGGGCTCAATCACATGCCACAAAGAGCAAGGCACGACCACATACATCATGGTCGCAGCCAACTGTGTGACATTACACAAGGTGCTACCAACAGGCGACACAGTCACCAACTACTACGACCCAGACACAAGCGATACCAAGGACGTAGAAGCAGTGCTGTACAAAGAGGGCAAACGCATAGTCCAAGCCCAATACGCCTTCACCGTTGCCCCACAAGCAATAAGGAAGCAATACCCAGAGACATACAGTGTGCTACTCAAACAAGCCCTCAAGGCCATGGGAGAAAGCAATGATGAACAATGAACCAAGCGCCTTGCTTATTGGCACTCTTATTGTGCTTCAGGATACGGCAGCCAGTCGCTCTGGTGCTGGACTGTACATCAGAGCAGGCATAGCAACCCTCCTGATACTTGCGTTCATCTACGCAAGAAAGGCAAGCAAGTAGCGCAGAGAGACTACGGGTAGGCAGCAATAACCCCTCTAACCTCCTGAAACCTGCCCGTAGTCTCTTGTTATCAGCCTGAACCTCGTTGCGCTACCGATGTTGCGTGTGAATACGCACATGCGCCTGCGACCCCCCGAACAGCCGTTCGCTTGACGGGGTGGCTGGGCTGCCGTACGCTGGGATTGTCGGCGAGATGGTCTCTCTGACAAGCACTCAGGAGGGTGCTACATCATGAACAAGCAAGATGAACAAGCAATGAAGCAACTGGAGGGTGCTAAGCAACAACTGTTGCGTGGTACTTGGACTAGTCCAGACACTACAGCCAAGAAAGAAACTTGGTACATTCAGTGCCATGAGACCCAAGTTGCTGGTAAGCCTGAGGCTGGTCGGATTGTCTATGTGACGAAGTCACGAGGCGCATTCCAGTTGGTGGAACTGGTAGAGAACAAGGGTGCCAAGACCGACAAGAACGGTCTGGCTGTGTCTCTCTGGACTGCCAAGGTTCTTGCCTAACTGAGCAAGGGAGTTGGGGGGAGGCGCAAGCCTCCCCCCTTCTTGCGCTACCGATGTTGCGCGTGAATACGCACAACGTGGGGGTATGTGGGAGGGGCGAACAGGTGTTTGTGTTGACATTCTCGGTGGATTCTGTAAGGTGGTGGGTGTCGAGGGGACGGTCCCCGAGACAAGCCCTCTCAGGAGGGGGGCTCAGTATGGCAACAGCAAAAGAACAGAGGCTTGACGGCCTCAAAAAGGCAATTGGCAACATTCCACGTGGTAAGTGGTACTCACCAGATACCACGACCAAAAAGGAGACATGGTATGTCTCCGTGGCAGAGGGACAGGCAGTAGGAGCCCCCATCGAGGGTGACTATGTCTGGGTCGCCAAAAGCCGAGGTGCCTTCCAATTGGTGGAAGTCACCACTAAGGCAGGGGAGCATGTCGATAAGGAGGGGCTGAAGCGGTCCCTCTGGAATTGCAAGGTCGTGAACGACCTCTAGAAACCCCGAGGGGAGGGGCTCGAGCCGCAAGGCTCGGGCTCCTCCTCTTTTTTTTTGCCCAGAAGGAACTAGGGGTATGCCGCTACCGTAGGGGGGTGGGGAGTCAATATACTCGTCCTCTCTATAGAGCCATTTCTTGGGTAGCCCAAGGTTAAGAGTCAGGTTTATCTTTTGGCTTCGGCTTCTACTGGCTGCTGGTTGCTAGTTGTTCTTAGCCCCCCCAAGTTCTGTTTTACGTCTGAACCCGTCTGTTCTGTATACCGAAAGAAGACGACAAGCAACGGTCCCCTTTTCAGGCCACTATCCCGTGCGGTCTAACCATGCTGCCCTGGCTGTTGTTAGCGAGGAGGAATGTAACCGTTTAGGGTCCGTATTCGTTCTGTTGTGCGCTAGAGGGTAGCAGGTGATTTCGGCGGGTTGCAACATGTGCTACTCTTTTTTTATGGCTGACAAGAAGAACAAGAAGGGCTTGACCCGCGGACAGATGGCTCAGGCTAAGCGCATGTCTGGTCAGGCTGGAGTGATTTTGGCCAATCAGAGGTACTTGGAGAAGTATGCAAACCCTGGTATCGGTTTGGTGTTCCCGAAGACTGGTCGCAAGTTGACGGTGTCTGAAGAGTTGGCTAACTTCCGTGCTGACCCTCGGCTGAAGAAGAAAAAGGGCTGACGTTAGGTTTCTGGCTGTAAATGCCTAAGGGGAAACGTAATGTAAGTGCGGAGGACCGCGCTATTTTCTTTCAGGCTATTCAGTCTGGGATGAATATGAAAGAGGCTGGCCGTTTGGCTGGCATCTCGTATACGACTGCCCGCAATTGGATGGCTCGGTCTAAGCAAACCAAGATTGAGTTGGATGAAGCCAAGTTGCAAACTGGGCGTGGCACTGGTGGTAATTCGCTTACCCGCGATTTGAATGCGATGCGGGATGTGCCACCTGTTATTCCTGGGTCTCGGCTAAAGGAGCGCGCGCAGCGGGGACTTGAGGATTTCGATTTTTTTCGGCGCGTCTATTTGGGCCGTGTGCCATCTAATTGGCAGGTTGATGCTGCATACAAGATTGTTGAACGCTTGGAGAACAAGGACAAAAAGTTCCTTGTTTTGAACTGCCCTCCTGGCGCTGGCAAGTCAACGTTGTTTCACGACGTGGCTGTTTGGGCAATTGTGCGTAACCGTGCGGTTCGTGTGATGATTGGGTCGATTTCTCAAACGCTGGCAAAGATGTATAGCCGTCGTATCCGTGAGACATTGGAACGTACAGTGCCTCTTCGTCCCGACCCCGAGTTGGTGAAACGCGGGTTGGCATTGAACGCTGAAGCATGTTTGGCTTTGGACTATGGGCGTTTCAAACCGAACAATGCTGGTGCTTTGTGGCGAGCCGAAGAGTTCATCGTTGAACAGTATGCAGGTGGCGGCTTGGACAACAAAGAACCAACCGTGTCTGCGTACGGTATCGAATCAGAGTTCATTGGTCACCGTGCTGATTTGTGTTTGTTTGACGACGTGGCTTCCCCAGAGAATGCCAAGGAGTCGGTGGCTCGCGACAAGTTGATTGAACGTTGGGACTCCATGGCTGAGGCTCGCGTAGACCCAGGTGGACTATTGGCTGTTATCGGGCAGCGACTGGGACCTCTTGACCTTTACGCACACTGTTTAGGAAAGGTTACGTATGAGGAAGAAGAGTACGACGGCCAAGACGTTCGCGACATCTCCGACATTCCAGAACCAGTAAAAACCCACAAGTACGAACATCTGGTTTACAAGGCGTATTACGAAGAACTGGATACTGGTCCTGCTTCGCGACGCACTGATGCACCACCGTGGCCAAACGGGCCACTACTGGAGCCGTACCGTTTGTCGTGGCGTGACCTTTCCTATGTGCGCCATTCCAGTCCACAAAAGTTTGCCACCGTCTACCAGCAAGAAGACATGGCAGAAGGCAACTATCTGATTGAACGGGTTTGGGCAACTGGTGGCATCGGCCCAGACGGGGTTCTGTATCCAGGTTGCATCGACAAAGACAGACGCCCTGGTTACATCCCTGCTGGATTGGAACCACCCCTCATTTCGATAGCAACCGTTGACCCGTCCCCAACCCAGTTCTGGGCGCTGCAATGGTGGATTTACCAGCCAGACACAAACTTGCGGTATTTGATTGACTGTGAGCGAATCAAACTGACAGCCGAAGACCTACTTGGGTACGACACCCAGTCGCGAACATACGGCGGAATAATGGAGATTTGGCAGGAACGGGCGTTCCAATACGGATACCCCATCTCGCACTGGGTGGTTGAAATCAACGCTGCCCAACGGTTCCTTCTGGCGCACGACTTCGTTCGCCGCTGGCAGGCTCTCCATGGGGTAATGATAGTTCCCCACACCACCTCCAGGAACAAACTGGACGAAAACCTTGGCGTCGAAGCACTGCTGCCCCCACTGTGGCGTGCAGGCCAAATACGCCTACCGACGATGGTTGACAACTGGAAGACGCTTGCTTTTGTGGACGAAATGACATCTTGGACTCGCGACAAAAAGAACGGCACCGACCTTGTTATGGCACACTGGTTTGCCGAACTGCACATGCCGCAGTTGGGTCCAGTTCGTCGTCCGCCCAGGATGTGGAGACCAACATGGATGGGTTAACGATTGTGCTACTGTTTTAGCAGTCATGGCCAAAAAGAAGTTGACTCCATTCGAAAAGGCGCAACGCCAATTCGTTCAAGCGCGTCTAGCCGAAACAGGACTCGAAGCATCGCCAGAGACACGTCAGCGTTTCCGTCAACGGTTTGAAACCCTTGCCGCAGAAAAGCAGGGTCGCACCAAACTTGCACAAAAACTTCTCCCGACTGCAGCCCCAGAAGAACGTAAAGGTTTCAAGCGAATGCTTGCAACCGAAATGCCAGCCCGAGGAGACGTGGGTGGTGGCACTGGTGGTGGAACCACGCCGTCCTACAAAGTTCCTACCGCAAAAGACATTACCGCTGGTTGGCAGCAAGCCGTTAAGAGCGGCTCGTACAAGGTTCCAACCCCAGCCACGAAAGCGCCGACTGTTTCGACCCAGCAAACATCAACGACTTCATCCAAATCCAAGGGCAACGTATTCACTAATCGCCGCCAAAACATCATTGGCAAAGGCATCAACTATCCAGGCCGCACTTTTGTTGAGGGCGTAACCAACCCATTTGGTAAGAGTGGACCAATCGAAGACTGGTCACCCAAGGGTCTAGTAAAAGTTGCTGGTGAAGAACTTGGCGAAGCCGCAAGCGTTGTGTCCAGCGCCCAATTGACTGGCATGGGATTAAAAGCCGTAAGTTCGGTTGGACGATTTGGCTTGAGGGGTTTGTCGAAACTGTTTCCAAAACTTGGCGATGCCAGCATCAACAGGTCTGGCGGTGTAGGCAAAGGACCTTACGGTCCGTCCGTGCCACCTGCGCCATCTTCACCAGTTTCTGCCGCCACATCTGCTGGCAGGTCAACAGCAGCCACCCGTTCAACGACACTGCGCCTGAACGCAAAAGGTGGATACGGTGGCAAGCCATACGGTCCACAGGTTCCTGCTCCAACTAAAGCACCCACTTCACTGCCCAAGGGCACAACCAACAAATTTGGTGGTGTTGGCAGCAAGCCATACGGTCCAGCAAAGCCTGCAGCCACAAAGCCTGCAGCCACAAAGCCTGCAGCCACAAAGCCAGCAGCAACGAAGCCAGCAGCCACAAAGCCCGCTACGTCAAAGCCCGCTTCAACAAAGGCTCCAAAGATTTCCAAGGCAGATGCCGAAGACCTTGCTTACCAAGCAGCGCAGGCAAAGAATCGTTTCCCTGGCGCAACAGACAAGGACATGCCGTTCATTCAAAAGTTGAATCGCGCTCAACAGGCAATCGAAAACAAATCGCCAGGTCACCAGTCTTATGCAAACTGGTTAAAAAACCCACAGACGCAAGCCACTCTCGCCAGACTACGGAGAAAGTAGCCCATGCTCTCAGTAGAGCAGATTGTTGACCTGTACAAAAGCCGACAGTTGAAACTCGGACCGATGTTCGAGCAGATGCGTCGCGTACGCGATTTGGCGAACGGCGATGTTGTCGTTCCACTGAACGAACTTGACAGGTCCGCAAAGTCAAACGTTGCCAACCTGCTGGTGCAGGGTTTGGACCAGATGTCCATGCGTGTTGCATCAACGATGCCATCGCCATACTTCCCGCCAGTAAAAGACGGCTCCGAACGCTCCAAGGGCTATGCCCGTATGCGCAAGAAGGCCGTGTTGTCGTTTTGGGACCACAACAAGATGCAGATAAAGATGCGTCGTCGTGCCCGACACCTGCTCGCATACTCGCAATCAGCCGTATTCATCAAGCCAGATTTCCGTACCCTGATGCCCAAATGGGTGGTGCGCAACCCGCTCGACACCTATCCAGCACCAGTTGAAGACCAAGACGACATCATTCCAGAAGACTGCATCTTCACCTACAAGGTCAGCGCCAACTGGTTGATGCGCAACTACGGAGAACTCGTTGGTGGACAACTTCGAATGGGCGAAATTACGTCCGATTCGCGTTACACGATGCTCGAATACGTGTCACCAGAAGCACTCCAACTCGTGGTGCTGGGCGCAGAAGACAACCCAGAACTGTCGCTGGCAGAGCGTGCAGGTCTTGAAGCAATCATGCTGGAGACAATCCCCAACCGAACCGGGATGCCACTTGCCGTTGTTGCCAACAGAATCACGTTGGACAAGCAGCGCGGACAGTTTGATGGCGTACTTGGCATGTACTACACGCGCGCACGCTTGCAAGCACTTACCGAAATTGCCATCGAGCGCGGCGTATTCCCAGAAGAGTACCTGGTTGCACGCACTGGAGAGAACCCAGAAATCATTCAACTGGCAGACGGACGCAGCGGCATCTTGGGAATCGTGCGCGGTGGAGACATCCGCAGCCAAGACCTCAACCCTGGCTACAAAACCTACGAAGCCCTCGACCGTCTTGAGCGCCAAGAGCGTCTCGAAGGCGCAATTCCAGCAGAGTTCGGTGGAGAATCGGCAACAAACATTCGTACTGGTCGCCGTGGAGAAAACGTTTTGTCGGCAACCGTTGACTTCCGAGTACAGGAATCACAAGCCGTATTTGAATCATCGCTTCTCGAAGAAGACAAGATTGCCATTGCAATCGAAAAGGCGTACTGGGGTGACTTCCCCAAGACATTCTTCATCCCGTCGCGCACATCCGTTGGACAGGAATCGTACGTTCCGAACAAGATTTGGGAAACCGATTTCCACTATGTTGCGTATTCGGCTGCAGGTTCCGATGTCAACTCCCTTATCATCGGGCTTGGCCAGCGTCTCGGCACTGGCATGATGAGCAAAGAATCAGCACGCGAAGCAGACCCGTTGATTTCTGACCCAGAACTAGAACACGACCGAATCATTTCCGAAGGAGTTGAAGCAGCATTGTTGTCAAGCATCCAACAGCAAGCCGTTGACCCCAACGGCCCATACCAGCCAGACGACCTCGCATATCTGACACGCCTCGTCATGGAACAGGACGTCTCGCTTTATGATGCCGTTGAGCGCACGAACAAGCGCGCACAGGAACGTCAAGCAATGGCAATGCCTGCTGGAGCACCAGAGACAATGCCAGGATTGGCAATGCCAGGAATGGGCGCGGAAGCACCTGTTGCAGGTCCAGGGGGCGAACCGAGCCTGGAGCAACTCTTAGCGCAGATGGGTGGCTGAAATGGCCAATCGATTTGATTTGCAGAACCCAGCAGCCAAGGTTGCCAAAGCAGCAGCCAAGGGGCAGACGTACGGCAAAGCCACCGAACAGATGGCAAGCCAGTCGGCTGTTCCAATGGGTGCATCACCGTCTGACGTTTCTGCCTCCCGCGCAGCACGCGCACCAAAACCCTTGTCGTTGACCGCACCAACAGAGCGACCAGACGAACCAATCACCGCTGGCGCGCCATTCGGCCCTGGACCAAACATGTATCAGGCTGGCATTCCAATGGTAAATGAATCCCAGATTGCAATGCAAGAAATCCGACAGATTGCAATGATGTTCCCCAACGAAGACCTCGAAGACCTACTACTTCGGTACGGGATGGAGTAATGCTTTACAACAATCTGTTCCCAGAGGACAGAGAGTACATCTTGCAACTCGGCCAAGATGCACCAACCATGGGATTTCAAGTATCGCCAGAGTATTCAAAGTCAATGGCTTTGAAGTTAAGCCAAATCAACTATCGCGCGCCATGGCTTGCGCCAGATGTGCAACTTGCTTTGGCTCGTGGCGGCGCATCCACTGCAGCAATTGACCAAGTCGGCAAGATGTACATGCAGCGCGAAATGGATTCGTACGAACAAAAGAAGGCTGCTACTGGCGTTTTGCCCCGTGGTGTTCAATACATTTACGATACGGCTGGGTTCGTAAAACGAATCTCTGGCAAAGCATTGCAGGCTTTGGTCCCTGGCGCAGCCGAAAGATTTGTTGGAACTGGAAGCGAACTCACTGGCGCTTTGACGCAAGTGACTTCAAAGCCACTCAAGTACGCATCACGATGGAGTTTGTCGGCGTTGATGGCGCTGCCCGAATACGCCAATACGGTCATTGGTCAGGTCACAACTGGCAAGGGTATTGACATTCCTGGGATGCTGCACGCAAGCACGTTTCAGACAATGCTGGATAACCCAGAACTCCAGGGCGAAGGCTGGTTGCCAAACCGACAAATCGTAGAAGAACAGGCTGCGCGTTCTCGTGCCGTACGCGGAACAGTTTATGGTTCGGCGTTCACCGTTGGACGCGGAGTCATGGCAACTGGAGGCATCTTCAAAGAAGAAGATGCCGCCTATCGGTATGGCTCAGGAATCATCGACGCGCTGTTCAACGTCATCTTGCCAGAACCAAGCAAATACATCAGCAAA
>SXGQ01190629.1_pt1 | contig 14501 bp, 22 predicted proteins | sample 3178371 | NCBI WGS metagenome assembly SXGQ01 (sample SAMN11356859, study PRJNA531348) | freshwater metagenome | isolation source: freshwater sample F1-20 | place: China: Fuxian Lake, Yuxi | collected 2017-12-25
GTCATCAATGTAATACACATTTTGATCATTTAGATGGAGAAATTTTTTTAGATTGTTTAAAGTGTAATTATACTTTTAATTAGATTATTGGAAATTGTTCAATTGAATAGCGTATTTGATTTTCAGTAGAATTTTTAGTCAATTTTTTATTTAATGCCATTTTCACTAAAGCCTTTGAAACATCAAGTGTACTAGTACTCCATCCATATTCTCTAAGTTGTTGAGCAGTTTCACCAGCTGTTCTTGGTGAATCAAAGAATCTACTAGTTTCTAAAATTTTTAATTTAGGTATAATTTCATCATTGGTAATAATTTTTGGTTCATTAAATTCAGGTTCAAAAGCTTCTGCATCATCTAGATATTCTAAACCATGTTGTTTTGTATTTGAAATTGATTTTGGACTAGATTCTAATTCATATACAATTTTTGCTTGATTTTCTGGCATATATTGAGAAATATTCTGAATTATTTCGCCCAATGTTTGATTATCAATATAGAAATCTCTAGAATCCACTTCGATCTCATTTTCACCTATTTTGAGTTTGATTCTTGCCAATGAAAATAATTAGTTTAATTTTGATTTATTGAGATAGCTCTAATCAGATTTAAGATTAAATCAAAAAATTTACACAAATAATGAGGATTTTTTTCTAAGTTTATCTTAATAGAGAATATTTTAATATCTAGGCATGAAATCAGTAAAGAAAAAAAGTATAATTATTCTAATTTTATTATTACTAAGTATTTTTGGGTATTCACAATTTCAATTAGTATCACAGATATCAGTAAGTATTTCTGAAAATGCGATCAATAATGAAGATGATTCAAATAAGAAAATAGAATTAAAATTTACAAATCCATCATTGCTAACATTACCGGCAGGTGAAACGGAATTTTTTGTATTTTATGATGATGAAATAGTAGGCAAAGGAAATTTAGAATCATTCACATTATATCCAATTAGTAGTGTCTATGTTGAGGGTACTTTTACAACAAATTCAAATTCAGATGAATCCAAATCTGTAAAAATTTCAGGAATAACAAAATATGATTTACTGTTTACAACCATAGAAGTTCCATTTGATTACTACCCCACAAAAGAACAAACAAGGAAATTTATAGAATAAATTTAATATTTATTTAAATGCTTACAGTTTTTGGATCAACTGCTTATGATACAATTCGAACACCTACTAAAACTCTAAAAAATGTTTTAGGAGGAGCTGCAACATATGCTGCAATTTCATCAAGTAATTTTGTAAAAACTGGATTAATTGCAGTGGTTGGAGATGATTTTTCAAAAAAGAACTACAATATTTTAGCAAAATATCTAGATTTACAAGGATTAGTAGTAAACAAAGGTAAAACATTCCGATATGACGGAAAATATGATAGTACCCTAAGCACAAGATCAACTTTAAAAACAGAATTGAATGTACTTGAAAATTTTAAACCAGTTGTTCCAGAAGAATATAAAAAATCACAATTTGTATATCTTGCAAATAATGACCCAGAACAAAATACTAAACTACTCAAAGAATTTGATAACGTAAAATTTTCAATGTGTGATACTATAGATTTCTGGATATCAACAAAAAAAGATTTAGTAATTAAAATGATTAAAAATGTAGATGCAGTTGTAATCAATGATGAAGAAGCTAAACTGTTAACAAAGGAATACAATTTAATCAAATGCGCAAAAAAAATAAAACAATGGGGTGCAAAATATATCATAATTAAAAAAGGTGAACATGGTTCGTTGATGTTTTTTGACGATGTAGTTTTTCCTACAGTAGGATTCTCATTAGAAAATGTTGTAGATCCTACTGGTGCAGGTGATTCCTTTGCAGGTGCAATGATTGGATATCTTGCTAGTAAAAAAACAACAAAGATTTCAGAAATAAAAAAAGCTGTAATATATGGAAATGTACTTGGTTCGTTTGCAGTTGAAAGATATGGTTTAGATGGTTTACTAAAAATAAAAAAAGGAGATATTTCAAAACGTTTAAAATTATATGAAAAAATGATTCAATTCTAAAAAGACTTAAGTTAAATTATTTTTAGATAAATTATCATGTCAGGAAAAAAAAATGAAGTGTATGATGATAGATTAGATGAAATTTTCAAACTCCAAAAAGGTCTATCTGAAGTGATGAAATTAGATAGATACCCAAAAGATTCAGAAAATAGAATTTCTGCATTATGTACTGCAATTATACATGAAGCAGTTGAATTACAAAGAACTACAAATTGGAAATGGTGGAAAACGCCTACTGAATTTGATCAAAATGAGGCTAGAGAAGAATTAATTGACATATGGCATTTTGTAGTTCAAGCATCATTGGAATTAAAATTAACACCTAATGATATTTTAAATGAATATAAAAGAAAAAATCAAATCAATCATGAAAGACAAAAAAATGGTTACTAATTTATTGAAATTTTATTAATAATTAATTCCATATTTGTTTCATTAATTAAATTGACAAGTGTAATTTCTTTTTGAAAATATTTTATTTCTAATTCAGAAACAGTTAGAAATGGATTAGGACTGGTTGAATTAATTATTCTATTATTATTATCAACTCCATTTTTATGTAATTCAAATAATGAATGTCCAGATTTATGACCTAAAACTTCTTTACCACATACAATAATTATTTTAATTTTTTTATTTTGATTTACATGTTTTATTATTGAGTCAATTCCTTTATTTTCAGTAAATAGTCTACCAACAATTGCAACTTTATCAATAATTTCTGAATTTTTAATTTCTTTTAATAATTTAATACTGGAAAGTGTACATATGCAAATTGATGAATTAGAATTGCCAATATAGAATTCTTCAGTAATCGGTAAAAGAACTTCACATATTTTACCAATAGTCTCATTTAGTTTATTCAAAGTATTTCAAAAATTGTTTTTGCAATAAATTTAATATTTTTTGTGGTAACTTTAGGATGAATTGGTAAAGAGAGCACATTTGCTGCTGCCCATTCAGTTTTTGGTAATTTGGTTTTTGATTTATAAAATGGTGTTTTATGTACAGGTATTGGATAGTAGGATGCTGCACCTATTCCTTTTGCATTGAGTTTTTTCAAAAGAATATCACGTTTTGGTGTACTAACTGTATAGAGATACCAGTTAACATTTTCATTTTTTCGTTCCACTGGAAGAACAAGATTTGATTTTGAAAGTAATTTTGATAAAAGTTTTGCATTTTTTTGTCTAGTTTTTAAAAATTTTGGTAATTTTTTCATTTGTACTGTAGCAATTGCTGCATTGATTTCAGGTAATCGTAAATTAAACCCAAGTAATCTTGTATCATATCCCTTTACCATTCCATGATTTCTAATCATTAGTAATTTGTCTCTCAATTTTTTGTTGTTTGTAACAATAAATCCACCCTCTCCAGCAGTCATTACTTTTGCTGGATACATGCTATAGCATCCCATTTCAAAGAAAGTTCCTGTATGTTTTTTCTTAAATGTGGAACCTAGTGATTGAGCTGCATCTTCTATAATTGGTATGTTGAATTTTTTAGCAATTTCAGAAATTCTATCTAAGTAGGCTACATTTCCATAAAGATGCACAGGAACTATAGCTTTAGTTTTTTTTGTAATTTTTTTCTGAAGATCATCTGGATCCATTGTAAAATTTTCTTTTAAAATATCAACAAAAACAGGTTTTGCCCCTGTAGAGTATACAGAATTTGCAGTTGCAACAAAAGTAAAGGATGGAATTAAAACTTCATCGCCTTGTTTGATATCCAATGCATATACAGCTGCTTGTAATGCTGCAGTACCAGAATTTACACCTATGGCATATTTTGAATTTACAAATGATGAAACAGATTTTTCAAATTCTTGAACATATTTCCCACCCTGAATTGCAGAGGAAGTTAATGCCCCATTTTTAAGAATAGAAGTTACAACTGAAATTTCTTCCCTGCCTGTAGAAGGAATGTTTATGGGTATTGTCAATAATTAGTATCATAACAACTTCTGTATAAATCTCATTTAATTACTATGAATTTTTATATTTCAAAAATTGGCAAAGGATAGAATGAAGCCAAGACATTTAGAAAAAACTGATAAAGGTTACAAAGTCTATTTGTATATTTTCTATATTTGTGGAGCTATTATGGTTTCAACATTAGTTTTTGGTGTATATGCTACAATGTTAGAGTGGTTAACAAATGAAACATATGTTATGGGTGAAGTAATTCACAACACAACTATTCCTTTTGAAAATTTTGCTAGAATTTCAACTTGGATCTTTTTTTCTACAATAATTGGTTGGTACTGTGTATCTAGAATTGGTTGGAAAAGAACTGCAGGAAATAAAATTGTTGGAACTAAAATGGCTTTACTGCAATTAATGTTACTTGGATTTACAATAATTACCTTCTATGAAGTATTATATAATTTCACAATTTTAAATGCACAAGTAACAGCAGGTATAGTAAATGGAATAGTTCCAGATATTGATATGCTTTCAGTAGCTTATCCAGATCCTAATCGTCCATGGAATCTGGTTTTTGCAACAAAAGTATTTCTTGCAGCATTCATTATTAGTGCACATGCATTTTATCTAAGCGTAAAACCTAGAAAAACCTTAGATATTGATGAAGAATTATAATAAAAAAATTACAATTCATTAAAATTATTTTAAAAAAAATCTATCTAAAATTATGTTTTATACTATTAGATACATAATATGTTATGGGATTAATTGGATCAGATAAGAATGATTTAAAATGTAAAAAATGTGGAACGGTATTACCAGATTCTGAAAGACTAAAAAGACATCAAGAAAAAGCTCACAACAAAAAAAAGGAAAAATGTCGTACATGTGGCGAAGAATTTGATTCTGGTGAAGAGTTAAGAAAACATAAAAAACATTGTAAATAATTAATTCACAGAATAATATTATTTTAAAAAATAATATTTCTTAATATTTTGATTCTTTTTACACAACCAATAATCTCAATACATTGTTTTCATTTTTTTTCTTTTTCTTGAATCTTTTTCACTGTATGATGATTTTAGTGAATAATCATAATCTGGATATAGATTCTCAAATCTTTGATCAAGTGATTTTTCAGTGTTTTCGGATTTACTATCTGACATAGGATTCATCTATTATTCTTCTGTCTTTAGTGCATCAGGATTTTTTATAATGTAATGGAACATACAGGGCTGGTTGGATGTACATTGGCATTTCATATTTTAATCCTCAAAATCCGAATCTGAACTGACTTCCTCATCGTGAAGACCGTCGTAATCATCTTCAGTTTTTTGATAGTAGCTCATTCGATAAAATGTGTGTTAAAAATCTAGAATATAAACATAATGAACAATTTGATCTAAGGTGAAAACGTGAATTTTCATAAATTAAAAATAAAAAAAAGAGGTATTGATCCTCAAATTAAAAAATCTATTTCTTTTTAGTTGCTTTTTTAGCTGTTGTTTTTTTAGCTGCTTTTTTAGCTGTTGCCATAAAGGAGCATTAGAATACTTGAATTTCTATACAGTGAATTAAAAAAATTACACCAAATAGATCTTGGTGATGCATAATTTTAAAATCCATTTTGATAAATAAAAAATGAATTTTGAATTTATTTACTATATTGATGAATTGGAAAAATCTTTTGATCATTTTTATCCCAAAAAGTCAACTTATTTTGTAATAAAAATTCTAAAATTATCATATTATGTTGTTTTGAATTAATTTGTAAACTTCTTGTTCTGTATTTTCTTCTTTTTCTTCCAATTTATTCACTAATTCTTTGATCCTATCATGAAATAGGTTCTTTGATATAATTATAGATAATTTTATAGGCTTAGATTTCAAAAGTTTTTTTGATCTGGATATTATTGAAAAAGTAGATTTAATTGAAAAACCTCCAACAGAAGAAGTAGTAACTCGCAAAGAATTAATTGAATTATTTAAAACAAATTCATCACCAAATCACTATATTGGTTTAGAAATTTCTGGTTTTTTACATCTCGGTAGTTTAATCAGTACTGGTTTTAAAATAAATGATTTTGTAAAAGCAGGAATTAATTGTAAAATTTTCCTTGCAGATTGGCACACTTTAATTAATGACAAATTAGGAGGAAACTGGGAAACAATTTCTAAAGTTTCAAAATATTACCAGGATGCATTCAAATTAGTATGTCCAAATGCAGAAATTATTTTAGGTTCTAAATTATATGAAGAAAAAACAGAATATTGGTCAGATCTTGTGAAATTTACAAAACATATGTCAATTGCTAGAACAATGAGAACATTAACAATAATGGGTCGTTCAGAAGATGACACAAAAATTGATGTAGCTAAATTACTTTATCCAGCGATGCAAGCAGTCGATATTCATTCTTTAGATGTTGATATAGCACATGCAGGAATGGATCAAAGAAAAATTCACATGTTGGTAAGAGAAATTTTCCCTAAAATGAAATGGAAAGTTCCAGTATCTGTTCACCATAAATTATTACCAGGACTTTCAAAACCAACAGATTCTGATAATTCACAAATATTGGGGAAAATGAGTAAATCAGACCCAAATTCAGGTATATTTATTCACAATACAGATGACGATATAAAGAAAAAAATTAGTAAATCATGGTGTGAAGAAGAAAATATTCAAAGTAATCCATTATTAGAAATTGCAAAAACAATAATTTTTCATGAATTTAATGAAATTAATATTGAACGACTGGAAAAATATGGGGGCAATGTATCATATTATAATTATAATGAATTACAAAAAGATTTTGCAGAAAATAAATTACACCCAGGAGATTTAAAACAAACTGTTAGTAATTATCTTGTCAAAGTAATTTCCCCTATTAGGGAAAAACTAAATCTTAGTGAAGAGATATCTGAAGCGATAAAGAGAAGTTTCTAAACTTTAAAATTTGGATTAGTTTGTTCTTCTAAATTATATTTTGATTTGTATCCTCGAGGATTAATCATTAAATCTTTGTAAGTATACGTTGATGAATTACCAATAATAACAGTACTAGTCATACCTAATTCTTCATCAAAATTAAGTAAATTCTCTAAATTAGTCATAACAATTGCTTGAGATTCTCGATAAGCATTTTTAACTATTGCAACAGGTGTTGTAGGTTTTCTATATTTAATCAGAATTTTTTGAGTATCTTGTAATTGATGAATTCTTTTTTTACTTTTAGGATTATAAATTACAATTACAAAATCACCTTGTGCAGCTGATTCAACACGTTTTTGAATTATTTCCCATGGTACCATTAAATCACTCATACTAACAACAGCAAAATCAGTCATTAGAGGTGAACCGATAATTGATGCACAAGAATTTAATGCAGATACGCCAGGAATAATTTCTACTTTAAGATCATCAGAAGGATCCCAACCTGTAGTAGCAAGTGTTTCATAGATTAATCCAGCCATTCCATAAATTCCAGGATCTCCACTAGATACTAATGAAACAATTTTTCCTGATCTTGCAAGATCAATGCATTGATGAGCTCTTTCAACTTCTTGTGTCATAGCATATCGATGAATAGTTTTACCAACAATTAGATCTTCAACTAAATTCACATAGGTTTCATAACCGACAATGGTATCACTTTCAGTAATTACTTCTTTCGCTCGAAACGTCATATGATCATGATTTCCAGGACCAACACCAACAATGTAGAGTTTACCAGTCAATTTCATAATAATTTTTTTCTTAACTAATTTATCCGTTTAGTGAAATTTACATTGAAACCAATCAGTTTTTCAATAATTTTGACTAATTTTGTTACTTTAAATGATTTGTCTTAGTTGATTTTATCTAATTCAAATGCATCATGTATCGCACGTACTGCTAAATCTGTATCAGAATTTTTTACTACAAATGCAAGATTAAGCTCAGATGAACCTTGAGTAATCATAGATACATTCACTTTATTTTTTTCAATTGCTGCAAAAACTTTTGATGCAACACCAATTGTACCTCTCATTCCAGAACCAATTAATGCTATGATAGATACGTCGGTAGTAACTTGTAATTCTTTAATCATTTTACCTAAAAGTTCTATCTCCAATACATTAACAGCTTTATGAAGATCGGTATTTTTTATTACAATAGTAATACTTGACTCAGAAGGATTTTGAGAAATCATCATTACATTAATTTCAGCTTTTGCTAAAGTAGTAAAAATTTTAGCTGCTGTTCCAGGCGTTCCAATCATACTGCCACCGATTATATCTATTAATCCGTTATTACGAATACTACTTACACATTTTACAGTATTTTTTACGGAGTCTGAAGGTGAGGATGTAACTAAAGTTCCCTCAATACTGGGGGTGGCAGAGTTTCTTATTTTCATTGGTATTTTTTTAGCCAATAAAGGTTCGAATGTTCTTGGATGAATTTGTTTAGCACCAAACAAAGCCATCTCAATTGCTTCAATGTAAGACACTTCTTTGAGTAACTTTGCATTTTTAACAATTTTTGGATCTGCTGTCATGAGTCCGTCAACATCACTCATTAACCAAATTTCATCTGCTTTAATACAAGATCCAATTATTGTTGCTGAGTAGTCAGAACCCCCTCTACCAAAGGTTGTTGTATGCCCATACTGATCAGCACCTGAAAATCCACCCACTACTGGAATAATTTTTTTAGAAAATAATGTATCAATATTTTTTGATACTCTTAATCTGGTTGTATCCATTAATGGTTTCGATTTACTAAAATTGGAATCAGTTACAATTCCTAGTTCTTTTCCAGTTAAAGGAATTGATTTTTTTGTTAAATCATTAATTGCTGCTGCAACGATTTTTACAGATATTCTTTCTCCAAATGAAATTAAATAATCCATTGATCTTGGTGTAACTTCGCCTAATAAGACTAAACCATCTATAAGTGCAAGAAGTTCTGTAAAATCATCATCTAGTTTCAATAATAATTTTTTTTGAATATCAGTTTTTTTGATTGTTTGTTTTGCTAATTGTTTATGTCTGTTGGTAATTTTGGATGCAAGTTGTTCTGCTTTAGATTTATTTTCTTTTTTAATCGATTCAGATATTTCAATTAGATCATCAGTTGTACTACTTGTTGCAGAACAAACTAATACAATTTCATGTTTTTTAGATAATGTTGCAACATGTTTAGCTACTTCTTGAATATCTTTTGCACTGGAAATTGAGGTTCCACCATACTTTAAAACAAGTTTCAATTCAAAGTATCTGAATTATCCAATCTTTAAATGCTTTAACTTTCCACGCGTGGAGCAAGATAAAAGTGAATTCTACCTATATTGGCAACTTTAAACTCAATTCTAAGTGGTTTTGCGCTTGAAAATTCACATGTGATAAATCCTGCATTGCTACCTACTGCTTTTACTACAGGATTAAGATATTCTAGGCTGTATGTACCTGTACTGTCAGCTTTTGAAGAAATTTCTTCTATATCCTCTGCATCATTTTCTAGTTCAATTATTACTTCGCCAGAATCACCTTTTCCTGAAAAATTTCCTTTAGAATTGGATGTATTGATAGTTAAATAATCAGATACAACTTGTACGTCACCAAGAATTTTATCAAATTTTGACGAAGTTAGAATTATTTTTGAATCATAAGGAATTTTTGGTAATGGTGTATCAGTTGCAGAACTTTCAATAAGACGTATTTTGTATTTTTTATTTTTTCCAACTGTTACAAGTAACATATTTTCTTCAGAAATGCTAATTTCAATGCTATCTTTTTTATCTGCACGTTTGATAAGTTTTGAAAATTCATCTATTCTAACTCCAAATTTAATATCACTATCACATTCATATTTTTCAAATGCTGAATTTGGCCAGGATATATCAATAAGAGCAACATGAGACGGATCCATTCCTCTAAAAGTAATTCCTTCAGCAGTTGCAACAAAAGTTGCTTCCTCAACTAATGTAGATATTGCAGAAATAATAGCTTTGAGATCATCTGATCCACTTGTTTTAGCTCCAAAAGTCAATTTAATTTTCTTGACTATAAGTTCCAGTTAAACCTTATGCGTAATCACGCCATGTGAATTTACATTTTTGACAACGATAAAATCTAGTTGTTGGTTCATCAGCACTTCTAGTTTGAAACATCCAAGCTATTGCTTGATCATGACCACATTTTTCACAATCAATCTTTATTGTAGGATTAGTATCTTCGCCTTCATTCCCTTCAAAAGCAAGAAGTGAAAAATCAGGTTCTTCTTCAGCAATAATTTTTTTTTTTTGTGTTATTTTTTGTCCTTCAGCGTATCCACATTTGGAACATTCAAGGCCAGAATCACCACTTTTTAGTTTAAGCTCACATTTGGGGCAAAATTTCAATCTAATTTACCTTAATTTTGAATTAAATAATTCTTTAAATCCAGCAGCCATTTTTATGGCAGATTCAGCTGATTTTTTAATTTCAACCAATGGTTTTGTACTAGAATTAATTTTCATCCAACACTCATTTGTTAATGGATGTTTAATGATTACACCTGCAAAATCAACAGTTGAAGCCTTTAGAAGTTCGTGCTGAATAATGTATAATATTCCAATATCAGTTTCTTTAATAGAAATACTGATTTCTTTGGCTTCTGAACTGATTAATTGTGCATTCATGTATTCAGAAAAAGCACTTATTGCGGATATAAATCATATGAACAGGATTGGCAGAAAGCAAAATATCACAAATTACACTCGTAAAATCTAAAGAAGAGTATTCATCTGATGAAAATATTGAGATAAATGTACAATTTTCTATTGAAGGAGATCTTAGAAATGCATTCAATGAAGCAAATTGGACTAAAGCATACAATAAGAATGATGTTTCAATGAAACTAAAATATGGTATAAAATTGACTTCTGGAGGGTTCAGAAAGAAAGAATTAGGAAAAACAATCGATTCATATCGAAAAGCTGCAATTTTTTGGACAAGAAATCCAAAATTAGTTAATCCAATGAAAGATAGAAGAATCTGGGTTCAAATAGCAAAAAACTTTGAACCATTTATCAGACTTTCTGAAGAAGAAGTTAGAGAAGAATTTTTAGACTTTAATGAAAAGTTTGTATTCAAAGCATCTGATTTAGGAAAAGGTAAACACAAGATAGGAGCTGAAGTATTTTCATCATGGCAAAAACATGATTATACTGAACCAGGGAATATCAAAAATAATTCTAATGAAATAGAAATAACAATCAATTAGGATATAAGGAACTTTTTTTATGAATTAGCAATGGCAAAATATGACGGTCTATTAGGACAACCAATTCTTGAAGTCGAAGAACCAGATAAAGAAGGTGGAATCACATTCATCTTTAAAGATAACAGATTTATGTTTATCAAACCAGTTGATGGAAAAATTGAGACCATTTCAATTCCAGAATAGGTGATTATGAATGGGAAAATATGATGAAATTAAAATGTTAGAATTAGTAAAAGTTGAAGATCCTAATACTGAAGGTGGATTAACTTTACACTTTCAAGAAAATAAGACATTAAAAATTAAAAATGTTGATGGAAAATTAGTTTCAGAATTTCTATAATTAATTTCTTACATATTTTTCATAATAACTTATTGCTAATTCTTGCACATCAGATTGAATAGATCCTGGTCTTTCATCTCTAATTTTTTTAATTGCTTGGACAGCTGAAAATTTTTCATATTTAATAAAATAACATGCAAGTATTGTTCCAGCTCTACCCAATCCAGCAGCACAATGAACCATAACTGATTGATTATTTTGAATTTGATTTTTAATAAATTCAACTGCAGAATCAATTCCTTCCATATCAGGAGTATGAAAATCAGCTGTTGGAACATGTAAGTAATCAATTTTATTAGTCCATTCAGCAGGTAAAGCATCTTCAGTCATAGTGACAATTGATTTTATTCCTTGATTTAGTAACCACTCAAATTCATCTAGAGATGTAGGAATTCCTGAACCAGCTAATTTATTTTCAATTACCCAAGAAAAATTAGTAGGTTTTTTTGTAATTTTACCATGAACTTTTCTCCAAATATTACCAGGTTTACTCATCTTATGATTCAATAAAATTTACTATGTTTTTAGCATTACGAAAAATATTAAAAATATTAGAATTGAAATTTAAATTAAAAATCAAAGTGAAATAGTTTTTTTATAATTATGAAAAGTTAAATAGTGTTTGATTAAAAATAAACCTGTGCCTACTGCTTTTGTATTGTTAAATTCAGATTTAGGTACAGATGTGTCAATTATTGCTGAAATAAAACAAATTCTTACTAAGGAAAATGTAAAGTATGAAGTAAGAGGAGTTTATGGAGTTTATGACATAGTTTTAAAAATATCAACTGATGATGCTGAAAAATTACGAACAATAATTACAAATAAAATTAGGGGAATTAGCAAAGTTCATTCAACATTAACCATGATGGTAATCGAAGAACAAGAATAACTATAATTTTTTAATTTCGTCAATTACATGTAGCATATCTAATTCAGTATTAAAAAAATGAGGAGATACACGAATAATCTTTTTTTCCATTATTTCTCGTACAGCCAAAATAATATTATGTTTTTCAAATTTATCCACAATTTTTTGTGAGTCAAAACCTTTAATGTTAAATGATACTATACTAGTTCGTTCATTTGGATCCTTTGGCCCATACAAAATAATATTAGGTATTTTTTCTAATTCTTCTCTAAAAAGATTAGATAAATATTGATTTTTTTTACGAATATTTTTCATGCCAAAATTTAATAAATATTTTACAGAAGATTCTAATCCTACAATTCCAACATAATTTCTAAAACCAGTTTGAAATTTATCTGGTAAATCTTTAAAAATTAAATTATTATCACTTTGAATAATTGCAGATTCACCACCAATTGTTTTAGGCTCTAATAATTCACTTGATTCTTTTTTACAATAAAATAAACCAGTCCCCATCGGTCCACAGAGCCATTTAGAGCCATTAAATGACATGAAATTACATTTTAATTTAGAAACATCATGTTCACCAATACAACCAATAGTTTGTGCACTATCAATAAAAAATGGAATTTTATTATTAAGAACTTTAGAAATTTTTTCTATTGGTAAAATAGCACCAGTATTATACAGAGCATGACTTATAGCTACTAATTTTGTATTGTTGTCAATCTTTGATTCTAAATCTTCTAATTCAAAAAAGCCATTAGCATCTATGGAAAGATTTCTAACTGAAAGTTTATTTTGCAATTTTATCCATGGATAAAAATTTGAATGGTGTTCATGAGACATTCCACGAATTATAATATTTGATGAATTACTATAAGAAAGCCCATTTGCCACAATGTTGATTCCATCAGTAGTACTTTGAGTCAAAATTACTTCTTCTGGCTTACAACAAATAATTTTTGCAATAATTTTTCTTATATTTTTTAATTTTTCAGCAACAAATAATTCTGAATCTTTAGAGTCAGGTCCAAGTGAGTTATATGAAATTAAAAAATTCTTCATTGAATTAATGCTTTGAGAAGGCATTAAAGATACAGATGCATTATTAAGATAAACTTTGTTTGAGGGGGGGAAATCATCAGAAATATCTTTTGATATTAAATTCATTATTATATCTGTAAAATCCTACTTTAGTGTTGGATAAAAATCCTGAGATAATTTTAGACGATAATTTAGAAAATATCTATAATGAATTTAAAAAAAATGTTCCTAGTTTAATATTATGTTCAAATTCGTTTGATAAAATAGAATTTTTAAATAAATTAATAATTTCTGTAGAAGATCCAATTATTTTTGTAGATATGGATTTACTATATTCAGGGTATATTGAATCCAAGATGATTCAAAAAAAAGAAAATTTAGTAATTTTTCAACCAAATAAACTAAATTGGCAACAAAAATTATTAGAAATAATTTCAAAAATATCAAAAAATCAATTTTTAATTATAATTGATTCATTTAATGGAATTTATAATTTATTTGATGACTTAGAATCTACTAGATTTGTTAATTCATGTATTATGTTACTTTCGTCATTAGGAAAACAAGCAAATTCTACAATTTTGATCACAGTTATGGCTAGAAAAAAAGAAAATAGTGAATGGATTTTGTCACCAGGTGGAAAACAAATAATGCAATCAGGTAAAACAGGAATTTATTTTCTCAAAAAAAATCAAAGTGAATTAGTAATTAGTTCCATAGATCAAAAATTGAATTAAAACTCTTAGCGATCTAAATATAAACGCCGTTATAATATTTGAAACGCCGTTATAGCAGTAGAAATTTAGGGAAATTATATTAATGTCAAATTACGAATTTAGTTTGTTATGCCAGTAGGAATAATTCCAGACATCAGCGAACAAATGTGTATCGGATGCGCACTATGTGTCGAAATCTGTACAACACTTGGTCCAGATGTCCTTAGAGTAAAACCTGTTGAAGGCTGGAAAAGAGGTAAAGCATTTGTTTTCTACCCAGAAAGATGTATTTCTGATGGTGCATGCATA
>SXGQ01655752.1_pt1 | contig 14501 bp, 11 predicted proteins | sample 3178371 | NCBI WGS metagenome assembly SXGQ01 (sample SAMN11356859, study PRJNA531348) | freshwater metagenome | isolation source: freshwater sample F1-20 | place: China: Fuxian Lake, Yuxi | collected 2017-12-25
CGTGGCATCCAACGCTGGCAGCAGCGCCGCACCGCCCGCCACGCGCGCGGCCTGCGCCTCGGCGATCAGCGCCGCCGCGCTCGCCACCGTGGGGCTGGCCGCCTGCGCGGTAGCCACCAGGCGGGCCAGCAGCGGGTCGTCGAACTGCGCCCACCAGGCGTGCAGCTGCACCAGCTCACCGGCATGCGGCAACGGCGCGTGCCAGTGCGCCGCCACCACCGGCTCCGGCGCACGCGGCCCGGGCGCCGTGGCGCAGCCGGCCAGGCTGATCGATGCAAGAGCGAGAAGAGGCAGTCGGCGGATGGGTGGCATGCGGCGCACTGTTCCGCCGGGCGACTTTCCGGACACTTACCGCCGCTCGGCCGGCAGGCGCACCAGGGCGGTAAGTGGGCAGTAAGACGGCGCCGCGGACGATGGATTTCCTCTTCACCCCTGCCCGCTCCGGGACCTGCCATGCGACCGTCGTTTCCCTCTCTCTCCCTGGTGTCCCGCGCACTGGGCGTGTTGCTGCTGCCGCTCGCCGCCCACGCGGCCGGCCCCGGCGGCCCTGCGGCGCCCAAGCCCGGGCAGGAGGAGTCTTCGAGCTGGGCGCTGGGCCTGGCGGCCATCTCGTCGCAGAAGCCCTATGCCGGCTGGGACCGGGAGACCAAGGCGCTGCCGATGCTGATGTACGAGAACCGCTGGTTCCGCTTTGGCGGGCTGGGCGCCGAGATCAAGCTGCCCAAGCTGGGCATCAGCGACACGCAGTCCATCGATTTCCGCCTGGTGGCCAAGTACGACGGCAGCGGCTACGAGGCCGACGACTCGCCGGTGCTGGCCGGCATGGCCGAGCGCAAGAGCGGCTTCTGGGCCGGCGCCAAGGCCACGTGGCGCACCGACCTCGCCAACCTCAACGCCGAGTGGGTGGCCGACGCGTCCAGCCACAGCAAGGGCCAGCGCTTCAGCCTGACGCTGGAGAAGAACGTCCGCCTCGGGCCGCAGGTGATGCTGGCGCCGCGCATCGGCGCCACCTGGGCCGACAAGAAGTACGTGGACTACTATTTCGGCGTGCGCGCCAATGAGGTCACCACCGCCCGCGCGGCCTACGAGGGCAAGGCCGGCGTCAACGCCGAGCTGGGCCTGCGCAGCACCTACCTCTTCGACCGCCACCATTCCATGTTCCTCGACGTTGGCGTGACCAGCCTCGCCAAGGAAATCAAGAACAGCCCGCTGGTGGACCGCTCCACCGAGAACCGCGTCTTCGTGGGTTACCTCTACCGCTTCTGATGAACCGCATCCTGCTGGTTGAAGACCACGAGCGCCTGGCGCGGCTGATCAGCAAGGGGCTGACCGACGCGGGCATCGCCGTGGACGTGGTGGACCGGGGCAGCGCTGCCTGGTCTGCCCTGCAGCAGGTGTCCTATCGCGCGCTGGTGCTGGACCGCGGCCTGCCCGGCGGCGACGGGCTGGACCTGCTCAAGCGCGTGCGCGCCGAAGGCCTGGGCACGCCCTGCCTGGTGCTGACCGCGCGCGACGCGCTGCACGACCGCGTGGAAGGCCTGGAGGCCGGCGCCGACGACTACCTGCCCAAACCGTTCGCGATGGACGAACTGGTGGCCCGCGTGCGTGCGCTGCTGCGCCGCTCCGTGGAGACCCGCCCGCTGACGCCGCAGCACGGCGACCTGCAGCTGCGCCCCGACGGCGGCACGCTGTGCTGCGGCGACGAATGCGTGACGCTGGCCGCGGCCGAGATGCAGATCATGCTGGCGCTGGTGGAGAAGGCCGGCGACACCGTGCGCCGCACCGCGCTGGAGGCGGCCGGCTGGGGCCTGGGCGACGCGGTGACCCCCAATGCGCTGGACGTGGCGCTGCACCGGCTGCGCCGCAAGCTCGGCGCCATCGGCTCCACGCAGCGCATCATCAACGCCCGCAACCTGGGATACGCCCTCCGTGAAGCGACGAGCCTGGACGAATAGCCTCAGCGCCCGGGTGATCCTGGCCTACATCGTCGGCATGCTGATCAGCGTGCTGCTGCTGGTGACGGCCATCGAGGGGCTGCTCAAGTTCAAGAGCCCCATCTTTGTCGAGGAAAACATCGAGGAGCATGCGGAGAACCTGGCGGACGACATCGCGTTCGACGCCGCGGGCCGGCCGGTCGGCTTCAACGACCACCTGCAGCACGTGGTCTGGATGTTCGAGGCCATGAAGGACGACCTCGCCTTCCGCGTGCTGGACGGCGAGGGCCGGGTGGCGCTGCAGTCGGTGGCTGGCGACGCCTTCTGGCCGCTGCCCCAAGCGACACCGCGGCCGGGCAGCTTCCGCTTCGAGCGCGACGGCAAGCAGTTCCGCGGCGCCACCGAGCCCATCAAGCACCAGGGCCGCACCTGGTACTTCCAGATGGGAGCGAGCGCGCGGCTGGCCGAGCTGCTGCGGCTGGAGATCGCGCTGCCCTTCATGGGCATCGGCATCGGGCTGTTCAGCGCCGTGCTGCTGTTCGTGTTCGGCGTCTGCGCGTTCGTGACGATGCGCTACGTGAAGAAGCCGCTGCAGGCCGTGTCGGCCTCGGCCGCGGCCATCTCGCCGCGGTCGCTGCATGCGCGGCTGCCCAACGAGCACGTGCCCACCGAGATCGCGCCGCTGGTGGACAGCTTCAACCGCGTGCTGGAGCGCGTGGAACAAGGCTACCGCGTGCAGCAGGAGTTCCTGGCCACCGCGGCGCACGAGCTGAAGACGCCGCTGGCGCTGATCCGCGCGCAGATCGAACTGCTGGACGCGCACTGCGACCGCGATGCGCTGCTCAAGGACGTGGAGCACATGACCCGCCAGGTGCAGCAACTGCTGCTGCTGGCCGAGGCCAGCGAGGCGCACAACTACGAGTTCGCCCCCACCGATGTGCGCGACGTGGCCCTGGAGGCCGCCGGCTACCTGCGCCGCATGGCGCAGGCCGCGGGCGTGCGGCTGGAGGTGTCGGGCAGCAGCGGTGAGGCCATGCAGTGGAACGCCGACCGCGGCGCGCTGTTCACGCTGATCAAGAACCTGGTGGAGAACGCCATCCAGCACGCGCCCGCGGACACCGCCGTCACCATCGAGCTGGCGCCGCAGTCGCTGGCCGTCCGCGACTGCGGGCCCGGGGTCGATGCGGACCAGCGGGAGCAGCTCTTCGTCCGCTTCTGGCGGGGCGCCCACCGCCGCGACCACGGTGCCGGGCTGGGGCTGTCCATCTGCCAGGAGATCGCCCGGGCGCATGGCTGGGCGCTGTCGGTGCAGCCGGCCGAACCGGGGTTGCGGATGGTGCTGCACCGCTGACGACCACCGTCGCCGCGGCCGCACTCACGGCTGCGCGGGGTCGTGTCGCCGGAACCAGTGGTCCACCAGGTCCACCAGGTCCATCCATTGGCTGGGGTGCAGTTCCAGCCCATGGTTGTTGCCCTCGAAACTCGCGAGCGCGGCCTCCACGCCGCAGAGCTTGAGCGCCGCGTAGTACTGCTCCGACTGCGACAGCGGCGTGCGCCAGTCCCGTTCGCCGCACATGACGATGGTGGGCGTCTTCACGCGGTCCACGACGGACAGCGGCGAATGCTTCCAGTAGTCCTCCTGCATGCCCGGTGCCCACGGTGGTGCGGGGCGCCAGTAGAAGGGGTAGTAGTCGGGGCGATCCTGCGTGAGCACGCAACTGGTCCAGTCCATGACGCCGTAGATGACGGCGGCGGCCGCGAAGCGGTCCGAGTGTCCGATCAGCCAGGCCGTCATCAGCCCGCCAGCCGATTCACCGGCGAGGAAGACGCGCTTCGGGTCGATGCCGCCACGCGCCACGACATGGTCCACGGCGTCGACGATCTGCAGGTCGTCCTGGCCCGGCAGGTCGTGGTGCAAGGCATCGGTGTAGGCCTCGCCGTAGCCCAGCGAGCCGCGTGGGTTGAGCATCAGCACCGCGTAGCCGGCCGACGCCCAGATCTGCGGCACGGCCGCGAACTGCGGCCCCCAGGCCAGGTAGGGGCCGCCATGCAGCCAGACGAGCAGCGGCAGCGGTTGTTCCGCCGGCACGCCGGCGGGCCGCAGCAGCCAGCCCTGCATGGGGGTCGGCGTGGGGGCCCACAGCATCTCGGGCGTGGCGAGCGTGCGCTCGAGCAGCCAGTCGCCGTGGTGGCTAAGCACCTCCGTGCGGCGATCCTTGGCCGTCAGCACGGCGATCTCGTCGCTGCGACGCTCGTGGGCGTCCAGCAAGGCGATGTCGCCCGCGCTGGACACGCTGACCCCCTTGAGCCACATCACGTAGCCCGTCGCGATGGAGCCCCCCACGCCGCCGCGCAGCAGCGACCACTCACCGCCCAGCGTCACCTGCGCCAGGCAGCCGTCGCCCTGCTGCGGGACCAGCGCCAGCAGGCCGGAGCTGTCGGGCAGCCACTGCAGCTCCTGGTGCACCTCCAACCCTTCGGGGTGCGGCAGCGCGCGCACCTCGCCGCCGTCGCGCGGCATGACATGGACGAGCTGCGTGTGGAAGGCGCGGCGGCGGTTCTTGAAGCCGGCGAAGGCGATCCACTTGCCATCGGGCGACACGACGGCGCGGCAGATCACGCCGTTGAAGCGGCTCAGCGCCCGCACCGAGCCGTCGGCCACGTTGAACTCGTGCACCTCGGTGGCCAGCATCGCTTCCGGGTCCCACGGGCCGGCGGGCATGGCCTCGCGCTTCATCGACATGACGAGGAAGCGGCTGTCCGGCGTCCAGGACAGGCGCCCTGCCAGGTTCAGCTTGGTGATGCTGGAGACCGGGCCTCCGTGGTCGAAGGGGTCGAAGGTCAGCTGGCGGTGGGCACCGCTGGCCACGTCGAGCAGGAAGATCTGGTGATGCCCGTGGGGCAGTTCCTCGTCCACGCCTTCGACGAGACGCACCAGCTGCTCGGTGTAGCGGGCCGGCTTGGCCCACCGGGGCGTGCGCAGCGCATGCCAGGCGGGCGCGGGGCCTGTGCGGCCCGTGGGATCAGGCTCGCGCACCAGCATCACGAAGGCCAGCGTCGCACCGTCGGGCGACCACACCAGGCCGCTCGCCCCCTCGGGCAGCGTGGCCAGCGGGCGCGCCTGCTGCGTCTCGGTGTCCCACAGCAGCACCTCGCCGCCGCGCGTGACCGCGAGGCGCCGGCTGTCGGGCGCCCAGCGCGGCTGGCTGCCGGCGCCCAGCACCTGCGTCTGCCGCGAGGCCCGGTCGATGACGCAGACGGACTCCGCCCACACGTCGTCGGCCAGCACGGGCTGGGTCAGCGTGTGCGCCACCCAGCGTCCGTCGGGCGAGATCCGCGGGTCGCCGGGGAAGCGCAGCGAGAAGAAATCTTCTGCGTGGAAGCCGGGGGTTGCCGAGGCCACCGTCATGGGCCGTCTCCTTGGGTGCGTGCGGCCTGCCGGCGTGCGTTGCGCCAGGCGATGCCGAGATGGATGAAAAGCAGCACGCCGAGCAGCTTCACGCAGAGCATGGCGTACTTCAGGGACTCCGCGCCGAACGTGGGCGCGAAGAGGTCGCTGCCGATGCCGATCAGCAGCGGCCCGCCGCCGGCGCCCAGCAGCGTCATGACCAGCAGGAAGAGCGATGCGCTCAGCACGCGCAGCCGGCGCGGCACGCTGCCGTGCAGCATGGACAGCACCGGCCCGTTGGGCATGGCGCCGAACACGGTGGCCAGCACGTGGGCCGCGAACGCGAACTTGAGGTTGGGCGCGAACAGCACGCCCAGGATGCAGGGGAAGGTCAGCAGATAGGTCAGCATGCAGAAGGGCAGCAGCTTCTCGTTGCCCCCCTTGCCGATCCGGTTGCCCAGCACGCCGCCCAGCAGCAGCCCGATCAGCGCGCCGGCCGCATAGGCGCCGCCGAAGAAGGCCGCGGCCTCGTCGGGCGCGAGACCGAACTGGCGGTTGTAGAAGCTGGGCATCCACTGCGACAGGCCGTACACGGCGAACGAGGCCCAGCTGAAGCCGAACATGATGTGGATGAAGGTGGGGATGCGCCACAGCTGCAGCAGCCCCTCCTTCCAGCGCAGCGGCGCGTCCTCGTCCGCGGCCGGGCTCTCTTCGACCGGCACGGCCGGATGGTTGGGCACCAGCCACACCTGCAGCAGCGGCGCCACGAGCGTGACGAGGCCGAAGATGACGAAGGCGGTGCGCCAGCCGTACTGCACGGCCAGCCAGCCGCCGACAACCAGCGGCAGCGTGCCGCCGATGAAGTCGCCCGCCGTGTACACGGCCATGGCCCCGGAGCGGCGCTGCGGCGCGTAGTGCTCGGCCACCAGCGCCTGCCCCAGCGGCCAGGCCGCCGCCGGGCCGGCCCCGGACAGGAAGCGCGCCGCAATCAGCTGCCACAGCGCATGGCAACCTGCGGTCAGCATGTTGGTCAGCGCGCAGACGAGCATGCTGGCCGCCAGCACCAGCGAGTTGCCGTGACGGCTGGCCCAGTGCGAGATCGGCAGCGTCAGCAGCGCGAAGGACACGGCCGAGCCGTAGCCGGTCAGCAGGCCCAGCTGCGCATCGGAGAAGCCGAACTCCTGCTTGATCAGCGGCAGCACGGCGGAGAGCAGCGTGCCCCCGGACTGCGCCACCGTGTTGACCAGGGTCAGCACACCCAGCACGACGAACGCGCGTGTGGCCGGCTTGGCGGCGCCGGCGGCGGCCGGCACGAAGGGGTCAGTAGTCATAGCGCAGTGTCACGCCCACGGTGCGGGGGCGGACGGGGTACCACTGCATGAAGTTCACGGCGCCGGGGTTCTGGTAGCTGGAGTAGTTGACGAGGGCGCTGGACTGGCCGCGCTTGTCGGCGGCGTTCTGCACGAAGGTGCTGAGCTCCCACTGGCTCCAGCCGAAGTTCAGCCGCAGGTCCAGGGTGGTGTAGCCCGGCATCTCCAGGGCCGCGTCGAGCTGGGCCCGGCGCTTGCCGAGGTACTGCACGACGGTGCTGAAGCTGGCGCTGCTGTCCCAGGGGCCGGCGAAGCGGTAGGTGGCGTCGGCGGTGGCCTGGAACTTCGCGACGCCGGGCAGCTCGGTGCCCGAGGGCACGTCCATCCCGTTGCCGGAGACGAAGGGCGCGGTGATCTTGGCGTCGGTGAACGCGGCCGAGAGGTTGAGGTTGAAGTGGTTGCCCGGCCGCCAGCCCAGCGTCGCTTCCAGGCCATTGGAACGGGCCGAGGCCACGTTGGTCGTCAGGATGAAGCCGTTGGGGTCGGAGGTCGAGACCTGGATGTCCTTCCACTTCAGCGTGAACGCGCTCAGCTCCAGCGACAGTTGGCGCGACGGGCGCAGCCGGGCGCCGACCTCGTAGTTCCACAGCGAGTCGGACTTGTACGGCACGGAGCCCGTCGTGTTGATGCCGCCGAAACGGTAGCCGCGCGAGGCGGTGGCGTAGACCGAGGCCTGCGGCGACAGCTCGTAGCGCGTGCTGAAGCGCGGCGTGGTGCCGCTCTCGCGGCTGTCGAAGGTCGTGAACGGCCCGCCGTAGTTGGAACGCTCGAAGTTCACGCTCGTCTTGAAATAGCGCGCGCCCGCGCCGGCGGTCCACTTCGGCGTGAGCTTCCAGTCGAAGTCGGCGAACACCGAGTTCTCGGTGGCGCTGCCCTGGCGCACGGTCTCGAAGAAGATGTCGCCCGGCAGATCGACCGGGTCGTTCGCGCCGGGCAGCGTCACCACCTGCGAGCGGAAGAAGTTGACTTTCTGGTGGAAGACGCCCACCAGCCAGCTGAGGTCGCCCGCGGTCGCCGGCGTCACCCGGAACTCCTGCGTGAACCCGTTGGAGCGACGCGGCTCGACGTTGAGCGCCCGGTCCACATTGGGATAGTTCACGCCGCCGTAGAGCGTGAAGTCGGGCACCAGCAGGAAGGTGACGTCGGTGTTCTGCTCGCGGCGCTTGGTCTGGTAACCCGTCAGCGACGTGAGCTTGAGCCCGCCCACCTCCCAGTTGGCCTGCAGGCTGCCCATCTCGATGCGGGACTCGATGTGGGCATCGGTCGGCGCGTTGATGCTGAGCTGGTCGGGGTTCGGGAAGACGCCGGAGTCGCCGTTCTGCGTGCTGTGCTGGCGCATGTAGGTGGCGGTCAGGTCCAGCGTCTCGCTGGGCTTGACGGCGAGGATGACGCGCGCCGACTCGGCGTTGTTGGCGTTGATGTCCTTGCGGCCGGTGCCGCGGTTGTCCACGTAGCCCGCGTCGCGGCGTTTGGTCAGCACCATGCGCAGGCCGGCCACGCCGCTGGCCAGCGGCAGGTTGGCCATCGCGTTGGCCGTGTAGCCGGTGCCGCCCTCGGACACGCTGGACACGCCCGTCAGCAAGGCGAACTGCGTCGTGCGCAGCTGCGGCTTGGCGAACAGGTAGCGCACCGCGCCGCCCAGCGAGGCCGAGCCGTACAGCGCCCCCTGCGGCCCGCGCAGCACTTCCACGCGCTCCAGGTCGAAGGGCGGCACGTCGGGGCTGGAGATGTAGACGTAGGGGTCGGTGAAGGGCACGTCCTCGATGTAGATGCCCGTGGGCGTCTGCCCGAAGATGACGTTGTCCGAGCTGGTGTTGGTGCCGATGCCGCGGATGCTGTAGAGGGCGCCGTCGGCATTGCCCTTGTTGAACTGCACGCCGGGGGTGAGCTTGAAGAGGTCCTCGGCATCGGTGACGCCCATCTGCTCCAGCTTGGTGCCCGACAGCGCCGTCACGGTGCCGGCCACCTCGTCCTGCAACTGGCGCCGCTTGCTGGCGGTGACTTCCACGCGCTCCAGCTCGACGGGGGCCTTGGCCTCGGCCTTCCTGGGGGCGGCCTCGTCGGCGACAGGCGGCGTCTGGGCCGGGGCGGCGCTGCTCAGCAGCACGCCCAGCACCAGCAACGGGCCATGAAGCGGCGGCTTCGTACAGGGGCTGGGAAGCGATGTGCGCGGGACCATGCAATTTCTCCGTGTCGGGATGCGTTCGGGCGGCCGGCGGAAGCGGGGCATGAAGCCGCCGCATCGCGTTGAATGCATCGTAGGGAGAGGGTCACGCCGCTGAAATATCCCACGCGAGCTAAGCTGTAACCCATGGGGCGGGGTGGCCCGGCCATTGCATGATCGCGGCATGGCCGACCTCCCCGACAAGACGCCGACTCCGCCGCAGCGCCCGCGCAAGGGCCGGCGCCGCACCTGCTTCGCGCTGGCGCTGGACGCCGACGGCATCGACCACCTGGCCGCGATGAACGCCGCCACCGGCACGCCAGGCTTCTACGCCGCCATGCTGGCCTTCCTGCGGCTGCTCATCGATGCCGAGCAGGGGATCATGCTGCGCTACGCCGTGGACGAGCGCCCGCAATATCTGGCCATCGACGCGCCCGCGGCCCGCCAGCGCGGCGCGCGCGAGGAGGTCTACATCAACGGCCCCTACATCCTCGACCCGGCCTACCAGCTCTTCATGCGCGGCCAGGCCGACGGCGCCTACGCGATGGCCGAGTACGTGCCCGACAACTTCACGCAGAGCGAGTTCTTCGAGATCTTCTTCCGCAACACCCACCTCATCGACACCATCGACATCCTGTGGCGCATCGACGCACGCAGCGGCATCGCCATCTGCCTGGGTCGCGAGGACGAGACCCCGCCCTTCGAAGCCGCCGAGATCGCGCTGATCCGCCACACGCTGCCGCTGCTGTTCTCCGCGCTGCGCCGCCATCACGAGCTGGTGGCCCCGGCCGCGCGCGACGAGGTGAACCACCTCGTGCACCGCAAGGTGCAGACGACGATGGAGCAGTTCGGTGCCTCCCTGCTGACGCGGCGCGAGCGCGAGGTGCTGTTCTACATGCTGAGCGGCTACTCGTCGGAGCAGACTGCCGAGCGCCTGCACACCGCCGAGGGCACCATCCGCAACCAGCGCAAGAGCATCCACCGCAAGCTGGAAACGGGCTCGCAGGCCGAGCTGTTCTCGCTCTTCATCCAATGCATCCCCTTCGCCGATCCCGAGGCGGCGACCGACCCGCTGGCGCGGCTGCAGTCGCATTGAGCGCAGTCCAGGGTTAACGCGTATACCGGGCCGGCTATGGCCGCCGGCAGGGGGCTTGCCTAGCATCCTGTGCATGCCGCAAGCCGCACCGACACCGCTGTTCCCCGCGACCTACGCCGAGGCGCGCGCCGCCTGGCTGGCCGCCGTGCAGCGCGCCGGTGGCCGCGTGCACAGCGAGCGGCATCCGCTGCCGGGGCCGGACGGCGGCCCGCTGTGGATGGATGCGGCGTGGTTCGGCGATGCGGCGGCCCGCCGCGTGATGGCCGTCGCCTGCGGTACGCATGGCATCGAAGGCTATGCGGGCTCGGCCGCGCAGACCGCATGGCTGGCCGCGGGCGGCCCGGGCGAGCCGGTCGCCGACACCGCCGTGCTGCTGGTCCATGCCGTCAACCCCTGGGGCTTCGCCTGGCGCCAGCGCGGCACCGAAGACAACGTCGACCTCAACCGCAACTTCAGGAACCACGACCTCGCCCCGCCCGCCAACCCGGGCTACGACGAACTGCACCCGCACCTGATGCTGGCGTGCTGGGACGACGCCGACATCGCCCGCGCCTTCGCCGCGATGGACGCCTACCGCGAGCGCGCCGGCGAACAGGCCTTCTCCAACGCCTTCAATGGCGGGCAGTACCGACACCCCGACGGCATCTTCTTCGGCGGCACGCAGCCCGGCTGGTCCAACACCGCGCTGCGCAGCCTGCTGCGCCGGCACCTGGACCGCGCGCGCGTCTGCCTCTTCATCGACCTGCACACCGGCATCGGCCCGTATGGCCAGCCCTTCATGATCAACGTCGACCCGCCGCAGTCGCCGGCCCGGGCGATGGCGTTGGCCGTCTGGGGCGCGGACGCGCTCAGCGGCAAGGGCTGCACGCACCAGGCGCTGGCCAGCTTCCAGGGCCTGTTGCTGGACGCCTTTGCCGACGAGGTGCCGCACTGCCGCGTGTGCGCGGTGGCCGTCGAGTTCGGCACCCACGAACGCCGCCGCATGCAGCGCGCCCACCTGGCGCTGATGTGGCTGCGCCGCCAGGCCGGGGAGACGCCGGCCACGCGCGCGGCCCGCGCCGAGTACGACGAGGCCTTCATGCCCGCCGACCCCGGCTGGCGCGACGCCGTGCTGCGCAGCGGCGCCGCCGTGTGCGCGCAGGGCTGGGCGGCCCTGACCGCCGGCAGGCTCGACGCCTTCATGCCGCAGGAGCGCGCATGAACTACCTGGCCGAGGACGCCGCACTGGCGCGCCACTCCTACTACCTCGAAGGCGTCGCGCCCAGCCTGCCCCATGCGCCCCTGCAGGGCGAGCACGACTGCGACGTCGCCATCGTCGGCGGCGGCCGGGCCGGCCGGTCCGCCGCGATCGAGCTGGCGGAGCGCGGCTTTCGCGTGACGGTGCTGGAGGCCCGCGAGGTCGGCAGCGGCGCGAGCGGCCGCAACGGCGGCCAGGCCATCCACGGCCTGGCCTGCGACCCGCGCGAGATCGAGCGCCAGCTCGGCGACGCGCGGGCCCGCGAGGTGTGGGCCATGAGCATCGAGGCGCTGGACCTGCTGCGCCAGCGCCTCGCCCGCTTCGACATCGATGCCGAGTGGCAGGACGGCTATCTCGGCGTCGCCGTGAACGCGCGCAAGGCGCGCGAGCTGCTGGACGGCGCCGAGCACCTCGAACACCGCTACGGCTACGCGATGCAGCGCATCGCCGCCGCCGACCTGCCCGCGTGGATCGCCAGCCCACGCTACGCGGCCGCCGTGCACGATCCGCGCTCCGGCCACCTGCATCCGCTCAAGTACACGCTGGGCATCGCCCGCGCCGCCGCGTCGCTCGGCGTGACGCTGCACGAGCACAGCCCCGTGACGGCGCTGGAGCCCGGTGCACGCCCCGCCCTCGTCACCGCGCAGGGCCGCCTGAAGGCCCGCCAGGTGCTGCTGGCCGGCAACGTGTACCTGCAGGGGCTGGTGCCGCGGCTGGCCGACCGCATCATGCCGGTCGGCACCTACATCGCCGCGACGGAGCCCTTGCCCGACGACCAGGTGCGCCGGCTGATCCCCTGCGGCGCGGCGGTGTGCGACAACAACTTCGTGCTCGACTATTTCCGCCCCTCGCGCGACGGGCGCCTCATCTTCGGCGGCCGCGCCAGCTACAGCACGCTGACGCCCGCCCACCTGGAAGACAGCCTGCGCCAGCGCATCGCCCAGGTCTTCCCGCAGCTCGCCAACGTCCGGATCACACACACCTGGGGCGGCTTCGTCGACGTGACGATGAACCGTGCGCCCGACTTCGGCCGCCTGCCCGCCACCCAGGGGCAGTCCGCCAACATCTACTACCTGCAGGGCTTCTCGGGCCACGGCCTGGCGCTGACCGGCATGGCCGGCCGCCTTGTGGCCGAGGCCATGGCGGGTGACGCGCAACGCTTCGACACCTTCGCCGCGCTGCGCCACCGCGCCTTCCCCGGCGGGCGCTGGCTGCGCACGCCGGCGCTCGTGGCGGGCATGGCCTATTACCGCCTGAAGGACCTGCTGTGAGCCACCGCGCCGACCACACCCGCCACCGCCTGCCGCCGCTGGAGCCCGAGCCTCCGGACGGTACGCGCTGACCCGCCCTCTCCTTCTTCCACCCGACAGCGCCCCTGCCCGTGCCTGCACGCGGCGGCCCGCGCTCGCCCCCACGAGACGCCTCATGGACAAGAGCAAGTTCACCTTCACCGACCTGGAAAACTGGCTGGACCAGCACCGCGTCACCGAGATCGAATGCCTGGTGCCCGACCTCACCGGCGTGGCCCGCGGCAAGATCCTGCCGCGCGAGAAGTTCACCGAGGACCGCGGCATGCGCCTGCCCGAGGCGGTCGTCGGCCTGGGCGTGACGGGCAACTTCCCCGACGAAGGCCCGTACTACGACGTGATCCACCCCACGGATCGCGACATGCACCTGCGGCCCGACCCCAGCAGCGTGCGCCTCGTGCCCTGGGCCGTGGACCCCACGGCCCAGATCCTGCACGACTGCTTCGACCGCGAGGGTCGGCTGGTGCCCTTCGCGCCGCGCTCGGTGCTGCGCCGCGTCTGCGACCTGTTCGCCGCCGAGGGCTGGACGCCCATCGTCGCGCCGGAGCTGGAGTTCTACCTGATCGAGCGCAACAGCGACCCCAACACCCCGCTGCGCCCGCCACGCGGCCGCAGCGGCCGGGCCGAGACCTCGCGCCAGGCGTACTCCATCGACGCGGTCAACGAGTTCGACCCGCTGTTCGAGGACATCTACTCCTACTGCGAGAAGATGGAACTCAACGTGGACACGCTGATCCACGAAGTCGGCGCAGGCCAGATGGAGATCAACTTCTTCCACGACGAGCCGCTGGGCCTGGCCGACGAGGTGTTCTTCTTCAAGCGCATCATCCGGGAGACCGCGCTGCGCCACGAGATGTACGCCACATTCATGGCCAAGCCCAGGGCCGGCGAGCCGGGCAGCGCGATGCACATCCACCAGAGCGTGGTGGCGCGCGACGGCGGCCGCAACATCTTCAGCAACCCCGACGGCTCGCCCAGCCAGGAGTTCCTCTGGTACATCGGCGGCCTGCAGAAGTACACGCCCGCGGCGATGGCGCTGTTCGCGCCCTACGTCAACTCCTACCGCCGCCTGGCGCGCTCCACGGCGGCGCCCATCAACATCCAGTGGGGAACCGACAACCGCACGGTCGGCATCCGCTCGCCGCTGGCCACGGCCAGTGCACGGCGCATCGAGAACCGCGTCATCGGCGCCGACGCCAACCCCTACGTGGCGATGGCCGCCACGCTGGCCTGCGGCTATCTCGGCATCAAGCACCGCATCGCCCCCTCGCCGGAATGCACGGGCGACGCCTACCTCGCCGAGCACCAGCTGCCGCGCTCGCTGGGCGAGGCGCTGGAGCTGCTCTCGCGCGAGCAGGACCTGCGCGACGTGCTGGGCCACGAGTTCATCACCGTCTACTCCGAGGTCAAGGCGCTGGAGCACGACGAGTTCATGAAGGTGATCTCGCCCTGGGAGCGCGAGCACCTGCTGCTGCATGTCTGAGGCGGCCATGCAGCTGTTCAGCCAGCCCGTCGAGGCGCGCCGCTACCGCCTGCCGGCCGACAAGCGCATTGCGGGCGACCCGCTGCAGACCCTGTGGGTGCACCACGTCGATGCCACCGGGCGCTTCAGCGCCGGCTACTGGCACAGCGAGGTCGGCCACTGGCGTGTGGCCTACACCGAGGAGGAGTTCTGCGAAATCCTCGAAGGCGTCAGCGTGCTCACCGACGCCGACGGCCACAGCCGCACGCTGCGCGCCGGCGACCGCTTCGTCATCCCGCGTGGCTTTCGCGGCAGCTGGGAAGTCGTGCTGCCCACCCGCAAATTGTTTGTGGCCTTCGAAGACCAGGCCTGATCCGTATGTCCAAGAACCAAGACCTTGAACTGAGGCGCCGCCGCGCCACGCCGCGCGGCGTGGGTGTGCTGTGCGACTTCCACGCCGACCGCGCCGAGAACACCACGCTGTGGGACGTGGAAGGCCGCGCCTTCACCGACTTCGCCGCCGGCATCGCCGTGCTCAACACC
>SXGQ01448890.1_pt1 | contig 14497 bp, 12 predicted proteins | sample 3178371 | NCBI WGS metagenome assembly SXGQ01 (sample SAMN11356859, study PRJNA531348) | freshwater metagenome | isolation source: freshwater sample F1-20 | place: China: Fuxian Lake, Yuxi | collected 2017-12-25
CCTCGACGCCCTCGCGGACCATCGCCTCGGAGAGCTTGCGGACGTGCCGCGCGAGTCCACCCTCCACGATCGGCGGGTACTCCCAGGTCAGGATCAGGACGCGGAGGCTCATGGGACCAGCAGCGCCGCGGGCGAGGCATCCGGTGCCAGGTTGCGCACCGCGGACGGCAGGGAGCCTACCGATGAGAGCGCCGCCTCCAGCGCCTCACGGTGGCCCGCCACCCGCTCGGCGGCGTACGGCGCGGACAGGTCGCGGTAGGTCATGAACGCCCAGTCCGACGACTGGAGGGCGAGCAGCTCGCGCACCGCGCGGGCGTCGGCGCGCGGGCCCGCCGCGATCACCCGCAACTCCGCGTCGCGTGCGCTCCACGCGAGGTCGGCCACCGACGGCGCGCTCCAGGTCGTCAGGTCGCGCGGGGTGCCCCACGTCGTCACCGGCAGGCCGGCCGGCGCGGGGACGGCCTCGTGGCGGCCCAGCGCCTCGTCCAGGCGGGTGACCGGCAGCCCCTGGTCCGCCGCCTCGTCGAGCACGGAGGCCAGCCACCAGGGCCCCTCGTGCCACCAGTGCCCGAGCAGCTCCGTGTCGATGGCGAAGACGCACAGCCCGCCGCCGGCGACGCGGTCGCGGACCCGGGCGACGAAGTCCCGCGCGTCGGCACGTGCGGTCTCCCGCGCGCGATCCGGGTCGTACGGCGAGCCGTCGACGGCATGCGCGAGGTGGTCGTGCGGCGTGCGCCGGAAGGTGTCGCGATACGCGGCGCCGCCGGGGTAGCCACCCTCGCTCCAGACGAGTTCGATGGCCTCGCGGTCGATCGGCACGAGCAGCGGGCCCGCCGCGGAGCGCAGCGGGCGCAGGGGATCGAGACCCGTGTCCGTCAGGTCGACGCACACCGCGTGGACCCCGGCCTCCTCGAGCAGCAGGTCCAGCGCGGGGTCGTGCGCGCACTCGGGCAGCCAGAACCCGCCGCCCCACGCCCCGAACCGCCGGCGGTGGCTGTCGATCCCCGCCTGAAGCTGCAGCCGCACCCCGGCATCGGTGGCGAGCAGCGGGAGCACGGCGTGGGTCGCCGAGGAGGTCCAGGCGACGTGGGGCGCCAGCGCGCCGAGCAGGTCGCCGCCGAGTGCGCGCATCCGCGCTGCGGCGGTCTCGTAGGACGCCAGGGAATGGCGCAGCGCGTCGGCCTCGGCCGGGGACGCCGCCGCCTCGATGTCGGCCGCGTGCGTGCGGCGCCGGACCTCGGTGACGAACGCGTCGAACCGCGTGCCGAGGTCGTCGATCTCGAGTTGGTCGGCCAGCACCGGGGTGACGCTCAGGGTGAGCTCGTCGCCGTGGGCGTCGAGGACGTCGAGCAGCGGGACGTACGACGTCGCGATCGCCTCCCACAGCCACTCCTCGCCGAACGGCCAGGTCCCATAGCCCTCGACGTAGGGCATATGGGTATGGAGAACGACCGCCAGTTCTCCGCTCATGCGCGGAGCACCGCGACGAGGTCCAGCGCCCCGTGCAGCTCTTCAGGCGCCCCCTCGCGCAGCGTGAAATCCCCGACGTTGATCGCCGGGACGAACCAGTCGTAGAACGGCTTCGTGATCCGCAGCTTCGGGTGCAGCCAGTCCCACCCGGCCTTGATCGCCAGGTCCTGCGCCTTGAGCTTGCGCGCATGGAACAGGCCGTGGAACTCCACCGAGCCGAAGTGCTCGGCGCAGAGCTCGTAGTACTCCTCGGGCCGGTACTCGTAGACGTGCCACGGGTTCTCCGAGCGCTTGCCGTCGGGCGCCAGCGTCAGGACGTTCGGCGTGGAGACGAACGCCACGCCGCCCGGAGCGAGCTGGCGCTTGAAGTGCTCGAGGATCGCGCCCGGGTCCTGCACGTGCTCGATGGTCTGCAGGAACACGATCGCGTCGCACGGCTCGCTGTAGGTCTCGACGAGGTCGCGCTCGAAGCGCAGCGTGTCCGTCGTGTACTTCGCTTTCGCGTGGGCGTGTGCCTCGGGGTTCGCATCGACGCCGGTGACCGACGCCGCGGTGCGGGACAGGACCTCCGAGCCGTAGCCCTCGCCGCACGCCATGTCGACGACCCGCAGGCCCTCGCACCGCGCGGCGATCCACTCGTAGACGACCAGGTGGCGCTGAAACCAGTAGTTCTCCTCGGGCACGTCGGGCAGCGTGCGCTCGCCCGTCAGCTCCAGCGGCGGGACGCCCTCCGGCTGGTCCTTCTGCACGTACGTCTCGGTCGTCACGACAGGCCACCCTACCGGCGTCGGACCGCATGTCGGGTGTACCCTGCGCGGCCCATGACTGCCCCACCCACAGCTGAAGAGATCCGCGACGTCAACACCCGTTATCACGACGTGGCGGCCAAGGAGTACGACGCGAAGTGGGGCATCGACTTCGGCGACACCGGCAAGTCGCAGGTGCGGATGAAGCTCGAGAAGGCGCTCGGGCAGATCCCCGCGACGCCGTTCGCGAACGCGCTGGAGATCGGGTCCGGGACGGGCTACTTCACGCTGAACCTCATGCTTCAGGACGTCATCGAGCAGGCGACGTGCACCGACATCTCCCCGGGGATGCTCGAGGCGTGCGCCGCCAACGCCGAGATGCTGGGCCTGGGCGAGCGCGTCACGACCAAGGTCGCCGACGCCGAGAAGCTGCCGTTCGACGACGAGCAGTTCGACCTCGTCATCGGCCACGCCGTCCTGCACCACCTGCCCGACCTCGACCAGGCCTTCAGCGAGTTCTTCCGCGTCCTCAAGCCCGGCGGCCAGGTCGTCTTCGCCGGCGAGCCGTCGCGCACCGGCGACCGGATCGCGAACGTGCCCAAGGGCGTCGCGCAGAAGATCGCGCCCGCGTGGCGCGCCGTCTTCCGCGCCGAGCCGGCGGACATCAACGGCCATCTCGCGGCCGAGCCCGACCACTCGCTGGAGTCCGTGGTCGACGTCCACGCGTTCATCCCCGCCGACCTCACCGCGTTCGCGCGCGGCGCCGGGTTCGCCGACGTCGACGTCATCGGCGAGGAGCTGCTCGCCAACTGGTTCGGGTGGACGAACCGCACGCTGGAGGCCACCGCCGACCCCGCCACGATCCCGTGGCCCTGGCGCCAGTACGCGTTCCGCGGGTACCTGTTCTGGCAGCAGGTCGACCAGCGGTTCCTCGAGGGCCGCCTGCCGGCGGACATCTTCTACAACCTCATGATCACGGCGACGAAGCCGGCGAGCTGACGCCGAGCTCCGCGCGGGCATCAGCCGCCCGCGCGCGGATCGCGTCCAGCTCGGCGGGGTCGATCTTCGCGAGCGAGCGCAGCGGCATCGCCATCCGGCGGTTGCCGTCCAGCCGCTCGCGGTGGCGGTCGACGAAGTCCCAGTACAGGGCGGACAGCGGGCACGCGTCCGGGCCGGTGCGCTGCTTGGGGTCGTACCGGCAGTCGCCGCAGAACCGGCTCATGCGGTTGACGTAGTTGCCGCCCGCCGCGTACGGCTTCGTCGTCATCTGCCCGCCGTCGGCGTAGAGCGCCATGCCCGCGGCGTTCGGCGCCATGACCCACGGCGCCCCGTCGACGAACGCGCGGGCGAACCAGTCCACGGCCTGGCCGGGATCGACGCCCGTCAGGAGCAGCGTGTTGCCGAGCACCATGAGCCGCTCGATGTGGTGGGCGTAGCCGCGCTCGCGCACGCCGTCGACGACGGAGTCCAGGCAGTTCCAGCCGCTGGGCTCATCGAGGAACGCGCCCGGGAGCGGAACGTGGGCGTCCAGTGCGTTGGCGCCGTCGAGGTGGCGCAGCCAGAACACGCCGTGGACGTACTCGCGCCAGCCCAGGATCTGCCGGATGAAGCCCTCGGCGGACTGCAGCGGAACGCCGCCGCTGCGGTACGCGGCCTCGGCGGCGCGGACGGCGTCGAGCGGGTCGAGCACGCCGAGGTTCAGCGGCACGGACAGCAGGGAGTGAAAGAGCCAGGGCTCGCCGGGGACCATTGCGTCCTGCCACGGGCCGAACTGCGGCAGGCGCTCGTCGACGAACGACCGCAGGGCGCGATCGGCCTCGTCGGGGGTGACGGCGAACCGGCGCGGCGCGTCGTGTCCCCACAGGTCCGGGGCGTGGGTGTCGAGGTCGCGGCGGACCTCCGCGTCGATGTCGTCCTCGACCGGCTGCCACGGCTCGGGTGGCCGCAGGTCGGCGGGCATGTCGCGCGGCGGGCGGCGGTTCTCCGGGTCGTAGTTCCAGCGGCCGCCCTCCGGTCCGCCGTCGGCGTCGAGCAGGACCCCGAAGCGGCGGCGCTGCTCGCGGTAGAAGTCCTCCATCTTCAGCCGGCGGCGGCCGTCGGCCCACGCGGCGAAGTCTTGGGGCGGTGTGAGGAATTGGGTCGAGGCGACGAGGCGGACACCCGCGCGTTCGAGCACGGCCCGCGCGTGCGGGGTGTTCGGCGAGGAGGCGACGAGGGGCCCGCGCTCGTCGGCGAGCGCGGCGGCCAGCGACGGCGCCGCCCGACGTTCGACGACCTCGACGGCGCCGGCCGCGCGAAGCTCCGCCGCGAAGTGCCGCATCCCGGACAGCACGACATGCGCACGCTGGCGATGCAGCCAGCGCCGGCGCAACATCGGCAGCGATTCGACGAACAGCACGCGGTCGGCGCCGTTGAGCGCCGGGTGGTCGCGCAGCAGCTGGTCACCGAGGACGACGGCGGTATGCCCCACACGAGCGGTACGGCTCGCGGTGAGCGGCAGATCGACGTCGCTATGGCAACGTGGATCTGCCGTTCGGCGCGTGGATGGTGAAGCGCAGGCCGCCGCGTGGCCCGAGCGTCGGCGTGGTGGTGATGCGCGGGGTGTCGCCCGGGTCGGGCTCCAGGTCGAAGCGGCGCAGGAGCACCGCCGCGAGCGCGCGCAGTTCGTACTGGCCGAAGCGCTTGCCCAGGCACATCCGCGAGCCACCGCCGAATGGCACATACGCGCCCTTCGGCAGCGCCTTCGCGCGCTCGGGCAGGAAGCGGTCGGGCTCGAAGGCGAGCGGATCCGGGTACAGCTCGGGCAGGTGGTGGGTGGCCCAGCTGCAGTAGTGGACGGCGATCCCGGATGGGACCTTCACGCCGGAGATCTCGGTGTCGCGGACCGTGCGGCGCGGGCCGACCCAGGCGGCGGGATAGCGGCGCAGCGTCTCGTCCAGCGTCCGCTCGAGAACCGGAAGCGTGGCCCCGTCGAGCTCGTCGGCACGGGGGTCGCGGTCGCCGAGGACCTCCGCCAGCTCGGCGCGGACCGCAGCGCGGGCGGAGGGCGTGCGGCCGAGCTCGTACATCATGAACGTCAGGGTCGCGGTCGTCGTGTCGTGGCCGGCGAACAGCAGCGTCACGAGCTGGTCGCGGACGAGCCGCTCGTCGAGCGGGCGGCCGTCGGCGTCGGTGGCGCCGAGCAGCAGGCCAAGGACCCCGGGCGCGTCGGCGCCCTGCGCGCGGTGGTCGTCGATGAGCGCGCGGACGAGGATGTCCAGCTCGCCACACGCGCGCTGCGCGGTCGCGTACGGGGTCCGCGGGCCGCGCAGCAGCTGCACGACGAACGGGTGGCCGTACAGGCCGAGCGCGCGCTCGAAGGCGTCGGCCAGCGCCGGCGCGCGGCTGTCGCCCTCGTCGAGCCCCAGCAGACCGCGCAGCGCGATCCGCAGCGCGAGCTCGCGGGTCCAGGCGTACAGGTCGATTCCGGCGCCCGGCTCCAGGCGGTCGGCGGCACGTGCCCCCTCGGAGACCATGACGCCGGCGACGGCCTCGACCTGCTCGCGGTGAAACGCCGGGAGCATGAGCCGCCGCAGCTGGTGGTGCAGCTGGCCGTCGATGTTCAGCATGCCGTCGCCGAGTACCGGGTGCAGATCCCCGAAGCGGCTCTCGCGCCACTGGTAGGCGTCGGCGTCGCTGACGAGGATCTGGTGGTTCTCGGGCGCGCCGATCGCCCACACCACGGGCTCGTGGACCGTGCGGATGGTGAACACGGGACCGAACCGGCGGCGGTGGTCGAGCAGCAGCCGCAGCGGGTCGGCGAGCGTGGCGTACGTGTTGCGCCAGCTCGGCCCTCGGCTGCCCGCGGGCAGCGGCACACCGGCGCGGCGTGCGCGGCGCTCGGCGCGCAGGACCGCCGCGGCCTGCGGGACGAGGCGCTCGTCGAACGGTGGGGGCGGCGGGGCGGTGATCGGGCTGCTCATGCGGGCGTGCTCCTCTTCCTGACAGGAAGCCCTGTCAACTTGCGGCGCACAGTGTTCAACCTGACAGGGGTTCCTGTCAAGATGCCCGCGTGGCCACCTCCTCACCGGACCGCCGGTTCCGCGGGCAGACCACCGCAGAGCGCGCCGCCGAGCGCCGGTCCCGCCTGCTCGACGCCGCGCTCGACCTCATCGGCACCGAGGGCTGGGCGGCCGCGACCATGACCGAGATCTGCCGCCGCGCGGGGCTGACCGAGCGGTACTTCTACGAATCGTTCCGCGACCGTGACGCGCTGTACGTCGCGCTCATCGACACCGTCGCCGACGAGACGCGCGACGCGGTGCTGGCCGCCCTGAAGCGAGCCGAGGACGACCCGCGCGCCCGGATGCGCGCCGCGGCGTCCGCGCTGGTCGGCGTCATCGTGGCCGACCCGCGCAAGGGCCGGGTCGCACTGGTCGAGGGGCTGGGCAGCGCCGCGCTGCAGACACGCCGCCGCGAGCTCCTCGACGGGTTTGCCCAGCTTCTGCGCGACCAGGCCCGCGCGTTCTACGGCGACCGTGCGCCGCGCGGGCTGCGGGCGCAGGTGTCGTCGATCGCGCTCGTGGGCGCGCTCGGCGAGGTGATCGGCCGGCGGCTGGACGGCACGCTGGAGATCTCCGACCGGCGACTCGTCGACGAGCTGACCGAGCTCGCGCTCACCCTCTGACGGGCTGAGCGGCAGATCGACGTCACTATGGCGACGTGGATCTGCCGTTCGGCGTGGTGGGGGCGGCGCGGAGGGCGAGGTACCGCGCGCGCAGCCGGAACGTGTCGCGCATCGAGCCGACGGCCTCCTCGAGGAACTCCTCGCGATACGTGCTGTCGGTCAGCACCGCGATCGCGTAGTACAGGCCGCTGAACGCCGCCAGCGCGCCCGACACGCGCAGCAGCTCGACCGTCACCGGTGTGCCGGCGACCTCGTCGGGCGCGCTGCCGATCCACGACTCCACGACGTCGGGCTGGATGGCCAGCACGCCGAACGCCACGAAGAACGCCCCGAGGACCACCGCGACGGTCAGCACCTGGAGGCCCTGCGCGATGACCAGGACGAGCCCGACGTTGATCAGCTGCGGCCGGCGCAGCGGCGGGGCGCCCTCCCCCACCTGGCGCTCGATCTCCTGCACCTCCTTCGGCACCCGCGCGACGATGAACAGCACGCCGACGGCGATGAAGAGCGCCGCGACCTCGGCCACCTCCAGGTTGGAGAGCGACGAGAACACCTGCCACATTTCGGCGTTGACGAAGAGCACGATGCTGAAGACGAGCAGCAGCGGCACCGCGCGGGCCAGCAAGGCGAACGACGTCGCGAGCTGCCCCATCAGCCGGCGGAAGCTCCACACCACGATCCACAGCACGCCGTAGCCCACCACGGCCCAGATCACGCCGAGCAGCAGCAGGTTCCCACCCACCGTCACCACCGCACTGCGCCACTGCCCGCCGAACAGCAGCGGCAGCAGCGCGGGCACGAGGACGAAGAGGGTGAGCTCGGTCGGCCCCACCCGGGCCGGCAGGCTCAGCGCCGGCCGGCCACCGCGCCGGTTGACCACCGCCAGCGTCGCGAACAGGATCGCGATCCCGCCGAGGACCGCCAGGACGTTCGCCCACCACGGCCACGTGAGGTCGACGGCGCCGAACGCCTGCCCGACGAAGACCAGTCCGAGCAGCGGCGCCGCCCGGGTGAAGATGTCCTCGTACGCGGAATAGTCCTCGATGAGCAGCGGCAGGCCGGCACGGCGCAGCCCGCGCTCACATGCCTGCAGGTCGTCCATGCGGCAACCCTGACGGGGCAGGCGGATGGTCCGCCGCTACGCCACCCCGGCGGATGCCTCGCGGTAGCGGTCCATCGCGCGCTTGCGCTCGTCGGCGTGGTCGACGATCGGCGCCGGGTAGTCCAGCCCGATCGCGCACCGCGCGTCGCGCTGCTCGGCCTCGGTCATCGTCCACGGCTCGGCCAGCCGGTTGTCCGGGACCGCGGCGAGCTCCGGCACCCAGCGCCGGACGTACGCACCGTCGGGGTCGAACTTCCGCTGCTGGAGGATCGGGTTGAAGATCCGCCGGAAGTACGGCGCAGGGTCCACGCCCGTGGACGCGATCCACTGCCAGTTGCCGTTGTTCTGGGCCGGCTCGCCGTCGAGCAGCAGCGCCGCGAAGTGTTGTTCGCCCGCGCGCCAGTCGAGGTGCAGGTCCTTCGTCAGGAACGACCCGACGACCATGCGCGCACGGTTGTGCATCCACCCGGTTGCCGCGAGCTGGCGCATGCCGGCGTCGACGATGGGAAACCCGGTCTCGCCGCGCTTCCAGGCGTCGAGGGCATCGGCGTCCTCATGCCAGGACAGCGATCTGAACTTCGGCTGGAACTCGCGGCGCACGTTCTCGGGATGCTCGAGCAGGACCGACGCGTAGAAGTCGCGCCACGCCAGCTGGCGGACCCAGGCGTCGGCGCCGGGCGTGCCGCGGCGGCGGGCGCGCAGCTCGCATTCGCGCGCCGACAGGCAGCCCCACCGCAGGTACGGCGACAGCACCGACGTCCCACCGGCGAGGGTGTCGTGCCGGTCGCCGTAGCGGTCAACCGGCCCGTCGAGCCAGCGCCGCAGCGCCTCGCGTGCCGCGGCCTCCCCCGGCTCGCAGACCGGGGCGCCCAGCGTCCCGCCGGGAGCCCGCACGCCGCCCGGCAGCTCGCCTCGGTCCAGGCCGCGCGGGAGCGGCGACATCGCGCGCGGCGCGCCGTAGATGTCGCGCGCGGCCAGCCGCTCCCAGGCCTTCCAGTACGGGGTGAAGACGGTGTAGGTCTCACCGTCGTCCTTGCGGACCTTCGACACGTCACGCGCATAGGTCCCGGTGTTCGGGACCGCGCGCACGCCGCGCTCCTGCAGCGCCGCGGTCACCGCGCGGTCGCGGCGCAGCGCGTACGGGGAGACGTCGCTCGTCCAGAAGACCGCCCCCGCGCCGGTCTGCTCGGCGAGCTTCGCCAGCTCGTGCTCGGGAGCGCCGCGGCGGAGCACCAGGCCGCAGCCGCGCGCGTGGAGCTCCTGGTCCAGCGCACGCAGGCAGCCGAAGAGGAACTGCGCGCGCGGCGACGAGGCGTACCGGCCGTGCAGCAGGGCGTCGTCGAGGATGAAGACCGGGATGACGACGTCGAACTCCGCGCGGGCGCGGTGCAGGGCGGGGTTGTCGTGCAGCCGCAGGTCGCGGCGCATCCAAAGCAGGCACGTGGACGGCATGTCAGGGGTACGGAGCAGCCCGCGCCATAGACTGCCGCGAGATGGCCGATCGCCTTATCCGCGACTTTCCCCTGTTCCCGCTGGGACTCGTCGCGCTCCCCCACGAGCAGGTCCCCCTGCACATCTTCGAGACGCGCTACCGGACGATGATTACCGAGTGCCTGGAGCGCGGCAGCGAGTTCGGCATTGTCTGGCTCGACGACGAGGAGCTGCGCGACGTCGGGTGCGCGTGCCGCATCGAGGAGGTCCTCGAGCAGATGGAGGACGGCCGGATGAACATCCTCGTGCGCGGGACACAGCCCTTCCGCATCGTGGCCCGGCAGGACGACTTCCCCTACCCGGCCGGCACCGTCGAGCTGCTGTCCTCCTCCGACGAGGACCCGGACATCGAGGCGACCGAGCGTGCCCAGGAGGCCTACGCGGAGCTCGTGCGCCAGGCCACGGAGGACGATCCGGACCCCGAGCGCATCGAGGGGATGGACGCCTACGGGATGGCCGCGACCGTCGATTTCGGCCTGGAGGCCAAGCAGGGGCTGCTGGAGCTGCGCAGCGAGAACGCGCGGCTGAAGCTCATCACCCGCCTGTTCCTCGCGGCCACGAAGCGGCTGGACTTCATCGAGCGGGCTCAGGCGCGGGCTCGGTCGAACGGGAAGGTCCGCTTCGGCTAGATCCGGCGAGGTAGGAGCCGGCGACGATGAGGACCATGCCGCCCACGGCACCCGCGGTGATCGGCTCGTCGAGCAGCAGCGCGCCGTAGATGACGGCGAACACGGGCGCGATGTAGGTCACGAGGCTCGTGGTGGCCATCCCGACGTCGGCGATCAGCGCGTAGAACAGCACGAACGCGACGCCGGTGCCCCCCATGCCGAGGACGATCATCGAGCCGATCGTGTCCAGGCCGGGCGTGTGGTCGGGCATGGTCGCCAGCGCCAGCGGCAGCGTCACGGCGGCGCTGACGAGCATCGTCCCCGAGGCGGTCGCCGCAGCCGGGACATCGGCCAGCTTCGCCCGCAGGAAGAACCCGCCGATCGCGTACCCGAGGCTGGCGAGGACGACCATGAGCCCGCCGATCACCGCGGCCGAGTCGCTCTGCAGGTCGAGGCCGAACAGCAGCACGATGCCCGCCATCCCGGCGAGCAGGCCGACGAGTCCCGAGCCGCGGGTCATCTGCGTGCGGTCGAGCCGCAGGGCGAGCAGCGCGGTGAACAGCGGGACGGATGCCACGAGGATCCCCGTGAGCCCTGACGCGATCTCGCGCTCGCCCGCCGCGATGAGCACGAACGGCACCGCGACCTGGACGAGGGCCAGCGTCGCGACCGCGCCCAACCGGCCCCGCAGCGCGCCGAGCTGTCCGCGGCGTGCCGCGAGCGGGACCAGCACCAGGGCCCCCAGCGCACATCGCCCGCACACCACCCACCCGACCGACAGGTCCTCCAGCGCGACCTTGATGAAGAGGTAGGACGACCCCCAGATCGCCGCCACGATCAGCAGGGTGCCCCACGAGCGGCGGGACATGGACGACGAGTCTAGGTTCGCGGGCCCGGGTTCGAGCCCGCTACCGGAACCGGTGAGGCACATCGTCGATTGGCGTCAAGCGGCAGCGCGCCAGCGCCGATCAGAGACGACCATGCGCGCGGTCTCTACAGCGCGTCCAGAACCTTTTCGTCAGGAGCACCATCGATGTCTGCCCTTTCCATCCGCGACTGGAGCCTGCGCACCAAGCTGCTCGCCGGCTTCGGCGCGGTGCTCGTCCTCATGGTCGCGATCATCGTCGTCGCGATCTCCAGCGCTAAGGCGCTCAGCGACGATGCCGTCACGAGCTTCGCGGACGACGCCATCCCGCTCGGGGCCGCCACCCAGGACCTCGTCACGCAGATGGTCAACCAGGAGACCAGCGTTCGCGGCTTCCTCGTCACCGGCGAGGACACCAGCCTCGAGACGTACAACCAGGCCAAGAAGGACCTCGCCAAGGACCTCGAGACGATCGAGCCGCTCGTCGCCGCGCACCCGATCATGGGCGACCTCATCGACCGCGCCGAGCCCCAGATGCAGGCCATCGAGGAGTACTTCGAGGAGCAGATCGCGCTCGTGCGTTCCGGCCCGGCGGGCCAGCGCCGCGCTCAGGCGCAGATCGGCGAGGGCCGCCAGCTCTTCGAGGAGTTCCGTGCGACCGCCGCGCTGATCGAGGCGGACCGCGAGAAGTTCGTCAACGACGCGGTCAACGAGCAGCGCGACAGCCTCGCGTCGACGCGGACCAAGCTCATCGGCATCGGCATCGCCGCGGCGCTGCTGGCCGCCGGCATCGCCCTGGTGCTCTCCCGGTCGATCAAGCGCGGCGTGGATCGCGTCCTGCAGAGCCTCGCGGAGCTGCGTGACCGTGCCGTCGTGCCGCTCGGCGAGGGCCTGGAGGCCCTGCGCGGCGGCGACCTGACCCGGGCCATCGCCCCGGAGGCGCCGGTCATCGAGAACCCGTCGAAGGACGAGATCGGGCAGGTCGGCACGGCGGTCAACGAGATCGGGGCGTCCGTGATCGCCTCGGCCGAGAGCTACGAGGACGCACGCGCCGCACTCGTCGGGATGATCTCGCAGGTCTCCGAGACCGCGGGCACCGTCTCGTCGTCGTCGCAGCAGATGGCCTCCGTCTCCCAGGAGGCGGGCCGCGCGGTCGGCGAGATCGCCAACGCGGTCGGCGAGGTCGCCGGCGGCGCCGAGCGGCAGGTCCGTGCCGTCCAGGGCACGCGTGCCGGCATCCAGCAGATGAGCAGCGCGACGGACGAGTCCGCGGCGCAGGCCGAGCAGACCGCCGCGGCGGCCCGCGAGGCCGGCGAGGTCGCGAAGGACGGCGCCCAGGCCGTCCAACGGGCGACCGAGGTCATGGCGTCCGTGCGCGAGGCGTCGGGTCAGGCCACCGACGCCATCCGCCAGCTCGGCGCCAAGAGCGAGCAGATCGGCGGGATCGTCGACACGATCACGACAATCGCCGAGCAGACGAACCTGCTGGCGCTCAACGAGGCCCTCGAGGCCGCCCGCGCCGGAGAGCAGGGCCGCGGGTTCGCGGTCGTAGCCGACGAGGTCCGCAAGCTCGCCGAGGAGAGCCAGGAGGCCGCCGCCTCCATCGCGTCCCTCATCGGCGAGATCCAGTCCGAGACCGGCCGTGCCGTCGAGGTCGTCGAGGACGGCGGCCGCCAGACGGCCGAGGGTGCCGCGACCGTGGAGCAGGCCCGCGAGGCGTTCGTCCAGATCGAGTCGCGTGTCGACGACGTCAACCGGCGCGTCGCCGAGATCGCGTCGGCCATCGGCCAGGTCGCTGCGAGCGCGCAGCAGATCACCGGTGAGGTCGAGGAGGTCGCCAGCGTGGCCGAGCAGACCAGTGCGTCGAGCCAGCAGGTCTCCGCGAGCACCGAGGAGACCAGCGCGTCGACCGAGGAGATCGCGGCCAGCGCGCAGGAGCTGTCGGCGTCCGCCGTCGAGCTCGAGCACCTCGTCTCGCAGTTCCAGCTGACCGAGGCGTAGCCCCGGAAGCGTCAGGCGATGGCGACCGCGCCCCCACGGCGCGGATCGCCGCCGCCTGACAGCGCGCCGCCCGGCGTCCGCCGGATCGCCTGGACCCCGCCGAAGAAGAGGTTCCGCGACCGGAACGGCGCCACCGCCCGGCCCGCGCGCTCGAGCAGATCGACCGGGACGCCAGGCTCGGCGTAGACGACACCGCTCTCGAAGTGTGCGCGCGGCGCGTCGACCGCCTCCTGCGCGTCGAGCCCGTGGTCGACGATCCCGACGATCGTCTGCAGCAGCGCCGAGCGGATGCGGTTCGACCCCGCGCTGCCCAGTACCGCCTCCACGTCGTGCGGGTCGCCCCGGGTGACGACCGTCGGCGCCATCATCGACGGCATCCGCCGGCCCGGCGGCGCCGTGTGGAACCCCATCGGGCTGAGGTCCTCCTCGCCCATGATGTTGTTCACATGGATGCCGGTGCCGGGGACGACGACGCCCGCGCCCTCCCCGTTCGTGCAGGTCACCGCGCACGCCAGGCCCTCGCCGTCGAGCACCGAGATGTGGGTCGTGGAGCCCAGGCGCATCGCCAGGAAGGTGTCGAGGAAGCCGGGCTCGTCGAGGCCGTCGACGAACGCGTCGGTGCGCGCGGTCTGCGCGGCGTCCATTGCGTCGACCACCGCGGTGAGCGGTGGCGGCGACGGCGCGCGGTCGAGCAGGCCGAGGCTGTACGCGAGCAGGATGCCACCGGCGCTCGGGGGCGGATTCGTCAGGACCTCGCGCCCCCGGTAGGCGACGCGCGCGGGCGCTCGCGGCACCGCCGCGTAGGTCGCGAGGTCCGTGGGCGTCAGCACCCCGCCGCGCTCGTCGAGCCACGCGACGACGGCGTCGGCGAGGTCCCCGCGGTAGAACGGCTCGGCCCCCTCGGTGCCGAGGCGATCGATCGCGTCGCCCATCTCACCGAAGCGGAACCGCTCGCCCGCGCGCAGCGGTCGCCCACCCGGGGCGAACACGCCGCGGGCCTCGGGCGTCGACAGCAGGATGCCCGCGAGGATCTCGAAGACGTAGGCCTGCGGCTGGTTGAGCACGACGCCCTCGCGGGCCAGCCGCGCGGCGGGTGCGGTGAGCTGGTCCAGGGGCACGGTCCCCCACCGCCGGGACGCCTCGACGATGCCCGCCGGGTTGCCGTACGGCCCGCACGACGCCGGGCCGACGTGGAAGATCTGCACCGCGTCGCCGAACGACACCGACACGGGGATGAGCGCCGCCTGCGCGGCGTGCGCCTCGGGACCCAATCCCGGGGCGCCCACGAAGAAGTCCAGGAGCGTCGGCTCGACGCCCGGCCCCGCGACGAGCAGGTAGCCGCCCGCGCCTGGGCCGGTGAGCAGCGGCTCGGCGGTCCACGACGCGAGCATCGCGGCGATGGCCGCGTCGACGGCGTTGCCCCCGGCGCGCAGGACCTGCGCGCCGGCATCCGCGGAGACGGGATGGCCGGCGGCGACGACGCCGCCGGTCATCGATCAGCCTCGGGGAACGAACTCAGGGACGTCGAGCTGGTTGACGCCCAGCCCG
>SXGQ01009006.1_pt1 | contig 14496 bp, 16 predicted proteins | sample 3178371 | NCBI WGS metagenome assembly SXGQ01 (sample SAMN11356859, study PRJNA531348) | freshwater metagenome | isolation source: freshwater sample F1-20 | place: China: Fuxian Lake, Yuxi | collected 2017-12-25
AAACACCAACTAACACTCAGACACCAACTAACACTCAGACGCAAACTCCTAGTACAACAAGTACTCTAACCGCAACACCAACTAACACTCAGACGCAAACTCCTAGTACAACAACTACTCTAACCGCAACACCAACTAACACTCAGACGCAAACTCCTAGTACAACAACTACTCTAACCGCAACACAAACGCAGACACCTACACCATCAATAACTGCAACTAGAACACAAACACCTACTCCAAGTACGACCACTACATTAACTGCAACACAAACGCAAACACCTACACCTTCAATAACTGCATCACAAACTCAGACACGAACTCCTACAAATACCCCAACACAAACTCCTACAAACACAACAACTCAAACTCCAACTAACACAGAGAGCCCAACGCCAACACAAACTCCTACAAACACAAATACACCAACAGTGACACCTTGTAATTGTCAAGAATTAAAGTTGAGTTTTGATGTGACAACCTGTAATACTGCTTGTTTAGATTTAGGTAGTGGTAATTATTATGTTTGTTGTGTCCCGTTCAATTTGACTGTTGGTTGTAAAATTTATACCGATGTTGCTTGTTCCGTATTGGCGGTCACTGGTTTTTATTCCGACGTAGCTAATGGAGGTTCAAATTGTTACACGGTAGTGAATGGAATTATAACAGTGGTTGCTGCTTGTCCATCACCCACACCAACACCAACCGCTACAGAAACCCCGACTCCAACTCAAACACAGACTGTAACACCTACAAATACTACAACACCAACGAATACCGAAACTCCAACACAAACAAATACGGGTACACCAACAAATACCGGTACACCAACTGCAACTCCCCCTCCGACTTGTTATGTTTATATGAATGATTCAGGCCAAAGTGCTTTTTATGATTGGACAGCATGTGATGGAACGGAATATCAGAATAATGAGATTTTAGATGGGATAACCATATGTGCAAGAAGTGCTTCTTTTATTAGTGGTGGAGTACTGACAGGACCAAGTTCAATTTGTACTTAGAAAATAATATATTGAAATAAATTATGGTTTATATAATTATAAATTGATGGCTTGTCTTAATTATCAAATAACGAATGGGTCCGCAATTTTACCTGCAACACCGATTGGGTTGGATTGTAATTTGAACCCAATTCCTACAATTCCACCAAGTGGTACAATTACAGTTTGTTCGAATGGAACACCAGGACAAGTACCTGGTGAATTTATAATTATAACCGTATTAGGAGATTGTCCTGTTGACCCCACAAATACCCCAACACAAACCCCTACACAGACACAAACCCCAACCAAAACTGCCTTTCCTACACCCACTCCAACTGTAACCCCTTCAATAACTTCAAGCCCAACCCAAACTCCAAGCCAAACTACAACTCAAACACCTACCCCAACCAAAACAAGCACACCTACCACAACACCAACTCAGACCAAAGTAAATTGTGGTTTGGGTATTACCGCACAAAATTATACATACATTGATTGTTGTGGTATCTTGGTTTCAGGACAAGGTGCTGGTCAAGAGGTTGTCTTAGATTACACAAGACCTTATGTGGGAATAACTCTGTTAAACTTACCAACCTCACAGATATGTCTTACACCCACTTCTACCCCAACCTCTACATCTACCCCAACACCAACCCAAACGCCCGTTGTGACATCCACCTCGACCCCGACTCAAACACAAACACCAACTAAAACTCCAATCCCAACCTGTTCACCAGTTTATGATTATGAAAATGAATGTGAGGTTTTTACTCTCTTTGACATGGGTGTTTCCTGTAATTTGATAAAATCACCAACACCTGGAGCATTCAATGGAATTATGTCTGTGAATGTAACCGGAGGAACCGCACCCTATTCATTTTATTGGAACACAGGAGAAAGAACTCAGACTATTTCAAACATTCCTTATGGAACTTATACAGTTTTGGTTGTGGATTATTACGGGGATTACTCTGCAACAACATCATGTTCAATATTGGCACCCACTCCAACATCAACACCAACTCCAACCATCACCCAAACTCCTTCCCCTACATTACCATTACCAAACTTATGTTTGAGATTCATTGGTTATTTAAGTACGGGAGCGGTACAACAATTACCATTAACATTTGTTCCTTCTGGTTCACAGAATGGAAAGCCAACGTGGTTCAACTATTCCAATGGTTTAACAATTGTTTGGAATAATTCTGTTAGTCCAAATAGATGGCAAATAAATTCTTGGACCTTCGGAGGCACTCCTATTTCATCAAATCAAGGCATGATTCCTGACACAGGTTGGTCTTTCCTTGGTACACCTGGAACTTACACTACAATTAACTCCACAAGAGGTAATTGTCCAATACCTCCTTTAGGATTTACCTACCAAATTACCCCGGCGAGTTGTACTGGCGTTTGCAACGGTGGATTGACCGTCTCACCTGTTGGAGGTGTACCACCTTATTCTTATTCAATCAATGGAACTACATTCCAATCAAGTAATATATTCAATAACCTTTGTCCTTCGAGTTTTGGATTGACAGTAAAGGACTCAGTCGGAACTATATTCAATCAATCAATTACAATCCCAGGGGGTTCAAATACAACATTCACATTTACTCCCACCATTGTAAGTACTATTACCCCTTCCGAAGCTAATCCAAGTATAAGAATTGTCACATGGGCTATTAATTTATCACCAACCCCAACAGTTCCCCTAACAATTCAAGGAGATATTATTTTTAATATTACTCAAGTTGAACAAGGACCAACGAGCTCATCAGGACCTGCAACCACTTATACAATAAACGCTTTAAATTCAATTTACCTGAATAATAGTCAACAAACATTGATTCCCTCAACCCCAACTTTTACAACAATCCCGAGCACGTGTAATTCAGCATTGGTCAGTGCAACTGCTGAAGGGTATACCGAAAGATGGACCTTGAACGCGACTACGAATTTCAATTTGGTGGGAAGCACATTATCTGAATTAAACATCATAAATCCATCAATACAAAACAATTGTGTTTCAACAGCGAGACAAACTATAACAATGACCTTAAGTAATTTCAGAATACTAAACAATCCTTGTTATACAATCGAAACAACAAATTTGACACTTGTAAACAATCACACTTATACACCTAACATTAGTAGTTAACGAAATCTAAAAAACTATATTTATTAAGAGATGGGTTATGTAATAAAAAATACTTCCGGTTTAATAAACACTCGACTCACTGATGTGGGAAGAAGAAAAATTTCTCAAGGAGATTTTAATATTTCTTACTTTCAAATAGGTGATAGTGAAGTTTGTTATACTGCAGCAACAAACTACAATCAAGTTAGAAATAACATCCTGATGCCTTCTTTCAATGCTCAGAATAATACAGGTTATCCTGAGTCAAATAAAGAAAATATAAAATACCCTTATTATGTAAGTGGAGGGCAAGGTGCCACTTTTGGTATTCCTTTCATGGCGAGTGATTATCAATTGGTTTATAATAGTGCGGGCTTGAAAGGATTTTTTAATACTGGAACTACAACCCCTTGGGTCTCACAAATTTCCTCTGCGTATACAATAACCTCCAATTACAGGGTGGATATGTCTACACTTACAGGTCAAACAACCATATCCATCACACTTGACCCTTCGATTTGTTCTCCAACCACAGGAACACCTTCGGTTGGTGATTTTATAACAATATTTTTTGATACGTCAGGAACTTGTCAAAATGTTAATACTGTCCCAATTCTTACATACAAAATTCTTGGTTTGAGTCCCTCTGTTGGAACAACGGGTCAAACTCCTTGGGTGGTGACTTTAGATAGAAACGTTCCGAATTATAGTGCTTTGACTGCGGGAAAATATGCTCGAACATTAATTTACCCTTCAGGTATGACGGTGTTATATGATTTCATCACGCCAGCACCATATTGGCAAACTGATACCCTGAATTTTGAATCGCCTTGTGATGTATCCAACAGAGAGAATACACTAATTTGGAATATGAATATCCCTTGGTCCGAAAGCCCTGCTGGAGTTTTTTCTAACACAATTCAAGGGTATGAGTATTATGATTCTGTGACTTACTTAGGAAGTAAAGAATATTTGGGTTATTCAACTCTTACAGGTCAAACATTCGAGATTTCACCAACTATTGCTAACGAGTTGACTGACAGTTATTATTCTAACTCTTATGATGAAAAAATAAAAGTTTTACCCCCTGACCAAAAAGCGATTGCAATAATTCATTACACAAATCAAGACATTGATTTTGTTTATGGTGAGAAATTTGCAACAATTCCATTTGACCCACAAAATCCTTCGAATCAAACGGGACTTGCTAGACATTTCAAGTTGTACTTACCAACATTGATGTGGCATAAATCTACAGGAAGTACAATAGGAGAGACATTCATGATTGACCCCCCTAGCTACGATTTGTGTCAACCTCATTACATGAAATCAACAAAAAATCTTAGGATGAATGAGCCAGGAATGAGGTATTATCAACTATGGGATTTGAATCCTGATTTTTACGGCAATCTTAATAGAATTGGTAAGGTTTTTCCTGACCAACAGATTATTGTGATTGATGATGAAGAAGTAGTTGCGGCACTGTCAAATAAGTCAAATAGAAATTGGACTCTACCTGCACCTAAACTTAGTGCAATTGTGCCAAATATTTGTGGGACAAATACCACAACAGGATTATTTCAAAATTCTGCTGACACTTTTTGGGTATCCTACAGATTGGATTCAAACGTAAGTGGATTTACCAACTCATTACATTGTAATTATTATTCCAAATTAAACGCTCCAACTGGAACAACTACAACAAACAGTTTCAATTTAGCGATTCAATTTGGAAATGAGTTTCCTTTCCTTAATTCCAATTGGAGCTCTTCGAATGTATCAGGATTCAGCGCTAACAATATCAAAATATTAATCCAAAAAGTTTCAGGAGACACTAGACCGTCGCCGACCTCTTGGAGAGAAATTGACGTTACATCAGATATAAGTTCAACTTTATTGAATGGTTATCTTACGATGAGTGGACTTACTGGTAATACTTTCCAAATTGATTATGCAACCTATGATGCCGCAGCACCTAACGTATATGATTTGACAGATTATATTGATTTACCCCAATTAGGTCAAACACCACCACAACTGAATTTTGGCGGAGAATACTACTTCTATGGTAGTTTAGAAACAGATATTGCAGCGACAATTTACGAAATGAAATACCTAATCAATCTGGGTAGAAATCAATTTACAAACACTTCAAACCCTACATGGATGTCAGGTACTACTTCATTCGTCACTGAAATTGGCCTTTACGATTCTGATTATAATCTTATAGTTGTATCTAAACTACAATCTCCTGAAAAAAGACAAGGTGTTCAGCAATATGTAGTTAAATTAGATTTCTAACTATGGGACGAAAACAAATTAAAGAGGACTCCCCAAAAGTCCTTGGTCTTGACATTTCAACAAAAACTATTGGTTGGGCACTTTTTGACATCGGAACCAAAAATCTTTTGGAGCTGACCCACGTTTCTCCCCGTCCAAAAGTCATAGAAAATAAAATGGAAGAACTCATTCTCAAGGCTATTATTTTCAGAAAAAAATTAGAACAATATGTGGGTTTGGGAATCAAAAAAGTTGTGATAGAGGAACCATTGTTAAATTCTAATAATATTTGGACAGTGGGAACTCTCATTAGATACAACACATTGATTTGCAAAGAAGTATTTGATGTTTTAGGAATTGTACCTGAGTTCATTTCAACATACAACTCAAGAAAATTTGCTTTTCCCCATTTGGTACAAAAAAATGACAAAAATAAATTTGTTCTTTTCGGTGGATACCCCAAAGATATTGATAAAAAGGTTATAATTTGGGAACTTGTGGCTAAAAGGGAACCTCAAATTACTTGGCAATATACTAAGAACAATACTTTGAAAAAAGAAAACTACGACCAAACTGACGCGTACTGCGCTGTTTTGGGTTATATGAAGTCAAAAGAGATTTGGTAATTTAGATTTATTAACTTATCTTTGTGATATGTTGTATTCTATAAGAACACCCGAAAAACTTCAGTTGAGGTCGTTTGTAAAAAAATACGTCAAGAACGTTCCCATAAGCACCAACGCTCTTCAAGGTACGTTTTCAATCACTAATATCAGGTTTTACACGTGTATTGTTGAGATAGAGGTGGCCTTTACTGGTAAAATGTACGGAAGAATGGGTCGTAACCCAAACGTTTGGTTGACATCTGAAATTCTTAAAAGAGACCGCATTTCTAAAATACGTGTTAACAGATTCATAAAGAAAAATTTGTCAAATAAGATAGAATCAAGACTTGCTCTTTTCGGTTTAGAGTTTCGTCATTATTCATATATAAAAAAACTAAAATGGATTTAATATGACATTCCTTAAATTTTTTGCTTACACATGGTTTTTTTTCATGTTATTGACCCTCGTAGGAATTCTCGTTGGGTATTACGTTGAAAACAAAGTTGATGATAATAAACCATTAAAAAAATGGTGGAGAAAACACATCGTTGGGGAAGACTCAGGTGAAGAACACTTTTGGAAAAACTTCAATAAATAATGCAGGACGAAATAGATGTTCTCATTGATTTACTAACCGACGTACTCGGTGAACCTCACAATCATTACGAATCTAAAGCTCAGATTTCTTTTGACTGTCCTGTTTGTGCACAAGAAAAGGGTTTGGATAGTGGAGATAGAAAGGGGAACTTAGAAATAAATTATGGTAAACACGTTTACAAGTGTTGGGCTTGCGGTGAGTCCCACGGAACACACGGACCATTAGGTAAATTATTTGACCAACACGCAACGAAAAAACAAAAGAAATTATACGATTTAGTTAAACCAGAAGACCTTAAGATTGAAGACAAGAAAAGAATTTTTCTGAGACTTCCTGAAGGTTATACAAAGTTTGAAGACTCCAATTCAAGGTTTATCCCCCACAAAGAATCAATCAATTATCTATACTCTCGTGGAATTACCGATGAGATAATTAAAAAATATAGCATCGGCTATACAGTCAAAGGAGATTTTGCTTACAGAATTATTATCCCCTCATACAACTCTGAGGGTAGACTTAACTATTTTGTTGGAAGAGCTTGGACAAAAAGAAAAGACAAGTATAAAAACCCATCCGTTCCTAAAGATGAAATAATTTTCAATGAGGGTCTTATAGATTGGACCAAAGACATTTACCTTGTGGAAGGAGCTTTTGACTCATTTTTCCTTGATAATCCACTTGTTATGCTTGGAAAGAAAATGAGTAAACTAATGTTTGAGGCTTTATATACCAAAGCCGAAGGAGGTATAATTGTTTGTGTGGATGGAGATGCGTGGGAGGATGGACTTAAAATTTATCATGAATTAAATGGGGGAAAACTCTATAACAAAATAAAAATTGTTAAATTGCCGAAAGATAAGGATATTTGTGACTTAAGAGGAAATATAGATGAATACTACTATGAAATTAAATGACGTGGCAAAAGAAATCAGAGAAATCATTTCCCTGAGACAACAAGAGTTGGGTTTAGTGTTTCAAGAAGAAAAACACATTTATACTATGAATGGAAGGACTGATTGGCCTTCGGTTTCCAAAGTATTGAAAAAATTTTACAAAGCCTTCCCAACAGAGGAAGCTGCTTATAATAAAGCGGGAGGAGACCCTGAGCGTCAACAACAACTCATCGAAGAATGGGCTGCCGCGGGTTCCTATTCCACCAATCTCGGAAGTAGAGTCCACTATGTTTTGGAGAAAGAAGTTGTTGAAAGAAATGGAAGTTTCAAGGAAATACGTCACCCGATTTTTGAGTGTGACTTAACACAGATTATGAAGAGTGATAAAATGATTACGGCAGGTAAAAGATATATTGACGTGATGATACAAAGAGGAGCAACTCTTTTAGATACAGAAACCGTTTTAGGAGACCCTGAATTAGGTTATACAGGACAACCTGATAAATTATGGTTAATTGAAAATAAAGAAAAAGATGGTTTTGGAATTATTCTAACAGATTGGAAAACCAATAAACCTAAAAATTTCCAACAGACGAGTTATACAGAAAGGATGTACGCTCCGTTCGAAAATTTACCCAATAATGCTTTAGGGCACTACTACGTTCAACTCCCTCTTTACGCCAAACTTCTCTTGAAAATGTTAAAAGGTTCCAAATATGAAAATATTAAAGTATTAGGTTGTATAATTTCTCACCTTCGAGAAGACACTCAGTTCGAAGAGTTCAGAGTCCCAAAAGAGGTAGTTTCCACAGTCCTTGAAATGGATGTGAAGAAGTATCTCAAAAAGTGATTTGGTTGGATTTGGTGCCAAAATTTACTATATTTAAATAAAATATTTTTATGGAACAACAAGATTTAATTGCACCACATATCAACATAAGGGAATGTCCTACTATGAAATGTGAAAAGTGTGGTAGTATCTATTTCAAAGAAGCTCTTTATCTTAAATGGGTATCAAAATTACAAGGGGTGGCACAAGACCAACCTATACCTTTCCCAATTTACATGTGTATGAAATGTGACCATGTGAATAAAGGTTTTAATCCATTAGAAGAAGAAAAAATAACCGGTAGTGATAAACAAGATAGTCCACTTCTCTGATTTACACATCAGACTTTTTAAAGACCACGAACTTTACAAAAAGATTCTTGAACAGGCACTTCATGAGTGGAAAACTATTGCCCCCGATAGAATAGTTTTCACGGGTGATTTGGTTCACTCAAAAAATCAAATGACACCTGAGTTAATTGAGTTTGTTGCTTGGATTTTATCGGAGTGCGCGAAAATATCAAAGACTATTTTGATTATTGGGAATCACGATTTCTTGGAAAATAATATTAGTCGTTTGGACGCACTTACCCCTATCATTGAATCCATTAACAATGAAAACATTTTTTACTACAAAGAAAGAGGCATTTACGAAGATGAGAACATTAACTGGTGTGTTTTTTCTTTGATGGACCACAACGTACCACCACAGATTATTAAAAGTAAAAACAAAAACATAGGTTTGTTTCACGGGCCAATTCAGGGTTTGTATACAGACATTGGTTATAAATTTGAAGAAGGGTTTGACTCAAACAAATTCAAAGGTTGTGATTTGGTTTTATGTGGGGACATACATAAGAGACAAATATTTGATATCCCGAATGGTAAAAAGGCTTACATGATTGGCTCAACAATTCAACAAAATTTTGGTGAGACAATCAGAAAACATGGATATGGAGTTTATCAGGTAGATACTGACCAATATGATTTTGTTGACTTACCTAATCCTAAACCTTTTCTCTCATTCTACATTGACTCAATAGATTGTCTGATTGATGGAACTGAAAAGTTAGTTAATTATTAAAATGGAGGTAAAATTAAAACTTACCGCTGAAGAACACAGAGATTTAGTTGCTTATTGCAATCTGAATGATTTGCTCATTAGTTCAGTTGTCAAGGATTCCTTTACAACTGGATTCAACATTGAAAGGTATGGTTTATTGAATGCTGGTCCACAAATTAAAGAAAAAATCATTGAAAAAGAAGTTATCAAATATGTTGAGGTACCAAAGATTGAAGAAAAGGAAATTGTCAAAATTGAGTATATTGAAGTAGAAAAAATAAAAGAAGTTCCAATCGAAAAATTTGTTGAAAAAGAAATAATAAAGGAGGTTCCTGTTGATAGAGTAGTAGAAAAAATTGTCGAAGTCACCAAAGAAATTCCTGTAGAAAAGGTGGTAGTACAAGAAGTAATCAAAGAGGTTCCTGTTGAAAAAGTTGTTGAGAAAATAGTAAAAGTTTCTGATGATACACAGATAAATGAACTTTTGTTGAAAATACAACAGCTAGAGAATCAACCTTCGAAAGTTGTAGAGGTTATAAAAGAGGTACCGGTTGATAAAGTTGTTATACAGGAAAAAATAATAGAAGTCGTTAAAGAAGTTCCAATCGAGGTTGTCAAAGAGATTATAGTGGAAAAAGATGATGGTGGTGTTGACAAATCCAAATTTGACGCCTTACAACAAACTGTTTTGAAATTGAGACAAGAAACTTTGGAAAAAGATAAACTGATAAAAGATTACGAAAAAACTATAATGGAATTGCAGAAGTTCCAAAATAGTTTGGGGGCTTCGTATATGAAAGGCTCCAATTTAGATGATAAATTATATAGATAAATAAAAAAAAATGATGACACAATTATTATTATGGATGATTATGACTTATGGTATAAGCAACATCCTTGTTTACGGGAGTATTTTCAACGGACCAAGAAAATCAATTAATAAAGTTGCGGAGAACCCATCCCATCCACTTCATGCAATTTGTGCGTTTTTATCAGATATGCTTAAATGTATGATGTGTACACCAACTTGGATTGGATTTTTCTTCGGAATTTTCTTATATTCACCTGTTCACAAGATTTTGGAAGTTAATCCGTACGTATCATGGTTTTTTGATGGTATGTTAGCTTCTGGTTCTGTGTGGGCAATAAATTCAATAATCGAGTGGTTTGAAACAAACAGACCACAACAAAATCATTAATTATGATACTAGATGCAGAATTCACAGTAAAAATCAAAATGGAAAACTTGGTTTTCCCAAACAACATTTCAGCTTTTGAGTTGAAGAAAAAACTCTTTGAAGAAGGAGATAAAAGAATGAAATTCTTGGCTTCAGGATTTTTGGTGGACCCAGACGGTAAAGCAGTTTCACGAGATGTAAATTATAAAATAAAGGAGGACTAAAATGCCACAAAGTAAAAAAAGAGGTGGAGCTAACGCTCACAGAAAAAAAATTCAATCTAGAAATGGTCTCATAAAAAAACAACAAGGGGTTATGCAGAAAATGTTTGAAGAATCAATTAAACTACAAGTAGAGGAGTTAAAAAATAAAAATGCTGAATCCTCAGGAACAACAGATTCTAACATCAGAATGGAATCTGTTTAATCCAAAACCAGAATATAATTATAATATGATGACTTCTAAATTGGATATCACTCAACTAGAAAATCCCAACATTCAAGTCATATGGGAAGACTCTGCTGAGAATTTTACACAAGAGAGAATAAAATCGGTAAAACAATACTTTTATAAAAAGTATGGTTCGACAAATGTAAACGTTATTACCAAAGTAAAAACGACTGATGATTCTCAACAGACTATCGATGTTTCTGTAAACATCATGGATAAAAATTATCAGAGAGACCTCATAAAAAACTTATTGGAGTCCAAATCTTTGGAATCGTATTATGACCAAGTCATGAACATTGACTTAGCTGTGGAGAACAAAATGATGGCGGAGGAGATTGAAGTGACTCCCTTTAAGAAGTGGTACATTAAAAAAATTGAATTCAGTAATTTTATTTCTTATGGTGAAAATCAAGTATTGGATTTTGATAAATGCAATGGAATTACTGTGGTTGAATCTGACCCACCAAACTTCGGGGGTAAAACAGTATTGACTGTCGATTTACTTTTATTTTTGTTTTTTAATACTACTACAAAAACACAAAAAGCTGAGGAAATATTTAATAGATTCACTGATAAAAATAAAGTATCCGTTATAGGTGATGTTTTAATTGACGGAGATGAATATGTTATTGCACGTCAAATAGAAAGAAAAAAAGCAAAATCCGGTGAGTGGAATGTGAAGACTGAATTGGAATTCTTCAAAAAACTAGCTGACGGACAATTACAAAATTTTACTGGAGAACAAAGAAGAGAGACTGAAAATTTTATTAAGAATTCAATTGGAACCATGGATGACTTCCTCATGACAATAGTCACCACTGCTTCCAATTTGGAGGATTTATTAGAAGCAAAACCAACTGCTCGAGGTCAAGTTTTGACAAGATTTTTGGGTTTGGAATTTCTCAGAAAAAAAGAAGAAAGTGCTAAAGAAATATATTCGGAGTTTTCAAAATCAATGTTATCAAATGTATACAACACTGAATCTCTGAAACAAGATATCGAACAATTCAAAAAAGATATCGAAGTTCTCAATGACGAAATCAAAGAGGTATTAAAAAAGGTCACGGATGTAGACAACAGACTACAAAAAGGTCAAGATTATAAAGATAATTTACTCAAATCCAAGTTCACTGATTTGGATGAGCAACTAGTAACCCTTAACCCAATAAAACTAAAAAATGAAATTGGGGAATTTGAATCTATCATCAAAAAACTTGATAAGGATATTGAAAATATAAGTTTAGTCGAACCGAAAGATTTCTATCACGAAGACAAACACGATGAGATTAAGGATTCGATGAAGACCGTTAATGGTGAGTTGGTCCTTGCTCAGAACAAGGTTGAAGAGATTGAAGACTTGGTTAAGAAGTATGGAGACGGTATTCAGTGTGAACATTGTGGTATCAAGTTGATGGAAGCGGCTCTCACAAAGAAGAAGATTGACGAACTATCTGATTGGGAGAAGAAGGTTGAAAAACTTTCAAAGAAATGTAAAGACCTTGAAAGTAAGGAAAAATCTTACACTAAACTTAAGAAAGACTTCGATGAGTATGAGAGAAACAAACTTATTAAAGAAAAACACCAAATTTCTTTAGAATCAACTCAACTCAAGCTTGACCAAGCTTCTGATAAAATGAAAAAGTACGAAGAGGTTCAGGACAAAATCAAAAAAAACAACGAAATTGAGGCACAACTTGTGAAAGCTAATTTGAGAATAGATGAGTTGATTTCTGAGAAAAGAGGGTATGAAAGAATTCAAACTTCTAACCAAACTCAAATACAAAATTTGGAATCAAGAATCGATAATAATAAGGATTTAATTATTAAAATTGCAGAGGAATTCGAAAAAGAAAAGGTTTTCAAAATCTACTTGGATGTTTTCGGAAAAAATGGAATATCCAAACTAATCATGAAAACTATGATGCCTATCATCAATCAAGAATTACAAAGACTTCTGATGGACTCGTGTTATTTCAATCTTGAGGTGAGAATTAACGAAAGGAATGAAGTTGAGTTTATCATGATAGATAACTCCACAGGTATTGAAAAGTTGATGACTAGTGGTAGTGGATATGAAAAAACAATTGCGGCTCTTGCTTTACGAGCGGTTTTGACTAAAGTTTGTTCATTACCCAAACCGAATGTTGTCGCGTTTGACGAAGTATTCGGAAAAATTTCAAACGAAAACCTTGATATGGTTGGAGAATTTTTCAGAAAACTGAAAGAGTATTTCGAAAAAATTTTTGTAATCACACACAATCCCTTAGTGAACAATTGGGCAAATAATGTGGTTAAGATAACAAAAATTGAAAATATTTCTAAAGTATCACAATAATCTATATATTTGCTTCATGCAAATCTTTCTTCCTTATTCCGATATGAGAAAATCTTTGGAAACACTTGATAATAAAAGATTGGGTAAACAAAGAGTTGAAACTTATCAGATTATATCCGCTATCATCAAAAGACCAAAACTCGATGGTTCTCCCTATAAAGGGTGGCTGAATCATCCTTGTACTATAATGTGGAAAAACTATGTACCTGCTTTGAAACATTATATGAACTTATCAATTATGGAGTGGGTTTCCCGAGGTTTCCAAAACACAATGGAAAAAGAGAAAGTTGTTGATTCAGAAATTGTTTATCCTCCTTTTTTAGGTAATGAAAGATTTCATTCTTCTCACAGAGCAAATCTATTAAAAAAAGAACCCGAATTTTATCAGAAATTAGGATGGACAGAGAACCCTCTTGACCCATATGTTTGGATGGATTCTCAAGGAAGATGGTATGAACAACACTCAGGTAAAATTGGGAAGGTTTATTTTAATTAAAATAATTTATATGAAAAAATATTTTTTGATAGTTTTTGGGGAATTTGATTCCGAAAAGGTTTGTAAAGAAGTTGCTTTAACTCTTACCCCAATTATTGACTCGCCCCATTTGAAATTCAATCACACAAAAGGAAATATTTTTTTTCATTTTGCGTCTGAAGTAAGTCAAGATGAAATATATGAATATGTGATGATTAGTTTGATTGATAAATGTCAATATTTTATTTTAGCAGAGAACACTGACACTGTGTCAGTTTTCCTACCCCCCAACGTACAAGAACATTTAATGGACTTGGTAAATGAGGGTAAAGACGTGGAAATGAGAATAAAAATTGACCAAAATAAAAGTTTGATGAGTGATAGTGATGAAGAGGAATTTGTGGCACTATTATTGGAGGAGGTTAAGAAACAAGTAAAGAAACCTTCATTGGACCAACTTTTAGATAAAGTTAATTCTAAAGGAATTGAGTCCCTATCTAAATTTGAAAAAGATATACTTGACGATTATTCTGAAAAATTATGATTAGAGGAATTACAGCGAGTACTTTTGATTTATTACATGCGGGTCATATTCTTATGTTGAAAGAGGCCAAAGAGCAATGTGATTATTTGATTTGTGCATTAC
>SXGQ01243889.1_pt1 | contig 14496 bp, 8 predicted proteins | sample 3178371 | NCBI WGS metagenome assembly SXGQ01 (sample SAMN11356859, study PRJNA531348) | freshwater metagenome | isolation source: freshwater sample F1-20 | place: China: Fuxian Lake, Yuxi | collected 2017-12-25
CAACAACGGCAAGGTATTCCTCGTGAACCCCGCGACCGGCAAGAAGGAGCGCGAGTTCACGCCCGGCCACCAATACGGCATCACCGACCTCTGCTTCCATCCCGACGGCAAACACCTTGCGTCCTGCGGTCGCGACACCGTGGTGCGCCTCTGGAATCTGGCCGACGGCAGGCTGGTGAAGGAACTCGGCAAACCGCGCGGCGGCCAGTTCAAGGACTGGATTCACGCCATCTCCATCTCCGCCGACGGCACTCGCCTCGCCGCCGCCGACATGGCCGGCTTCGTCCACATCTGGCAGCTTGGCGGATAAAGCGCATCGCGGTTGCTTGGAGAATCTCCCGCTTCACGACGGCAGCCACGTGCTGGTTATCGCGGGCCGGACATAGAGGCGGGAATCATTTTGGCATGGCTCCCGGCGGCTGTTAGCGTCGGCACGAACGTATGGAACCGACTCCGCCGCCCGCATCCACACCACGCTCGCCTGCAAACCTCCTCGTCCTGCTGCTCAAGATCGGCCTGGGCGTGGGGGCGTTGCTGGTGCTGATCTTCGCGGCGCTCGTAGTTTACGTGAAGCTGGAGCAGCGCAAGTATTCCCGGCTCACGGACACGTGCGATCTGCGTCAGCACGTCGGGCGCATGGCGGGCGAGTATCTGGAGAAGCGCACAAATGGAGCGCTGGTGGTAGCGGTGGTCCAGCGCGGTCGCCGCCACACGCTGGGTCTCGGCCGGCGCGACGGGACGAATGCCGTGCCACCGGACGCGGAGACGCTGTTCGAGATCGGCTCGTTCACGAAGGTCTTCTCCGGCATCTGCCTCGCGCGCCAGTCGCTCGACGGTGCGGTGAAACTGGACGACACGCTCCGCCACCTGCTCCCGGCGGAGGTGGTGCTCCCGCCGGAGTGGCAGCAGCTGACGTTGCTGCAACTGGCCACACACACGGCCGGCCTGCCGCGTTTGCCGGACAATCTCGACCTGTCGCCGAAGAACGCGGCCAATCCATACGCGAACTACACGGCCACGAATCTCCACGCGTATCTGGCGCAGGCCCGCCTGAAGCATCCGCCAGGCAAGGTGGCGGAGTATTCCAATGTCGGCTTTGGCCTGCTCGGTCACGTGCTGGCGGTGCGGTCGGGGAAGCCCTACGAGCAACTTGTCCGCGAAGCAGTCAGCCAGCCGCTCGGCTTGAGCAACACCGTCATCACGCTCACGGATGCCCAGCGGCAGCGGCTCGCGCCCGGCCACAGCCCCAAGGGCGCCCGGGTGCCGAACTGGGATTTCGACGTGATTGCGGCCGCCGGCGCGCTGCGCTCGTGCGCGGCGGACCTGCTCCAGTTCGTCGAGGCGAATCTGTCACCAACCGACACGCCTGTGGGCCGAGCGTTGCGCGAAAGCCAGCGGGCGCGGCCCGAGGCGGGCCTGGGCGCGGGCGGGCTCGGCTGGCAGCACACGACCACGATCCAGGGCAACTTGAAGATCATCTGGCACAACGGCGGCACGGGCGGTTACCGGAGCTTCCTCGGCTTCGACCCCGCGCATCAGACCGGCGTGGTCGTGCTCTCGAATTACGGTGACGCCTTCGCCGGTGACGAATCGGTGGACCGGCTCGGCATGGAGATTCTGAAGCTGGCAGCGAAGGTGACGCTCGAGTAAGGGGGCGCTGCTGGCATTGGAGGGCGGCGGTGGAAAGCGGAGCCAGTCCGCTTCCGCCACGGCACGCCATTCGGTTGCATCCTCCCGTTCGGCCGTAGGGGATCTGCCGCAGGACTTCGTGAGTGGTGCGCGCGGTGTGGGTTTTCATAAGGCTCCTTTGGTGGCTTGATGCAACCTAACCATTCCCGGCGTTCATGCAATGTATGCAAAAAACGTTCTTCCATTTTCGCGTCTGGCTCCTAAAGTTTGCCTTCTTGGTTTTGGACTTTTGACCTGTTAATCGATCAAAAATTATGGGTGCTGATACTTCTGCTGGAGTGAAACCTGTCGACGCGTCGCCGTTGGTGCCGCTGGTTCTCAAGAACAAGCTGGCCGCCGCGCCGACCGCCGCGCCGAAGTATGCGGTGAAGGTGAAGAACCTCGCCGGTGCCGAGGTGACCGTGGCCGACCCGCGCGCCACGCGTGCGGCGTTGGCGCTGATGAACGTCCATGCCGTGAATGGCGGCGCGGCTTGTCACTGGGGCGGTCCGTCGGCGTTCGCCGAGATCATGGCGGCGATTCACGCGCAGATGTTCGCGGTGAAGAGCCCCGCGTGGCACGAGGCGTTCAATTTCGTGAACGACGCCGGTCATGCGGAGAACGGCATCTATGCGCTGCGCGCCGTTTATGGTTTCGACGGGATGACCTTCGAAAGCCTCAAAGGTTTCCGCGGCATCGCCAGCAAACTCACCGGACACGGCGAGAGCCACATCAATCCCGAGGGCGTGCTCGTGAGCAACGGCCCGCTCGGCTCCAGTCTGCCGCAGGCGCAGGGCCTGGCCATCGCCGACAAGGTCGCCCGGCGCGATCGCGTGACTCTCTGTGTCGTCTCCGACGGCGCGGCGATGGAAGGTGAGGCCAAAGAGTCTTTTGCCGCCATTCCTGGCCTCGCCGCCAAGGATCGCGTCAATCCGTTCGTCCTCATCCTTTCGGACAACGACACCAAGCTCTCCGGCCGCATCACGAAGGATTCCTTCTCGATGCAGCCCAGCTTTCAGGCGATGGGTGCGCTCGGCTGGAACGTCATCTCGGTGCCGAACGGCCACGATTTGCAGGCCGTTTATCTTTCCATCGAGAAAGCCATCGAGCAGGCCCGCGCGAATCCGAAGTGCCCCGTTTGCCTCTGGGTCAAGACCATCAAGGGTTATAGCATCAAAGCCACGGAAGAGAATGCGGCGGGGGGGCATGGTTTCCCGCTCGCCAATGGTGAGAAGATCGCCGACTGGATCACGGAGATTTACAAAGACGCCGTTGCGCCCGAGGAGTTCGTGAATTGGGCCAAAGCGCTGCGCGCTGATTGGGAGAAGAAGGAGGCCGAGAAGAAGGCCAAGGCCGCCGCCGCGCCTGCCGCCGCTCCCGCGGTGAAAAAAGATAAGGTGCAGACCGGCCTCGCCAAAGGAGCCGTCCGCGCCGCGCAGGATGGCTACCCAGTTTACTCCATCAGTTCCGACGTGCAGGGATCGACCGGCATCAGTCTCTTTCAAAAGAGTTTTCCAGACCGCTACGTGGAGGTCGGGATCGCCGAAGCGAACATGGTGAGCACGGGCGCCGGCTTTGCAAAGGCCGGGTTCATCCCGATCGTGGATACCTTTGGCCAGTTCGGCGTCACCAAAGGCAACTTGCCGCTCACGATGGCCGCGCTCTCGCAGGCGCCGGTCATCGCGCTGTTCTCGCACGTGGGTTTCCAAGACGCCGCCGATGGTGCCAGCCATCAAGCCACCACGTACTTCGCCGCCACCAGCGCGATTCCGCACACGGTCGTCATCGCGCCGAGCTGTTCGGATGAAGCCGAGGCGTTGATGTACGAGGCGGTCCGGCGTTTCGCCGAAGACCGCAAGGCCGGCCGCGACGGCGAGAGCTACCTCTTCTTCGTCGGCCGCGAGAATTATCCGCTGACGTGGGTCGAAGGCGCGAAGTTCCCGTGGGGTAAGGCGCAGGTGCTTCAGCAGGGTAATGACGTCGTGCTGATCGGTTCCGGACCGTTGCTCAATAAGGCCATCGAGGCCGGCAAAAAGCTCAAGGAAAAGGGCGTTAACGCCACGGTCATCAACAATCCTTTCATCAACCGTGTGGACCTCGAGACCATCGGCGCTGCGGTGAAAGCCGCCGGTGGCCGCCTTGTCACCATCGAGGATCACCAAGTCGTGGGCGGCATGGGCGCGCAGATTTCGCACGCGCTCAGCGACGCCGGCATGGCTCATCGTATCAAGACCCTCGGCATCCACGGCGAGTTTGGCCAGTCGGCCTACACCGCCGACGAGCTCTACAAGAAGCACGGTCTGACCGCCGACAAGATGGTCGAGGCTGCGCTCGCTCTGCTCGGCAAATAATTTGGCAGGAGGAAAACAACCACACCAACCACCACTCCCGCGGCTTTTCGGCTGCGGGAGTTTTTCTTTTGCGGGGAAGCAACAGCAGTCTGAACCGCGTGGCCGTTAGATGACCACCTTCGCGTTCGGCGTCACGCGCAGGGCGGGACGGCCGTTCTGCCGCCCGAGCGTGACCTTTCCCCCGAACGCCTGCGTGAGCAGGCGCGTGTTCAGCACGGTTTTCCTCGGCCCTGCGGCGAGCCCGCGGCCTTCGCGCAAGATCAGGCCGTGCGTGAAGACGGGCATGATCTCCTCGACCTGGTGGGTGACGAGCACGAGCGTCGGCGCGGTCCGTTGTTTGCCGAGGCGTTGGAGGAACTGCAGGAACTGTTCGCGCGCGACGGGGTCGAGGCCGGCGCACGGTTCATCGAGGATGAGCAGTTTCGGTTTCGCCATCAGGGCGCGGCCGATCAGTACGCGCTGGCGTTCGCCCTGCGAGAGGTGGAGCCACGGCCGGTCGGCGAGGTGCGCGCACTCGATCTGCCCCAGCAGGCGCAGGGCGTTCCGTTTGTCCGCCGGGGTGTAGCGTTCCCATAAATCAATCATCGCGAACTTGCCGCTGATGACCGTCTCCAGCGCCGGTTCCTCGGGCGCCATGAGCTGCCCGATGGCGGAGCTGACGAGGCCGATGTGCAGGCGCAGCGCGCGCCAGTCGGCTTCGCCGAAACGTTGGCCGAGCAACTCCAGTTCGCCCTCGGTCGGGGTGAGGTAGCCGGTGAGCGCGGCGAGCAGGGAGGTCTTGCCGGAGCCGTTCGCGCCGAGGATGAACCAGTGCTGGCCGCGTTCGACGCGCCAGTTCACGCCGTCGAGGATGCGCGTGTCGCCGCGTTGGATGACGAGGTTGAGCACGTGGAGGATGGCTGCGGGACGTTTCATTTTGTGCGCGCGGACGATAACGGAAGCGGCCCGTTCAGCCCAGCGGTTTTCTTGACTTTTCCCGCCATCGACGAAGACTCGGCCGCCTATGACGAATATTCCGACCCAGTTCAACAGCGTGACCGCCGTGGCCAAAGCCAACGTCTATTTCGACGGCAAGGTGGTGAGCCACACGATTCTGCTCCCCGATGGCAGCAAGAAGACGCTCGGGCTGATCTATCCCGGCAAATTCCATTTCGGCACGGACAAAGCGGAGCGGATGGAGATCGTCGCCGGGCATTGCGTGGTGAAGCTCGACGGCCATGCCACCCCCACGAGCCACGCCGCCGGCCAGCACTTCGATGTGCCCGCCAAGAGCGGCTTCGACATCGAGGTGAAAGAGGGCCTCTGCGAATATATCTGCTCCTTCATCGGCTGAACTTTGGCGTTGCACGCGCGGCTGAATCCGCTGAATCTGCGCCCGTCACACATCACAAACAACCTATGAAACGATTCCAGCAACTCCTCGCCGCCGCCGCGGTTCTCGCGGTCGCCCACTCGCTCCCCGCTGCCGACGCTAAAAAATCGCCCGGCTACGACGACACGCCGGTGATTCCCGGCCAGACTTGGAAAGTGCATGACAGCAAGCGCCCGCACCCGCCCGTGGTGAAGCCCGATGCTTCGCCCACGCTCGGGGCTAAGCCGCCGGCTGGCGCCGTGGTGCTCTTCTCCGGCACCGATCTCTCCAAGTGGAAGAGCGCGAAGGGCGATGCGCCGTGGAAGGTCGAGAACGGTTATGCGGAGGTGAATGGCAAGGGGCAGATCAGCACCAAGGACGGCTTCGGTAGCATGAAGTTGCACATCGAGTTCGCCTCGCCCAAAGAGGTCAAGGGCGAGAGCCAGGGCCGCGGCAACTCCGGCGTCTTCCTCATGGGCATGTACGAGGTGCAGGTGCTCGATTCGTACCAGAATGTGACTTACGCCGACGGCCAGTGCGCCTCGCTCTACGGTCAGTGGCCGCCGGACAAAAACGTCTGCCTGCCGCCGGGCGAATGGCAGACCTACGACATCACCTTCGAGGCGCCGAAGTTCAAGGATGGCAAGCTCGCCGAACCGGCTTACGTGACCGTGATCCACAACGGTGTGAAGGTGCATGACCGCCGCAAGCTCAACGGCCCGAGCGGCCACCGCAACGTGGTCGCCTACAAGGCGCACGCTGACAAGCTGCCCATCAGCCTGCAGGACCACGGCAACCCGGTCCGCTTCCGCAACATCTGGGTGGAGGAATTGAAGTAGCCTTCGCAGGAACTGACGGTATTTCAGATTGAAACGACAAAGGCCGGGCGAATTTTCGCCCGGCCTTTTGTTTTGGGCGCGGAAGCCTCTCTCAGAGCTTCGCCATCGCGCTGTCGAGCGCGGCGTGGAGCTGGCCCATCGTCTCGGGCGTCTCGTCGCCCATGTTGGAGAGGCGGAAGGTGGTGCCCTTGATTTTGCCGTAGCCGCCGTCGATGAGGAAGCCCTGATCCTTCACGAGCTTCTGCAGCTTGGCGGCATCCACGGCGCGGCCGCCGGGCTTGGCGCCGTTGTTCACGCAGGTGAGAGTGATCGACTCGTAGCCCGGTTCGGGGAAGAGGGTGAAGCCGTGCTTGGTGGCCCAGTCGCGCGTCATCTGGTTGGTCTTCGTGTGGCGGGCGTAGCGGGCTTCGAGGCCCTCGGCGAAGAAGTCATCGAGCTTCGAGCTAAGGGCGTAGATGTGGCTGATGCTCGGCGTACTCGGCGTCATGTGCTCCGCCGCGTTCTTCTGGAACTCGACGAAGTCGAAGTAATAACCGCGGTCCTTGGCCGTGGCGGCTTTGGCGAGCGCGGCGGGCGAGGCGGTGAAGACGGTGAGACCGGGCGGGAGCGCGAAGGCCTTCTGCGTACCGGCGAGGAGGACGTCGATGCCGAGGCGCTCGAAGTTGAGCGGAAGGGCGGTCATGGAGCTGACGGCGTCGATGATGAACATCACGTCGGGATACTTCTGCTTGAGCGCGGCGATCTCGGCGAGCGGGCTCATGGTGCCGGTCGAGGTCTCGTTGTGGATGAGGGTGAGCGAGTCGAACTGGCCAGGGGCGAGCTTGGCGTCCACCTGCTCGGCGCGGATGGGCGAGCCCCACGGGACTTGAAGCGCCTCGGCCTCCTTGCCGCAACGCTTGGCGACGTCGAGCCACTTGTCGGAGAAGGCGCCCTTCATGCAGTTGAGCACCTTCTTCTGGGTGAGATTGCGCAGCGAGCCTTCCATCACGCCCCACGCGCTGGAGGTGGAGAGATAGACAAGCTGCCGCGTGCCGAGCAGCGTCTGGAGCTGCGGTTGCATCTTCGCGACGAGGTCTTTAAAGCCCTGGCCGCGGTGGCCGATCATCGGCTGGCAGAATGCTTTGAAAGTTTTCTCGCTGACCTCGACGGGGCCTGGGATGTGGAGTTTGACGTGTGCCATAAAACTTCGTGAAAGTTTTCACAAGCTGGTGAGCCGCGCAAGCAGGAGTTTTACGGCCAGCCAGGAAAAAGAAAAACGGCCCGGTGTTGAGCCGGGCCGTTGCGAAGGCGGATGGACGCTGGACCTAGGCGAAGAGCTTTGTGACGGCCTTGGCCTTGACCAGTTCGCGGGGCTGGTTGAGGTGGTTGTACACGATCGTTTCCGGGTCGATGCCGAAGGCGTGGTACATCGAGGCGAGCAGTTCGGTGGGATGGATCGGATCCTCAATAGGAGCGGAACCGGTCTTGTCGGACTTGCCGTGGACGTAGCCGCGTTTGATGCCGGCGCCGGCGATGATGCCGGTGTAGCAGTAGGGCCAGTGGTCGCGGCCATTGGCGTCGTTGCTGTTGCCGGAGGTGGAGAGGCCTTTCTCCGGGCTGCGACCGAACTCGCCGATGGCGATGACCATCGTCTCGGCCAACAGGCCGCGCTGATCGAGATCCTCGAACAGGGCCGAGAGGCCGGTGTCGAGCATCGGGGCGGATTGGTCCTTCATCCGCTTCTCGAGGCCGACGTGGACATCCCACGAGTGGTTGTCGGAGTTGGCGACCTTGGGCCAGATGACCTCGACGACGCGCGTGCCGGCCTCCACGAGGCGGCGGGCGAGAAGGAGGGATTGGCCGAACGTGTTGCGGCCGTAACGGTCGCGGAGTTTGTCGGTCTCGACGTTGAGGTCGAAGGCATCGCGGGCGCGGCCGGAGACGATGAGGTTCAGAGCGCGGTCGTAGTATTCATTGAGACTGTACTGCTCGACGGCCTTCTCAATCTCGGGCATCGCCTCGTTGATGGAATCCCGCAGGCGGGCGCGGCGCTTGAGGCGGGCGGGGAAGACCTCGGGGCGGAGCTGAAGGTCATCGACCTTGATCCGGGTCATCTTCGCCATATCCATATCATCGCCTTCGGGATAGAGCGTGTAGGGATCGAAGGACCTGCCGAGGAACCCAGCGGTGCCGCCCTTGCCGACGACGTTGGATTCCTGCAGCGGCCGCGGGAGCATCACGAACGGGAGCATCGGCTCGGTGGGCGGGCGCAGGCGGATGATGTTCGAGCCGAAGTTCGGGAAATCCTTCGGGCTCGGCGGCTCCAACTGGCCGGAGGGGCTGACCTTGTCCGTCGTGTAGCCGGTCATCATCTGGTAGATGGCGGCGGTGTGGTTGAAGAGGCCGTTGGGCGTGTAACCCACGGCGCGCATCATCGTGAACTTGTCGTTCACCTTGGCCAGTTGCGGCAGCAGCTCGGTGAACTGGATGCCGGGAATCTTAGTCGGGATCGGCTTGAACGCGCTGCGGACATTTGCCGACACGTTCTCTTTCGGATCCCACAGATCAAGGTGGCTCGGGCCGCCCTGCAGGTAAATCATGATGATGCTCTTGGCCTTGTCCCAGCCGGGCCCGCCGCCCTTGCTGGCTTCCTTCGCCTTCGCCTGCAGCTCGAAGAGCTGGCCGAGCGAGAGACCGAGCATGCCCGCACCGCCGACGCGGAGCAGATCGCGCCGGCTCATCTTGAGGTTCTTGTCGCAGAGGTCGCTGCAGTTGCCGCCGGGTATGTGTAACATAGGGATGTCTTTTCCTTTGAGAGCTTTAACGATCTCAGGCTCGAGTCGGTTTGTCCAATGTTGATTAGCGGTTGAAGAGAAACGCCGGGCTGTTGATGAGCGCCCACGCAAGATCCTGCGCGGCGACGAGACGCTGGTTGGCGAGTTGCTTGGTGCTGAGCTCCCCGGAGCGGCGCTGATCCCGCAGCTTCGGATCGATCGGCAGCGGCTCGCTGGCACGGGTGAGGATGCCCTGCAACGACACGAGCTTCGGATCGGCCGCGCGCGGTTTCTTCGCCTCGCCCACGGCGATCTGGAGCTTCTTCAATTCGGCGTCGGTTTCGCGGAAGTGGGCGAGCAGCGCGCTCTTCTGCTTCTCGTCCCGTTTGTCCGGCGCGAGAGCGAGGATGGTCGCGATCGCGCTCGGCGTGCCGAAACCGACGGGCGCTTTGGCCGTGGTCACGGAGAGTCGGAAGCGGCCGAGCGTGTGCATGTTGTCGCCGTATTGATGGTTAAGGGAGAAACTCAACGCGGTGCCGCCGGCGATGCTGAGCGGCTCGGTCAACTCGAACGTCGCCATGTGATCCACGCCCGTCTTCGGAAAAATGGCCCAGCCGTTATTCGGCGTGGTTTGCCCATCGATGGTGTCCTTCACGGCAAACTTTTCCTGGCTGAAGTCGGCCTTGGCATTTTGCAGATTCACTTTCTTGGCTTCGGCCGGCTTGGCTTTCGGGCCGGCTTTGAGGGTCAGTTCGGCGAGGACGAAGTTGCCGTTGGGCGCGCGGCCGGGGCCGTTGCCCCCGAGTCGGGCGTCGGTGAGCGCCTCGAGCTTGATGGCGGTGATGCCGGTGAGATCAGTCTCGGCGGTGATGTCGTAGGTGCCCTTGCCGTTCGGTCCGCTGACGAAGATGGAGAGATCTTTCTGCTTCTCGAGCTTGGCGTTGAACGAGGATTTCAGCTCCTTCGGATCGAGCGCGATCCAGCCGGTGTCCTTGTCGGCTTTCTGTTCCCACGCGGCCAGCTTGTCGGCGATGGTGGCGTCGTAGTTCTTCAACGCGCCTTCGGCGGCGGCGAGACGTTCCTTCTGCTGCTGGTCGAGAGCGGCTTCACGCGGCGCGATTTCTTTCTGGTACGCGTTGAGATTGGTCTGAGCCTGATTGATGGCGGCCTGACGCACGGACTCTTTTTGCGCGATGATCGGGGCGAAGGTTTTCTCCAGCGCTGCCAACTCGGCGACGACCAGCTTGTGCTCGGGTTCGATGGCGGCGAGCGCGGCGAGACCCTTCTTGGTTTCGATAGCGGTGGCGGGCCGGTTGAGGATGCGCAGGAACAGCTCGTTGACGAGTTTCTCGTTGTCGGTCTGCGCGGCGGTGAATTTCGCGATAGCGTTCTGCGGATCGCTGATGGCGGCGTCCACGGTCGGGCCGCTGACGAGCGCCATCACAGGGCCGAGTTGGAGACCACTGCCGCGTTCGCATTCGCAGGCGCTTTCACGGGCGGGCCGGCCGAGGTTATTGAGGAAACCATCGGGTAACTTGATGGCGGCATCGGCCAACGCGGCGGCGCGTGTGCCGGGAGCCACGCCGGGAATCTGCGAGGCCGCGCCGGTCGCGAAGTAGATGGAGTCGAACAGCACCTCCGCCGGCAGACGGCGCGCGGTGGCGTGGGAATAGTTGATCTTGTCATCGTCGTTCCACCGGTGGGTCTTGATCGAGAGTTGGTAGGTGCGGCTCTTGCAGATGGTCTTGATGAGGCTCTGCACGTTGAAGTTGCTCTGGATGAACTCCTGTGTGAGCCAGTCGAGCAGGTCGGGGTTCGTCGCTGGGTTGCCGGCACGGATGTCGTCGATGGGTTCGATGAGGCCGATGCCGAGGAGGTAGCCCCAGAGGCGGTTCACGTAGCTGCGGGCGAAGTATTGGTTGTCCGGCGAGGTGATCCACGCGGCGAGACGCTCGCGGCGCGGGGCGTCGGCCTTCGCCTCGAACTTGGCGGTGAAGGGGAAGACCGGCGCGCTGATCTGCCCGGTGCGGTCATGTTTGATGTCGCCGGCCTTGAGGTCCTCGACGATCTCGTACAGCGGCTTGGCGCCTTCGACGGCCGTGCCGCCGATGTTTTTGTCGCCGCTGGCGGGGTCTTTCTTTAGACCAACCTGTGCGAAGAACGCGGCGGTTTCGTAATACTGGTCCTGCGTCCAGCGTTCGAAGGGATGGTCATGGCATTTGTTGCAGTTGAAACGCGTGGCGAGGAAGAGGTGCGTGGTGTTCTCCATCGTGTCGACCGGTGTGCGGAGGATCTTGTAGTAAGCGGCCTGCGGTTGCTCTTTGTTCGAGCCGGTGGCGGTCAGGATCTTCTTGGCAAACTGGTCGTAGGGCGTGTTGCGCGAGACCTCGTCGTGGATCCATTTACGGAAGGCGACGGCGCCTTCGTTGCCGAGGAACTTGCTGTTCACCTGCAGCAGGTCGGCCCACTTATTCGCCCAATGCTCGATGTACGGCTCGCTGCCGACGAGGCGGTCGATCACATCGTCGCGCTTGGCGCGGCTCTCGCGCGGGTCGGCGAGGAAGGCGCGCACCGCGTCGGCGGTCGGCGGCAGGCCGGTGAGATCGAGATGGACGCGGCGCAGGAACTCGTCATCGGTGCACAATTCCGAGGGGAGGATTTTCATCCGCTGCCATTTGGCGGCGACGAACCCGTCGATCTTGTTGTTCGCCGGCGGCTGTTGCCAGGCGAAGCCCGTGCGGTCGCCCATCGCGGTGATGGTGGTGGCGGCGTAGGCACCCTCGAAGCGGGCGAGCACCGGCGCCTCGCCGCGGCGCAGCACGGTGACGAGTCCGTTCTCGGATTTGATGATGTCGATGTTGCCGCTCTCCAGGAAAGCCTCGGCGCTCACGTCGCGCTTGCGGCCGTCGGCGTAGGTGGCGATCACGCGGATCTGCTGCTTGGAGCCGATCTGCTGCACCACGGGGTTCTTCGGGAAGAGCTCGATGCTGGCGACGCGCGTCGCGGTAAGATCGAGCTTGGCGCCGTTGGCGATCCAGTTGCGGATGACGTTGTAATAGAGGTCGCCCGGTTTCACGAGCTGGCCACCCACGTGCGGCACGGCGCCGGAGGCTTTCAGCAGCATCAGGCTATCGTCGGGCGAGGCGAGGTTCACGCGGCGCGAGGCGAGATCATCGGTGAAGGCGCGCACGTCGTAGATCGGGTCGTAGCCGCGGAGCGAGAGCTTGAAGCCGTTCCTGCCGTCTTTCGCGCCGTGGCAGGTGCCCTGGTTGCAGCCGAGCTTGGAGAGGATGGGGTTCACGTCGCGGATGAAATCCACTGCCGTCTCGCCGGCCGTTCCCGAGATGGTGACGGGCACGGTGAGGGACTTGCCGCTGAAGGTGATTTTGATCTGGCCGGTGCCGTCCTTGATCGGGCGCACCAATCCGTTGAGCGAGACCTCGAAGGCTTTGCTCGAGGCCGAGAACTGCGCCATGCGCGTGATGTCGATGCTGTCGCCGCTGGCGAGTCGGGCGGTGACGAGCATCTGGTTGTAATCGTTGCGGCCGGCGAGCGTGATGGCGGTGGGCAGAATCTCGATGGAGGCGATCTTCGCATCCTTGGGCAGCGTCTCGGGATCCAGCTTCGGCGCGGGGCCGGTGAGAACCGCGAGGCTCGCGGCGTTGGCCGGCGTCTTCGTGGCGATGGCGACGGGGAGGAATTCCTTTGTGATCGCGCCGGTCTCGGCGTCGATCAGGCGCACCTTACCGTCCGTGCCGCCGGCGGCGACGGTCTTGCCGTCAGGATGGAAGGCGACGGCGTAGATACCGCTATTGGTGACGGCGATTTTGGAGATCGGCTCCGCGCCTTCGGACTGGAACTTGGCGAGCGCGGCCTTTTCCTCGGCGGTTTGCTGGCCGGCCGGTTTCTTCTGTATGGCGACGATGTTCGCCGGCGTCTTGGCGATGGTGGCGCCGTACACCACCACCTCGCCGCGGCCGTCGAGGCTGCTGCCGGCGGCGAAGCGGCTGCCGTCCCGGCTGTAGGCCACGGAGAAGATGCGGCCGGGCAGCGCGGGGAATTTCTTGATGAGGTTCGCGTTGTCGCCGATCACGCGCTTGGTGTTGCGGAAGACGCGGAAGATCTGCGGCTCGCCGTCGGAACCGCCCATGAGCACCTCGTCGCGGTCGGGATGGCGCGAGATGGCGGCGATGCCGCCCTTGAGCGCGCCGGGCGTGATGGAGGTGATGTTGTCAATGAACCGCTGCGTTTTGAACTCCGTGAGCTTCGCCGTCATGTCGCGGCTGACGGAGATGAGATGGTCGCCGGTGGCGGAGAAGGCGGTGTCGAACACCCAGTCGCTATGGGAACCCATGAAGAAGATCTGCTCGCCGGTCTTGGCATTGATGGCGCGCACGGAATTATCCCCGCCGCCGAAGGCGATGAACGTCCCATTGGTGGAGGTGGACCACGAGGCGCCGTAGATGGTGTCGTACGTCACCGGCACGGAGAGGGCGAGCTTGCGCTCCTCCACATTCCACACCTGCACCTCGCCCATCCGCGCGGGTTGGCCACCGGTCACGGCCAGAAACTTGCCATCGGGCGAGAACCGCACGGACTCGATGCGCTCGGAGAGGCCGATGAGCCGCGCGACAATCCCGGAACCGTCGGCCTTGTGCAGCAGCACCTCGTGGAAGCCCGCCACTGCGAGCAGGCTGCCGTCGGGGGAATAATCGAGCGCCGTGAGCACCGGCGGGCGGGTGTACAACGGCGGGTTCTGCGGGCTGAAGCGGCGCTTCGCATTCTCCGGCGTGTCATCCAGCGCCCCCTGCGCGATCCAGTTCCGGATCAGCGCAATCTCGCCTTCGGCGAGCGCCGGCTTGCCCTCGGGCATTTCAGCCTCGCCCTTCACCGGCGTGATGACCTTCACGAGGTTCGACTTGTCCGGCTGCTTCGCGACGATCGCCTTCTCCTTGCTGTCGCCCCCTGAGATCATCTTCGCGAACTCGGTCATCACATAACCGCCCTTCGCCTTGGCCGGTTGATGGCAACCCTGGCAGTTGGCCTGAAAGAGAGGGCGGATCTGCTTGTAATAACTGACCGCCGATTTGGGGTCCGCCTTCGCCTCGGCCGCATGCGCGGCAGGGGCGGCCCAGAGCGATCCCACGAGCGCGAGACTAGAACAAAAGTGCAGTTTCATAACTTATCAATCGGCACCGGCCCATATGTGTTGAAAAATGGGGTCGATGACTAATCCCAAAACCGCCACGGAGGCAAGCAATTATTCTCGCCCCCGCGCGACCTTTTTTGGACGCCGCCGGGGGTGGGAAGATTCAGGATTCTGACGTTGAAAACCGGTTGCACCGCCCAACCGCCCAGCCGCCGAGAAAACACGAGGCGACACAGCGCGATCACCCCTTGTCCCGACGCGCCAACCTTTGGTCGAGACGCGCCAGCCTTTGGTCGAGACGCGCCAGCCTTTGGTCGAGACGCGCCAACCTTTGGTCGAGACGCGCCAACCTTTGGTCGAGACGCGCCAGCCTTTGGTCGAGACG
>SXGQ01288513.1_pt1 | contig 14495 bp, 15 predicted proteins | sample 3178371 | NCBI WGS metagenome assembly SXGQ01 (sample SAMN11356859, study PRJNA531348) | freshwater metagenome | isolation source: freshwater sample F1-20 | place: China: Fuxian Lake, Yuxi | collected 2017-12-25
ACAAGGATTGACAGAAATGAACTGTATGTGGACATAGCAATTGAGCCTGTGAAATCAGTTGAGTTTATCTACATACCTTTAAGGATCAAAAACACAGGAGAAATAGAGAACTTGGGAGTTTAATACCCGGTAAATAAAAAGGAACAAAAATATGGCAATCTCAACATTAAGTAAATTTACAGTACCACTGGCAAACGATCAGAGCTCAGCATCACAGGGTTTATTGATGCCAAAACTCCAGTATCGTTTCAGAGTGATACTTGAGAACTTCGGTGTATCAACTCCAAGGTCAGAATTGACCAAACAAGTTATCGATGTAACCAGACCCAATTTAACTTTTGATGATGTGACATTAGATGTCTACAACTCAAAGGTGTATCTAGCTGGCAAGCACACTTGGGAAGCTATCACATTAAATTTAAGAGACGATGTTAATAATTCTGTTTCTAAATTGGTTGGCGAACAAGTACAGAAACAATTTGATTTCTTTGAACAGGCCTCAGCTGCTTCAGGTATTGATTACAAATTTACCACCAGGATTGAAATGCTGGACGGGGGCAATGGCGCATCTATTCCAGGCATATTAGAAACTTGGGAACTTTACGGCTCATATGTAAATTCAGTGAACTACAACACATTGGCCTATGCCACATCAGATCCAGTCACAATCACATTATCAATCAGATATGACAACGCGGTACAAACTCCACAAGGCACAGGAATTGGCACAGCATTGACCAGAACCATAGGTTCATTAAGCACAGGCGGCGGCGTATAATTTAACATTTCGTTTATAGCAAAAGAAGCGCCTTTAACGGCGCTTTTTTTGTGACTATAAATATAGGGTATGCCAAGCATTAATAATTTCTTATCAGGTTTCAGCAACGGCCTTCCGGGCATGAAAGACTTCCGCCATGCCAGCAGATTGTACATAGATGACAATTTCAAACTGGCGCCCAAACAAAAATTCCTATTCCATGTGGTGTTCGACATAGACAACACAGTGCCCGCCAGGGCATTCACCACCAATGAGAGATATGAGCTAAACATGTTGGTCAAGAGTTGCGAGCTGCCAAAATACAACATGAACCTGGAAGAGAAACAGCAGTACAACAAGAAGATCTACGTGGGCACCAAGATTCAGTATGCTCCCGTGACCATCACTTTCCATGATGACAACGCCGACACGGTGAACGCATTCTGGAAGTCCTATTACGAATACCACATTTCAGATTCGCTGTCAGTGGCCAACGCGGGTGGGGTCAACACCACCAAGGACAATTTATATGATCTGCTGCCAGCGTCAACACAGTTCGGAATGGACAACGCACAGAAGCGCAAGCAACCGTTCCTGAAGAACATAACCATATTTGCACTGCACAAAAAAAGATTCACGTCGTTCACACTCGTCAATCCCATAATCGGATCATTCAGCCATGACAACATGGACCAGGCCGATGGAGCGGGCATTATGAGCAACACCATGCAGATATTCTACGAGACGGTGCTGTATGGAGTGGGATTGGTCAAGCCCTCAGTGGCGGGTGGAGGCAGGGGAATACCAGGATTCGCCACCGTGCATTATGATTTGGAACCATCACCTCTGAGCGTGCTGGGCAGAGGAACCACTTCAATATTTGGACCAGGCGGCATCGTGGATGGCATAGGCAGCGTGATCAGCGACATACAGAATGACAATTTCAACGTGGGCACAATACTGACGGCTGTCAACACCTACAACAACGCCAGGAAGATCAAGGCCAAGGAAGCAGTAAAGGAAGAATTGAAGGGCATCGTGAAAGAGGGAGTGATCGAGATCGGCAAGCAGGCCGGCACCATAACCAACCCAGTGGGCAACTTCTCTGTGGGCAGCGCTGCAGTGGCCGCGGTGGCCGTGGGAGCATCACTGGCCAGCGCCAAGGGCCTGGTGGACGACAGGACCAACAAGAACAACAGGGTGATCTCCAATCCCGTGATAGACACCACGAACTTCCTCAGCCCAACGGAATCTTTCAACCTCATAGAGAACAACCTGTCTGCCAGGGATCAGGTGGCGTCGAGCATCTACTACAAATTAGTGGGTTCAAGAAAGGGATTGACCATAGCACAGAGCGACATTGAATACACGGCCGCCAGCACATCAGCCAAGGCAGTGTATAGGAGCAGGGCATTGACCGACGTTGCTAAACTGGTCACGGAAGGCTTCATACGTATCAACAGGATCACAAATGAGGTGTCAGTAGTGGCCGAGAGGGCTAGATTGTAATGGCAGAGTTTTACACAAATTTACCGCAGAAACAGAAAGATCGATTGCAGAAGACCATCGACGCACTGAGGGAGAACCAATACGTGGAGCCTTTCCAGTTCAATGCCAATGACTATGACGTTGCCGTGGGATTCTTCGTCAAGCGGGGATTTGACCGTCAGCCCGCGGAGGAGACCGCTTACGTGATATTGCAGCAGGCCAAGATAGATTCGGTGCCTGTTACACAGATATTGGACATACTGACCACTGCCACACCGGCGCAACTGAGCGAGCTGATAACGGTGGTGCTCAACGCCAACAGGTACAAGACCAGCCGACTGGGCGTGAGGAACACCAGGACCAGCAAGGACGTGGTGTCAAGGAACATCAAGGCCTAATGAAATTCGCCCGAGGAAAATTCTCCATGAAGAACCCCGCCAAGTATGTGGGGCTGAAATCACCTACCTACAGGAGTGGATGGGAACACTCATTCATGCGACTGTGCGACGAGCATCCAAACGTGTATCAGTGGGCCAGCGAAAGCATACAGATACCCTATCGCCACCCCATCACGGGCAAATACACCATCTATGTGCCTGACTTCTTCATAGTGTACGTGGACAAGGATGGTGGCAAGCATGCGGAAATGATAGAGGTCAAACCCATGAACCAGACCTCCATGGAGCGTGCTGGTAAAAGTTCCGGCCGGCAGAAGCAGGTGATCATCAATCACGCCAAGTGGGAGGCCGCCATGGCCTATGCTCGACAAAATAGGATTACTTTTAGAGTTCTTTCAGAAGAACAACTCTTCCATCAAGGAAAACGTTAAGTAATACTCTAATGTATCAATTAAAAACTATATCACACATTGAGATGGAACTCTCCTCTCATTGTAATTCTCGATGTCCTCAATGTCCTAGATATGATATGCAAGGATTTATTAGGAAAGATTTAGATATAAAACATTTAGAAAAAAACTTTTTATTTGACCTGCCAATAGATCATATGATCAATTTAAAGACTATAGGATTTTGTGGTAATTTTGGAGATCCATTGATGCACCCCGAATTGGATGAAATTATTAATTTTTTTAATCAACAAAATATTTCTATTTCTACAAATGCTTCTCTAAGAAATGTAGAATGGTGGGAATCTTTAGGCAAAAAGAAAAATGTCACGGTAACATTTTGCATCGATGGCATAGGAACAACACATGAATTATATAGAAGAAATACGTCATATGAAAAAATTATAGAAAATGCAAAAAGTTTTATTAATAGTGGCGGCAATGCTCAATGGCAATTCATAATTTTTAAACACAACGAACATCAAGTAGAAGAAGCAAAAACTTTGGCCAATAGAATAGGATTTAAAAAAATTTCTTTTATGTATTCGGATAGATTTGATATCGATAACACATGGAAAGTATTCGAAAAAGACAAACACTTATATAATTTAGAAAAGGCAACAAAACAAATTACCTTAAGAGAGAAAACTAATACCCCGGTAGGAGAAAAATGGTGGCATAATCTTTTTAAATATCGAAAACAAGAAAATATCAAATGCATATGGAGTGAAAAGAAAAGAATTTATATACATAGCGATGGAACAATTTTTCCATGTTGCCATATTGGTAATATATTGGCTGGTAGACCTATTGAAAAAAGCCTTTATAAAAAAATTGTAAAAGATTGGAAAAATATAAATTTAAATTTTAATAAATTCGAAGATATTATCAGTGGACCTTTTTATAAGGAATATTTTTTAGAATCTTTAAAAAATTCTCCTCATCCTGTTTGTATAGAGACCTGTGATTTATATAATGGAAAATTAGTAAATAGAGCAGACGATTATCTTAAATATTAATATGACACGCAAACTGGAAGACATACTCAATTTACCAAACGTCAAGGAAGCATTCGCCAAAGTGGATGCCAAGGAAAAATCCAGAGATGATAAAGATCGAGCTATTCCAAAAAATGTGGATCCACAAACCGCAAAAGCATTAGAGAAAACCTATCAGGAATTTGACAAGATAGCAGCGGCATTGCCACAGGTCAAGGGGCTGGGAGAATTGAGTGATCTGGAACTGGACAAACTGGCCATGGAAGCCGAAGAGAGCTACAAGAACCTCATGGACCTGGGCATGAACGTGGACAGCAGATATTCCGGACGTATTTTTGAAGTTGCCAGCTCCATGCTGCGCAATGCCATTGACGCAAAATCACAAAAAATTGACAAAAAACTACACATGGTAGAACTACAGCTGAAAAAACTCAAGATCGACAAAAGCGGTTCGGACGACACTAGCGAACCGGTTGAGAGCGAGGGCATGATAATCAGCGACCGCAATGAGTTAATGAAGAAACTGCTGAAGAAAGACTAAATACTGCATTATGACAGACTTTAAACAATATCTAGCAGAATCAACCAAAGAATACGACTACAGAATCAAGGTAGCCGGCGATCTCAGCGAAGATTTTGCAGCTAGATTGGAAACGGCATTGAAAAAATACGAAGTCAAGTCCTTGTCAAAAGGCAAAAAAACTCCCATACAGGAAGTGCCATTGGATTTCCCAAATTTAAAAAATCAAGCTGTGACCATATTCGAATTGAAAACATCTTATCCGGCATCGGTGTTCGAGATGCATTCTTATATCTCCAACATCATGAGATTGCAACCAAATCAACTCGTGGTAAGAAAACCCGGAGAACCATCAGAAGAGTATCAAGAAGAGATCAAAGCAAAAGCTGAGAAAAAATCAGAATTCAGATCAGTGCTGCAAGACGTGGAATACAAGGACGCTCCCAAGGTCAAGGCCGACGAAGTTTATGGTGATCGAGCCAACCAAAGTCTTCTAAAAGAATTATTGAAAGCAAAAAAAGAGAAAACAGAATTTGCTGCCAAACCCAAAGTGGAACAGGAAGTGCAAAACAACGAAGGTGACAAGAAGAACGCAGGTTCGCCTCTGACCAAGCCAACTAACCCACATCCAGATCCAAAGAGGAAATAAACATGCAAATGATCGACATACTGGAAAGATTGAAACAGATACAAGAGAGCAATCCAAACATCAACGTCACGGACGCAATATCAAATGTGGAAAGAGCCAACGGAACAGTGGCCGAGAAGGCAAAAAGTCCCTACGCAATTGGCATGGCACAGGCCATGAAGAGCACAGGCGACACACCTCCACTTAAAAAATCCACAATCAAGAAGGCACACGACATTGCTAAAAGCATTGAAAAAAATGAAGGAGAGCTAGATGAAACCATGACACGTCAACACTTTCAAATGTTTGCTGACACACTCAAACAGATCGACGATGTAACTAAGCGTGGTGAAACTGCACAGGTCATAGCAGATGTAATGATGAAGAGCAATCCAAGATTTGATCGTGACAAATTCATGCAAGCCGCAGGAGTATACTCAATGAGCGGTGAAACTACAGAAGCCACTGACAATAGAGCGGAACTAGAACGTAAGTTAGACAACCTAAAACAGAAATACAACGCCCAAATGGCCAACGCCTACGCAGGTGATGCTGACGAGACCGAAGAGGAAATAGCCAAGATAGAGAAGCAACTGGGCATAACACACGAGGGAAAGAAAATGAAAAAAGACAAGATGAACGAATCTGTCGTCATAGCCACTGATTCACCAGAAGAAGCCAGCATGATGATGCAACTGTTAAAATTGGCCGGCGTGCAACCAGTCAGCCAGGACATGATCAACGCCAAGCAGGAACCAGAAGCCAAAGCTGACGAGACCTATGCCAATGAACCCAACGAGAAAGTGCAGTCAGTGGACGATCTGGTCAACACCAACTCAGGTGGTATCAACAGGCAAAAAATTCAAGCCAACCCCAACAACCCAGCGGACAATCCATTGGCCATGGGCCGATTGGGCAAAATGTCTGCTCCAACTGTCAACATTGGTGAAAACGAGATCACTGAAGAACAATTGTCAAACAGCCTTAGAGCTCAATACGAAAGTTTCAAACAAACTTACCAAGAAGCTGCCAAAGCCAAGCCAGACTATCTGGACTTTGACAAGGACGGCAACAAGGCCGAACCCATGACAAAGGCGCTGAAGGACAAGGAACAGGCCAAGAAATAATTACCGTACAATAACACAAGGTTTATTTCCACAAGAGACCCACTAAATATTTTTATGAATTTCTTTGGAGAATATTCTGATGGGCTAAGGTACACATCCATCAAGGTGACCTACCGCATGCCCGACTATGAGAGCATATTGCAGGAGTTCTGGTGGCAGACACTGGACGTGCCTCCACGCTATCCCAGGATGAAACAGTTCGTGGACTACTGGAATGACTACATAGAAGCCGTGATACACAGCCTGGAAGTGGGTCATGTGGATCGCTTTGGAGCCACTTCATATACCAACGTCACGGATTGGTACAAACTTAAATAATAGCCATGGCATACATATCATTAGACAGTGACCAGATAAAAAAGGCACACAAGAAACACAAATACACCACGGACCAAGTGCTGAAACTGGAGCAGTGCATGGATCCCAAGACCGGTCCTCTGTTCTTCATGAAAGAATTTATGAGGATACAGCACCCCACCAAAGGTGAGATGCGATTCAATCCCTATCCCTATCAGGAGAGATTGATTGAAAGCTATAACAGTCATAGATTCAGTATAGCCATGCTGCCTCGACAGACAGGCAAGACCACTTGCGCATCTGGCTATCTATTATGGTATGCCATGTTCAAACCCGATTCACAGATACTGATTGCAGCACACAAATATCAAGGAGCGTCAGACATCATGAGCAGGGTGCGATATGCCTATGAGATGTTGCCGTCCTGGATCAAGGCCGGAGTCACTCAGTACAACAGGAACTCAATAGAATTTGACAATGGTTCCAAGATCATGGCCACCACCACTACCGAGAACACCGGTAGGGGTATGTCTCTTTCTTTGATATATTGTGACGAGTTTGCATTCGTTCAGCCGCCCGAGAAAGCCAAAGAATTCTGGACCTCACTGTCTCCCACACTGAGCACGGGAGGAAAATGCTTGATCACTTCAACACCTAACTCCGATGAAGATCAGTTCGCTTTGATTTGGAAAGAAGCCTGTAAAAGATTTGATGACTACGGAGTGGACAAGGTCGTGGGGACCAACGGCTTCTATGCCATGAAAGCTCACTGGTCTGAACACCCAGATCGAGACGAAAAATGGGCCGAGCAAGAAAGAAGCAGAATTGGAGAAGAAAGGTTCCGTCGAGAGCACGAGTGCGAATTTTTGATCTTTGATGAAACATTGATCTCTAGTATTAAGTTAGTTGAATTAGAAGGCAAAGATCCTTTGATCAATATGGGGCAGGTGCGTTGGTGGAAGACTCCCACGCCAGGCAATGCCTACATGGTGGCTTTGGATCCCAGCTTGGGTACCGGAGGAGATTTCGCGGCCATACAGGTTTTCGAACTGCCTAGTTTCGAGCAAGTGGGGGAATGGCATCACAACACCACACCGGCCAATCAACAGGTAAGAATATTACAGGCCATAACGAAACACATCTATGATTCCATCATAGAAAAAAATCCTTCAGAAACACCTGCGATATATTACAGCATGGAGAACAATACTTTAGGTGAGGCAGCTTTACTTCGAGTAATGGATTTAGGAGAAGAGAACATACACGGACAATTCATAAGCGAACCCATTAGGAAAGGACATCGTAGGAAGTTCCGAAGAGGATTCAACACCACGGCCAAGCACAAGATAGCGGCCTGTGCCAAGTTCAAGGAATTGGTGGAATCAAACAAGATGAAACTCAACAGCAAACCCTTGATATCTGAGTTGAAAGATTTTGTGGCCACAGGAGTTTCTTACAAAGGCAAGCCCGGGCAGCATGACGACCTAGTGAGCGCTTGTTTGCTGATGACTCGTATGATGCAGGTTTTGGCCACATTTGACCCTAAAATATTCGAAAGATGGACTGATAGGACCACTGAATGGACAGCTCCAATGCCCATCTTTGCTAACCTGGGTACGTAATAAATATAGTATGATCAAGCCCAAAACATCACAGGATTTATTCAATAAAATACGAAGCAAGTTCGCCAACATACAGTTGGGAGACAGTGCGGGCAATGTAACAGCAGATCCTAAATCAGCAGTATTTTTTGATTTTGAATTCAGCGAAAATTCAGACAATTTTGGCAGAGTCAGCATCAGCATAGCAGATGGAGAGAGCATGAAAGTGTTCTACAACCAAGGGCTGGTGGAAAAGATCGATGACGAATCCAGAGCCAATTGGTACAGTTTCCTCAAGGAATTGAAGGACTTTGCAGTGGAGCATCAGGTGGGTTTTGACGTGAGGGACATCACCAAAAGCAGCCTCACACAGCAGGATTTCAAGAATCTCGCAGATGTGAACCAAACGGTAAATACTGGCGATAGTATGTCAGAAGAACTAACAAGATTAACAAAACTAGCAGGCATCCCCGTCGCAGAGAGCCTCACAGGAACCAAGAGATCTTCCTACGAGAATCTGGACAAGACAAGATTGATCATCAGGCACGCACAGGCCGTAGACGAAGATGTGCCAGGCGCTAGGAGCAGGCAGATCAACAGCCTGTACATCGAAAATGAACAGGGCGAGAGATTCAAATACCCAATGAAACACTTGGCAGGCGCCAGGGCAATGGCCAGACACGTGGCCAATGGGGGCGTTCCCCATGATGATTTCGGCAAGCACATCATCAAGATGAGCGAACAGATAGCACAACTGAACAGTTTTGCCAGATATGCCACCAACAAAGATCAGTTGAACAACTCCGTGGGTGACATCATAGAGAAGAGCAGGCTGAAATTAGAGAACATGCGGACCTATGTCAAAAATTTAAGCAAGCAGGCACACTACATGAAGGCCAAAGAGAGCTTCCAGCCCACAACTATCGCAGAATTGGATGACGAGACCAGAAATAGCCTAAGAGAAAAATTTACATTGAAACACCTCGATGACAAAGTGGAATCGGCACTGCCATTGATCCATTCCATAATGAAAGAATACGATGACAAGGACGGAGAGATGTCTCCACCGGTAGATCATTCAGCAATGGTGCAATCATTCCTAGCCAATCCAGAAAAGAAATTGGTTCTGAGGGCAGATCCAGCAGCTGACAAGATGTTGAAAGTCACAAAATTCACAAACAAGAACACCATGTTGAGCTCTATCTTATCAGATATAGCTTCAAGGATGCTGACCAGGAATGATGAAGAGGACAGGATAGCCAACTTCGCCAGCCAGGTTGCCGATGACATGGGCAACGAGGGAGCGCCGTTCTTCAAACCCGACGAGCAGTACACAAAAAATAAAAAAATTGCAATACAACTGGCAAAGAGATATATCGATGACTACAAGAAGATGCAACAGGATCCCGCATATGCCGACGAGGTGAGACAGGATCCTAGCAAGTTCGCACCCAAGAAAGACAGGCAGGGCAAGGCCAAGGAAGATCTGGCACAGCCTTTTGAGAACTGGGCAAACAGGGTGGAAGCCAAGGTCAACGAGGGCATAAGCTCGCTGCCTGATGAGGACCATGCGGGAGAAAATTTCACCAAATTGAAAGATCTAATGAGCAAACACTTCCCAGTGGGCACGGAAGCGGTCAACGCAGTGTCGACACTACAGGCTTTGGGTTTTGAAGACGATGAATTATTTGACCAATTGGGAGATTTGGCAGACAAGGAAGGCCCCGACGCCTGCGCAAGACAAACAGTGAGAGATTATGTGTTGAAGATGCTTGCCATGCCAGCCTCGAAGAATTACTACAGCCCGGAAGAGCACAGCGCACTGACCACTGCAGTTACAGCCAACGAGAAAGACTTCATGAAAGGCCAGAACAAGACAGATGATCAATTTGATACCGCGATGACCCAGACAGCGATGGATTCAGTACAGGAAGCGGCCGACAGGCCCATCATGATCGATGGCAAGGAAGTGGATCTCAACACTGTGGAGTATGAGATGCAGGACACCGGTGACAACATATTTGACCTGCAAGATGCTCGATTCAAAGATGGCACAGAGTTGTCCGACGAGCAAATGGAAAAATTAATGGTCGATTCCAATTTCAATGACTGGGTGCAGCAAGATCACATAGAAAGAAGAATGGAATCAGTCACAGTGAAAGAGAAGGATGAACCTGCAGATGTGGGTCTCAGTTCTCAAGCTAGAGACTATAGCGTGGAAAACGTAGAGAAAGAAGAAGTGCAAAAAATATTGGACCAGAATGCGGAATCATGGCAAGAAGTACAGGCCGGAGAAGATCTGATAACTTTTGGAAAATTATATCGTGAATTGCTATCCTATTACATGAGCAATGGCGAAATGCCATATGGTGTGGCCAAGGCCAGAGAAGGTGATCCCGAAGAGTGGATCATGGACAGATTAAGTGAATTGGGTTTGATGGAATCCATAAAAGAAGCCAATGTCAACATCAATGATGAATACAGATTTCGTGATTGGCTAAAAAAGACACACAACAAAGATGTGCATCAATTGACTCCACAGGAATATATCGTTGTGTCAAAACAATACAGAGACGAGCAAGGCACCAAGACCGAAGGCAACGAATTTGCTCAGGCAGTGCAGAAGGCCAAAGCAGCTGGCATGAAGCCCGGCGACAAGTTCAAAGTGGGCGACAAGGAATACACATTGAAAGATGCCATAGAACTTGCTGGCATGCAGTTGGAAGATTTTGATTTTACCGCAGAGAGCGTGGGCGGCGGTTCAACCATTAGGCAAATGAGCGATCTTGAATTGGCCAATTTCTTACACACGTCAGTGGCAGAAGTAAAAAAAGACAGAGAAGCTGCTGAAGAAGCGGCAATGGAAATTAATCAAAAGTACGCTAGCGACAACGAGTCAGTAAAAGAAGACGAATTGGCAGTTATCAAAAGACTATCCGGCATATAGCAATGTCTCTATTAGCACTTAATCAACAGCATAAAAGTGCCAAAGACGTGGCTGGACTAGAATCCCATCATATGTTAGAGCCACACAAATATATTGCAAAGTATTATGAGGAAAAATTTTTAGGTTTGAAAGAACAAACTAAAAAATTAATTGAAATAGGTGTGTACCATGGGGCATCAATTAAATTATGGCACGATTATTTTTTAAATGCAACGATATATGGAATCGATAAAAACTCTAGAATGAAAAATTTTTTTAGCACAGACGAAAAATATAAAGATCGATGTAAGATAATCACAGGAGACTCTACAAACATTGACACATACAAAGAAATACCCAGCGATATCGACATAGTAATTGATGATGGATCACATAGGCTTTTTGACCAGATCAAAACTTTTGATTTATTGTTTCCCAAACTAAAGATGGGTGGATTATACATCATAGAAGACGTGTTAGCTCTAGATGAAGTAAAACAGAAACTTTTAGATCTACACAGAAGTGTAAAAATATACGACTTTAGAGATATTACCAACAGACACGACAGTGTGCTAGTGGAAATAGTAAAATAATTCACTTGATCTTTGATAAATAAGTGTGTATATTATTCTTTATGTCTAATATACATTAGGCAAACATAAAACAAACATAGGCACATTAGGAGGCTTACATTATGGCTACACTAGCTGAAATAAGAGCGAGACTAAAATCTCAAGAAGTGAATCGCTCCACTTCATCAACAGGCGGCGACAACGCCATCTACCCACACTGGAACATACAGGAAAATCAAGAAGCAGTAGTTCGTTTCTTGCCTGACAAGGATCCAAACAACACTTTCTTCTGGACTGAACGAGCAATGATCAAATTGCCTTTCGCTGGGATCAAGGGCCAAGCGGATTCGAGACCAGTGCAGGTACAAGTGCCATGCATGGAGATGTATGGAGAAACTTGCCCTGTGCTAACGGAAGTCAGACCGTGGTTCAAAGACAAGTCAATGGAAGACATGGGCAGGAAATATTGGAAAAAGAAAAGTTATATATTCCAAGGTTTCGTGTTACAAAATCCATTGAGTGATGACAAGACACCAGAGAATCCGATCAGAAGATTCATCATTGGTCCACAGATCTTCAACATAATCAGAAGTGCGTTGCTGGATCCAGAGATGGAAGAGCTACCAACTGATGCCGTGAGAGGTGTGGATTTCAGGATAACGAAGACTTCCAAGGGCGGATATGCCGACTACTCCACTTCCAAATGGAGCAGGAGAGAACGAGCCCTGGACGAAGCGGAGAGAGCAGCGATCGACAAGTTTGGATTGTTCAATCTTTCGGACTTCAGACCCAAGAAGCCAACCGAAGCAGAGATAAAAATAATCAAAGAATTATTTGAGAAATCTGTGGAAGGTGAAGCTTATGATCTGGAAAAATACGGTCAGTATTTCAGACCAGCGGGCGTGTCCATGCAATCAAATGGGTCTGCCAACGGATCAGCATCAGCGACAGCCTCTGTCGATGGAGAAGCATTGGTAACCAAAGCGGAACCGGTAAAAGCGGCTCCTGCTGCGGCAGCGCCACAACCAAGCACTGACAGCGCCAAGAGAGCAGAAGACATCTTGAAACTGATCAGATCAAGACAAAGCAAGTAACACTAATTTTTTCCCTTTTGGCTCCAGCATATTGACACTGGAGCCAATTAGTGTTAATATAAGAACATAGGAATAAAAAATGACAAAAGTATTTGACGCAACAAAATTTAGGAAGAGCATCACAAAATCAATCCAGGGATTAGGTTTGGGATTCAATGATCCCACAGATTGGATATCCACAGGCAACTACGCATTAAACTATTTGATATCTGGAGACTTCAACAAGGGCATTCCGCTGGGCAAGGTATCTGTGCTGGCTGGAGAATCCGGAGCAGGTAAATCTTACATTGCATCAGGCAACATAATCAAGAATGCACAAGCACAAGGTATCTATGTTATTCTAATTGATACTGAGAATGCACTAGATGAGTCTTGGTTACAAGCACTAGGTGTAGACACAGATGAGAAGAAATTATTAAAATTAAGTCTTTCAATGGTGGATGACGTTGCTAAAACAATATCAGAATTCATGAAAGGTTATAGAGAAGAGAACCCAGACAACAGAGAGACTGCACCTAAAATCTTATTTGTAATAGATTCTTTGGGCATGTTATTGACTCCCACAGATGTCAATCAGTTCGAAGCAGGAGAGATGAAGGGTGATCTAGGCAGGAAACCCAAAGCACTAACATCATTGGTCAGAAACTGCGTGAACATGTTTGGTTCTTGGAATGTGGGCATGGTCTGCACCAACCACACCTATGCTTCGCAGGACATGTTTGATCCAGATGACAAGATATCTGGAGGTCAAGGATTTATCTATGCATCATCCATCGTGATAGCAATGAAGAAATTAAAATTAAAAGAGGATGAAGCAGGTAATAAAATTTCAGAAGTGAGAGGTATCAGGGCAGCATGCAAGGTCATGAAGACCCGATATGCTAAGCCTTTTGAGAGCGTGCAGGTCAAGATCCCATATGACACGGGCATGGATCCATATTCTGGATTGGTCGATCTTTTTGAGAAACAGGGGGTGCTGGTGCAATCAGGCAATAGATTGAAATATGTGGACAGCAAGGGCAAAGAACACCTGGAATACAGGAAAGATTGGGATGGAGATAAATTAACAATGATAATGAATGATTATCAAAATATCAAAAAACCAGAGACAAAAGAAGCCGATGAAGTACAAGTTAAGAAAGAAAAAAAATAAAGAGATCACAGGCTACTACGGCTATTGGGATACCAAAAAGAAACAAAGAGAGTTTAAAACTCTCTGCCAGGAAAAAAGATAATGCAAGAATTCACACACGAAGAAATAGAGCAGATATGGAACTCGATTAGCCATTACGTGCCTGATCGCCAGAAAGTGGACTGCGCTGTGGACTTCATCAAGACGCTGGTGGACATAGGCGTGCCCACCAAGGTGATCAAATCTGCTGGAGAATATGACGAGAAATTAGAAGAGGCCATAGAAAGCGTGTTCGATGAAGAAAACGAAGAAGAAGATGAAGATCAATGAGCTGGTACACTAAAGTCAGCCAAGACATCAGCCTGATACCTGACTGCATTCAATATTTTGATAAGGAACTGGAAACCGCAAGGAAAGAGATATACATATTTGGAAATCTCGAGAAGGCTGCGGCATCGCTGCCCGGCGTGGTGGAACAGAGATTCAATCAGTTGCAGGAGATCGAGGC
>SXGQ01382273.1_pt1 | contig 14494 bp, 10 predicted proteins | sample 3178371 | NCBI WGS metagenome assembly SXGQ01 (sample SAMN11356859, study PRJNA531348) | freshwater metagenome | isolation source: freshwater sample F1-20 | place: China: Fuxian Lake, Yuxi | collected 2017-12-25
AAGGAGAAGAACCCGACCCGCTGAGCGCAAAGGTGGGTGACGTTGTGCTCAACGGCACTGGGTGCGGTAGCGCCCACTCAAGGTAGGGATCCACTCCGCTGGGTCCCCATCTTCCCCGCGAGGGTCGGGCGGACCTGAGGGCTGACCGGGTGCGTCCGACGCGTGGCAGGACCAATCCCCCGTCGCGGGGACGCAACACATTGGAAATCCAGATGGGGACGAGCGGGAGCTCGTCCCTTGGGTTAGGCACCCGGTGCACCCAGTGATGCAGGGCACTGCATCACCCACCCATGGACGCCCGCGGCTTCCAAAGGCTCCAGCCTCTGCTCCTCGCCCGGCTGCCTTCACAGGTCCACGATGCGCAGCGGGTCCAGATGGGGACGGGTGAGACGTCGCTACCGGGGATGCTCTCCGAAGACGACAGAACACAGCGGAGTTGCTACGTTCCTCCACGTCATGCCGTCGCCTGCACCCCTCCCCAATCCACCGGTCCCGCGACGCCTCCGGATCCTCGGCGCGGTCTTCCTCGTGGTGGTGGCTGCCGCCGTGGTCCAGTGGATCCGCCGACCTCCGCTCCTGCCCATCCCCACCCCGAGGGATGCCGCAGCCCTCGACCCCCAGGTCCGCGTCCATCTCGAGGCCGTGATCGACGGGGTCCGCCAGGCCCCCAGGAGTGCGACCCGACGCGCCACCCTCGGCATCGCCTATGCCGCCAACGGGCTGTGGAACGAGGCCCGGCAGGCCTTTCTCGACACGGCCCGACTCGATCCCGATGAACCCCTGGCCCGCATGTACGCGGCAGTCGCGCTCGAGGAACTTGCGGACCTTCCAGGAGCCCTCCGGGAGTTCCAGGCCTTGACCGCCCAGGAGCCCGGCTTCGCACCCGGCTGGTATCGCGTCGGGGAATGCGCATTGCGGACCGGGGACCTCGGAGTCGCCGAGACCGCCTTCACCAGGCTCTCCACCCTCGCCCCTGACGAGTGGCGGGGACCTGCCGGACTCGGCGAAGTCAGACTCCGTCAGGGCCGCGGCGCCGACGCCGTGCCCCTGCTGGAGAAGAGCCTCGATCTCGATGCCACTGCCAAGCCCGCCCGGTTCCTCCTCGGCCAGGCCTACCGGTCGGTCGGACGCACCAACGAGGCCCGGATCGCCCTCGCCGTCGGTGCGGCCTCGGTGCGGCATCCGATGTCCGACGACTGGTCGGAACTCGCCCCGCACCACATGAAGTCGATTCCCGACCAGCTGGTGCAGGCGGAGGAGCTGTGCGGTGCCGGTCGACCCGACGTTGCCGTCGAGCTCCTCGGGGAGGCCCTGAAATTCCATCCTGATCATCCCGGCCTGAGCCATCAACAGGCCATGGCCCTGAACCAGGCCGGACAGGCCGACAAGGCCCTGGCCGTGCTCGACCGTCTCATCACCAAGGATCCCAAGGTCATCGCCCCGTGGATCACGCGCTCCTACACCCAGGTCCTGCTCGGACACCACCAGCAGGGTCTGGCCGATGCCCGGTCGGCACTGTCGCTCGCCACCAACTCCTCCCACGCCCACATCGCCGCCGCCAATGCGTGGCTGGCCATGGATCGGGACGCCGAGGCGGTGGCCGCGGTCCGCGAGGCCATGCGATGCGATCCTCGGAACCCGGATATCCCGCTGGAGCTCGGCAACATCCTCTGGCGGAACCTCAACGACACGAATGGGGCCCTTGCCCAGGTTGAGCGGGCGATCGAGATCGACCCAGGGCAGCCCCGGGCCCTTGCAATGCTCGGCTTCCTGTCGCTCGAGTCCGGCAACACGAACCGGGCTCTGGCGGCCGTCGAACAGCTCGGCCGCCTTGCGCCCCAAAGCGCGGAATATCGGGAGCTCCGGGCCGCCCTGCCGCAGAGATGAGACTCGTGGTCACGCTCCCGCTGCTCGTCCTGGTGCTCGCCCAGGGCTGCGGGCGTGGCCCTGACTCCCCCTCAAGCGCGGACACCAACAGCACGCCAACCAGGTCGTCCACCGCAGCCAGCACCAGCAACAGACCCTGGTTCGAGGAGGTTGGACCCGCCAGTGGACTCGACTTCCGACACCACATCGGGACCCACGGTCGGTTCTACCTCCCCGAGATGGAAAGCGGCGGGGTGGGCCTCATCGACTACAACCGCGACGGCCGACTCGATGTCCTCTGCATCGACGGCGGGTCTCTCGATCCAAACCAGCCCCAACCACCCCAGCATCGGCTCTACCGCAACGACGGCGACTGGCGGTTCACGGACGTCACACAGTCCGCGGGCCTCAACGTGCCCTCGGGTTTCGGTATGGGCTGCACGATCGGGGATTACGACCGCGACGGCTGGCCCGACCTCTACATCACCCAGTACGGCGGCAACCGGCTGTTCCGAAACCGGGGCAATGGGACCTTCGAGGATATGACCCGACACGCCGGCGTGGGGGTGGATTCCCTCAGCACCAGCGCGGCGTTCCTCGACTACGACCTCGACGGCCACCTCGACCTCGTCGTGGTGAACTACGTCCGCTGGACCCCCGCGATGGAGCGGGAGTGCTTCTCGAGTGGAGGACGTCGGGACTACTGCTCGCCCCTGAACTACCAGGCCCCTGCCCCGCCAGTGCTCTTCCACAACCGCGGGGATGGGACCTTCGAGGACGTGACCCGTGAAGCGGGACTGCTCGGGGCATTCGGCAACGGCCTCGGCGTGGCTACCGGGGACTTCGACCACGACGGACGGATCGACCTCTTCATCGCGAACGATGCCATGGCGAACCAGCTCTGGCTCAACCAGGGCCAGGGGCGCTTCCAGGACGACGCCCCACTCCGTGGCTGCGCGCTCAATGCCGTGGGCGTCCCGCGCGCCGGCATGGGCGTCGTCGCCATAGACCTCCTCCAGCGAGGTTCGCTCGACCTCTTCGTCACCCACCTGGTCGGTGAAGGCAACGGGCTCTTCCTGAACGAAAAGGGCACCTTCTCCGACTGGCTGGTTCCGGACGGTCCCATGGCCGGTAGCCAGCCCTGCACCGGATTCGGGGTGGATTTCGGGGACTTCGACAACGACGGTCGGCTCGACCTCTACGTGGCCAACGGACGGGTGAAGCTTGGACTCCGCGAATCGGATCCGAAACGCCCCTACGCGGAACCCGACACGCTCAAACGGGGTCTCGGCAACGGTCGGTTCGTCGATGTGCCCTTTGCCGGACTGCCACGCGAGGATCTGGGTGTCGGCCGGGGAATGGCGGTGGGGGACCTCGACAACGATGGCGCGCTCGACGTGCTGGTGATCCGTCGTGACGCCCCGATCCGGGTCCTGCGAAACCAGGCGGCTGGTTCCGGGCACTGGATTGTGCTGGAGCTTGAGGATGCCGAGGGACACGAGACCCGGAATGCGATGATTCGGGTGGAGGCGGCAGGACAGGTCCAGTGGCGTCAGCACCAGCCCAACGAGGGATATGCCTCGAGCCAGGATCCACGGGTCCACGTCGGACTCGGATCAGCAGCCCGGGTCGAACACCTCTGGATCCGATGGCCGGAGGGTCGTGCCGAGGACTTCGGGCCATTGCCCTCAGACCAGATCCACAGGCTCCGCCAAGGCCGAGGGAAGGCCGCGCCCGGAGCGTTTTCGTGGTGACCGCGTTCCCGCGCCCAGTGCTGCAGGGCACTGCAGCACCCACCCGTCCGCGGCACTCCGGCCGCGGGACTCTGCACTGCACGCGGCTCTGCCGGCTCCAGCGCCTCAGGCCAGCAGCGCCGGCACCACCCGGGCCCCCGTGACCTCCGGATCCGTCAGACTCGCCTCGCGACCTTCCTGTGGATAGCGCAGTGCCGCGTGGTCCAGCCCCAGCTGATGCAGCAGCGTCGCGTGGAAATCATGCACGCTCACCACATCGTGGACCGCCTTGTAGCCGAAGTCGTCGGTCGCACCATGGACATGGCCCGCCTTGAACCCGCCGCCCGCCACCCAGAGCGAGAAGGCATGGCGATTGTGATCCCGCCCGTCGGACCCCTGCGAGATCGGCAGCCGGCCGAACTCACCCGTCCAGAGGACCACGGTGGAGTCGAGCAGCCCCCGGGACTTGAGATCCCGCACCAGCGCGGCGCTGGGGCGATCGGTCTGGGCGCACAATCCCTTCAACCGTTCCGCGTTCTTGTCATGGGTGTCCCATGGCTGGCCGTTGAGGAAGAGCTGAACGAACCGAACCCCCCGTTCCACGAGCCGACGTGCGATCAGACACCGGCGCCCGTAGTCGGCCGTCACCGGATCATCGAGTCCGTAGAGCCGACGCGTCGCAGCCGACTCGCCCGAGAGGTCGAGGGCCTCCGGAACCGCGCTCTGCATGCGGGCCGCCGTCTCGAACTGTGCGATCCGGGCCGACAACTCCGAGGTTCCCGGATGCCGCCCCGCGTGGTGACGGTTGATCTCCTGGAGAAGATCGAGTTGGTGGCGTCGGGCCTCAAAGGGAACCGACGCCGGCGTCCTGAGATGGAACACCGGGTTGTCCCCACCACGGAAGGGCGTCCCCTGATAGACGGCAGGGAGGAAGCCCGCCGACCAGTTCCGCTCGCCATCGACGGGCAGGCCACCGGGATCCGAAAGGACCACGTAGGCGGGGAGGTTCTCGTTCTCCGAGCCCAGTCCATAGAGCAGCCAGGACCCCAGGGTCGGCAGCCCGGCAAGGAAGCGTCCGGTGTGCATGATCCGCAGGGCCGACTCGTGGTCGACCGAACCCGTGGTCATCGAGCGGACCAGGGTGATGTCGTCGGCGATGCCACCGGTGTGCGGGAGGAGTTCCGACAGTTCCATGCCGCACTGGCCCCGGGGCTGGAACTCGTACGGGGCTCGGAGAACGTTGCCCGCCTGCTTGTCGAAGTGCACCTCGAGGTCCCCACCGGGATACGGCTTGCCGCTCCAGCGGTTGAGCTCGGGCTTGCAGTCGAAGAGGTCCATCTGGCTCGGACCGCCATGCTGGAAGAGGCTGATGACGGCCTTCGCGCGGGGTCGATGATGCGGAGGGGCGAGGATCCCGGAGGCCGCGGCGTTTGACCGGGCCATCAAGTGGGCCAAGGCAAGTCCCCCCAGGCCACCGGCGGAGCGGTTCAGGAAGGACCGTCGGGACAGTTCGCTGGAGATCGGCGTCATTCGAGATAGAGGAAGGCATTCAAGCCGAACAGCGACTGGCAGAGATCGGTCCAGACCCGCATCTCGCCGTCCGGTTCGCCGGAATAGGTCCGACGCTGCCGCTCGAGGAACCGCTTCAAGGAGGCCTGTTCCTCCCCGTCCGGCTCCCGACCGCAGGTGAGCAGGAAGGCGTACCGGATCCGGGCCCCATCTTCGGGACCGACCTCGATGTCGAGACGTCGGCAAAGGTCCTGGGCGCGACTCCGGCTGGGCTCCGAGTTGAGGAGCGTCAGGGCCTGCAAGGGCATCGTGGTCGAGGCGCGACGGGTGCAGTTGAAGACGACCGAGGGCGCGTCGAAATTGCCGAGGAACGTCGGCACCTGGGTCCGTCGATGCTGCAGGAACACGGAGCGGGAGCGGGACTCCGGGTGGCCGGGATCCTCCACCACTTCCCCATCGCCACGGCGAGGCGTGGGGACGTACGGCCCCCGGCTCTTTGTCCCCAGCACCCCTGCGGCAGAGAGCATCGCGTCCCGGATCGCCTCGGCATCAAGCCGATGGATCGGGTACCGCCACAGCAGGGAGTTGTCGGGATCCATGACGGCGGCCTCCGGGCGGGAGGCTGAGGTCTGTCGGAACGTTGCGGACCGAAGGATCAGCCGATGCAAGGCCTTCAGACTCCACCCGGAATCGATGAACGCCGCAGTGAGGAATTCCATGAGCCCGGAGTTGCGGGGTCGTGCGCCGCTCAGACCAAGATTGTCGGGCGTGCCCACCAGACCGTTGCCGAAATAGGCCTGCCAGACCCGGTTCACCGTCACCCGTGCCAGAAGGCTGGCCTGGGGTGATCCCGGCTCCGTGAGCCATCGGACCCAGGCGAGGCGTCGCCCCGTCGTACGGGCCCCCGGAGCCGGCTGGGGCCAGGTCATGGGACGTCCCGCCACCCGCAGGAACTCCGGGACGCCCGGCTCGATCGGTTCCCCAGGCGTCTTCGGATTGCCCCGACGCAGCAGCGGGACCGTGGGCGGCTCGGGACCAACATCCGTCATCCAGGCGATCCGATCGGGTCGCGGTATCCTCCGGGATTGGATCGCCGCGGTCTCCCGTTCCAGTTCCTGACGGCGTGCCGCGAGGCGTTGGGTGTACTCGGTCTGACGTTGCACCCAATCGGGATTCGAGTCGTTCGACGTCTCGATCCGGACGTTGTCGACGACGAAACTCCGTCCACAGCAATACTCGAAAGCGAAGGCGCCCGGCGGAAGCTGCTCCGCCGTCAGCTCGATCCCCTTCCCCTCCACCGCACCATCGAACATATGCTGCAGGGTGAAGCGGCCCTTCTCGCCGGCGGTGATGCGGATGCCGTGGCGATGTCCGGCCTGATATCGGCTGGCTCCCAGATCCCCGAGTCCCTTGGCGTCCGGTCCCGGATAGTCCAGGTGCACCGTCGTGGCCCCGCCCGGGTTTCCGTCGATCAGCAGGTTGCCACCTGCGACCGGGCTGGTGTCGGCGAAGTCGTGCGCCGCGATGACAAAGCCCACCCGTTCCGCCGGACGTTCGGTGTCGTCGACCCGAAGCGCGACCAGGTCGAAGGACGCCTCGATCCAGCGTCCGGGAGCCGAGGGTCGCCAGTCGAAGACCTCGCGCGTTGCCAGCCACCGGTCGCCGCTGCCACCCCCCTCCTTCAGACGCAACACCTCGGCGCGCGCGGCCGCGCCCGGCGCCTCGAACGAATCCACGCGGACCGGTGGCGATCCCGCCGGTCGTTCCTCCCCAGGAACCGTCGCGGTCCAACGTGGCGCAATTGGTCCGTCGCCCTCGAAGGAATCAGCAAAGACGATGCGACCCGGCCGACGATTCGTTGCGCACCACGCCGTGAAGGCCGCGGTCAGGCGGGCCTGGTCTGCATCGAGTTCCCCCTGACGTCGCTTCCAGTCCTCGAGCACGCCCTCCGGATGGGCGTCGACAACCCGGTCGTTGGGCTTCACCCAGCGGTCGATGTGGAAGGCCGGATAGAGCACGGACTGAAGAGCGAAATAGTCGCGCTGGGTGATCGGCTCGAACTTGTGGTCGTGGCACTTGGCACACTGGAAGGTCATGCCCAGCAGGCTCGACCCGATGATCTGCACGGCCCCCTCGAGGGCGTAGTAGCGGTCGACCCGCACCTCGTCCGGGTTTCCATCGCTCTCGCCGGAACCATCCTGTCCGTTGCGGAGGAAGTGGGTCGCCTCGAGCAGCTCGATCGTCTCCGGGCTGGCCGGTTCGCCCGGACGCCATCCGCTCAACTCGTCACCGGCCATCTGCTCCTGCACGAACCGGTCGAACGGCGTGTCCCGGTTGAGGGAACGGATGACGTAGTCGCGATAGCGGTAGGCGAGCGGTCGATCGGTGTCGGCATTGAAGTAGCCGTTGGAGTCCGCATAGCCCGCCGCCTCGAGCCAGTGCTGGGCCCAGCGTTCGCCGTACCGTGGCGAGGCGAGGGTCCGCTCCACCATCCGTGCGTAGGCGTCGGGCGCCGGATCGCTCTCGAACGCCTCGATGGACTCCGGCGTGGGAGGTAGTCCCAGCAGCACGAACGACACCCGACGCATCAGCGTGGCGCGGTCGGCCTCGGGGGAAGGACGGAGTCCCCGATCCGCCCAGCCGGAGCGGATCCAGGCATCAAGCGGGTTTCCGAGGATGCCATTGGGCGCCAGGAAGGGGGGTGGGCGATGCTGGACCGGTTGGAAGGACCAGTGTCGACCGGCATCCGGTACACCCTCCGCGATCGCGGGGATTCCCTGGAGCAACGCCAGGAAAAGACCGAGATACGGGACCCTCCAGCCGGGCTGGAACGAAAGGCGACGCCCCAGGATGGCCGACCCAAACCAGATCGATTCCACCCCATCGGCAACCGGGGCGTCCAACCCTGGAGGGTTCTGTCGGGATCTTGCCATTCGACGGGCGGGGATTTCGGTCAGGGAGGAAGCGTCCGTGCCAATCTCCGCGGTCTGTGACCCTCCAACAACCCCCAATTCGTCTCGGTCGTGGGAAACCTCATCCCTCTCGATGGCGACCGGTGGCCCCTGGAAAAGCACCTCCAAAACTCCGGGGGCTAGGACGGGGTGACGCACTCTCCGAGTTCTCCGGAGCCCCTCGCCCCACACCCGTGCCTTGCCGCTCGGTTCCCAGTGCCGATACTCGGCGCATGCCGATCGTCACCGCACGGGAACGCGACGCCGAACCGATCAACCAGTTCAGCGTGTTTCTACCCAACCGACTCGGACGTCTCCATGAGGTGACCCGTCGCCTCGCGGAACGGGAGGTCCACATCCTGGCCCTGACCGTCCTCGACACGACCGACAGCACGATCCTGCGCTTTGTGGTCGACGACCCGGACCGTGCCCGGGAACTCCTCGCCGAACATGCGTTCCCGTTCTCCGAGACCCAGGTCCTGGCGGTCGAGGTCGACGGCGAGGGACGGCTCAAGGACGTGCTCTACGCCCTGCTCGAGGCGGAGCTGAACATCCATTATGTCTACCCCTTCCTGACCCGCCCAGGCGGCACGTCGGGACTCGTGATCAGCATCGAAGACCAGGATGTCGCCGAGCAGTCGCTTCGACAGCACCAGTTCAAGGTGCTCTACCAGCCGGACCTCTCGAGGTGACACCGCGGCGGATGTGAGGAGCCATTTCACATCGAAGCGCATGAAACATCTCGATCCAGCCTCCAACGCCGCGCGAAATCTCCGGGAAGGCCGGTTCGTCATCCGGACCCAGACGTCCACCGATCTGGCACGGGTCACCATCCCCTGGATGCGGGAAGCCGGATGGAATCCCGGGGTTCACGATGCCGAGACCTTTCCCGTGGCGGACCCATTGGGCTTCCTGGTCGGGGAGCTCGACGGACAACCCATCGCCTGCGTCAGCGGCGTGCGCTACGACGACTCCTTCGGGTTCATGGGCTGCTACATCGTGCGCGATGGATTCCGGGGACAGGGCTACGGGATGGCGGTTCATGAGGCGGCACGGGGGCATCTCGCCGGCTGCACCCAGGGCGGCGACGGCGTGCTCGCCAACGTCTCGAAGTACCAGCAGATCGGACGCGTGTATGCCTATCGCAACGCCCGATACCAAGGGGTGAGGGCTGCCGAGTGGAAGCCGTCGGGTGGCACCGTCCCAGTGGCGGACCTGGATCCCGTCGGCGTGGAGCGGCTCGACCGGGCCTGTTTCCCGGCCCCGAGGACGGCGTTCCTGAGGAGCTGGCTCAGGCAACCCGGGGCGATGGCCCTTGGGATCCCGGGCTCTGCGGGAGAGTCACAGCCGAGAGCGTTCGGGGTGATCCGTCCCTGTTTTGCCGGATGGAAGATCGGCCCGCTGTTCGCCCGCGATGCGGATTCCGCGGAACGGGTGTTCCGGGACCTCGTCCATGGAATCCCAGTCGGAGACAGCTTTGTCCTCGATGTCGCTGAGCCCAACGCGGCAGGGCTAAACCTGGTCCGGCGGCACGGCATGACCGAGGTCTTCGCAACAGCCCGCATGTATACCGGTCCTGCGCCCGGGATCCGGCTCGATTGGGTCTACGGAGTGACGACCTTCGAGCTGGGATGAGTGCGATGGACCGCCAGAGTGGGCACCTGGAACAGGCCCAGTCCGCGGACCGAACCCTGGGGAATGCCCGCTGCAGGACCCGGGTCCTGAATGTATGCGCCCTGCGGTGCTCCGCAGACCCTAGCCACACCCCATGCGTTCAGCCTCTCCGCGCGTCAGGTGGACGGTGACAGCATTCGATGCAGCTGGATCCGAAACCTCGCTGGGTGGGTGCTCCCGCACCCAGTGAAGCAGGGCACTGCATCATCCACCGTCATCGACTGCACGGCAGAATCAGGAGCAGCACCCCGTACCCGATGATGCGGGGCCGTGCGTCACCCACCCTTGGCATCGTCCTCTGCTTTTTTGACCTGGGCCCGTCGATTGTCTCGTTGCTCTTTGCTCCTTCCCCGGGGTGGCCTTCGGCTTCATGATCGACCCATGCGACGTCGTCGGGAGGCACGGGAACGTGCCGTCCAGTTCCTGTTCCAGCACGAGCTCAATCCGCCGGAGGATCTCCAGGCGGCCATCGACCATTTCTGGGATGCCCAGAGATCCAATGCCGTCATGGAACGGCTCCCGGGGGCCACCTGGGGCGAGAAGGTCGAGATTCCACCCCCGACCGCCGACGACGTGGCGATGCGCGTCTTCGCTGACAGTCTCATCCGCGGCACGCTCGAGCACCAGGAGCAGGCCGACGAAACGATCCGCAAATTCACGAAGAACTGGGAGATCGCCCGTCTGGCGGTGGTCGACCGCAATGTGCTCCGCCTCGCGATCTACGAGATCATGTTCCGCGACGACATCCCGCCCATCGTCAGCATCAATGAGGCGGTGGACATCGCGAAGAAGTTCTCCACCGAGCAGAGCGGCCGTTTCGTCAACGGCATCCTCGACAAGATCAAGGAGACGATCCTGCGGCCGGCTCGTACTGCGAAAGATTCCACACCGGGCGGATCTCCTTCGTGATGCGGCTTGCCACCGGCTCCACAGGGCCTCTCTTCTGACTTCATGGTTGCCGACCTGCATCTCCACACCTTCTTCTCCGATGGCACCTACTCCCCGGAGGAGCTGGCGGCTCACGGACACAGCGTCGGGCTGTCGGCGCTCGCCCTGACCGACCACGACACCGTCGACGGCTGCGCGCGGGCGGAGGCGGCCTGCCGAGCGCTGGGGATCGAGTTCGTTCCGGGCACAGAGCTCACGGCCGAGCATCGGAACCGCGAGGTGCATGTCCTGGGCTACTGGCTCGACCCCGAATCCCCCGCCCTGCTCTCGCGGCTGGCCGGTTTCCAGGCGGTCCGCGAGAACCGGATCCGCGACATGGTCCACCGCCTCAACGAACGAGGTATCGCCCTCAAGGCCGACGACGTCTTCCGCATCGCCAACTGCAAGTCCCCCGGACGTCCACACGTGGCCCGAGCCCTCGTAGAGGGTGGGTTCTGCGGCGACTACGACCAGGCGTTCGAGCGGTTCCTGAAGAAGGGCCGCCCCGGTTGGGTACCCAAGGCTCGGATGGACATTCCCACCACGGTCGGACTCATCCACGCCGCCGGAGGCGTTGCCGTGCTGGCCCATCCGGGACTGTACAACGACGACACCCTCATCCCGGAGATCGCCCAGGCGGGACTCGACGGACTCGAATGCTGGCATAGCCGCCACTACGGCAGCGAGCCGGCCCACTATGAGCGTCTGGCGGGCGAACTGGGACTCGTGGCGACCGGCGGAAGCGATTGTCATGGAATGTCCAAGGGCGAGCCTTTGATCGGCCGGATCCGGCTTCCCTACGCTCAAGTCGAGGCCCTCAAAGCCCGGCGCCCCGCAGGCCAATCCGCCTCGGCGTCCTGACGACCCTCCCGTCGCTTCCACACCTCCTCCGAATCCATCCGTGGGACTCTTCGACAAACTCAAGGCGGCCTTCACCCGCACCACCTCGACCCTCTCCCAGGAAATCCGTCGGATCGTCACCCGATCCCCGAAGCTGACCGCCGAGAACCTTGAGGAGCTCGAGGCCGCCCTGCTGAAGGCGGATCTCGGCATGGCCACGACCCAGCAGATCCTCGCCGCGGCACGGACCGCCTTCGAGACCCAGGGACGGGCGGGCATCGACTTCATAGAGATCGCCGCACGTGAGGTCGAACGGAACCTGGCCGGACTGGACCCCACCCTGAAAAGGCAACCCTCCGGGCTCACGGTCGTGTCCGTCGTGGGCGTCAACGGCACCGGCAAGACCACGACCTGCGCCAAGCTCGCCCACCGGGCCCAGCTCCAGGGGGAATCCGCGGTCCTTGCGGCGTGCGACACCTTCCGTGCGGCAGCCGTGGAACAGCTGAAGCTCTGGGGCGACCGACTCGACATCCCGGTGATCGCCGGAGCCCCGAACGCCGATCCTGCCGCCGTGGCCCACGACGCCATCGCGGCCGCCGAGGCACGGAAGGCGCAGTGGCTGTTCGTCGACACCGCCGGTCGCCTCCACACAAAGTCCAATCTCATGGCCGAGCTGCAGAAGGTGCACCGGGTCATCGGAAAGAAATGCCCGGGGGCGCCCCACGAGACCCTGCTGGTGCTGGATGGCTCAACCGGCCTCAACGCCCTCAACCAGGCCCGGGAATTCCACAAGGCCGTGTCCATCACGGGACTCATCGTCACCAAGCTCGATGGCACCAGCAAGGGAGGGGCAATCGTCGCCATCCAGAAGGAGCTCGGCATTCCGGTGAAGTTCATCGGCGTCGGCGAGCAGCCCGACGACCTGCAACCCTTCACCGCCAAGGAGTTCGCTGACGCGCTCTTCGAGGCGCGCTAGCGCGTCATGGCCCGGAGCGCATCCCCAGACGTGGCCGCGATGCGGCGGGCACTCGTCCTCGCCCGACGGGCCCTCGGGAACACCTCTCCCAACCCGCTCGTCGGCGCCGTGGTGCTCCGCAACGGCCGGATCCTCGGCGAGGGCTACCACCATCGGGCCGGCCAACCCCACGCCGAGATCGAGGCGCTTCAGGATTGCCGCAGTCGCGGCCACGACCCCAGAGGCGCCACCCTCGTCGTCACCCTCGAACCCTGTTCCACCACCGGTCGCACCCCTCCCTGTACCCGGGCGATCCTCGACGCCGGACTCCGCCGGGTCGTCGTGGGTGCGGTCGATCCCAACCCCCACCACGCCGGACGCGGGCTCGCCCTGCTCCGTGAAGCCGGGCTCGAAGTGGTAGAGGATGTCTGTCGTGCCGAGGCGGAGGCCCTCAACCCAGGATTCAACCACTGGATCGTCCACCGCCACCCCCTCGTCACCCTCACGGCCGGCATGACCCTCGACGGAAAGATCGCCACCACCCGGGGCGACTCCCGCTGGATCACCGGCGAGGCCTCCAGACGCCTTGTGATGCGGCTCCGACAGGAGCACGACGCCATTCTCGTGGGCATCGGCACCGTCCTGGCAGATGACCCGCAGCTCACGATCCGACGCGGTCGTTCGATCCGATGCGGCCTACGGATCGTCCTCGATTCGAAGGCACGGATTCCTCTGACATCGCGTCTCCTGACCGATGCGTTTTCGGGCAACACGCTCGTCGTCGTCGGGGATCGCGCCCCGAAGACCCGGGTGGACCACATCCGTGCCAGGTCGAAGGTCTGGGTCGCCCCCACCCAGAACGGGAGGGTCTCCCTGCCGGCGCTCTGCATGGAGCTGGGGCGGCAGTCCATCACGAGCGTGCTCGTCGAGGGCGGCGGCGAGGTCCATGCGGGATTCCTACGGGAACGCCTCGCCCACCGGATCGCCTTCTTCTACGCCCCGAAGATTGTCGGGGGTCGTGAGGCGCCGCGCGCGGTCTCAGGAATCGGCTGGGAATCCCTGGAGGAGGCCCCCCGGCTGGATGGGATCCGATGGCGCGCGGTTGGGGACGACCTCCTCCTGACGGCGTTGGTTAGGCATCCGGAAGGATCCTGAGCACGGTCACCACCGGTCGTGACCCAAATGGAAAGGCCGCCCAGGCGTTCACCCGGACGGCCCACCAACCAACCACTCCACACTCCAAGGCGTCAGCCTTGGGAATTGTTCTCCTTGGACTCGTCGACCACGACGTAGCGGCTTCCGCCACGGCTCCAGACCTTCAGGAGCGTCGTCCGGTCCGAGGACTTCCCGGTCAGCGTCACGGCATCCTCCGCACCGGCGACCGCCTTACGGTTGATCTCCAGGATCACGTCACCCGGCTGGAGTCCCGCCTCGGCAGCCGCGGAATCCGGCGCCACCTCCGTCACGACGGCCCCCTCGACCTTCTCGGGGATCCGGAACTGACGGCGATGCTTCTCATTGAGATCGGCCACACCGACCCCATTCAGGGTCCCCTCGTCCTCGACCTTGCCCACCAGGGGGGCCTTGGTCTCGCCGGGAAGCTCACCGACCCTGGCCTTGAGGGAGATCTCCTTGCCATCCCGCAGGACCTTGATGGTGGCGGTCTCGCCGGGATCGGCCTTGGCGACCGTGAGTTTGAGATGCCGGCTGTCGCGGATGTCCTTGCCGTTGAGGGCGGTAATGACGTCCCCGCTCTCGAGCCCAGCCTTGTCGGCCGGTCCCTTTGGCGTGACCTCACCCACGAGAGCCCCCCTCGAGTCCTTCATGCCGAACTTCTTCGCGAGGGCCGGGTTGACGTCCTGGATCATCACACCGAGGTAGCCCCGTGTGACCCTGCCGTCCTTCACCAGGGATTCCATGACATCCCGGGCCATCGCCACTGGGATTGCGAAGCCGATCCCTTGGTTCCCACCGGACCGGCTCAGGATGGCGGTGTTGATCCCGATCAGACGGCCCTTGGCATCGACCAGCGCCCCGCC
>SXGQ01104514.1_pt1 | contig 14493 bp, 19 predicted proteins | sample 3178371 | NCBI WGS metagenome assembly SXGQ01 (sample SAMN11356859, study PRJNA531348) | freshwater metagenome | isolation source: freshwater sample F1-20 | place: China: Fuxian Lake, Yuxi | collected 2017-12-25
CCACACCGTTCCGAAGAGCCCAACAAAGGGCGCGGTCGCACCGATTGAAGCAAGCGTTACCAATCCAGACTCAAGGCCTGTCGTTGCAGTCTGCAAGGCACTGCGTAAACGTCGCGTCACACGATCCTCAGCGGCAGACTGATCATCAAGGCTTAAGGCTGGCTCACCCGATGCTCCCCGACCCGCCGAATTCTGAAGATCGATTGCTGCCTCGGCGAGTAAGGCAAGTAGCGGTGTCGGCTCTGCCGACTGCAACCGGCTCAATCCAGCCTCGAGCGTACTTGATTGCCAGAAAAGACTCGCCGCATGTGATGAGGCCTTACGGGATTTCTGTGTGGCACGGCCTTTCGCAATAATCAGAGTCCAGGAGATCACCGACATTCCGAGTAATACGATCGCAGTGAGCCAGATCACGGCGTCTGCGTTCGACAACATGTGAGCAAGGCCCAGAGAAGCGTTATTCATCATTTTTTCCTGTGCGGGTCATAACATCTGTGAACATGCTAGTGCATAAACGATGGGCTAATCCGACTTAACCCTCTAAACGAAATTCCCAACGCCACTCGTACCAAGCCGCTGCCGGTCTACCCCCTTTGATCGCCGGAACAAACCGCCACTGTCGAATCGTTTCAATTGCTGAGCGATCCAGATGAGCCGAACCACTGCCTCGCACCAGTTCCACATCCGACGCACGGCCATCCGGCGTAATCAGAACCCGGAGGATAACAGTCCCCTGCTCGCCGCGTCGCCGCGCAATGACTGGATAGACAGGAGGCTGATTTCCGCGAAAACTCGCATCAATCGTTGGCTGGCGATCTTCGGAAACAGCAGTGTTGTTCGTGATTGATGGAGCCACCGCCCGGCCAACAGGCTCGGCTGGCATCACGGGCGTTGTCGGTGGGGTTGCCTGCATCTGCGTCTGTGCTGGCTGTGACTGTGCCGACTTCATCTGCGACCGGGATTGCTGGGCGCCCGCCAAGGGGGAACGTATCGGTGGTGGGCTGGACTGACGTGCTTGCGGGCCAGCAAACGGTGCTATCTGAAGACGAATCACATGGGGCTGAGGCGGCTGATTAACCCGGACCTCAGCACTCAACATCATCGCGACGACAGCCGCATGTGCAACCACGACCGCGGAGACAATGATCGCGCGTTGCCTAACCGCAGGCGCAGCGAGAGGGGGGGCCGAACTCTGGCGCATCCGTCCGCTCCTTAGGGGAACACAACCGCTAGACGACCTTTAATGCGAACCCACCGACCCGGGTCGCCTCGACGGTCATCACATCGCCGCGTGTGACAGGACCAACCCCGGCGGGTGTACCCGTGTAGATGAGGTCACCGGCTTGAAGTACCCAGGCATTCGAGACATGTGCAATCACTTCGTTGATACTCCAAATCAAATCAGCAATATCCCCGTGTTGGCGAACCTCTCCGTTAACCTTTAGAGTAATTGGCCCAGCAGTAATCTCACCGGTTGATTCAATCGGAAAGAGTGGACCAATGGGCGCCCCATGATCAAACCCTTTGCCGATACACCACGGCTTCGCTTCTTTTTTCATCGCCGCCTGCAAATCTCGACGAGTCATATCCAGGCCAACGGCATAGCCCCAGATATGCTTGGCCGCATCGGATACCGCAATGTTTTTTCCTCCCCGACCCACCGCAACCACCAGCTCCACCTCGTGATGGAGGTCCTGAGTCATTGAGGGATACGGCCACTCCTGGGTTGTACCTGCGGCCACATTAAAGAGTGCATCAGAAGGCTTAAAAAAGAAAAAAGGGGGCTCTCGTCCCGATGCCCCCATCTCTTTCGCGTGATCGGCATAGTTGCGGCCAACACAATAAACACGGCGAACTGGGAAACGGGCGCTTGAGCCCGAAATGGCCACTGAGGGTTGCTCAACTGCGGGAAGAGATTGCATCGTTAATACTCCGAAGAATAGCCAGCCGAGGGTGGCGGCGCAAAGTTTTCAAACTTAGTAAATTGACCCAGGAAGGTTAGACGGACTGTACCAATTGGGCCATTTCGCTGCTTAGCGATAATAATCTCTGCCACACCCTTATCCGGTGTATCTGGGCGATAGACCTCATCGCGATAAATGAAGAGAATCAAATCCGCATCCTGCTCAATACTGCCGCTCTCTCGCAGATCGCTCATGACTGGCCGTTTATCGGTTCGCTGTTCAACCGTGCGATTTAACTGTGATAGCGCAATGACTGGACATCCCAACTCTTTTGCCAGGCTCTTGAGAGAACGGGTAATTTCGGAAATCTCGGTCGTGCGGTTTTCGCTATTGCCACTCGTGCCACTCATGAGCTGGAGATAATCCACCACAATCAGACCCAGCTTGCCGTACTGCCGAGATAAACGACGTGCCCGCGAGCGTAATTCAAGTGGGTTTAGAGCCGGGGTTTCATCGATATGAATATTGGCATCCTTCATTCGGCCCATCGCCTGCGATAAACGATTCCAATCATCTTCCGTGAGCCGGCCGGTCCGCACCCGCTGGGCATCGAGCTTACCGACCGAGCACAGGACACGCATCGCAAGCTGCTCTGCGCCCATCTCCATGCTAAAGACAGCAACCGGTAATTTCTCAGTGATCGCCACATACTCGGCGAGATTCAGCGCTAGCGATGTCTTTCCCATACTGGGGCGACCCGCGACAATAATCAGATCGCCGGAGTGCATCCCTGCCGTTTTCTGATCGAGATCAACAAAGCCGCTCGGTACGCCCGTTACATCCGATGGATTGGGGTTGTGATAGAGATCATCAACGCGCTCGACCACCTTGGCCAGGACCACGTGAAACTCCTGAAACCCACCGGAGGATCGCGAACCTTGCTCGCCGATCTGAAAAATCTGACTCTCGGCCTCATCGAGAATCTGACGAGTCTCTTTGCCTGCGGGATTGAGCGCCTGGGTCGCGATCTGGTCGCTCACCGATACAAGGTATCGGAGAATCGATCGGTCACGAACAATTTCCGCATAGCGCCGAATATTGGCGGCCGAGGGCGTTTCATGGGCGAGGGTGTTGAGATACGCGACACCCCCAACCTCATCGGCACGCCCGATACTCTGCAGCGCCTCGTAAACGGTGACGACGTCTGCAGGTCGGCCCCCATCAATAAGCTTGGCAATACTCTCAAAAATGACACGATGGTCGGCCCGATAGAAATCATTCGGCCGCACCATATCGCCGATCTTCTCCCAGGCCGAGTTATCAAGCAAAAGGCCCCCTAAAACGGAGGCCTCAGCTTCAATCGAATGCGGGGGGACCCGCAGCGCAAGCGCCTGGGTATCCATCGCCCTTAGGCCGTCTCACCAATCACACGAACCGTAATGTCAGAGACAACATCCGTATGCGGCGCAACCTGCACCGCATGCTCTCCAACAGTCTTCAATGGCCCAACGGGCAGTCGCACGCACGCCTTTGCAACCGAGATTCCCTTGGCCTTTAAAGCCTCCGCAATATCGAAGTTTGTAACCGACCCGAAGAGTCGACCATCGACTCCGGCTTTCTGAGAGATTTCAAGGACCAGGCCCGATAACTGACTGCCAATCGACTGCGCCTGGGCCAACTTCTCAGCCTGGACTTTTTCGAGTTCTGCGCGACGGGCTTGGAAATCTGCAATTGCGGTGTCGGTTGCCCGCCGAGCCATGCCCTGGGGAATCAGAAAATTGCGCGCAAAACCGTCTTTCACGCGAACAACATCGCCAAGCTGCCCCAGGTTGACGACTTTCTCAAGAAGAATCACTTGCATATTCAATCCTTAAATTGGGTTCGGTGCGATTAATGGTTATCGGTGAACGCGATCAAGGCAAGAAAACGAGCGCGCTTGATTGCGGTTGTCAACTGACGTTGATACCGTGCATGGGTCCCGGTAATACGGGCGGGAATAATTTTCCCCGTCTCGGTAACGAAATCTCTTAACGTATCGATATCTTTGTAATCGATCTGCTCGACAGCCTCGGCGGTAAACCGGCAGACACGTTTACGCTTGAATAAGGCCGACTGGGTCGGACGGCGAGGCCGCTTGTTTTTGTCAAACTTTTTATTAAATGCCATTTTCTTTACTCCAATTCAAAATTTGTTAAGTGAAAAATTAACTGTCTGCTGGTCTGTCGCGCGGGGGCCAGAAATCCTTGTAAGAGAAGTTCTGTACCAATCGCTATCGAATCAAGTCTCTCCGCAATCTCACCAATCGCCTTTAACCGGACTTCACACTGAATCTTTCGCCTCGCGCCCGCCTCGATCACATCGGACTCATGGCCCACGAGACCCTCAATGACTGGAATGCCTGCAGGGGTGAACCGTTTCGCTTTTTTTTCAATCAGCGCTCCCGACAGTCTTACTGAGTTCCTTGCGGGATTCGCCACGCGGAGATTCTCAGTAGAAATTCAGCAGCCGTTCGGACCCCGGAGGCTAGGCTGCGACTGGAATGTCAGAGGCCGCTTTACGAGCTTCTTCGCGTTGGATTACCTTGATCATGGGGGATGGACCCGTCTCCGCCTTTTTCATGGCAACAACCAGGTGCCGCAAGACCGCATCGTTAAATCGAAACGCGTGGTCCAGTTCATCCATCTCTTCTTGGCCGCACTCAATGTTGAGCAGCACATAATGGGCTTTGGCAACCTTGGCAATGGGATAGGACAACTGCCGACGGCCCCAATCTTCCATGCGGTGGACTCTGCCACCCTTTGCTGTAACGATTGTGCTGTAACGCTCAATCATCGCGGGAACCTGCTCGCTCTGATCGGGGTGCACAATAAATACTATCTCGTAATGACGCACGATATCTCCTTATGGGTAATGCCACCCCAGTGACAGCCCGCAATCGGCTGCAAATCATTAAGTTAGCACCTGCTAACTTATGGGTGTGGCAAGGAAGGCCAAGTGTATCAAAAACCGTCCCGATTAGGCGACGGGCGTGATCAGTGGCATCCCTCTGGCGTGGGCAATCAGGTTGTCGGCCGCCAGCTGCATCATCGCGCCCCGGGTTGCCTTGGTCGAGCTCGCGATGTGCGGCGTGATCACCACATTCTCAAACTCCAGAAAAGCGGAATCAAATCGCGGTTCTCCCTCGAAGACATCGAGGCCTGCCGCGGCAATGGTCTTCGCCTTCAAGGCCGCAATCAACGCCTGATCATCAACCACACCGCCGCGGGCGATGTTAATCAATGTTGCGGTTGGCTTCATTAACGCAAGTTCAGGTCTGCCGATGAGATGGTGTGTGGCCTGGCTATAGGGCACGACCAGCATCACAAAATCAGACTCCTGCAGAAGCACCTCTCGGGTCACCCACTGGGCACCACCCTCCTCTTGGCTTGGCTGACGATTGTGATAAAGCACGCGCATGTCAAACCCAGACGCGCGCCTTGCAATAGCGCTACCAATGCGGCCCATTCCAATAATTCCGAGAGTCGCGTGATGGATATCGGCACCCGTAAACTGATCGAAGGCCCACCCTGTCCACTGCCCAGCACGGGCATAACGCTCAGACTCAGAGATGCGTCGGGCCGTGGCCATCATGAGCGCAAACGCAAAATCAGCGGTGGTCTGAGTTAAGACATCCGGTGTATTGGTTAAGCGTATTCCACGGGCCTTGCAGGCCGCAACATCGATATTGTTAAACCCAACCGCTCCGGTTGCAATCACCTTTAAATCGGGTGCTGATTCGATAACCGTAGCATCAATTTTATCGGCTACGGTACAAAGCAGATACTGCGCCGTTGCAACCTTGGACTGTATCTCTTGGATCGACCACGCCGCATCGGTCTGCTGATTATCCGCAACGATTTCGAAGCACTCTTCCAGCGAGGCCAGAACAGGGTCGTAAATACGCCGCGAAATTACTAACTTTGGTTTTGCCATTCGTCTCTTTCGGTCTAAAAAGGGTCGTCGAGGTTTACACGGAGGTGACTAAAATGACATGAACACGATAGGGACCATGGGCGCCGATGACCAGCGTCTGCTCGATATCTGCCGTACGAGACGGCCCGGAAATGAAATTTAAAGCCCGCGGCGGCGCCCCCTGCTCGTGACGAAGTAACGCAAATGCATCCTCCATGTGGCGAACGATTCTCGATTTCGGGACGATCGCGATATGCGTCTCTGGCAAAAGAGCCATCGAGGCCGGTGTCTCCGGGCCTGACAACAGCGTGAGGGTTCCGGTCTCGGCGATTGCAACGAAACACCCGGTAATTCCCACCAGATCAGGTGCCGGCTCATCACGCACCGGTGCACGGGCCTCGACATGAAGACCCACCTTGTCCCAGCCTAGTTTTGCAAATGATTTCCAGATAATTGCGCGGGACCCCAGACCCCTGCCGCGCAGGTACTCGGCCACCGCGCCGGGGACCTGCGACATTGTTTTGACCTTCTCAATACTGGTCTGCAGCCGCGCTGACTGCGCGATAAACTGCGCCATCAAATCCGGGTCTACCTCAGGCTGAGGGCCCGATGGCTTTTGCGCAATATAGTTGTAGCTGAGCTCTTCTTCACGCTGCTTGGCCTGCTCGGGGCGGCCCTGGGCCGACCGAATCCTCGATAAAATTCGAGTCCGCGAGGCGTCAGACTCCAGGCTGCCCAAAGGCGGTTTAGAGGACATGGGAATTAATTCCTATTCGATGGCGCAAGGGCTCTTCGGGGGTGAAGTTCGCTAGAATCGCAAGTGTAGCGCCAAGAACCTATCGTCTAAAGTGCTTTTTGACGAGTCCTCGCCCGAAACGACCAAAAACCTATCCCTCATCCGTCACGAGACTCTAACGACCATGACCCACGTAGTGACCGAATCCTGCATCAAATGCCGCTTTACGGACTGTGTCGATGTCTGTCCGGTTGACTGCTTTCGCAAAGGCCCAAATTTTCTAGTCATCGACCCCGATGAATGCATTGACTGTGCCGTGTGCATTCCAGAGTGCCCCGTCAATGCCATCTATGCAGAGGAAGATGTGCCCGACGACCAGAAGGATTTCATTGCGATCAATGCGGATCTCTGTGCCCACTGGCCAACCATCACCCGAATGGAGCCCCACTTCCCAGACGCAGATGATTGGGTCGATGTAAAAGATAAGCGCGGACTCCTCGAACGGTGACCCAGTCAGCGGAAAAAACAACCCGCGAATCAATTACCTGGATTAAGTCCTGGACGCCTCATCTCTTCTCATTTCGTATCACCCGGCCGAGGGCCTTCCGTTTCACCGCAGGTCAGTTTGCGCGACTCGGCGTGGAGAAGGCCGATGGAGGCCTCGTCTGGCGGGCTTACTCCATGGTCTCAAACTCCTATGACGAGTTCCTAGAGTTCTACTCCATTGTCGTCCCCCAGGGGGAGTTCACGAGCGAACTCTCACGACTCAGGGTTGGTGATCGCATTCTTATTGAGAAACAAAACCATGGGTTTCTCACCCTCGATCGTTTTAGCGCCGCCCGCGATCTCTGGCTCCTTTCCACCGGGACCGGCATCGCGCCGTTTCTCTCGATCCTTGGAGAACCCAGTGTCTGGTCCGACTACCAGAAGATTATTCTCGTTCATAGTGTGCGCCAGTCAGATGAACTCGCCTATCGCGATACCCTCGATGCGCTGCCAGCACACCCCTTATTTGGCGAGTTCGCAAACAAGCTAATTTATATTCCGGTCATCACGCGAGAGCAACTCCCAGGAGTTTTATCGGAGCGTATTACACAACTCATTACATCGGGCGCGCTTGAGCGAGCGGCGAAAACGGTGTTTGACTTGGACAATTCGAGGATTATGTTGTGCGGCAACCCAGAAATGGTGGACGACACACGCAAGCTTTTGAAAACAAAAGGGTTTCAAACAAGTCGTCAGTCGCGCCCAGGGCAGATTGCAGTAGAAAACTACTGGTAAGATACGACGCAGGGGGATCGCCACGTGCTCTATCAGCTCCACGAATTACAACGCTCGATTTTGCATCCACTTAGCCGGCTCGCAGGCGTATCCGCCCAGGCGTACACCAACCCTTATAGCCCACTGTCTTACACGCCATTTTCAAAGAGAGTAGCGGCGACGCTTGACCTCGTGCATCGCATTGGGAAGGACTATCACAAGCCCGACTTTGAGATCGCTCACACAACAGTCGCAGGCGAAGAGATTCCGGTGCTTGAGCGGGTCATTGCTGCTAAACCATTCTGCAGGCTCATCCACTTCGAGCGTCAGTTTCCCCAGGGTATGAAGAGACCCCGAGATCCGAAATTGCTGCTGGTGGCCCCAATGTCGGGGCATCACGCAACACTCTTGCGAGATACCGTGCGCACGATGCTGCCCAATCATGAGGTCTATATCACCGACTGGATTGACGCCCGAATGGTGCCAATCACGGATGGCGCATTTGGCCTCGATGACTATGTCGATTACATCAAAGAGTTTATTGTCACCTTAAGCCCAGACCTTCATGTCATGTCGGTCTGCCAGCCCACAGTGCCGGTTCTCGCTGCGGTTGCATTAATGGCCTCCGAGAACAACCCCATCGCACCGAGATCCATCATCATGATGGGCGGGCCAATCGACGCCAGAAGAAGTCCAACTTCGGTCAACGATCTCGCAACGGAGAAACCATTGCATTGGTTTGAAAACCATGTGATTTATACCGTTCCACACCGGTATCCCGGCTACCTCCGAAAAGTCTATCCCGGCTTTTTACAACACGCAGGGTTCGTGGCAATGAATCCTAGTCGTCACATCACCTCTCATTACGACTATTACCTTCAGTTGATTCGTGGCGATGACGAAAGTGCTGAAAATCATCGCGTCTTTTACGACGAATACAATGCGGTGCTCGATCTCGCCGGAGAGTTCTATCTCGATACTATCCGGGTGGTATTCCAAGAGCACGCGCTCCCAAATGGCAACTGGTTCATACGCGGCAAGCCTGTCCGCCCCCAAGACATCACCAAGACCGCACTCTTTACCGTAGAAGGCGAGCTCGACGATATCTCCGGTGCGGGCCAGACCCAAGCCGCCCACGAGTTGTGCACAGGAATCCCAAAAAATCGGCAGCAGGATTACGTTGTTCCCGGAGCAGGGCACTACGGAATTTTCAGCGGACGGCGATGGCGTGAGCAGGTTGCCCCAAAAATTAGAGATTTCATCCGACGCCATTGATGCGGTTTTACCGCAGACGCAGTGCACCCGATGTGGCTATCCTGCCTGCAGGCCCTATGCAGATGCGATTGCTCGTGGCGAGGCCCTTATTAATCAATGCCCCCCGGGTGGTGATGATGGAATCCGACAGCTCAGCCAACTCACGGGCTTGCCCTATGCGCCGCTGAACCCTCAGAACGGAGTCGAGGGCCCAAGAAAGCAAGCGCTTATCGATGAACATCGATGTATCGGCTGCAAGCTTTGTCTCCTCGCCTGCCCGGTCGATGCAATCGTCGGTGGGTTTAAGTTCATGCACACGGTGATCGCAGAGGATTGCACAGGCTGCGAGCTCTGTATTGCGCCCTGCCCTGTCGACTGTATTGAGATGATCATGCCTGCAGAGCCGCTATCTTGGTCACCCCATGATGCGAATCGGGCACGCCAACAATTCATGGCACGTGCCGCCCGGCTCGAGAAACCTTCGGTTGGACCCGCTTCACCACCGGCAGATCAGCTGACGGCGATCCTAGCGCGGGCCCAACAACGTGGAGCGGAGCGGGCCAAATGAACCGGCTCGGACGAGAACAGATTTTCTCCAGGCTCCAAGCGCTAAATCCCAACCCCACCACCGAGCTGGAATACCGAACGCCTTTTGAACTCCTTGCCGCCGTCTTGTTATCAGCACAGGCGACCGATATTTCGGTGAATGCTGCAACACGCAAGCTCTTTGCTGTCGCCAACACCCCACAGGGCCTCTGCCGCCTCGGAGTCGCTGGGGTTGAGCCGTATATCCGAACGATTGGTCTTTTCCGCACAAAAGCTAGGCATCTCATTGCAACCTGCGAGATTCTGATTCGCGACCATGGGGGAGAGGTGCCAGAAGATCGTGACGCACTCGAGGCCTTGCCCGGTGTCGGCCGCAAAACCGCCAATGTGGTTCTGAACACTGCATTTGGATGGGAAACGATTGCCGTCGATACCCATATCTTTCGGGTCTCGAATCGCACTGGGCTCGCCCATGGAAAAACCGTGAGTGAAGTTGAGAAACGCCTTGAGCGGCTTGTGCCCGCAGAATTTAAACGACAGGCCCACCACTGGCTGATTCTTCACGGACGCTATATCTGCAAGGCGCGAAAACCTGAATGTTGGCAATGTCCGATTCGAGATCTCTGCGACTATCGCAACAAGAGTTTTCCACCCGATTAAGAACGTCTATTTTTAAAAAAAACGAGTAAATCGAGTGCGGCGGGCGAGAGTTTTTTGGGATCTCCATGACAAATCGACAGCGCCCGAGCCGAATCAGAACCCGAGATTGAAAGGGTTTTAAGCCCTAATAATTTTCCAAATCGCTTGGCAACAATCTCGGGCAGTACCGTGATGCCAAGACCCGCTGCAACCAACTGCGAAATTGCATCAAAGCCTTTTACCTGAACGCGAATGCGGGGATGGATGCCAAACTGTCGGGCGGCATTCGCAAGCCACTCCTGAATCGAACCACCCTCCTGCAGGAGAATAAGATCCTCTGAAAGAAGCTGCTCGAGAGAAATTGATCGAACCTTCCTCCAACTGAGCTGGTTGGGCACCATCGCAACTAGGGTATCTTCGTGGTAGGGCACGACCGCCAACCCATCGCGCAATAACCCACCCGCAAAGACTCCAATTTCTGCATCGCCCTCGGCAACTAGGCGTTGAATCTCCCGACTGGTGTGCTCCACAAGATCAATCCGCACCCGTGGGTGGGCCTTCAGAAATTTTGTGAGGTCGGTGGGCAAGACGGTTGCAATCGAACTGGCATTCGCAACGACCCGGACATGGCCACTGATACCGGATGCAAAATCCCCGACCTCAAACTCCATCTGGGCGAGTTCCCGTTCAATCGATCGGGCATGATGGAGCACAGTATTGCCGGCCTCCGTGAAGCGCACACCCCGCGCATGACGCGCAAGCAGCGTTACGCCCATACGACTCTCTAAATCCCGGATTCGGGTGCTGGCAGCCCCAAGGGCAAGATGTAGACTCTCAGCCGCTTTCGTAATTGATCCCAGCTGCGCGACCGCCAGGAGGAGTTTGAGGGTTACAAAATCAACCCGTTGCGGATTGGTCACGCGAGCCGCCTCATCACGAGTTCAACATACGCCTGACCATCGATGGGCTGCTGATCACGCTGAGCCCGCCATAAGACCTCACCCAGACATTCCATTACCTCGTGCATGGCCGCATGTCGGCTATCCATGCGCTGGGCAAGACGCGCAAACGCCTGCCGTATTCCTGGCGGCTGATCAATTGAAATCTGCTCCTCGATCGATAGATGCATTGAGAGATGGAGAAACGGATTGCTCTTGCCGGAGTCGACACCATAGTCTCTGGAGAGCGCTTCTTCCAGATTCATCAGATCAGCGTGATACTCGGGATGCTCCCGAATCCACTCGACCGCAATCACCTCCATCGGCGAGAGCACCGTCTCGCTTTGGGATTTTGCCCAAGCCTCACAGAAGAACCGTCTGACCTCATCCTTACTTGGATTAAACATGTGCGCCCCCTAAAACGCCGGAAGCCCAAACACCAGCATCACGAACCCGAAGGCCGCAAAGAGCCCGGCCGCCCCCCACCGCACCAGACGCATCGGCACCCGCTTTAAGAGACGCTCACCTAGCCAAATCGCAGGCGCATTCGCCATCACCATCCCAATGGTGCTGCCCAAAACAACCTGGACAGGTGCATCTGAGAATTTGGCTCCCAACAACGCTGTGGCCACCTGGGTTTTGTCGCCGATTTCCGCAATGAAAAATGCAATCACGGTGGCGATAAACGCGGTCTCCCAGAGTTTCACCTCGTCGGCATCTAACCGATCGGGAATAAGCGCCCAGGCAGCCAAGCCCAGAAAGGAAAGGCCGAGCACCCAGCGCAGATTCTCGGGCGTGAGCCACTGTGCGCCGTAAACACCGAGGGCAACGGCGAGGGCATGGTTAGCCAACGTTGCGACAACAATCCCCGCGATAATCGGCAACGCCCGCGGAAAGCGGGCCGCCAACACCAGTGTGAGTAACTGCGTCTTGTCACCGATTTCGCCAATCGCCACCGAGACCGTTGCGGTTGTCAATGCTTCCCATGCCATCGCCCGACTCTAACGGGATTCCCGAGCCTTCGCAAATCACGAAGGCTCGAGCCAAAACCACGCATTCTCAGCCGCGGAGATCCAGCGTATTGTTCGGTGCAGCATCACAAAAAAGAACGTTCTAAAACAATGCTGGGCATTCATCAGGGAGAAACAGGTATGGCGCACTCCGTCCAATCCGCGGGCCGACGTTTTCGCGAGGCCTTGGCGCAAGAGCAGCCCCTTCAAGTCATCGGCGCTATCAACGCCAACCATGCACTACTGGCTAAACGGGCCGGATTCAGGGCGCTCTACCTGTCGGGTGGTGGTGTTGCAGCGGGCTCGCTTGGACTACCCGATCTCGGGATCTCGGGCCTTGATGATGTGCTCACCGATGTCCGGCGGATTACCGATGTCTGCGATACCCCGTTACTGGTCGATGTCGATACCGGGTTCGGTGCCTCCGCATTTAACATTGCTCGTACGACAAAATCGCTCATTAAGTCTGGCGCAGCTGCGATGCACATCGAAGACCAGGTGGGCGCGAAACGATGCGGACACCGGCCAGGAAAAGCAATCGTGAGCCAAGACGAGATGGTTGACCGGGTTAAAGCTGCTGCTGATGCAAAAACAGATCCTGATTTTGTCATCATGGCTCGAACCGACGCGCTTGCCGTAGAGGGCCTCCAGGCCGCGATTGATCGGGCCTGCGCCTGCGTCGAGGCAGGGGCTGATGCGATATTTCCAGAGGCCATGACAGAGCTCTCGATGTACCAGCAATTTGCCAAAGCCGTGAAGGTTCCGATCCTCGCGAATATTACCGAGTTTGGTGATACCCCCCTCTACACGGTGGACGAACTGCGCGGCGCAGGCGTGGCAATCGTTCTCTACCCCCTCTCCGCATTTCGTGCAATGAACAAGGCAGCCGAAACGGTCTACCAGGCGATTCGCAAAGACGGCACCCAGAATAATGTCTTGCATCTCATGCAAACCCGAAAAGAACTCTACGATTCAATCGGCTACTGGGATTACGAAAACAAGCTCGACGCCCTGTTCCAAAAGAAATAACTCCCGAATCACACCGCAACCTAGAACTTCCTACGATAACCTCCAAGACTATGACTTCCGACACCAACACCCCGCCAAAACCAAAGAAATCTGTAGCCCTTTCGGGCGTTACCGCTGGTAACACAGCACTCTGTACAGTCGGCCGAACAGGCAATGACCTGGCCTATCGCGGCTACGACATTCTTGACCTGGCCGATGTCTGCGAGTTTGAGGAAATCGCTTATCTCCTGATTCACGGGCACCTGCCCAACCGAACCGAGTTAGACGGCTATAAAAACAAACTGCGGGCCATGCGATGCATTCCTGCAAATGTTATGACCGCCCTAGAAACCTTGCCCGCCTCCGCTCACCCGATGGATGTGATGCGCACGGCGGTTTCGGCACTGGGCTGTAATCTGCCTGAGAAAGATGACCACAACCCCCCTGGTGCACGGGATATTGCCGACCGCCTCATGGCCTCACTCGGATCCATGTTGCTCTACTGGTATCACTACAGCCACAACGGGAAAATGATCGATGTCGACACGGACGACGACACCATCGGCGGACACTTCCTACACCTCCTCCATGGCAAAACACCGCCACCGGATTGGGTGCGCGCGATGCATACCTCACTGATTCTCTATGCTGAGCATGAATTTAACGCGTCCACATTTGCCGCTCGAGTGATTGCTGGCACAGGTGCCGATTTCTACTCCTGCATGGCCGGTGCGATTGGCGCGCTACGCGGCCCCAAACACGGGGGTGCTAATGAAATGGCCTTTGAAATTCAGAAACGCTACGCAAGCCCCAATGAGGCCGAGACTGATATCCGGCGTCGTATCGAGAACAAAGAGGTCGTCATTGGCTTTGGCCACCCGGTCTACACCCTCTCAGACCCCCGCAATAAAGTCATTAAAGAAGTAGCGCGTAATCTGTCAAAAAATACAGGCTCCACAAAAATGTTTGATATTGCAGAGCGCCTGGAAACAGTGATGTGGGATGTGAAAAAAATGTTCCCTAATCTGGATTGGTTTTCAGCCGTGTCGTATCACATGATGGGTGTGCCAACGGCGATGTTTACCCCGTTATTTGTTATTTCGCGTACCTCAGGTTGGGCTGCACACATAATCGAACAACGCATAGACAATAAAATCATACGACCCAGTGCAAATTATGTCGGGCCAGAAGATTTGAAATTTGTGCCTATCGCTAAACGTAAATAATTGATCGTTCTGGGTAGGGGA
>SXGQ01638456.1_pt1 | contig 14493 bp, 10 predicted proteins | sample 3178371 | NCBI WGS metagenome assembly SXGQ01 (sample SAMN11356859, study PRJNA531348) | freshwater metagenome | isolation source: freshwater sample F1-20 | place: China: Fuxian Lake, Yuxi | collected 2017-12-25
CTGGGCTACTTGTTGGTTTTTTCTTGCCAGGAGACTCTTTACTATTTAGCGCAGGGCTTGTGGCTTCTGCTAGGGATGATGTAAATATTGTCATCTTGATCTCAGTAATTTTCTTAGCAGCCTTTATTGGTGATCAGGTTGGTTATGTCATTGGGCGAAAGCTAGGTAGGCCATATATAGAGCGCAAAAACTCACCCAGGATGCAGAAAATGCTAACTAGATCTGAGCGGTTTTATGAAAGATATGGCTGGTGGTCAGTTGTTATCGCCAGATATATCCCCTGGGTTAGAACCTTTGTGCCGCCAATAGCCGGAGCTGCAAAGATGAGTTATTACAAGTTTTTATCAGCTAACGTGCTGGGCGCTTTTTTTTGGGGAGTAGGAATCACTTTAGCTGGTTTTTACTCTGGTTCGATTTCCTGGATTAAGGACTTGTCTTATTTTATAGCGATCTTTTTTATAGCTGGCTTACTGTTTAGTGTTTTAAGAAAATTCAGATGGAACTAAATTAACATTATAATTCGACTCCGTGAATAAATAGCAGCTCGATTGGCAATATGCTTTTACTTTTCTAATTATACCTGTGTATGGTTCAAGTATTTGATTGTAAACATGATATTATATATTAATAAATTTACAAAAAGTAATTTACATATCTGTAACTTGAATTTAAATAAACTTTTTTAATAACTATAAGATTTTAATTAATACATAAATAATCATAAAAAGTTTTATTAAGTTAATTAAACACTATTAAAATCTTGCTAAAAAAACTTCACTAAAATAGCAATTCTTAATAAATCTAGATAAACAATTTTGCCGCCGAGTCACATAATTATCTAAATTATCCTCTAAACTAATATGACCACTATTTTCAATATTTTGCACAAATACTTTTACTGCTTCTAAAACATCTCTTCTAGAATTATAATCTGGGGTCCAAATCCTGTCTAAATCATTGTAAGGGTAAATTCTATATAACAGAACGTCAAAATAATCTTGGATACTAGCTTCAACTCCAAATTGATCTCTCCATACCCTAGGAAGAATTACTGAATTATATTGATGTTGTCCCATCGGTAATGCATTTATAATTAAATTTCTCTTTCCAAAAAAATGTACGATTGCTTGCGCTCCTGATGGTTCGCCTATACAAAAATTAGAATTTAAAACAGCCAAAATTTGAAAAAGTTTTGGATCTAAATTAAAGTCAGAATAAATGAACATTTTATTAGGCACATTAGTGGATCGCATTTTTAGTATATCTTCCAAATCCCCAATGGCAAAAATTACATAATTTCTCTCCACTAAGTAATTTACAGTGTCAAGATAGCCTGTAATTCCCACACCGGACCAAGGTTTCCATGATTTACGTAAAACTAATGTGCACACTTTGGGTCCCAAATTACCACCCTCAGATTTGAATGAATTGATCTGTTTCATAAATTCTGCGTTACGCCGCTGTAACTTTGGGGATAAATAAATCGGAGTTGAATTAACCTGCTGCCTTAAATACTGCCAGGAGCTGTTATGCTTCAATGAACTTTTTGAAAAAACTTGATCAAATTCACTAATTAAATTACTTGTATTCATACTAGGCACTAAAAAATCCCTAGCCAGACTGTTGTTAGTAGCCAACAATCCTAACTCATCTCTATCAATCAATTGAAGATTATGGCCAATTATTATCAATATAATTTTAGAATCTATTAAAGTTTGTTTAATAATTGAGTGCACGCGATTACGCACTGCATGATAAAGATTTATATCTTGAAAATTTGGTATCCTAAAATGGAGTAAATTAGAAGGCTTATAAAGTTCTTTAAAATAATAATTTCTATTGTGTTTATTACCGATACTTAAACAAATTCCTGATTTATCATACTCAGAAAAATAAATGCTTGTCTCAGTGATTGAGTGTCCAAATGCATATGAGTTTATAAATACACTGGTGGTTTTTCGAAACTTAGTAATATTTATCAAAATAAAAATGAATAAATATATAATAATAAACTTATTCAATATATAAATCAGTATTTTATTAGCTGCTTTCAAATGAAAAATATTTTTCAAACTGCTTAATGTCAATTTTTTCTCCATAATATAAATTAATAGACTACTTATTTGTTTTCAGCAAGAATTCTAGCACTATAACTTTAAAGAGCACTAAATTTTTATAATAAGCTGATAAGAATTTCTTAGACCAAATGATAATCACTCAAATATTACCGCTAAATTGATCAATTTTAATTAATCTACAATATCCACTATGGATGGTATGTTTTCAAACCCGATAGATTCCCAGAGTTTTTGTAAAAAACCAAGGTGTTTAGAAGCCAATGAAAAATCCCTCTTGATTAATCTAGTTTTAGCATATATATTGCTATCGCTTAGTGAGTAAATTCTTGAAAGCAATATTGCTAAATCATACTGGGAAATAATTTGATTTGTATATAAATGAATTTTGCTAGGCATCGATTCAAATATATATTTATTGTTAACAGTTGATGCAATTAGTTTTGCTACTACGAGGTCTGTTAAACCATTCCAAAGTCGATTTGAATAAGCGTAAATGGGTATATTCGAATTTCTTTGTGTTAGCCACAACATAGAGTTACTGGTTTGTGCACTTTTTAAATTGGCAGGTACAAATGATAAGCGCATCGTTCTTGAATTACTATTTTTTGGCTCTCCTAACAATTTTGATACTGAGTAAAGGCTGGTGGGTATTGGTAATGATAATTCGGTATACAAGCCTTTAATCCCCAAAAAAACACTATCTGTACTCACGTGAATTACCCTAATATTTTTCTTATCCGCAACCTTGCTTAGCTTTTTTGGAAAAAATGAATTAGTAAATAAAGTTGAAATTATCTTTGTTGAATTAATTTTTGGTTTTGAAACAATACAATTAATAATAACATCGGCCTTGGCTTTTAATACTAATGCTTCTATATTGTCGCCTACCTTAAATTGTATACAATTTTTTAACCCATTCTTGCTTTCTGATCTATAAGTCGCAATGACTTGATTTCCCTGCTTTTTAAATTCATTGACTAGGGCAGTACCTAGGCACCCACTTCCTCCAAGTACAAGTACTCTTGGTGGTTTCATCCTAAATTAATTTTTTAATTTCTGTGTTGTTAACTAAAATTTCCGATAATTCATTCACATTCAATTGCGTAGAGTTATCAGATCGATATTCTTGAAATGGCCCTGCCTTTAGAGTATTTAAACCTTCCAGATTAACTATACTTGGTACTCGAAAGTACTCTTTATCTTCGGTCGCGTGACTCATTTCCTCCAAATTTAAAAGTGTTTCATGAATTTTTTCACCAGGCCTGATACCTGTCAATTCAATTTTATGTGCTTTTTTATCTAAAATTAATTCTATTGCATGCAGAATTGTATCTAGTCGCGCTGAAGCAGCTTTTCGAACAAATAAGTCGCCATGATTTCCACTTGTCATAGCACTCACAACCAAATCAACGGATTCCTCCAATGACATTAGAAATCTGGACATTTGCCAATCTGTTACTTTAATAGTTCTGTTAGATTTAATAGAATTAATAAAATAAGGGATCACAGAACCTCGAGATCCAATAACATTCCCATATCTAGTGATGCAAGCCCTAACGGAACCTAAATACGAGTTTGACCTAACTAATTTTTCCATAATTGACTTTGACATACCCATCGCATTTACCGGGTACACGGCTTTGTCAGTGCTCAAAAAAACTGCAGTCTTTACCGTAGATTTTCTTAATGCATTTAATAAATGATGGCTCCCGATAATATTCGTCTTAACATACTCAAAGGGATTTTCTTCTGAAGCTGGAACATGTTTCATTGCAGCTGCATGAAAAACATAATCAACATCACGCAAACTGTAGTCAATAGTATCAATTTCTCGAACGTCGCCTAAAATAAGCTCTAACCGAGAATCATTAATTTTATTTTTTAATTCCAGTTGTTTTGATTCATCTCTACTCAAAACTCTAACAAATCCAGCTCCCTGACTCAATAAAAACTCAGTGATGACTTTCCCAAATGAACCAGTGCCACCAGTGACAAGAAATCTCGACCCATAAATTTGGAAATCGGATTTTTGGGTATTAATATTCATGTATATATACTACGATGAAAAGTATGAAATTGCGAAAGGACCCCACAAAAAGTTATAAACTGGATATCATAGTTTTTTCAAGACATAGAAATAAAGAATTATCTCAATCTATAAAAGCTTGGAATAGCCTACCCTATAACTTTATAATTCTTCATAATAGCGATAAGCCAATAGTAAATATCAATACAGGCTCACATATTCAGTATAAATTTCTGCCTCAAAATAATTATGGCCAAAGAGCCAAAGTAGCGTCTTCACTCTTGACCCAAGACTTTGCAATGATTTTATCCGACGATGAAAGGATTATTCCAAGTGGACTAGACTACATCATGGAGGAATTCATAAAAGATAAATTATTAGCTACGGTTGGAGGAAAAGTACTGGGTGTTTACCGTTATGGAAAGACTCTAACTGGATTATTTACCTATAAAAATATGTATAATTATAAAAACTATACACATGAAATTTTGCCGAGGTTATATTCACATTTAACAAAACCTATAAATAAAGGATACGCAATAGGTGGTATGTATCGAGTCATGCGACGTAAAGATATGATATCTATGTTAAATTTATTTAATAAGTGCAGTTTTATTCAGAAGCAAACGCCATTTATTTATGAGATAGTTGGTGAATTTGCTTGTGCAACGTTTGGACCAACAAAAACAATTAATAAAGTTTATTGGATACGTAACTGGAAAACTAGAATTACTAATACAGCTGATTGGAGAAGAGGGGATAACTTTTTTATTTGGTGGACTACCAATAATTACCCGATTGCTAAACAAAAATTGCTTGAAATTTTGTCTTCATTTGCATCAATCACTGTTAAAGAAACAGAGAAAATTATTGACGAGTATAACAAATTAAGAGGTAATCAAAAGGAAAGACGAGTCAAGAGCCACTTAGAAGTTACTGTCAGAGAAAAAATAAGAAAAATAATACCTAATTCTATAATTGGATCTTCAACTCCAATAAGCCTAATAGACACCCTAAAAAATGAGGATCTTGGAAGTCAGAAAAAAGATTTGGATAAAATTGTCCAGGTTTGTGAAGAAATGCTTAATAGCCCAGGGAGAATAATCCTTTAAAAATGAAAATTTTTAGTGACGTAACATCCTGTGCCTCGTGTCTTGATAATACTCTCATAAGGTTGCATGATTTTGGAAAAGTACCCCTCGCAGGATACTTTCCGTACCACGATTCATTAGACTCTACTTTTTTATGTGAGATGACTTTGCTTAAATGCAAAAAATGCGGACTTGTTCAAATAGGACAAAACATAAATGATGAAGTGCTATTTTCTGATTATAGATACTTGTCAAAGTATGGGATGGCCTTACATTTCCAAGAGTTATCGGGGTGGATTGCAAATAAAGTGGACCTCTTTGAGTCAAAAATTCTAGAGATAGGTTGTAACGATGGGACTTTGATCGAAGAATTATCGAAAACCGGTTTACAAGTCGAAGGAATAGATCCTGCAAAAAATGTTACAGCAAGAGCACTTGCAAAAGGATACAAAATATATTCTGATTTTTTTTCATCAAATTTTGTTAGAATCAATAAATTAGCAGATAGTTACGATTTGATAATATCGTGTAATTCCTTTGCTCACATTTCTAGTATAAGAGATGTTTGTGAAGGTATTGCACTTGCACTCAAAAGTCACGGTAAACTAATAATTGAGGTTCAATCTTGGCCCGATTTAGTATCTCAAAGTGCATTTGATTTTGTCTATCATGAGCATAAGTACTACTACGATCTCAATTCAATTTCAAATTTACTAAATCAGTTTGGCATGTTTTTGATCGATGCATCAAAAATTGATTCGCATGGGAAGTCTTACAGACTCATTTTTGAAAAGCATGGGTCAAAAAATATTAATGATTTCTTAGTCGCCTCAGAAGTTTTAACTGATGATCATAAAATTATAGAGAGTCTCGAGCAATATAATTGTTCATTGCAAGATTTAAAATCAAAACTTGAAAATTTTAAGAAAAAGAATTTAAAAATTATTGGATTCGGCGCTTCTGGACGCGCAAATATGATGCTTGGGCAGATCAGCTTAAATGAATTAATTGATTGCATCTTCGATGAATCTCCGGAGAGAATCGGAAGGCAGATGGGTTTCACAAAGATCCCAATTTTAAATTTTGATGCAATTATCTCAGGTAATTATGATATTTGTTTAATTTTAGCTTGGAATCACGCAGAACAAATTATAAAAAAATGGCCTCACAAGGGTAAATTAATGTTAATACCCCTACCTAACTATTTAGAAATTAATGTTTAAATTTAATATCCTTTCGGACTTTAATTTGCTTGGTTATTCTTAATGTTAGGAATAAATTTTAGTATTAACGTAAATAGCACCATAGATATTCAAGCATTACCTCACGTACTAAAACACTATTAAACCAATTTTAACTTTTATTTATAATTTAGTATTTTGAGCATAAACTCCTTAAAGCATTGGTGCAACCCATCAACCCATCTTTCATTTTGTTGCAGAGGTTCTATAATTGGTATTGTCTAAAAATAATCTCACACACCTTGTGCATATACCTTAATAGGTTTTCCCTCCAAATCTAAAATTCTTTCAAGACCCATGCAGTTTAAAGTAGAAGGCGTAGTTTTATAAACACCATTCCAACCTAGTTTATAAGATTTAGTTTTTTGACTAGCGTTTAAAATACATGACTCAGAAAGCCTTACAAAAATTAGAATAAAGACTGTCGCTATTGCCCCAATTTTTTCTCTCCCTCCGAAGTAATAATAACCACGCACAAGCGACAAAAACACCAAATTAAATCACAATTAGGCCTAATCGGGGAGAGATGGCAGGATGAAGACAGGGGGACAAAAATACCGCTTAAAGGGAGTGATTTAGGGAAATGAGCCAAGACGAAAATGCAATTCCGAAGAAGAAATTAAAGGGTCTATTTTGAGATATCTGCTTGGTATAAATCTTTCACATGACTCCTCTGCAGCTATTGTCAGTAATTCGGGAAGAATTATTTGTGCAATATCTGAAGAAAGATTATCTAGAGTTAAAAATCATTCTGGCGTCCCTAGAAGGTCTATAAATTTGTTACTTGAAAATTTCAATGAGTCAATTTCAGATGTGATAATAGGAAGTGATGCTACTATAGATTTAAGAAAAGCTAGAACCAAATTTTCTCAAATTTCAAATTCTCCATCATCAAAAGAAGGCGATCCCTATCCATTTCCATTGCCTGGATTCCCTCGAGGGGGTAATCCAAAAGCGTTAATAGAGCAGGCCATTATTAAGTCGAGCGATAAATTTCATCCTAATTTAGACTTTGCGTGGATTAATCACCATGACTCTCATCTAGGTCAAGCGCTTAGTGTTGCTACAGACTTACCCTCACTTCTTGTGAGTTTAGATGGGCACGGCGATGGAGAGTCAGGCGCTATTTCATTCAAACAATCAAATAAGATCACAAAACTTACAAGATTCAAGGATCTAGATTCCTTAGGTGAGCTCTATTCCTCTGTAACTAAACGATATAACTTTAAAGCAAATCACCACGAGGGTAAAATTACTGGTCTTGCGGCTTTTGGTAGCTACAGTAAAGCGGTTGATGTATTATTAAAGTACGTTTCGATTAGCAGTGGAAATATTGAAATAAAGAATCTTAAAGGATTCAAAAGACATTTTGTGGAAAGACTTTTGCCTTTAAAATTAAACAAGAGATTCAGCACATCAATGGATAATTTAATTGGTATTGCTGAGGCTAAAAGTAATAATTATGCTGACCTAGCCTTTGCTATACAAATAGTGCTTGAAGAATCGGTTTTAGAAATCACTAGATATTGGAAGAATAAAACTAATGCAAGAGGCTTATCACTTGCTGGTGGAGTGTTTGCTAATGTAAAACTTAATCAACGCTTGGCAGAAGAATTAAACTTTGAGTCTGTAAGAATTTTTCCAAATATGGGGGATGGCGGCATAAGTGTAGGAGGAGTATGGACTTATCTTTCAGAGAGAGGATTACTAGAAAAAAAAGAGGAGGCATTTGATAATATGTTTCTGGGACCTGCTCTGATAAATGAAAATGAAGAGCTTCTAGCCAGTATAAACAAGTTAAACTACCGTAAAATTTCTAAATCAGACTTAACAAAAGAAATAGCAATTGCGATATCGCGTGGCAAATTAGTTGGACTACATATAGGAAAAATAGAGTTTGGTCCGCGGGCTTTAGGAAATAGAAGTATCCTGATAGACCCAAGATTAGGAAATATAAATAAAATTGCAAATGCTAGGTTGCAAAGAAGTGAATTTATGCCATTTGCCCCTGCAGTACTAGAAGAAGAGGCATCAGCTTGGTTTAACTTTGATGGAATAAAAGATTTATACTCATTTGAGTATATGACGATGACATGTCGTGTTCACTCTCAAATTCAGGGACTAATACCAGCTGTAGTACACATCGATGGAACAGCTAGACCACAAATTGTAAAACGCAATAAAACTCCAATTTATTGGGAGGTTATTAAGGAGTTTAGCAATATAACTGGAATTCCTTTAGTAATTAACACAAGTTTTAACGTCCATGAAGAGCCCATAAACTATAATTTGACCGATTCTATTTCAGCTTTAAAAAGAAAATCTGTTGATATGATCTTTACTGAATTGGGTTGTTTTGAGGACTTATAACTTCTTACAAGTATTTAGTGTGATGTAAGTATTAATCTCCAGGAAGAACTGGAAGGCAGTTGGGTTTCACAAGGATACCGATTTTAGATTTTAATGAGCATAACTATGACATATATGACATTTGTTTGATTTTAGCCTGGAATCACGAAGAACAAATTATAAAAAATGGCCTCATAAAGATAAATTAATTTTAATACCTTTCCCAAGTTGTACGGAAATTAAAATCTAAAAATTAATATTTTTTTGGGTTTTATAATACAAACCTAAATTAAAGGTTCATCAAGTTTCTTACCCTTAAAGCCTCTGTTTTCACGCTTTATTAGTGCTGCTTATAAAACTTATTAGATAAATACATCGCATTTTTTACAATTAAAGTAAGTTGTTGATCGGTGCTTTTTACTGGCAATATGTTTAAATTGTTTAAAAATTAAAAACACTGAATCTAAGATTTTACTAAAGTATATTCGAATCGAACTAAATCGCGTCCACAATACATCTTCATATTGGTTAGTGTGGCTTGGTCTTGATAAAGTTCGAAAAAAACCATTGGCTGAGCACAGACTTGAAATTTCTTTATGCCATTCTCCTTTGTCCCAATCATAATGTTGTTCAATAACCAAATATTTGACATTCACCAAAAAATTACCTCCACCACTCAAAATATCGACTTCGGCTCCATCCGTATCAATCACGAGTAATATAGGCAAATCACATACAAGATCAGAAAATATCTGGTCTAACGAGCCATGAGGGATGCTATCCGATTTCACACTTTGCGTAGGCTTATTTAGGTCAAAATTTTTATACATTTGATAGTTTAGATTTTTTTGAGGAGTATCATTTACATAAAAGTTCAAGATAGTATCTTGTGAATATTTCTTACATAATTTTAAATATTTTTCATAAGATGCTTCAACCCAAATTAATTTATTAGCACCCAATTTGAAATATAAATCGCGATCTTCGCCGTTGCCCGCCCCAATATGTATCACAGTTCTAGGCTTAATACCTAGAGCTCTTAATATCATCGAATTTCTTACCATAAGATAATTTCTGTAAAATTTTCCATAACCTAAATGTACTGCAATCAAACCTAAATGCTTATATATAATTCTAGATTAATTGTACTCAGTTGAATGCTTGTGGGAATTTAATTGATTTTTTCCTTTGATATCAGTGCGCCCGCAGGGATTCGAACCCCGAACCTTCTGATCCGTAGCTTGACGATAAATAGAGACCTTTACCTGCGTAAAGCTCTGATTTATCATCTAAATTTACAGACCGTGCTTACGCCCAATCAGTAAATCAAATGCTCTATCCGTTGTCCTTCGGGGATAAGCATTACACACATTTCACAAAATATATTAATTAAGATTCCGAATTACGAATGAAATGGTTATCGTTGAAAACCTTAATCTGCTCATTCGAACGCACGAATTGGGCGCACATAGTCAGCATAGTACTTGAACGCATCAGGGATGACTGTTCCATCAACCATACTTTGTGAATAGGCAGCACGAGTACCATTATCAATATTTGTATTATCAGTTGAGGAAAAGTAAGGAGCACCAGAAAGACCGATATCCACTCGGCGTATAAACATCTCATTAAGTTCATCCTTGGAAGGTAAGAACCAATCGTTATAAGTTATGGATCCAATCGTGACAGAGTACGAGCGGGCTAACTTTGCAGCATTGTTTGTAGTGTCGCTACCCGGTAACGCCGCGATAGTTACGGAGTGCTGATATCCCCAACCGATTTCCACCTGGGGGGCAATGACGCCAGATCGTTGACCAGCTGGAGACCAAGTTCGATTTGTGGCTGGTGTTAGATCATTTGTAGCACCCGCGCCTTGCCAGCCTGTTGGTGCCGCTTCAAGATATCTGCAAGTTGTGGATCTGGTTGGCCCGCAGGCAAATGGTGTGGCGGCAACGTAGAAGATTTTGCCGCCGCCAGGGCCTGTTTGACCCACTGTATAAACAACTGCGGTCACCGTTAATGTAAATGTCCGCGAAGCAGATCCTGATGCATTAGTTGCAGTTATTGTGTAGTTAGTAGCACCTGCAACTGTTGTTGGGGTGCCAGAAAGTAATCCTGTTGTAGTGTTAAAGGTTAAACCAGCAGGTGCTGCTGGTGAGATTGCATAGGACGCGATAGCGCCACCAGTTGATGAGATGGTGTAGCCAGTAATTGCTGTGTTAACAGTCTTGCTTTCAGATGCTGATGAAAGAGTAAAGGCGGGGGCGACAATTGCAACCGTTAAAGTAAATGTCTGCGTAGCACTTCCTGAAGCATTAGTTGCAGTGATTGTGTATGCAGTAGCGCCAGCCACTGTATTTGGAGTTCCAGTGAGTGCCCCAGTTGATGTATCAAAACTCATTCCAGGAGGGGTTGTATTAATTGCAAAGCTTGCAATAGCACCACCAGTTGAAGAAACTGTAAAGCCAGTAGCGGCAGTATTAACCGTTCTAGTCTCTGAGGAAGAGGAGAGGGTGAAGGCAGGAGCTGCAAGTGGGGTGGAAGTTGGGGCAGGTGTTGGCAACTGGGTTGGTTTTGGATTTCCCCAATCGGCTGGCAGATTAGCAACTGTATCCATTAAATTTGATAGTGGAAAATAATTTATTGATTCTGAGGTGATGAGTTTTCCCTGATTCATTTGAGCTGAAACTGTGAATATATAAGGTGTTTTAGAAGAGAGATTATTTAGTTTAGTTGAAATTAAGCCAGTAGATTTAACCTTAAGTACTTTTTTAACACTTGATCCAATCAGATTTGATGAATTAAAATTCGTGCTCTCAGGGCTGTTTGTCGCTAACGGATCAAAAGCTGCGGTAATTATATAGTGTTTTATTTTACTTTTTGAAATTTTGGAGTTAAATAAGATTTCAACCGATGTGTCTGAAACTTCAGTAACAGAGAGAACCTCTAGCGGATTAGCAGCAGCATTAGCATTTGGCAGTGGATTTAAAATGGCGCAAACGAGTGAGATTAAAACTAGTGAGAGAAACTGAAATTTAATACCTTGTTTTAAATTAATTTTTTGGTTAAGGAATTTTCGCATTAGTAAATACCCCCAATAAAGTTGGAGGATAATACAAAGAAATCTCAGGGGATTTCAAGCCTACTTACCGCGCAATTTAGTGAATTTCTTCATAACTTTCTGAATAGATCAACCGAATCTGCGGAAACTATCCCCCAAGGATTCCAACCCCACCTTGTTTAATTTCCTTTCACTCCTATTAGTATTCCCTAACTAGAAATATCTCCTAAAGTGAGCTGATTACTAGATCAGTAAGTTGCTTCTGATTAGGAATAAGAAAGTCAGTAATTTTATGCTCAAACGTAAAGTGCGCCCGCAGGGATTTGAACCCCGAACCTTCTGATCCGTAGCTTGACGATAAATAGGAGTCTTTACCTGCGTAAAGCTCTGATTTATCATCTAAATTTACAGACCGTGCTTACGCCCAATCAGTAAATCAAATGCTCTATCCGTTGTCCTTCAGTTCTTAGTATTACAGATTAGAAAAAGAATTAAAAGAATTATCTACTTATTCACCCATAGAAAATTAAAACTTAAATTGATGAATAGGTAAATAGATGAAAAGCTAAAAAGCCCGCACTGGCCGGACCCTGTAGGTGTTGTTCTTACCGCCGGCGCTGCTCTGGAAGCCACTGTTGTCGAAGACCTGCATATGCGCCTGATCAGCGATTGACTCAGAGGAGGACCAGTAGAATGCCTCCACAAATCCTGCTGCACCAATCCCTGTGTTGATTGTTCCACCTCCACAAACTGTAGTTAAAGTTGTCAAAGCAACTCCAGAAATGCCTCTTTGCCACTTACACATCTGATTGAGCTCATCCTTAGATGGCAGGAGCCAATCAGTTAAGCCGTTGCCCCGATATGCCCTGGCTGCTACCGCGGCAGAACTAGCTACCACATTGCCTGTTTGAGCAACAATTGCATCTGAGTTTTGATATCCAGTTCCGATAGCGGTTTCCCGTGCACCAGGAGCCGGGACAGTAGTTAACCTGTTTTGGGTTGGCACTCCTGGCATCACAGGTGTATCCGTTGCCCAACTGAGTATTGGATCGTTGCCAGTATTCCATCCAGATGGCGCTGCCTCAAGGTAGTAACACTTCTCGGTAATTATAGGTCCGCAGTTAAAACCAGTGGAAGTGGCAACATAAAATATCTTTCCACCACCTGGGCCAGTATTTCCAACGATTAAGGCAGAAGGAGTAACTGATTGAGTTGCTGTGGTTAAGCCTGCTGCGGTGTAAGTAATTGTGTAAGCAGTATCTCCGTAGCCTCTAATTCCTAAATTACTAAAGGTAGCAACGCCTGAGGAAGCGGTTGCAGTAGCAGTTCCAACTAAAGTGCCACCAGTACTAACTGTTGCTGTAACTACAGCAGTAGATGAGGTAATTGTGTTGCCGCCTAAATCTTGAATTGTGATCTGAGGCTGTGTGGTAAAAGCAATCCCTGGTGATGAGCCAACAGATGCTTGGGTAACAGCTACCTTTAATGCTGCGCCTACGGTAACTGTCAGCGTAAATGTCTGCGTAGCACTTCCTGAGGCATTACTACCAGTTATTGTGTAGGCAGTAGCACCTGCGACTGTTGTTGGAGTGCCAGAAAGTAATCCTGTTGTAGTGTTAAAGGTTAAACCAGCAGGAGCTGCTGGTGAGATTGCATAGGAAGCGATAGTGCCACCAGTTGATGAAATGGTGTAGCCAGTAATTGCTGTGTTAACAGTCTTGCTTTCAGATGCTGATGAAAGAGTAAAGGCGGGGGCAACAACTGCAGTCACAGTCAAAGTAAATGTCTGCGTAGCAGATCCTGATGCATTAGTTGCAGTTATTGTGTAGGCAGTGGCGCCAGCTACATTGTTTGGTGTGCCAGTTAACGCACCAGTTGTTGCATTAAAGCTCATTCCAGCAGGAGTGGCATTAATAGCAAAGCTTGCAATAGCACCACCAGTTGAAGAAACTGTAAAGCCAGTTGCCGCAGTATTTACTGTGCGAGTTTCAGTTGCGGATGAGAGAGTAAAGGCAGGTATGGCAATTGGTGGGGTAGTTGGCGCAGGTGCTGGTAGTTGGATTGGTTTTGGATTTCCCCAATCGGCTGGCAGATTAGATAAGGCATCGATTAAATTACTTAATGGTGAATACTCCACTGGAGCTGAGCTAATCATCTTTCCTTTATTTGTTTTAGCTGAGACTGAGAAGTTATAGATTGCTTTAGGGTTTAGATTTTTTATCTCAGCGGTAATTAAACCGGTTGCCTTGGTTTTGATAACCTTTTTAATGTTTTTTGGCGCTATAGCATCCACATTTTGAGTTTTACTATTTTGTTGCTCAATTACTGGTATATCAATGGCTGCATTAATCACATAATATGAGAGCGACTTTTTTGAAATATTTGAGTCAAATAGGATCTCAACTGAGGTGCTTGAAACTTCAGTAATAAAGATAATCTCGATGGGATTGGGCGCAGCATTTGAGGTTAAGGCGATTGGAGAAATTGTTAGGGATAAAACCGCAACTATAGAATAGATAAGGCGAGTACGCATAGGACGTGCTCACCCCTCATAAAACGTTACTTAAGTGTAGGGGATATGTGAATTAAGTGCAGATTAATGCTGGTGCGCCCGCAGGGATTCGAACCCCGAACCTTCTGATCCGTA
>SXGQ01083388.1_pt1 | contig 14491 bp, 12 predicted proteins | sample 3178371 | NCBI WGS metagenome assembly SXGQ01 (sample SAMN11356859, study PRJNA531348) | freshwater metagenome | isolation source: freshwater sample F1-20 | place: China: Fuxian Lake, Yuxi | collected 2017-12-25
CATCCCCGAGTTCAAGATGGAGAAGCGCCACATCGACCGCCGTCTGGAGCAGATGGAGGCCGAAGGCACCACGTTCCGACCCGGGGTGAACGTCGGCGTGGACCTCACCGCCGATGAATTGCGGGAGGAGTTCGACGCGGTCGTGCTGGCCGGCGGCGCGACCGACTGGCGCGACCTGCCCATCCCGGGCCGGGAGCTCGAAGGCGTCCACCAGGCGATGGAATACCTGCCGTGGGCCAACAAGGTCGCGGTGGGAGATCCGGTGGCCGGACCCGACGGCCAGCCGCCCATCACCGCCCGTGGTAAGCGGGTCATCATCATCGGCGGCGGCGACACCGGGGCGGACTGCCTGGGCACCGCCCACCGCCAAGGCGCGGCGAGCGTGCACCAGTTCGAGATCATGCCGCGCCCACCGGAGGAGCGGGCGGATTCCACCCCCTGGCCGACCTACCCGTTGATGTACAGGGTGTCCTCGGCCCACGAGGAGGGCGGCGAGCGAGTGTTCTCGGTCAACACCGAACGGTTCCTCGGCGAGGACGGCCGCGTCACGGGCCTGCGGGCCCACGAGGTGGTGATGTCCGGCGGCAGGTTCGAGAAGGTCGAAGGCAGTGATTTCGAACTCGAGGCCGACCTGGTGCTGTTGGCGATGGGCTTCGTGGGGCCGGAGCGGCCCGGACTGCTCACCGATCTCGGGGTCAAACTGACCGATCGCGGCAACGTGGATCGCAACGCCGATTTCGAAACGTCCGTGCCGGGGGTGTTCGTGGCCGGCGACATGGGCCGGGGGCAGTCGCTGATCGTCTGGGCGATCGCGGAGGGACGGGCCGCCGCCGCCGGTGTCGATCGCTACCTGATGGGCCATTCGGCTTTGCCGGCGCCGATCTCGCCGAGCGCTGCCCCGCAACGTTAGCCACTTCAGTAACATCAGAAACATCTGACCTGCGGCGGCGCGCCTCCCTGGGTCGGCGGTGTGATGAAGCTCTAATTGCTGGAGTGGAGCGTCGAGGTCAGGGTGCTCCCGGTTGCCACCGTCGTCGACCACTGGAGAGATCTCGTGTTCCTCAACCCGATCCCTAACCTGATGGCACTATCCCGGGCCGGGCGGACAGCGTGGTCGTTCCTGCGCTACCCGGTCAAGAGTCGGGGGTTCCCGGCCAAGCACGAACGACTGGTCACCGCTGCCGAACTGATGCGTTACGGCCTGTTCACCTAAGCGGACCCCCGCCACAGACCCGAGTCCCGGATGGTCTCGGCGAGCGCTTCGAGCACCGCGGGATCATGCGGCAGTGGCAGATAGACGATCGCGAGGTCGAGGCCCTCGGCGCCCAGGGCGATCGCGTCCTCGATGACGCCTCGCCGGCCGCGGTCCTCGGTGAGCCGAATATGTGCGGACAACTCGATCTCTTTCGGATTGCGTCCGACATCGGCACAGTGGGCTTTGAGCACGTCGCGCTTCCGGGCGAATTCCTGCGGGGTGCCACCGACGAAATTCCAGTGCTGGGCGTACTTCGCCGCGATCCGCAGGGTGCGCTTCTCACCGCTTCCGCCGATACAGATCGGGGGGTGTGGACGCTGGGGGCCCTTGGGTTCGTTGCGGGCCGCCCGCAGTTGGTAGAACCGTCCGGCGAAGTCGGTGGTCTCCTGGCTGAGCAGGCCGATGAGTACCTGACAGGCCTCCTCGAAACGGTCGAATCGCTCTGTCACAGTGCCTAATTCGATGCCGTAGGCATCCGCCTCCGGCTCATTCCAGCCGGCACCGATCCCCAGTTCCAGCCGGCCACCCGAGATGACGTCCAGTGCCGCAGCCATTTTCGCCAGCACAGCGGGGTGCCGGTAGGGGACTGCGGTCACCAGGGTCCCCAGCCGAAGTCGGTTGGTGGCCTGCGCCAGAGCCGTCAGCGTGGTCCAGCCCTCCAGACAGGGGCCGGCCGGATCGGAGAAAATGGGAACGAAGTGGTCGAAGGTCCAACCGGACTCGTAGACGTCGATTCCATCGGCGGCCCGCCACACCGCCAGCATGTCGTTCCAGGTGGTGTTCTGCGGTGAGGTCTTGAACGCGAATCGCACTGGCAAAGTCTACGGTGCCGGATCCCCTTGGTCGCCCGCAGTCGCCGGACCGACGGGGTGAAACCTGCTGCACGGGAGTGAACGGCGGTAGGTCCAGGATACGGCAAGGGGAGACACATGATTGCTGGCTACCGATCCATGAGATAACCAGGCTTATTGCACAGGGCGAATTGACGCAGTTCAGCACCACCGACATACTGTGCGCATGGAGGGGTCCACCGGGGGGAACTGGGTTAGCGACAAAGAGCTCGTCGACGCCGTGCTGCGGGATCTGGCTGAATCAGCGGACCGCTGGGAGGCGCTCGTCGCGCGGGCTGAAACCGTCACTTACAGCGTCGATATGGGCGATATCCAGGCGGTGGCCAATGCCGATGGCAAACTCATCGGGCTCACATTGCACCCCGATGTCACCACCGGCTACAACCACATCGAATTGGCCGAGCGGCTCAACGTGGCCTTCGGCGCACTGCGCGACGAGGTCGAGGCCGACTACCAGGCCCGCTACGGGGGAGAACTTCAATGAGATTCGGACGTCAGCCGTGCCGCTGAACCTTTCCAATCGGGACCAGACCTCGGGTCACGCTTTCTACCAGCGCCGACTGCGCGCCGCGATCACCCGCTTCTCGGTGCGCATGAAACATGATGACCGCAAGCAGCACGCGGCGCTGGCACTGTCTCTGGTCTTCGTCGTGCTCGGGTGCGGATGGATGGCGCTGCTGAACGTCATGAAGCCGGCCGGGCTCGTCGGCGAGTCCGCGATCGTTGGAAACCGGGCGACCGGTGCGCTCTACGCCAAGATCGACGGCCGGTTGCACCCGTCGCTGAACCTGAGCTCGGCCAGGCTGGCCATCGGGTCCGCCGGATCGCCGGCCTGGGTGAACGCCGAGGAGATCGGCAAACTTCCCACCGGGCCGATGATCGGTATTGCCGGAATTCCCGACGACCTGGCGATCATCGGCAACCCATTGTCGGCGTGGACGCTGTGCGACACCGCATCCGCTCCCGGCAGCATCGCGCCCCCCATCGTCACCGCCATCGCCGGGACGTTGCCCGGTGCCGGGCGGGCGGCGCCGATGAACCCCTCCCAGGCCCTGCTCGGCACCCACCGCGGATCGACCTACCTGATCTGGAACGGTCAGCGCAGCCGGATCGAGCTACGGGATCGCCCGGTAACCATCACCCTGGGACTCGATCCCGCCAAGGTCCGCCCAGTCGCACTGTCCAATGCGCTCTTCGATGCGATGCCCGCGACCGAACCGATCGTGGTGCCGGCTGTTCCGGGGGCGGGAACGCCGTCGCGACTGCTGCCCGGTGCGGTGGTGGGCCGGGTGTTACAGACCCGGGACGCGACCGGCGACATCAGCGGTTTCTACGTCCTGCTACCTGCCGGGGTGCAGAGGATCACCGCCTTCGTCGCGGACCTCCTGCGTACTGCGAACAGCCAGGGAACCTCGGAACCGCAGGTAATCTCCCCGGACACACTTGCCAGGCTTCCCGAGACCGACGAGCTCAATATCGGCTTCTATCCGGCGGATAAGCTGGAATTCGTTGACACCCAAGCCAATCCGGTCAGCTGTGTGAACTGGACCAAGCTCTCCACCGATCCGACCGCCACCGTCACCGTCTACAGCGGAGCCGGCCTGCCCACGCCGCAACACCTCGACCCCCACGTCGTCGCCCTGGTGCGTGACGAGCGCGACTCCGACTCCGTCCAAGCCCAGCAGACCTTGATGGTGCCCGGTGCCGCGAACTTCGTCGCTACGACGAGCGCGGCAACCGCGGCGGACACCCGGGAGAGCCGCTTCTGGATTTCCCCGCAGGGCGTCCGATACGGCATCGAGTGGGACCGCGACACGTTGCAGGCGTTGGGAATCGATCCCAGTAGGGCCGTGCAGGCACCATGGCCGATCATCCGAACCTTCGCGGCAGGGCCCGCGATCAGCCGAGCGGATGCCCTGCTGGCCCGAGATGCCATCAGCCCTGTCGGCCTGGCCGCTCGGTTGCCGCAGCCCGGCGATGCGGGAGACCGCTGATGTCCAAACGAGGATTCGTCCGCGGACCCCGTACCCCGGCACCCCAGGTGGCACCCGTGCGGGTGATGGTGGGCGCCCCACTGGCACTGCCAGAACGCGAGCCGCGCAACATCCTGTTGATGATCGCCGCGCCGGCGCTACTGGTGGGCATCCTCGGAACACTGCTGGTCATGTACACCTCCGGAGTGCGCTCGCTGCAGTCCGGGTTCTTCCCGCTGATCGGGTTGGTCGGCTTCGGCGCACTGATGTTCAGCGGCCGGTTCGGCCGTGGTCGCCGGATCAGTTGGGGGGAACAGGAAAAGCAACGCCGGAGCTATCTGCGTCAACTCGACGAGGATCGCGACGAGGTGCACCGCGTCGCATCCCAACAACGTCTCCGTCAGCGGTATCTGCACGGCGACCCGCAGCGGTTGGAGACGGTGATCGGCGGCCCCCGCATGTGGGAGCGCAGACCTACGGATCCGGACTTCCTCGACGTCCGTCTCGGAATCGGGGTGCAGTCGGCGGCGGAGTCGGCGGTCTCGCTGCAGTGGCCGGAGGTTCCGGTTGGGGAGGAACTCGAGCCTGTCACCGGTCGTGCGTTACGCGACTTCATCCTGGAGCAGAGCAGGATCCGCGATATCGCGAAGGTTGTGAGCCTGCGTTCCCGGCCGGGGTTCAGCTTCATCGGAGACGACGTGGCGGAACTGCACGCGTTGGTCAGATCGTTGCTGTGCTCGATCGCGGTGTTCCACAGTCCGGTCGATGTGAAGTTGATGGTGGTCACCCGCCATCCCGAGCGGTGGTCCTGGCTGGTGTGGCTTCCGCACAACCAGCACGAGGAGATGTTCGACGCCTGCGGTCCGCGCAGGCTGGTGTTCACCTCTCCGGCCGAACTCGAAGAGGCACTCGACGCGGAACTGCATCGCAAGGGCCGGGGCCCGTGGGCACCGCCCGGTGGTTCGAGTCCGACGGCGACCCCGTCGCCGCTGTCTGCCGAGGCGGTCTCCGGGCTGGGCCCGCACTGGATCGTCGTCGACGACGGTGTCGGTACCCCCGAACAGTGGGAGGCGGTGACCGGCCAGAAGGGCATGGCCGGTATCACCTGGCTGCGGTTGGCATCCCGGGCCGGAGACGGTGTCGGCTTCAACGGCGCCGACGAGCGCTTCGAACTTCGGGAGGGACATCTACGACATCGGGACGCGTTCTATGGCGTCGCCGACATGCTCGCGCAGAGTACCGCGGACAGATATGCCCGCGCTCTGGCGCGATGGTCGCCGATGACGGCGCGTGAGTTGACCGAAACCGACAGTAAGGGCGCGGAACTCCTGCGTGCGCTGGGCATAAACGATCCACGCCGCCTCGATCTCGAACGTCTCTGGGCGCAGAGTCGCGGCCGGGGCGATCCGCGTTGGGCGATGATCCCCGTCGGTGTCAAGCCGGGCGGCGAACTGGCGAACGTCATCCTGCGTGCCAAGGATTTCGGTGGGTACGGGTTCCACTCAGTGGTGATCGGGACCTCCGGATCAGGCAAGTCGGAGTACTTCCTGGCCTTGTGCAACGGCATCGCGCTGACACACTCGCCGGAGGCCTTCAACGTCATCTTCGTGGACATGAAGTTCGAGTCCGCAGCCCAGGACCTAGAAGGCTTGCCGCACGTCGCGGCATCGGTATCCAATCTCGGCAAGGACGATCGCCATCTCGCCGAGCGGATGCGTAAGGCCGTCGACGGTGAGATGGCGCGCCGCTACGCGCTGTTCAAGGATGCGGGCGCCCGGGATGCCAACGAGTACGAGGAGATGCGACTGGCGGGCCGCGATCTCGAGCCCGTACCGATCCTGCTGGTGATTATCGATGAGTATCTCGAACTCTTCCATCACCACCCGGAGTGGATCGATCTCGTCATCCACATTGGTCAGGAAGGCCGGGGCTGCAACGTTTTCTTCACCCTCGGCGGCCAGCGGCTGGATCTGTCGTCGCTGAGTAAGGTCAAGAGCAACATCGCGTTCCGGGTTGCGCTGCGCGCCGAGACGGCGGAGGACTCCCGCGACGTCATCGGCAGTGATGCGGCACTGCACCTGCCCTCCAGAGAGAACGGGTACGCGCTGCTGAAGGTGGGCCCACGCGATCTTGAGCCCTTTCGGTGTTTCTACGTCTCAGCGCCGTTCGTGGTGCCGAAGGCCCCGGCAGTCCCGGCCGCCACCGTCTCGGTCAGCCTCACCGGGCCGCGGTCGCTCACCTGGGAGTATCAACCGCTCAGCGCCGCCGACGATGCGGCGCTGGCACTAGCCGAGCCACCGGCGGAGCCAGACGAATTTCTTTACCATGCAGACGGTTTCAAACGGAAGAAACTGCTCGACGTGATCAGGGAGTCACTCGTCGCGCACCCTGCGAGGGTTCCGCACCGAATCTGGCTACCACCACTGGAGGTCAGCGAAACCGCCGATGCGCTCGTGGCGCGCTGGCGCGGCAAACCCTGGTGGGTTGACTACGGGCGGAATCCCGGACTGGTGTTCCCGGTGGGCATCGAGGATCTGCCCGAGGAGCACTCCCAGCGCGTGCATGTCGTGGACGCCGAGATGGATAACGTGATGGTGGTGGCCACCGCCCAGCGAGGCAAGTCCACCACGTTGATGACACTGGTCACGACGGCCGCGCTGATGTACCCGCCGGATCGCGTGACATTCTTCTGCATGGGTGCGTCGCTGCACCCGCTCGAGGACTACCCGCATGTCGCCGGCGTTGTCAGTCTCACTGACCCGGAGGGGATGTCGCGGACGATCGCCACCATTGAGGGTCTGATCCGCGCGCGGGAGGAATCCTTCAAGCGCTACCAGATCGACATCTCCGAGTTCCGGGATCGCCGCTTCGGCCCACTCGGCGGCGCCCCGACCGACCCGGCGGACAAGTTCGGCGACGTATTCCTGGTGATCGACAACTTCGGTGACCTCTACGACAAGGACAACGGCCTCGGAGACCGCGCGATCGCCATTGCGCGGCAGGGGCTTTCCTACGGCGTGCATGTCATGGCCAGCGCAAGCGGCTGGTTGGTGGGTCAGAAGCAGGCGCTTCTGAATGTTGCCAACGCGCGGATTCAGCTCCGGCTGAGCAACCCGGACGAGACTCAGATGGGAACCGGGCTGGAGCACCGTCGAGCGGCCCGGCAGAACCTCGACCGTCCGGGTTTCGGTGTCACCAGGACCGGACATGAGTTGCTCATCGGGGTGCCCGAGACCCGCGGCCCCGATGGCGCACGGGTTGCGACCCGTGCAGTCGGTGCAATGATCGGCGCACAGACCGGGACGGGCAAGGTCGAGGCATTGGCCCGACTGCCTCGGCAGGTCACGCTCCGGGAGATCATCGGCGCCTTCGGGATCGCCGCACCGGAGACCGAGGAGGCGTTGAGCCTGCCCTTCGGATTGGGTGAGAGCGCGCTGCGGCCGGTGGCACTGGCGACGCGGCAGGTGCCCCACCTGCTGGTGGTCGGTCGTCAGGGTTGCGGCAAGAGCACCACGCTCGCAGCCATCGGGCAATCGATCACTGCCCGGCTTTCGCCGGAGCAGGCGCAGATCACGATCATCGACCCGAAGACCAGCCTGATCGGCAGGGTCCCCGACCGCAATGTCCGGGCGTACGCCTACACCGCCGATGACATCGATCGGGCCTTGGAGGAGATCGTCGGGATCATGCGGGACCGGTTGCCACCGTCGGGTTTGACCCAGGAGGAGCTGCTGGCCCGGAGCGGATGGACAGGGCCCCACCACTTCCTGCTCATCGACGACGAACAGGAGCTCCGGCCGAACGGGGTCCTCGGGAAGCAGGCCGCCACGGCACCGCTGTGGAACCTCATCGAACGCGGCCGGGAGATCGGCCTGCACGTCATTGCCGCCCGCCTCCCGGGTAACTGGGCGGGCGTCTCGGCGATGAGTCCCTTCCTGCAGAAGCTGACCGGCGCGCGGGCGCCGACCCTGTTCATGGATAACGACCCGCAGACCGTGAAGGTCTTCGGGCGCACCAGCGCGCAGCAATCGGCACCCGGACGCGGACTGCTGGTGACCACCGACGGTGTGATGGAGGGAATTCTCGTCGGCATGCCCGAGGGGTGAACCCGATCGTTAGGATCGCCGGATGACTGATGACGACGGCGCCGCCCAGGCGGTTCTGACCGAGAAGCGCGACCGCATCCTGATCATCACCATCAATCGGCCCGAGGCGAAGAACGCCGCCAATGCGGCGGTCAGCCATGGCCTCGCCGCCGCGATGGACACCCTCGACGACGACCCCGGCCTTTCGGTCGGGATCCTCACCGGGGCGGGCGGGACATTCTGTGCCGGGATGGACCTGAAGGCGTTCGCGCGCGGCGAGAACGTCGCGGTGAAGGGCCGGGGTCTGGGATTCACCGAGCGCCCGCCGGTCAAGCCGCTGATCGCCGCCGTCGAGGGCTACGCGCTGGCCGGCGGGACAGAGCTTGCCCTGGCCACTGATCTGATCGTCGCGGCGCGGAACTCCGCGTTCGGCATCCCGGAGGTCAAACGCGGCCTGGTCGCCGCCGGCGGCGGCCTGCTGCGCCTTCCGCAACGCATCCCGTACGCCATCGCCATGGAGTTGGCGTTGACCGGCGATCCGCTGACTGCGCCCCGTGCCCACGAACTGGGCTTGGTCAACGTGCTCTCCGAGCCTGGCCACGCGCTGGAGGCCGCGATCGAGCTCGCGGAGCGGATCACCGCCAACGGTCCGCTGGCGGTCGCGGCCACTAAGCGGATCATCACCGAGTCGCGCGGATGGAGCCCCGAGGATCAGTGGCGGGAGCAGATGAAGATCATCATGCCGGTGTTCGCCTCTAAGGATGCCAAAGAAGGCGCGATCGCCTTCGCCGAGAAGCGGGCTCCCAATTGGACGGGAAGCTAGGCGCCCAACAGTTTTTCCTGGCAACCGGCCGAACCAAGAGCTCCAACGGGAGGTCGAGGCCAGTGTCCGGCTGGGATCTGGCCAGCGGTCAGACGGCGCCGATCATCACGTCCCAGGGATCCGCACCGGAAAGCGTGAGGCGGCCGAGTCGCTGCGCGTGATGCGCGGTGTCGCCGAACTCGTCGATCCAACTGCGGGCGCGCATCGTGGCAAGCCACAGTCGGTGTTCGATCGTCACGCCGATGGCGCCGTGTAACTGGTGCGCTGAGGTCACGACACCCGGTACCACCTGGCCGAGGGTCACTCTCGCGACGGCCACTGCGTAGTCGGTGCGGGGATCGTCGAAGCCGAAGTCCGTGGCTGCGGCTACCGCGAGATTGGTTGCTGCACGTGCCCTCTCGACCTCCCCGGCCATGCCCGCCAGGGTGTGTTGGACGGACTGGAAGGCGCTGAGCGGACGGCCGAACTGTTCGCGCTCCCGGGTATGCGCGACCGAGAATTCCACGGCGGCGTCCAGCGCACCGATGGTCTGCACGCATCGCGCCCAGGCGCCCCGACGGATCAGTTCATCCTCGACGTCAGCGGTGGCGAAGCCGGAGTAATCCAGATCGACCGACACGCAGTCACGAGGTTCGCCGCCGGCATTGCATCCCTTCGTGATGGACAGCCCGGCCGGATCGCAGACCGCCACCATCAGCCGGTCGCCGTCTGTCAGGGCCAGCACCACGGCGGCGGCGTCGGCCGCGTAGGGGACGTTCGGTACCTGCGCGACGATCCGGCCGCCGGATCGCCGTGCCGCGCCGAGAGCGACGGTCAGGGGCCCGACATCCGGGACATCCAGGCCTGCTGCGGCGGCCAACCAGCCCGCCAGCAGGTCGGTCTCGGCCAGTGGAACCGTCACCGCGTGGCGCGCCAGCGCCCGCAGGACTACAGCGGCTTCGGTTGGGCCGCCGCCGGAGTCGGCACCGCTGTCCAGTCGGGTGAGGCCGGCGTCCTCGAGATGGCGCCACGCGGCGGTATCCAGGGGGTCGGGCAGCGCCCGGTATCCGATCCGGGCCTCGAACGACCGTGCGCCGATCTCGTCGACCAGATTACGGAGATCGGTGAGATCGTCTGTGGCACTGCCGAAAACGCCGCCGCTGAGAACGCCCACTATCGCATCCCTCTGCTCTTCGCGCGAGCGCTCATCGCAACCCCATTCCCCGCGCCACCATCCCACGCAGCACCTCATTTGTCCCGCCGCGCAGGGTGAACATCGGTGCGTGCACCCGCGCCACCTCGACCAGTGCGGCCACGTGCGCACGGCCGTCGGTGTCCGCGCTGACGTAGGACAGCAGGTCGGCCGCCAGGTCCGCCGACTCCTGCTCGAAGCGGGTCCCCAGGTCCTTGACCAGGGCGGCCTCATTGACCGGGGACTGCCCGCCGGCCAGGGCGCGGGCCACCGAAATCGACAGCTGCCGCAGCGAAATCACCCGCGCCACAAGCTCACCCACTGCCGCCGAGGCGTGGTCATCAAGATCGCCCTGATCGGCCAGAACCCGAATCAGTGCGGTCAGCAGCGGGGCGGTGCTCAGTATTCGCTCCGGTCCGCTGCGTTCGAAGGACAACTCGGCGGTGACCTGGCGCCACCCGTCGCCCTCGGTGCCCAGCAGGTTGGTGTCCTCGAGGAAGACCTCGTCGAAGGTCACCTCGTTGAAGTGGTGTTCACCGGTCATCAACACGATGGGGCTGATGCTGATCCCGGCGGACTCGGTCGGCACGATGAACTGACTGAAACCGGCGTGGCGCCGTTCGGGATCCAACGGACTGGTACGGGCGAGCACCACGATCTGGTGGGACAGATGGGCGCCACTGGTCCACACCTTCGTCCCGGACAGCACCCAGCCGCCATCGGTGCGCGTTGCCCGTGCGGCCGCCGCAGCCAGGTCCGAACCGGCCTGCGGCTCGCTCATCCCGATCGCCGAAAAGTACTTTCCTGCAGCGATTGTCGGCAGAATCCTGCTGCGCTGCTCCTCGGTCCCGTAGGACAGCAGGCCTGGGCCGACCTGGCGGTCGGCGATCCAGTGCGCGGCGACCGGCGCCCCACAGGTCAGCAGTTCCTCGGTCACGACGTAGCGGTGCAGGTGGCCCAGCCCACGGCCGCCGTACTCCGTCGGGATGGTCAGGCCCAGAAAGCCCGCGGCGCCCAGGCGCGCGCTGAACGGCTCGTCCCAGCTCGACAGCCAGGCGTCCACGCTGGGCTGCCAGCCGAACTCGGCGCGGTCGGCGGCCAGGAACTCCCGCAACGATCCGCGGAGTTCCGCCAACTCGGTTTCGTTGGCGCACAGCGCCGCGAAGTCCTCAGTCACCGGTATCCCGTGACCCGGGCGATGACCGCCGCCTTGCCGTCGTCTCCGATCGCGGTGGCGTCGGCGATCGCGGAGGTTCGGCCGATCCGCAGCGCTGTCGCCTCATACATGGATTGTGCACCGGCAATGAACGGCCGCACGAAGTTTATCCGGATCGAGGCGGTCCGCAGCGGCACGGCCTGCTCGTGGTTGAACGCCGCGGCGGCGGCGAGTTCGAGCCCAGCGCTGCTTACCCCGCCGTGCACGATGCCGATCAGGTTGTTGACCATCGGGTCGGGGTGCTGGCGCAATCGGTAGACACCGCCGTGCACCGGAAGTGGCTCGACGGCCATCAAGTCGGCCAAGGTGGTCTGCGGGGTGCGCACCACGGGATCTTCGCCTCGGTCCGGGGGTCCGTCGGGCCCGCCGGCCAGCGGCATGGTGCGCACCGTCCCGCCGCCGATCACGGTGCCGCGGTGGGTCAGTGTGCAGATCGACAGCAGGGTGGCACCAGCCGGGCCGAGTGGCCGGGCGCTGGCCACGACGGGCTCATCCGGGGCGGCCAGCAGATGCTCGACGGCACCCGGACTCATCTCCACGGTCAGCTCACTGGACACCGTCCACACGCCTCGGCCGCGACGGTAGTAATTGACCCGCCCGGCGACGTCGTCGACCAGAATGGCCAGTCCCGCCACCGTGGGAAGACCGGTGAACGGGTTGCGCATCCCGTTGACCGGCATCTGCGCCACCACGGTGTAGTCGTCCATGTCTTGAGACAGGGTCGTGATGGCGAACCTGCTCAGGACGCTCAGCGGCGTCTCGGGGTCCAGACCGTCGGCCTGCGGCAGCGATGTCGGCACGGCGATCTCCTCAGCTCGGGGTGGGACTGGGGAACCTGGCGACGAATTCCTTTGCTTTGATGAGGAACTCGAGTTGTCGGGCTACGTCGGTGAGCGGCTCGAGGGTGCGGGTCGCCCGGCACAGCACCACCGCGCCCTCCATCGCGGCGATCGCGGTGTCGGCCAGTGCGGTGGCCTCGCCAGGCTCGAAACCCTCTCTGAGGTAGGCCTGTTTCGCGGCCTCCCGCCAGCGGGCGAAGATCACGGCCGCCAGCGACGCTAACTGCTGCTCGTCTTGGCCGGAGCCGATGGCGGCGGCCAATACCGGGCAGCCCGCGGTGTAGTCGCTGTCCATGAGAGCTTCCCGCCACATGTCGACGAACTGGTGTAAGAGCGCGGTCGAACTGTCTCCGGCGGCGGTGTCTATTTTGGCCGTGATCTCATCGCCGGCGAATTCGAGGGCTTCACGCAGAAGTTGGCCGCGACCCGACGGGAAGTGGTGATAGACCGAACCGCGTGGTGCGCCACTGCGCGCCAGTACCGCGTCGATCGTCACCCCTGCGGCACCTCGCTCGCGTAACAACGCGGCCGCGCTGACCAGCATCGCGGTCCGGGTTGATCCGCGTGTCCTCACCTCAGGCCGCGCCGGACGGGCGCATGGAGGCCCGCGGCGCCATGAAGCCCGGCCCCAGGAGGTGGCGGCGTTTACGGGCGCGCCGGCGGATCGTGATGCCGGCGATGTTCAATTCGACGACCCACATCGAATACCTCCCGGTGGTGATGTCCTCACAGTTCCGTAACTATGGTTATGACCATAGTCGCGGCGGGTTGCGCCGACAAGGCGCACGGCCTTCGGACCGGTTACAGCTTGATGACGGGATGTGAACGCCCACTTGTATGATCCAAGCCATAGTTTGCGGCCTGGGAACAGTGACGGGAAGGCGAGCCGATGAAGGTGATCACGTCCATCGACGATGCGCAGCGGTTGGTCGGTCATGAACTCGGCGTCAGCGACTGGCTGACGATCGACCAGCAACGCGTCAACGACTTCGCCGACGTCACCGGCGACCATCAGTGGATCCACGTCGACGTCGAACGGGCCAAGGCGGAAAGCCCGTATCGGGCCCCGATCGCCCACGGGTTCCTGACCCTGTCGCTGATCCCGGCGCTCAGCAAGGACAACTTCCGGATCCAGAACGCCCAACTGGTCATCAACTACGGCCTGAACAAGGTGCGCTTCCTCAACGCCGTTCCGGTGGACAGCCGCATCAGGGTGCGATCGGAACTCATCGACGTCAAGGCCGCCGACAGCTCAGCGGATTTGACGGTGCGCCACACCGTGGAGATCGACGGCGCCGAACGGCCTGCCGCCGTGGCCGAGATGATTGCCCGGGTAATCTTCTAGCCCCGGAGCTGCGCAGGGCTGCGCTAGCCCTTGGGCGTGTAGCCGAACGGCAGCAGCACGCTCTTGAGTTCGACATAGGCCTCGATGCCCTCCGGCCCGTTCTCGCGGCCGATCCCGGAGTTCTTGTAGCCGCCGAACGGCGCACCCGGGTCGAAGGCGTACATGTTCACCGCGTAGGTGCCGGTGCGGATCCGCGAGGCGACCTCGATCGCCCGGTCGAAGTCGGTGGTCCACACGCTGCCGGCCAGGCCGTAGTCCGACTCGTTGGCGATCCGGATGGCATCCTCTTCGTTCTCGTAGGGGATCACCGCCAACACCGGGCCGAAGATCTCCTCCTGGGCGATCGTCATGGAGTTGTCGACGTCGGCGAACACCGTCGGCTGGACGTAGTAGCCACTGTCCAGTCCCTCCGGGCGGCCGCCGCCGGTGACCAGCCGCGCACCCTCCTGCGTGCCCTTGGCGATATAACCCTCGACCCGCTCGCGCTGCTTCTCGCTGATCAGCGGCCCGATCACCGCGCCCGGGTCATCCGGCAGGCCGACCGGCATCGCGGCCACCGCCGCGCCGATCTTCTCGACGATCTCCTCGTAGCGCGAGCGCGGGGCCAGGATGCGTGTCTGCGCAACGCAGGCCTGCCCGGAGTTCATCAGCCCGGAGAACAGCAGCATCGGCAGTGCCGAGTCCACATCGGCGTCCTCGAGGATGATCGCTGCGGACTTGCCGCCGAGTTCCAGCGTGCACGGTTTGAGCTTCTCGGCGGCCAGCTTGCCGACCTCCTTGCCCACCGCGGAACTGCCGGTGAAGGTGTACGTGTCCACCAAGGGTTGGCGGTCAGTGCGCGCCCCGTCTCGGCCCCGCCGGGTACCACCGACAGCACCCCCTCCGGCAGTCCCGCCTCGGCGAAAACCTCCGCCATGACGTTGACGCTCAACG
>SXGQ01184824.1_pt1 | contig 14491 bp, 18 predicted proteins | sample 3178371 | NCBI WGS metagenome assembly SXGQ01 (sample SAMN11356859, study PRJNA531348) | freshwater metagenome | isolation source: freshwater sample F1-20 | place: China: Fuxian Lake, Yuxi | collected 2017-12-25
GTTGGACGCAGGTTACATTTACGCACCATACGTTCCACTACAATTGACACCTACAATGTATAACCCATTCAACTTTACACCGATTAAGGGTATCATGACAAGATACGCGAAGAAAATGGTTAACAACCGTTACTTTGGTGTAATCAACGTTAATGGATTGACTACATTTAGTCTTGACACCTTAAGATAATCATAAATTATCTTATGTTTAAAAGGGGGACATTGTCCCCCTTTTTTATTGCACCATTCTTTTGTATATTTGTAATATGGAATCTGAAAAAATAAAACAAATAACTTACGAGAAATCAAAAAACGGTTATACCGTGAGTATTGATATTAGAGATGAAAAAAACTTAAGTGAAATTGGTAAATTAATTGTTAAAGGTGACGCCATTAGATTGAATTATTATTGTGATGATAGAATCCATTTTACGTCTAAAGAAAAATTAAAATGAATTGGACAGATTATTTTTTAAATATTGCTGAAGCGATTAAATTAAAGTCTAAAGATAAATCGACCCAAATTGGTGCTGTTATCGTTGGAAAAGATAATGAAATACTCTCTACGGGTTATAATTCTTTCCCAAGAGGTTTAGATGATTCAATTGAAGAGAGACAGGAAAGACCTGAGAAATATTTTTGGTTTGAACATGCAGAAAGGAATGCAATTTTTAATGCCGCAAGAATTGGTGTTTCTCTAAAAAATTCAACGATTTACATCACTTCAGGTATACCGTGTATGGATTGTGCTCGTGGAATTGTAAATTCAGGTATTAAGACAGTGTGGTGTAAATATACCTGCACAACAAAAAATAAAGAAAAGTGGGAAGAATCCCAAAAAAGAAGTCTACAATTATTTGATGAGTGTGGTGTTCAGGTGTTTTTTTACTCTGACCACTAAATCCCCCGTTCCTTTAATTATTCGATGATACAGACCTTCTGGTATGTAAATTGGGGTGTTTTTTTTAATCCTTGTTGGTAGTTCATTATCAATTTGAAACATCCAATCGGTGTCATGTTCACAAATAACTGTTCGGTCTTCCTCATCAAAATGCCATTTAAGTTCAGTATCTAGTGTGTTTGAACTAAATGTTCTAATGTAGAATCCTTCTTTTAAATTTTCAGTAAAGGGTAATTTATCTACCATGGACTTGAAGATTTTATTCCAAGTGCTTTCCTATATCTTGAAATATTACAACTCCAATACCCCGCTGTTGTCCTATCTTTCTTCTGGTCACACTTGTGACGAGCCCTGAACGACTTTGCAGCTTTTGGGTTATTATTCCTAACTCTCAAATTAGGGTCTCCAAAAGTGACCTTAACAACGTTACCGCTACTATTTTTTACATATACAGCAAATTTCTTTGGACCGCCTGGTGTTCTGAATGGTTTATTGAGTTTAACGTTTTTACCTCTGTGTTTTGCTTCAACAAGATATTCTTCTTCGTCCAAAATAAATGGAATATCTAAAAATACTTTTTCCCCTTCGTAAATTCCTGTTTCACCTATGTTTGTTTTTATCAATTCTAAATCATCACCATCAAGTAACAAAACACCTTCATTATATAATCTTCTTGATTCATTAAATAAATTAAAGAATTTTTCCGAATATATTCTATAAACATTTTCAATCAGTGGTTTCTGATTATTTATATGATAAGATAAACCCTCACTTAATAAGTGATTTTTTGATTCAACTAATGTAAGTAGTCTAGGCGGTAAATAAGTTTCAACTATTTCTTCAACATTTAAATTTATAAAATTTACATTTTCATCAAATCTTGTGAAAGTAGGTTTGTTTCCTTTACCTATTTTAGGTTCTTTTTTTTCCGCGTTTCTTTTTTGTGTCACCATAGATTTTTTTTCTTCTTTTGAATAAGAACCAGCGGTTTTTGGGGTATCTTTAGATACTTTTTTTTGTGGTCTACATTTAGGGTAACCTTTTCTATCTTTATCACCATCAGCGTTTTTTCTTCCACATGGTGGGTGTTTACCATCTACTTTACGACTCACATCAACCCATTTTTCTTTAAACCAACGTCTAAGGTCTTCTCTTAAAACTTCACCACTTTCAAGACATTCTTGAATGTATTTTTTATCTTCTTTATTTACAAGTATTTTCATATTAAGATTAATTAATATAACAATTTAATTCATATTTTTCACCCATACCATATACTTGAATATGTAACTCTTTTTTTTGTTCTTTATCATCTTTTTTTAGTGTTATGGTGAATCTATTTGTCTTTCCCTCTGATGGTTTTTTTGGGCCTAACCCAATTTTTTTTGCGGTTTCTTCTTTATCATATGTGTATCCTTTTTTCTCAGCATAATCAAGTGCAGCATTTATTGCGGATGTGTAACTCTTGTGATAGATTTCATATGATTTATCGTTTTTTCCCTCATTTATCTCTTCGTTTGTTGCTTTTCTCCAACCACCACCTTTTTGTTTGTATCTTTTTGCGGCTGCACCATTACAATACGCACTTGGACAAACATCATATCTTGCTTTGGCCCACGCCAAAGCCGCAGCCCATAACTTAGGATTAGTTGGTTTGTTTTTTCCTTCATCAATAGATTTTTCTTCATTCATACTAAATTGACTGAGGTCCGCCCTTACTTTATTTGAAGGTTCAATTTGATTCATTAAAAAATCAAAAACTTGGTCTAAAAGACTTTTCGCCTCCGCAATGTGGTCTTGAGCCCAATCGTGTTGTTTCATTATTGAATCAATTGTATTTTTATTTTGTTTCATTAACATATCACACTGTCTTCCCATTTGTTCAATGTTGTCAAAAAACATATAGTTTTCAGGTCTTTCTCCCAATTCTGGTTGTTCAGAAATTACCCTTAAATGTTTTCTTATTATTTTATCTAAATTTTTCATATATTATAAATATTTTATCTTTCTGACAAGATTTCAAACTTGACGTAATTATTGTAAAAAACTTCTTCTGTATATGTTTTTGATTTGAATTCCATGTAATATTCTCTTGGAATTAAGTATGATGTATCTAAGTAGAAAGAATTTTCATTTGTAACATCTGTTTTTGTCCAATCAAAAACAACAACATTTGTTTTTCCTTCTTTTATAAAAATACGATAATACACATCATCAAATAAAACCGTTTTTTGTTGTTCAATTGACTTTAGTTCAATTAGTATTTTCTTTAATTCTCCTCTAATTATTTTTTCATTTTGTTTTATACCTGAAAATTGTACGATATAATTTTGCGTTTCTTTTGGATTTTCACCAAAACTATATCCAGAAGAAAAAGATTTTGGTACAAATTTTTGAGTGACATCACTAATTGATACACCATCAATTGATAAATTTTTCCACTTGTCATAATAAAATCTTTTACCATCACAAAGTTGACCTAATAAACCAAAACTAACTTTATACACACCCTTTCTAATTTTTGTTGTTGTTAACCCTGTAACACCAGTAATTGGTGTTAAACTTGAATTTAACACGTCGACAGTTGGGGTGTTATCTAAATCATAAAAATTCGTACCTTTTGTTACATAGAGGTAAAGGTTATTTACTTTGTTCCCAATAAAATTTTGTCTATTATCAAATATTCTATCTTCAAATACGGTTTCTACAAATGGTTCAAAAAAGGTTTGAGTGTATTTTGAAAAAAAAGAAACAGATTGTTCAGTAGAACCTGTAATCTCTTCATATTCACTATCAAATTTTATCCCTAATCCATAATTGGTATTACCCGATACAACAATTCCATTTACATAACTTGTGATGTCTAAATTGATGTTTTCGTTACCATTGTCAAAATGAATAGTATCAATTATGGTTGCACCGGTAGAATATACTCCTTGAGTTGTCCATCCACTTATTGTTGTTTTGTTAAACCAATTGGATGGTCTTGTATCATATATTTTATCACCAAAATCATCGGTATATTCCACAAATTCGTAATCATAACCAACACCCTCATCCCATGATTCATTTAATTTAAAAACAACCAAATCAAAAGAGGTTGCTCTTTCTCGTCCATTTGATTTATCATTACCAATTAATTTGGGGTCACCAATGACAGTATTTGTCATTTTTAAATAGTGTTTAGTGTTGTTATCTATAACTAAATCACCATTATTAACTTTAGATGTTAATCCACTAAAATTAACGGTAAAAATAAATCTAGAAAACCCCTCACCATAATAAATTTCGGTAGTTGGATTTTTGGCGGTATTGACCTCACTATTTTTAATAATAGTGTTATTTTTTGAAAAATAAGAACGATAATATGACATCAGTTTTTATATAATAAATATCAATTTAGTTGATTTTAATTGAGGTATTTACTAACTCTTGTCTTAATCTATTATATAATCTTTCCAACTCAGTGTGAGCGTCGTAATCAGATTTAACATATGGCTTATTAATGTTGTGTACGTGGGTGGTTAATACATTGTACACTGCATCTATAAAACTTAATAATATTTCACCTCGAACTAAAGAATACGTATTTGGGTCTATTTTTTGAACATAATCGTCTTGATTATATTCGTAACTATCTAAGCTCGAAAAATCAATTGTTTTATCAGTAAAATTTGTGTCCGTTGATAAAAGATATATTTTATCTGCGGTCATATTTCCAAATGTCTGTTCTTTTACTTTTGTATCAATTTTTAAAACCTGTGTTTTTTTCTGTATTGTTTTTTGTGGTGGATTAATTGAATCTTGACTAAAAACGATACTTGAACCAGCTGAAGTTTTTGACGTTAATTGAATTTTGGATAAGACATATTTTCTATTTGCAAATTCCGTAGAAGTTGTTACTCGGTTCTTAAATTCTGATGTTGGTCTAAAGAAAAATGGATGTATTTCTAAAAATTGAACAGACTGAGTACCGTCGTTTGTTGTTATTAAGTTAGATAATAATTTATAGGGGACAATACCATCAAAACCATTTTGGTGGATTTCATTTAATTTATTTCTAACGGAATATATGACTTCATTTAGTTTATTGTTTAACGTTAGACCACTATAACCATTAATATTGTTTAAATTAATTTGAAACGTGTATGTTACACCAGATTCAGATAACAATACGGTTTCATTTTGTAGTATTTCAGTAAATTCTGTAAAATTATTTGAATTATATTTTGGGATATAAAAATTTGGTTTAACTTGGTAAATGTAAAAATTACATATAGTTGGATTGGTTAAGTCATCCAAATCGTATTCGATTATGTATTTTATTATTTTATTTTCTGTTGTTGTTTCTTCTTTTATTTCTTCTGAAAGAAATTTTTTATCTGAAAATTTTTTAAGGTGTAATCTTGCTGATTTTCTCGATACAATCGGGAAACCTCGTGAAATTAATAATTCTTCATTTTTGGTTGCTTTTATTTTTGAAATTAGTTTACCCGCCCTTAAAACTAAACCTCCGGTTGTAAAGACAATGTCATCACCGTATTTACCTGAAACAGAGTAGTCTTTGTATTTTGATAATGCATTTTTTGAATTTTCAGGTAACTCACCTAATTCATTTTTTATAATATCTGACTTCGCTTCAACAGATACACCATATGAAGTATCGGCAATTTGTTCATTAAAAGTTTGAGAGTTGAAATCAAATCTTGTTGTGAATGGTCCTGCAATGTATTCTTGGTTTACTGTTGTCTTTTCGGTGTCATATCTTATTATTTTTACTGTTTGTTTAATTTCTGGTATAAAATTAATATTATTCGGTAAAAATGGTATGGCTAAAAATGGGTCATCTTTACTCCATTCTGTATATTCTTTAATATTTGATTTTGCACCAACATAATCATCATAGTCTATAACACGTATTCGACCTAAACCTTTTGGGTCATTATTATCAATACAAACACCTAAATCAACTATTTTCATTTAATTTTTCTATTTTCAATTTCTTCTAAAACTTTAGAATGTAAATTTTCTATTGTTTCTAATTTATGTGTTAAATTAACAATGTAGTTTTTCAAATCTTCGTGTTGTTTAAATAAAAATTCTTCCGTTTCAAATAAATCTTTATTTGATTTGTCTTTAACATTTTCAATTACATTAACGAATTTGTCTTTTTCCATTTTAGAATTTTTTTCCAACTCCCGATATTAATCCCGGTGGTATAATTGCACCACCAGCAACAGGTGGACCGGGTAATGTACCACCTTGTAAAACAATTTTAACAAACGAATTTGAATCTTCTTCTTCTGTGTGACCATCAATAATTGATTTAACTAAATTACCAATGTCATTAGACTCACCAAACAATGGTCCTGTAGGTATTCCTGAAGACTCCAATCGATTCATCACATTCATAAACGCCCTATCTTGACTATAACCCGGTAATTTATCTGAAAAAAGTAATAACAAAGACGGAACTGAAATACTAAGTCTTTGTGAGAGTGCCCCTTCTATTGTTGTCAATATTGTTTGAAAAATTGCATAACAGTTATCAATTCCGTTTTCTAAAATCTTTTTTAGGAGAGCAATTAATGATGTTATTATTAAAAGATATCTCTTATATTTGTTTTTTAAAATTCTTTGTACTACTTCATTCACAAAAGCCAATAAATCAATTTTGACGAGTCTCCAAAATTCTCTAATGAACAACCAAAACAAATCAGATACAATCTTGGTAATTGCCTTTTTAAATTTTTTAATTAATTCTTTGGCGTTTAAATAAACATTTACCGCCATTGTTTTAAAGATTTTATATAGAATAATTAATGGTAAAAATATCTTTGCGGATATTACTGACATTACCAATACTTTAGGTATGTAGAGTATAAAATTATTTAGTAATGCATCCAAAAGAATATTGATTGATAACGAACCACCAGATTGTTCAGACGCGTCCCTTGCAACGTTTTCTAAAGATTGATTTACTGAGTCTTGTATATTTTTTTCTCTTGATAAAAAAATAAAGTCTTCAACATGCATATCACTTACTGGTATTTCATAGTCATCACAACTTTTAAATTTTAAAACCCCTCTATTTCTAGCATCTTCACTATCTAAGTCTATACCTTCAACATTGTCAAAATCAAAATAGAATTCCAAATCTTCGTCATTTTCATTGAACATATCGACAGGTGTTTGATTTTTTAAAAGGTCACGATTTGTCCCTCCACAAATTTTTAATAATCTATCAATTAATCTTGAGGAAAAGTTGATTGACTCTGTAAATTTTTTTGATTCACTACAACTAGCACCGCCATTAATGGTAAATAACATACATTGTTTTACGATATCATTAATATCGGAATATTCCAAAGAATTATAATAGTCTGTAATAAAATCTTGTACATTTACAACACCCGCGGTTCCTCTTGTAAACCCACTAAAAGTAAATTTTTGAGTACCAGCATTCCAAGATGCGGTAAATAGGTCATTTCCATTATTGGAGGTGTACGTATGGGTTCCACCATTAGCCATTAAATCATAAAGATTTCTATTAAGTTTTTCTTTGTTTTTATCCGGTGACTTTGATTCATAAACTAATTGACCACATGTTGAATCAGGGTCCAATGTGAAAATATTTAAAAAATCAAATTCATCGGGACTAAGTTGAATTGAATCAACGTTAAATACTGATTTTGAACCACATATTCCGTCACCCATAAAAAGTGCCTCCGAAAGTCTATTAATAACAATTTCTTTGGCTTGACCTAATGTTACATTTGCAGACGAAATTGCGTGTCTTTTAATTTTAGATTTGGAGGGATTTCTATCAATATTGACGTTTATTCCCCTTCTGTTTGGGTTACTAAAAGATATGTTATTTAATTTATCGTTAACCGTTTTTTTGTTTGTTGTGATAAATTGTTCAACAACTTCTATCAGTTCACCAAAAATATCTTTTTTATTGTCTATTTTTCGTTTTTTCTTATCAAGAAGTGCACTTAATTGTTCTCCTAAAAATTGGTTAGGGTCAGGTATGTTTTTTTGAAAAGCATCCCCAACATTCTCAATTTTTTTTGCGGAATCGTCAATTATTTTTTTTACAGACTCAATCTTTGCCTGTAATTTTTTTTTTGTTTCTTTAGTTTTACTCATTAGACTTTATAGGTGGAATCCTTAGTCTCTGAATCATCGTCATTTATTAATTTTTCTAAGATTACTCTATCTTCTTCTGTTAATTGAAGTTTACCACCAGAATTAATAGCATTAGGTCCATAACTTTGTTTTAACAGTGCGCTTTGTAATTTTACCAACGATATTTTTTTTTCGGTACAGTCATTTAGTATCTTTTGTTGTTCTTTAATTACCGGACCAATAACACTCATGTCCTCCGAATCTTTCATAAAAGTTAACATCTTTTTTGTAATCATGGATGCGGTGGTTTTTTGTTCCATAATATCGTTATAAATTTCTTGCATTAATACAAGTGCGGAATCAGTATCTAAGGATATTAGATTTTTATTACGTCTCATAATATATAAATAGTAAAAAAATTAATTTATAAAAGTAAACACGATATCAACATACATTTTTTTGTATTTTTTCAAAGATGTTCTTATTTCTTTTGTTGATAATGAGGTCATTTCTCTTAATGATAACAGAATCAAATTTTTATTAAATTTATTACCATTTCCAATTTGAAAAATTTTATCAAAATTACTAAAAATTTCAATCAATGCATATCCTAATTTTTGTTCATTTTCGGTCATTTCTTCATTTTCAATAAAGGTTTCTAAATCATTTACGAATTTAATAATGACATCTCTATAATCAATTTCTATTTCATCCATAACATATGAATGTTCAGGACTTTCTTCTAATTCCGCTGACACATCTTCATATGAGATTGTTCTATTTGTTTCTTTTGTATCTTTTTGTATACTACCCATTAAGTAGTTTTTACAAATAGTGCCAAAATAAGAATATGCCTTGTGATTTTTGGTGTGGTCGAATTTATTTATTTTTGTAATAAGAAAAGACATGGTATCTGAATGTATATCTTCAAATTCCAAATCTTTTCTATATAACTTATAACGTCGAATAATTGATTCGACCATTATTGTGAGAGGCTCTTTTAAATATTCATTGAATATCTTATTTTTTTCATTTTCGGAATCAGATTGTAAATATCTTACTACCGCTTGTTCTTGTTCCTCCCCAAAATATATTTTTTGGGTTCTTTTACGGGGCATTTTAATTTTCTACATAATTTATATCTCTTACGTTTTTAAAGAAAAATTCTTTTTTTGCGGTATCCAACCAAAATTTAACTTCGTTTGAATCTAATTTATCTTTATCTGAGTTTTTATAACTCCAAAATAAAGAATCTTCTCTAAAATTAACGTGTTGATAACCCACCCTTGGTATTGTCATAATTTTTAAATTATTAAATGTTAATCTTAATAAAAATTCATAACCAAAAGTCAGTTTAATGTTTTCTTTCAATTTACCATATTCTTTTATTTTTGATGTTCTATATATACCACCTGATATTTGAAAATTTTGATATTCTAAAAGTGCAGCATTATCTAATAAACCTTGTTTATCGGTAAAACCGTAAGCCCAAGTCGATTCATTAGTGTAACTTAAAAAGTTACCTTCAACATTTATATCTTTTACCAAAGATAGAAAAACATCTACATCTGGATTCTCATTTGAATATTCATTAAATAGGTTTACCCAATTTTTATTATACTCATCGTCAATCTCTAAAATAGAAAACCATTCGGTTTCACAATTATCAATTCCTAAGTTTATTTGACTACAGAAATCAGTTTTTCCTTTATTTTCTATAATTACACATTCCAAATTTGTTTGTTCTATTTTTATGTTTGATAATACGTTTTTTGGCGCAACTATTAATAATTTAACATCGTTATAAAATCTTTCAACGGACTTAAATGCATTGTCAAACATTATTTTATAATCATCGTTCCATTTGTGAACTGGTAATATTACGGATATTTTTTTCATTATACTTATTTTGTTTATTTATCCGAATCTAATATTGAATCAAATTCTTCTTTTAATTTATCAATTGCGTTATTAATATTATCAATTCTTTTATTAATAAAAGAATTAAAAATATTTACAATGTTATTTTCTGTAATATCGGTTGAATATGGTAATAAAGTATCTTTCATTTTTTGTTTTACGTCATCATTAATCTCAATACCTTCTAGCCATGCTGTTACATACGTACCTAAAATTTCAACAATTTTAGATTCATCGTATGTCCACATGCCATTTTCTGATAACCAATCAGGTTCATTTTTTGGAATTTTTCCAACAATTGGTACTTCACATTTCATCGATTCTAAAGGAAACGTTCCAAAGGTTGAATCATCATCAACCCATACAGACACCATACATTCTTTTAATCCATTCGCAAAATCAACATACGACATATTAACCATGTCTCTAAATGTAATCCATCTTAAATGTGGGTATTTTATGTAAAATTCAGATATGATTTTTTTATTAATTGACCTATCTTTACACAAAATAGCTATTACGGGTTTTAATGTAGTTTCATTTTTAGAAAATTCATCTCCAATAATTGGTGGAATAATATGTACTAAACATTCATTAAATAAATTATTTATATATTTTTTTGAAAACTCGGTTGTGGTTATTACTCTATCAAATCCATAATCTGACCACCTACTGCCAATTGGTAATGTTTCAAAAATATATTCTTTTTGTTGAATCAACATGATTTTAACACAACGTATGTTAGATAAAGATTCTAAAACATTTGAATAATACTCAGGAACAACAATTATATCTTCAATTTTTATTTCTACTCTATCGTCTTTAATTGTTACAATTTCCAAATCTGAATATTTATCACCTAACCACTGAGAGATACCGGTATAAGTTTTATCTTCTACTAAAATTTTAGCATTAAAATTTTCATTTTTTAGTGTTAATGCTAAATCGTATATGTATTTAACAGATGCTCTTGGATTATTTTTAGTATCATAAACTAAAAAATATATAACATTTGTTTTGTTGTGTAAATTTTCTAACGAATTAGATAGTTTTTCAATATTTTCATTATTTTTATTCATCTTCAGGGATTAATATATCATATTTTATTAAGGTATTAAAAGCGATTTTAAATGAAATGGTTAAACCATTTTCTGCAAACGGACCTAATTCACTGTCAACTTCTGCAAATTCACTTAAAATTCTTTCAACACAAGATTTTATTATTTCATATTTAAATAAGTTTATTTCAAAAGTTGTTGTGCCGTCTTCATTTTTGACTTCATTGCCTGTTTGGCACGTTTGAGTAATCCCATCAACATTGATAAAATAGTTTTTTCCGAGAATTTCAACCATAATTTGTTTATTTCTGATAATTTACTAATTTCTAAATCAATTTTGTAGTGATTATTGTAATATGTATTAAATTTAATAACTTTTTTGTTTTTTGGACACTTTTCAATAACTTCAAAATCTTCAGTTATCCATACATCGCATTTTTTCCATAAATTATCTATTTCTGAATTATTTGAAAAAATGACTTGGTCCATCATTATTCCATTCTTTGAAATAAAAAAAAGAGAAGCAGATTTTGCTTTCCCTTTTTCATTTAACCCAATTAAAGTAAAACGAGAATTGGGATGTTCAATAATTAATTTGTTTAAATCTGTTGCCGTTTGACTATAACTTAAACCGGCGTGTCCAAAAATTTCAATAGGAAAATCAAAATAAAGAAACTTGATAAATTCATCTACTGACTGAAAAGAATATGAATCCATTATTTTTTGAAAAGATAATGGTTTTGTTTTTACCTTATATTCAAAGGTTTCTTTTTCCTCCGATTCGGTATTTAAAAAATAATCCTTATAGTGATAGTCGAATTTTTGAACAGTATTTCTTAGAACACCATCAATACTTACAAATATTTCCATACAAAGAATATAACAATAAAATCATTGCATGTAAAGTTTAATCGTATCTTCTTAGTATTTCTGTTATTATAGGATTTCTGACGATATCTCTATCATCAAATTCAAATATACCAACATTTGGTAAATCACCTAATCTTACCTTAGCATCGTATAATCCTGTTTTTGTTTTATCTTTGAATTTATCAGATTGTTCTAAATCACCAGAAATAAAAAATTTAGAATTAAAGCCGATTCTTGTTAATAACAGTTTCATTTGAGATGGTGTTGTGTTTTGTGCCTCTTCAAATACTAAAATAGTATTATCAACATTCCACCCCCTCATGTACGCTAAAGCAGCGATTTCAATAAACCCTTCATCTTTAAGTTTTTCTCTCGCGTCTTTACCTATTATTTTATTTAATAAATAATATGATGGGTAGATATAAGGGTCTAATTTTTCTTCTAAACCGCCAGGTAATGAACCTAATTTTTCTTCTGCCTCAACAGCGGGTCTAACAATAATTATTTTTTCGTACTTGTTTCTATCATCCCATAACAAATCAATCGCTCTTTTCATTGCAATATAAGATTTACCAACACCAGCCGGCCCAAAACATAAAGTTATTTCATTTTCAGTCAAAGTTTTCCAATATTCTTCTTGGTTTTTTGTTAAAAACTTTTCCTTTGGTTGTTTAATAATGTCTCTAATTCTTTGTTTTTTAGGTGTTTGTTTATCTTCCGTATTTGTTGGTAATTTTAATATTGGCTTTCTCAATTTATTAATATTTTATATTTTAATTATTTATTTTCCTGTACTACCAAACCCACCTTCACCTCGTTCTGAATCCGATAACTCATCAGACTCAATAAATGTGACAGAAGGATATGGTATGATTATTATTTGTGCTATTCTATCTCCTACTTTGTAATCTGTTTCATCTATTCTAATATCATTTTTACCAAAAATTTTTTTAAAAGTTGCTTGAATTTCACCTCTATATCCACTATCAATTACTCCCACACAATTGGTTAATGACAAATCAGTTTTTCTTATTGATGACCTTGGAAAAACTAACCCAACATAACCTTTCGGTATTTCCATTGCAATACCTGTTCCATATGTAATATCAAATGTGGTATTTGATATTATATTGGTTGCGACTAAATCCATACCAGCATCACCGTCTTTTGCGTATTTGGGAATCACAGCATTTGGATGTAGTTTTTTTACTTTTACTTCAAATTTATTTACGTCTTGTTCTATTTGTGATTTTATCTCTTGACCAAGATTAGATAAAAGACCGTTTAAGTCATCCATAAAACTTGAATCAGTACTTTCTTCTTGCAAAATTTGACTTTCTAACTCTTGCAATTTTTTAATATAATCTTCAATTTGATTTTTTTGCATTTTTTTCTTCTAAAATTGCTAATTCAAAACCGATTCTAACTACATTAGATAAGTTAGATGCTCGATATTTTACTAATTTATCTTCAGTATCCCTATCTGAATTTAAAATCGTTTGAAATTCTTCTTCAGATAATTGAATACCAAATCTTAATACATAATGAATTGACCTTTCATTCGATTTCATTGACACTTCACTGTCAGTAAATTCGTACATTTTACCTAAATTCTTTCTATGCCATTCACTTGGGTTTGGTTTGAATAAGAAACTTTTTCCTATTTGAGACAGAAAAACACACTTCAATATTGAAGATGGTGTTTGTTTCATATTATCGGGTAAAATATCGTTTGTTTTGACCGCATATTTTGCTGCTTTAAAACATACATTTAATAATCCACCAGGATAACAACCAAACATGTCTAAAGACATTGACGATGGTGCTAAAAAAAATTCCTCACCTAAAAAATCTAATAATTCTTGATTAAAAAGATTGTACTTGGCGTTTGTTTCTAAGAATTTAGCCTTATTTAATTCAATTTGTTCTTTGTTCAACATTTTTTTATTTTTTGTAGTATTCAGGTGTGTTTTTTTGGTCGATAATACATTCAATTGGCATTTTTACAATTGCTAAACTTTCTGAAGCTCTCATGTCTCCAGTCCTGTATTTAGAAACAACAAGGGTCGCTTCTTCAACAGAATCTGCTTCAACGATATACTTTAGTTTTTGTAATCTTGGATTACCATTTCTGTCTAAATTTTCGGTTTCATAACCGACGGTTACTAAGTAGTGCATTTTTTTTTGTTTTTAAGTTTAAATAATTGTTTTGAAGAATTCTGTTCTGTCCTTACAAACTTTTTGTAAAGAATATTTGTCTTTTACTGTTTCATATAATCTGTTACCCAAATCTTCAATCATATTAGGGTTTTCAATTAAAAGTTTCATATACTTAGCCCAAAGTTTGTGGCCCTTTTTTTGTGGAACAGTTAGTGCGTTTCCATCGTTAATAAAACTTCCGTCTTGATATGCATTTTTTAGGTCAAAAGTATATGGTTCAGTTTCACTAGCAATGATTGGTTTTTTATGGAAACCAGACTCAATTATTTTTAACTGAGATTTATTGGCATTAAAATCCGATTCAACCACCGGTGCCAAAGAGACATCAAATAAGTTATAATTGTTACCGTAAATGTTGATTGGTTGGGTCCAAACTCTTTTATATTTTTTA
>SXGQ01060029.1_pt1 | contig 14488 bp, 18 predicted proteins | sample 3178371 | NCBI WGS metagenome assembly SXGQ01 (sample SAMN11356859, study PRJNA531348) | freshwater metagenome | isolation source: freshwater sample F1-20 | place: China: Fuxian Lake, Yuxi | collected 2017-12-25
GCACACCACAGCGTAAAATCGTGTTTTCTGAGAGAAAGCCGAAACAAGAGAGAGACCACCAAATGACACACGACAAAGCAGTAGGACTCATTAGGTGGCATCGTGGGCGGTAAAGGCTCTGGCAGGCGACCGAAGCCAGTCGAGCAGAAGCGCAGACTGGGGAATCTGGGTGGCAGGAAGTTGCCGAGTCAGGCTGAGATCATCGCACTGCCGTCTCTGGCGAGTGAGATACCTGCGCCGCATCGACCACTAGGTGCTCACGGCACTGCGCTGTGGAATCGCATCTGGTCGAGTGGTGCTGCGTGGCTGCGACCTGCTCTCGATGGTGACATCGTGCTCATGGCGTGCGAGATGACTGACGAGCGCACTGTGCTCAGGCAGATCGTGTTCACGCAGTCTGGTGCATGGCGTGAACGGCGAGCGTTGCGAGAGATCGACCGTCAGATCACTAGCCTGCTCTCGCAGATCGGGTTCAGCCCGACCGATCGTGCCACACTAGGGATAGGGGATCACAAGCAGCATGAGTTCGCAAAGATCAGACAGCGGATCGAAGCGAAGCGGTCTGCTGCCAGCGAGTAAGTGGCAGCCAGCGTTCTACACACCACGCATCAGCCGTCTCACTGACGGCGATGAGATCATCAGGTTCGCAGCCGATCACTTCATCGTGCTGAAAGGTTTCAGGGCTGGTGAGCCGCTGACATTCACCGCATGGCAAAAGTGGCTGCTGCGTGCCCTGTTCGAGCGTGACGAAGAAACGATGCGACTGAGATACAGGCGTGCGCTGATCGGTCTGCCACGCAAGCAGGGCAAGTCTCTGATGCTGTCAGCGGTCGCTGTCTATGGGCTGATCACTGGTGAGTCTGGTGCGGAAGTGTATGTCGTCGCTGGTGATAGGCAGCAGGCTCGCATCATCTTCGGTGAAGCGAAGCAGCAGATACAGATGAGCACTGTGCTGTCGCAAGAGTGCAAGGTGTATCGAGATGCGATCGAGATGCCACGCTTCGGTTCTGTGCTGCGTGTGCTCTCGTCAGAGTTCAAAGGTCAGGCTGGTCTGAATCCGTCGCTCGTGCTCTTCGACGAACTGTGGAATCAGGGGACACCTGATCTCTACGATCAGATGACGCTCGGCTCTGGTGCTCGCATCGAACCGCTGACGGTGAGTATCACGACTGCTGGCTATGACTTAGACACGGTGGCTGGGCATCTGTATCAGTACGGCAAACGGTGTGCGGCTGGTGAAGTCGATGATCGGTCGTTCGGTTTCTGGTGGTGGGAAGCACCAGCGGAGTGTGCGCCGAACGATGAGAAAGCGTGGCGTGTAGCGAATCCGAATCTGAGCGAGAAACTTCTGGACATCACCGACATGAGAACGGCTGTGCAGCAGACCGATGAATCAGCGTTCCGTAGGTGGCGACTGAATCAGTGGGTGCGTTCGCAAGAGTCGTGGCTGCCTGCTGGTGCGTGGGAACAGTGTGCTGATGAGCGACCGCTGCGTGACGATCTGCCTGTGTGGGTAGGTATCGACATGGCTCTGAAACATGACAGCATCGCAGTGGTGATCGCTCAACCGCAAGATGATCTGGTGGTGACTCGTGCTCACATCTGGCAGCCGCAAGATGAAGGTGTCGATGTCGCTGGCGTTGAGCGTCACCTGCGTTCGCTGCATCAGCAGTATCAGGTGCGAGAGTTCGTCTATGACCCTGCCTACTTTCAGCGCAGCGCAGAAGCACTGGCTGATGACGGTCTGCCTATGGTCGAGTTCCCACAGTCAGCAGCACGCATGATCCCTGCGTGCGGTCATGCCTACGAGTTGATCGTGAACGGTACGGTGACGCATGACGGCTCACCGACCTACACAGATCAGGTGCTGTCAGCGGCACAGCGTATGACTGACACAGGGTGGCGACTCAGTAAAGGGAAGTCGAAGCGGAAGATAGATGCGTGTATCGCTCTCGTCATGGCACTCGATCGGGCGACATCACGACAAGAAACTGCGAGCAGTGCGCCTATGATAGTGCAGGTATGGAACTAGACCGCAGCACAGTCACGACGATTCTGGAAGTAATCGGCGCAGTATCGGTCGTGATCGGTGTCAGTCTGCTGTCGATTCCTGTCGCATTCATCGCCGCAGGCGTGCTGCTCATCGCAGCAGGGGCGGCTAACGCATGAGTATCTTCGGCAGAGCGAGAGAACAGCGAGCCTTACCGACGAGCATCGACCCCTATCAGATCACTGCTCGACCGTACTTCCCTAACTACTCAGGTGAGATCGTCACCGAGACGACAGCGTTTGCATCGACCGCAGTGATGTCAGCGGTGAGTCTGCTCGCAGATTCTGTGGCTTCGATGCCACTAGAACTCACTCGTGTCAGGGCTGGCAGGCTCGAACGGTTGGCGACACCGAGCGTGCTAGTCAGACCGAATCAGACGCAGACGATGTTCGAGTTCATTCATCAGATCATGCTGTCGCTCGCACTGCACGGTTCCGCCTATGTCTATGCGCCACGCAAGGCAGGTGAACTACCAGTCGAGATGCGAGTGATACACCCGAACCTGATTAGGAAAGAGTATGTGACTGATGACGGCACTGCCTACTATCAGATCGGTGACAGCGAACATTCATCTGATGAGATGAAAGCGATCCACTGGCTACTGATGCCGAATCAGCGCAGAGCAGTGTCACCACTCGAAGCACTACGAAACACGATCGGCACGAGCATCGCTATGGACAGAGTCCTAGCGCAGTTCTATGGCGAAGGTGCGACACCGAGCAGCGTGCTTGAAACAGATGCGACGATCACCGTCGAGCAGGCGAACATTCTGCGTGACACATGGGCTGATGCCCACACTCGTCGCCGCAAGCCAGCAGTGCTCACTGGTGGTCTGCGCTGGAAGTCAGTCACCGTGTCTGCTGCTGATGCTCAGATGATCGAGCATCGTGAAGCGATCGTGCGTGACATCGCTCGTGCGTATCGCATACCACTCAACATGATCAACGCAAGTGGCGGCGACTCGCAGACCTATCAGAATGTCGAGCAGGCTGGTATCAACTTCGTGCGCTACACACTGCTTCCATTCATGCGCCGCATCGAAGATGCGATCAGTGAGATGCTGCCGCTCACACAGAAGGTGCGGTTCAACGCATCAGAGTTCGAGCGTGCCGATCTCACTACTCGTGTAAAGGCTCAGCAGATGCAGATCATGTCTGGCACTCTGACACCGAACGAAGCGAGAGAGATCGAGAACCGTGAACCGTATGAAGGTGGCGATCAGTTCATTCTCGGTGTCGCAGGCGCACCTATGGCTGGTGTGCAGGGTGGCGACCTGCCTACGCTCGGCACAGATGCAGTGCCACCAGAGAGATAGTCATGCAGTCAGCCGTCATCACCGTCACCACTACTGCGACACTCGTGGTCGCCGCCGACGACATTCCACGCACCGTCTATCTGCACAACGCTGGTGGCGCAACCGTCTATCTAGGTAATAGCAGCGTCACGACAAGTAGCGGCTTTCACCTACCGAACGGTGACACGATGACGATCATCGTGCCGCAGAGAGAAACTATCTACGGCATTACTGGCGGCGGCAGTTGCGACATCGCTCTGCTGCGACCGAACGCTGACTGATCATGCCGTTCGGAATCTCTGAGAGTCAGTCTGACTGCCGTACTTGGGCGACAGTGAAACAGGAAGCAGACGGCTCATTCACGACGATCGGCTGTCACGAGACAAAGCAGGCGGCGATCGACCAGATGATCGTCGTCTCACTCAGCGAAGACATCGAACCGCTAGGTCAGGTCGATAAGAGAGAACTGCCAGAGAACTATCGACCTGCGCTCGCTGATGATGTGCCAGACGGTAGAGCGTGTGGGAACTGTGAGTATTACGACGAAGAGATGACGACTGGTGAAGGTGATGATGTGCAGGCGTACTGCACGAAATGGGCTGACTATGTGAACGCAGGTTTCTACTGCAACGCATGGCAGCCAGATGAAGATGATCTCGAAGAGCGAGCACTTTCACTGGTCGCACCTTCGTTCATGGCTGCGTCTGCTGAGCGTGGTCTGCGTCTGCATGAGCAGGGTCTGTCTGGTGACGGTCTGATGCCTGCGACTGTCGCTGATGCTCGCCGTATGGCGAATGGTGAACCGTTGAGCGCAGCGAAGTGGCGCAAGATACCTGCGTGGATCGCTCGTCACATCGTCGATCTCGACGCAGTGCAGGGTGATGAGATCACTGCTGGTCTGGTGGCGATGCTGCTCTGGGGTGGCGGCTCATCGAAGTCGAGCGCACGACGAGCACAGGCATACGCTGAACGCATCGTCGCACAACTCGATGCGGAAGAACAGAGAGCACCAGCACCGCCAAGTGATCAGATCAAAGGCAGTGACGAGAATCCTGCTGGGTCTGCCGCCGATAAGACTGGCGGCATCACCCTGAATGAAGCGACAGAGACTGCATTACAGAAGAAGGCTGATGAGCACAACGCTGCTATGAGTAATCGACCTGTGTGGACTCGTGTGCGTGTCGGTGCGTTGCGTGCCGTGTATCGGCGTGGTGCTGGTGCTTTCTCAACATCGCACAGACCGAATGTGACTCGTGGGCAGTGGGCTATGGCGAGAGTGAATGCGTTCCTGTATCTCGCTCGCACAGGCAAACCTGAGAATCCGAACTATGTCGGTGATAACGATCTGCTGCACCCTGAGCACCCACGCTTCTCAGACAGTAGAAGTGATCACGCTCGTTCAGTTATGCTGGCGGCGACTATGAGTGACCTGATCGAGAACCGCTGGTGCGTCACAGGTGGCGACGAGAAACGCATCGCATACACAACTCTCGATCTGCGTCAGGCTGATGACGGCACGACGCTCTACGGCTATGCGGCACTGTTCGACTCACCGAGCGAACCGATGCCTTTCGTCGAGTATGTGAAGCGTGGCGCATTCAGCAAGACTTTGAATGACGGCGCAGATGTGCGTCTGCTCATCGACCATGAAGGTGTGCCGCTGGCTCGCACGAAGTCTGGCACGATGCGACTCTCAGAAGATGAGCGTGGTCTGGCTGTGGAAGCAGAACTCGACCCGATGAATCCTGACGCTGCACGAGTGATCTCTGCGATGAAGCGTGGCGATCTGAGCCAGATGTCGTTCGCATTCCGCACGATAAAGGATTCGTGGTCAGATGATCGCAGCGTGCGAGAACTGCGTGAAGTGCAACTCTATGATGTGAGCGTCGTGACCTTCCCTGCCTATGAGCAGACGGTCGCAGAGATTCGTGGCAGGCTATTGCAGACGGAAGAAACGCAACCTACACTGTCTGCCACGAGTACCAGCGTCAGCGTGCGACGAGCACAACTGGCGTTGGCTCGACATAAGCAATAGTCAGCCGAGACACAGCCGAGCGATCACTGTCACAGTCTCACTGAGCACCCCCACTCAACGAAAGAGACACCCATGACCTACTCGAAGCAACTGACTGAGAAGCGTGACGCAGCACTCGCAAAGGCTGATTCACTCGTGAGCACTGCTGCCGAAGCGCAGCGTGAACTGACCAGCGAAGAAGATGCCGAGATCGCACAGACTCTCGAAGTCGTGCGTGATCTCGATGAGCAGATTCGTCGCCACAAGGAACTTGAAGAGCGTGCCGCTGCCGCAGCCGAGAGCCGCAAGGCGGCAGGCGTAGAAGCAGCCGTCACGGTCGTGAAGAGCGAGCCACGCACCTACGCACCGAAGAGCGACAACTCGTTCATTCGTGACGCATTCGCAGCACAGTTCCTGAATGACTTCTCGGCAGCCGAGCGTCTGAACCGTCACATGACGGAAGAGCGCATCGAGCGTCGTGATGTCACCAGCGCAAACTTCGCTGGTCTCGTCGTTCCGCAGTTTCTCACCGAACTCGCCGCACCGTTCGCACGAGCAGGACGAGTCACCGCTGATCTCGCACGCAAGCATCAACTGCCAGATGCAGGTCTCACCCTGTCGATCTCGAAGGTGACGACTGGCTCTGCGACTGCGTTGCAGACGGAAGGCGCAGCCGTACAAGAGACGAACATGGACGACACGAAACTCGACCTGACTGTGAAGACTTTCGCTGGTCAGCAGAATGTCAGCCGTCAGTCGATCGAGCGTGGCACGAACATCGATTCGCTCGTCATGGCTGATCTCGTCTCGTCGTACCACACCGTTCTCAACACGGCGGTGGTCGCAGAACTGCTGGCATCAGCAGGTCAGACCGTCACTTACACCGATGCGAGTCCGACAGTGGCGGAACTGTACCCGAAGATCGTCGATGCGATTCAGAAGGTTCAGACGAACTTCTTCGCTGGTCCGAATGTGATCATCATGCACCCACGCCGTCTCGCATTCATTCTCGCTGCGGTGGACGGTCAGAGCCGTCCACTCGCCGTGCCAACACCGTCGAGTTCAGGTCAGCCTGCATTCGCCTACGGCACTGGTGCAGCGCAGTACGGAAACAGCGGATACAGCATCGTCGGGCTGCCTGTGTACACCGATGCGACCGTGAGCACGACGCAGGGTGCTGGCACTGATCAGGACACGATCTATGTCGGCAACACTCAGGAACTGCATCTGTGGGAACAGGGCAACGGTGAGCCGATGATGCTGCGCTTCGAGCAGCCGAAGGCTGCCGAACTCGATGTGACCATGATCGTTTATGGGTACTCAGCGTTCACCGCAAATCGCTACCCGAACGCATGGGCGCAAATCAACGGAACTGGTCTGGTCACACCCACCTTCTGAATCTGATCTCACGGTGACTCAGTAGCAGGCAACTGCGAACAGTCACCGTGAGCAGAAAGAAAGACTGAGCATGGCGCAACACACCAGCACAGTGCAGGCTCTACTCATCGAACGCATCGGCTATGAGCGTCGTGGTCTCTCGCATCGTGTCGCACAAGTCGATGAACTGCTGACTCGTCTCGGTGTCCCTATCCCTGTCGAGACGGCAAGCATCGAACCGCAGGTAGAGACTGCCGCTAGGAAGAAGCCGACGAAACGCAAGAAAGGCTGACGCATCATGGCGATCACGAATGGGTACTGCACCCTGAATGAAGTGAAGGCTGCGCTGCGTCTCTCTGACTCGATCGACGACACACTGATCGAGAACTCGGTGGAAGGTGCGTCTCGTCGCATCGACGGCTACTGCGGCAGATTCTTCTACAAGACTGCGGCGACCGCCGTGAACCTGTTCGCTAAGGACTCTTACCGTCTCCCTGTGAATGACATCTCTTCCACGACAGGGCTGATCGTGAAACTGGATAGTGACGGCAACGGAACCTTCGAGCAGACACTGACTCTGAACACTGATTACATCGTTGAGCCTACGGACTACGCCATTCTCGGCAGACCGATACGGCTGATCAACATGATCGGTGGTGCTACCTTCCCGATGACGAGTGTGCCTGCGATACCACTGGTACAGGTCACGGCGCAGTGGGGCTGGAATACTGTGCCTGATGATGTGCGTGAAGCGTGCGTGCTGCTGAGCATCAGACAGTTCGCCAGATACAACGCTGCGCTAGGTGTCATGGCGTTCGCTGACATGGCGATCACGGTGCGTGCCGTCGATCCTGATGTGCGTGACCTGCTGCTGCCATACAAGATTCTTGGTGTCGCCTGATGCCTGCCACAGTCTCGCAGGTTGCTGACGGTCTCAAAGCACGACTCGCCACCGTCTCAGGGCTTCGCACTTTCTCGTATCAGCCTGAGCAGGTGAATCCGCCTGTGGCGTTCCCTGTTCTGGAATCCGTCGAGTATCACCGTGCGTTCGCTGGTGGCGATGTGCAGATGCGGTGGACTGTAATCGTGATCGTCGGCAGGTATCTCGATCGTGTGGCGCACACGAATCTCGACGGCTTCCTATCGTATGACGGTGCGACATCTTTGAGAGCCGCTATCGAAGGTGATCGCACACTCGGCGCAGTCGCCAAGACTCTCGTGCTCGACAGTGGTATGAGTGTCGGGTCGCTGTCTATTGCGGAAGCCGAGTATCTGCAAGTATCATTCTCGGTGCTAGTTCACGCTTAGGCAGGACACATGACGACATACAAGATCATCAGCGATAACACGACTCTCGGTAAGCAGGGTGCGACTGTCACCGCAGACGATCTCGCTGGTCTGAATGTCGATGCGCTCATCTCAGGTGGTCACATCGAATCCGTTAGTGTGAGCAGTCGCAAACCCGACAAGAAAGAACAGGACTAACCCATGGCTCAGATCGTTCTCACCGACGCAAGTATCACGATCAACTCGGTCGATCTCTCAAATCGTGCGAATCAAGTGACGATCAACTATGAGAAGGAAGCCGTCGAGACCACTTCGTTCGGTGACTCAGGGAGAAAGTATTCGGCTGGTTTGCAGAACATCACGGTGGACATCGAACTGATGCAGGACTTCGCAGCATCGAATGTCGAAGCGACCGTGTTCCCACTCGTCGGTACGAGCACCACACTGGTGATCAAACCGACGAGCAGCGCAGTCAGCGCAACGAACCCGTCTTACACTGTGGCGACCACTTACCTAGCGGCGCACACACCTGTGAATGGAACCGTCGGTGAACTTGCCACCACTTCGCTCTCGTTTCAGGGCGGCACTCTCACGAAGGCGACTTCCTGATCTCACACCGCTTCTGAAAGGGGCAGGACATGAAACTACCGCTAGTCATTCACTACACGAACGGTGAGAAGCGTGATGTCACAGCAGTGTTCGCAGACTTCGTTCAGTTCGAGCGCACATGGTCTCGCAGCGTGTCACGCTTCGAGCACGACTTTCGGCTCACTGATCTCGCATGGCTGGCATGGTCTGGTGAGACTCGTGCGAAGCGCACCGATAAGAAGTTCGACCCTGACTGGCTCGAAACGGTCGAGAGTGTCGAACTCGGTGAAGCGACTGCTGGTGATACCCCTTTGGCGACGACTCAGCCCACTGGCTGATTGCTGCTCTCGCTGTCGAGACTGGTATCGCACCAGCGCATCTCGTCGAAGCAGGCGAACCTATGCTGCTGACGATGATCGCCTACATAAAGAAACGGAACGAGCGTCAGAATCGCAGGCGGTGATTTATGGCTACGCCTGAGATCATCGGTCAGAAGGACAACTTCGGTGCGGTGCAGGTCGTCGGTCTGACACAGTTCATCAACGATCTACGCAAGGCAGTCGATAAGGGTGCGGCTGATGCACTGATCAGAGAAGCGAATGAGCGTGTGGCACGAGTGGTGATTCGCATGGCGAAGTCGCTGGCTAACACGAAGCAGGAACGGCGTGCTGCTGACACGCTAGAAACTTCGAGCAGTGTGAAGCAGGTGCAGGTGCGTATGGGTGGCAGGGCTGCGCCGTATGCAGGTGGTGCGAACTTCGGTTCATACACGAATCAGCGGCGACTCATCAAAGCACCGAATCAGCGTGGTCGTCGTAGTCGTGCTACTCGTGTGCGTGAAGGTGAGAGCATTCTGAAAGTTGCTACTCGTGTCGAATCACAGTTCGTCTCTCGATCTGGTCGCACTGTGAGTATGCGTGAAGGCGGCACGAGAGTGCAACTGGCTCGCACATCATCTGGTGCTCTGCGTGTGATCAAAGGCTGGAATCAGTTCCGTGAGAAAGGCGGAACACCGACACCGTATGTGAAAGGTCGAGATCAGTTCTTGTATCGGGCAGTGTCGATGACACAGGCTGAGATCAGTGAGTCGTATCAGCGATTCATCGACAAGATGATCGCACAAGCGTTCCCTGACAAGTCTCAGGCTGCGTAGGATTAGCGGCTATGGCTGAGCGCAAACTGTCCCTAATCATTCTCGGCAAGGCGACTGGTGCGCTCGCCGCCATGAAGTCTGTCGGTGACGAAGCAGGGTCACTCGGTAAGAAGATGAGCAGCCTGCTGCCGTCATTCAAGACAGTGGCTCTCGCTGGTGCAGCAGCGTTCGGTGCCGTAGGTGCTGCTGCTCTCGGTGCGGTGAACGCTGCGGCGCAAGATGAACTGAGTCAGAAGAAACTCGCAGATCAACTGAAACGCACGACTGATGCGACTGCCGAGCAGATCGCTGCGGTCGAACAGCACATCTCGAAACAGATGATGCTCACAGGTGTGACTGATGATCAGTTGCGACCAGCGATGGCGAACCTAGTCCGTGCCACTGGTGATGTGTCTTTCGCTCAGAATCAACTGAATCTGGCACTCGACATCTCGGCGGCGACAGGCAAGGACTTAGAGAGCGTGACACTCGCTCTCGGTAAGGCATACAACGGAAATGTCGGTGCGCTCACGAAACTCGGTGTGCCACTCGATCAGAGTGTGGTGAAGTCTAAGAATCTGAGTGAAGTGGTGAAGACACTGAACGCACAGTTCGGTGGTGCTGCTGCTGATGCCGCCGATACTTTCTCTGGTCGTCTGCGTATCTTGCGGACATCGCTCGGTGAAGCGGTGGAAGGTATCGGGTATGCGTTGCTGCCGTTGGCTGAGCGTCTTGTCGCTTTCATTCAGGCGAAGGTCGTGCCTGTGATTCAGGCGTTCAGCGACAAACTCGCAGCAGGGGGCGGTCTGCGTGATGCGCTGATAGCAGCAGCAGCACAGGCAGGCACCTTCGGTTTGCAGGTGATCAGATCATTAGAGAATGTCACACTCGGTTTCTTGCAGTTCGGTAAGAGAGCAGCGGAAGTGTTTGCGTTCGTCGCTAAATACATGAAGCCGATCATCTATGGCACAGTCTTACTAGCAACAGGAAGTCTGAAAGCAGCAGGCACGGTTAGCAGTTCGTTTGACTTTGCGAGCAACGCTGTAAAGGGTCTCGATAGTGCGATACTGCAAACTTCTAATGCGTTTGCGATGTTCACCGCCGAAGTCGTCGGTCTCTCGAAACTGAATACTGCGCTGGCGACTACCGATGCGATCTCTCGTAAGTATGGTGAGACGACTAAGACGACGACGACGACACAAGATACCTTTCTGAAAGTGCTCTCAGGATTACAGTCAGAAATGGGTGGTGCTGGTGGGAAGGTGAAGCAGGTCGCTGATGCGATGAAGACCTACACAGATGTGCTCACTAAGGCTCGTGATGCGACACGCTCGCAGTCTGATGCGTCGAAGGCTGTCGGCAAGGCGCAAGATGATCTGACGGCTAAGACGGCGAGTGTGACTGCTGCTCAGGCACGGTTCGACATGGTGGTGAAGGGATTCCCTGCGACTGCTCGTGAAAGTATCGAAGCATCGAAACGGTTCGCTGATGCTCAGCGTGGTGTGCGTGACGCAGGCTTGCAGGTCGCTGATGCGACTCGTGGTGTGGCGGAAGCAGAGAAACGGCTCGCTGATCTGCGTGCTCAGAAGGCGGACATCGACAAGGTAGGTGCGGCTGAGCGTGCGTTAGAGCGCAGCAAGTATGGGGTGGAAGAAGCGAACTTCCGTGTCGCTGATGCTGAGCAGGCTCTCGCTGATCTGCGGCTCGACCCTGATGCGTCTGCGATAGAGATTCGTCGTGCCGAGATCAACTTGGCGGAAGCGAAACTGTCGGTGTCTGATGCGGTGCTGGCGATCTCTGATGCTGAGCGTCGTCTGGCTGATGAGCGGAATGCGGCTGCGTCACCTGATGAGATAGCGGAAGCGGAACGGAATCTGCAACGAGCGAAGTATCAGGTGACTGATGCGATCGAAGCGCAGCGTCAGGCGACGACCGAGCAGGCTGATGCTCAGGCTCATCTGAATGAGATCACTCTGGGTGCTGCTGTCGGTAGTGCTCTCTATGATTCGGCTCTGCGTGATCTGACTGATGCGAAGCGTGATCAGCAGGAAGCGTCAGAGTCTCTGGCTGATGCGCTGACTCGTGAAGCCGATGCGCTTCGTGATCTCGCTGCTGCTCAGGCTGAACTGCTGAAAGCGCAGGGGGTGACTAAGGCTGGTGTGCAGGCTCGTGCTGCTGCTGGTCTCGGTGTGACGGTGGGTGCTGGTGGCTCGATCATCGAGAGCATCGCTGCTGTGTCTGCGAACTCTGCTGCCGCTTCTGCTGGTGGCGGCACGGTGAACATCAAAGTAGAGACGAGTCCGTTCACGAATCCTGCGGAAGTAGGTTCGGAAGTGGTAGATGCTCTCGCCGCCTATCTGCGTAGCAACGGCACGATTCCGATAAATGTCGGTGCGTTCGTCGGCACTATCTAGTCATGGCGACGACGCTCGTATTCGGTGAGCAGATCAGCGTTATCGCTGCGCTCGGTTTCGTGGTGAACGAGTTCACCCTGAATAGCAGTGTGCTGAACGGTGAAGATGTGCTCGACGGAACTCTGGAAGGTCTCGACATCTCACCGTATGTGCAGAGTCTCAGCATCAGTCGTGGTCGCAGTGATCAGTTCTCGTCATTCCGTGCAGGCACTTGCACGATCGTGCTGAACAATAACGATCGACGGTTCGACCCGATCAACGAATCATCACCCTATTGGGACATCTCGACAGGGAAGAGTGGTGTGACACCGAGACGCAGGGTGCGTATCACATCTGGCACGAATACCGATCTGTTCATCGGTCGTATCAGTGACATAGATGTGGACTACAACTTCGATCTGAGTACGGTGACGATCACTGCGGCTGATGACTTCACTCTGCTGGCGAACGCTTACACAGGTGACGCTTTTACGCCGTCTGCTGAACTGTCTGGTGCGAGAGTGGCGGCGATACTCGACCTGCCAGAAGTCGCTTTCTCGGCGGCGACTCGTGACATAGATACTGGTGTCGCTTCTCTCGGTGCGTATGAGATACCTGCGAACACGAACGCAGCAGCCTATTTAGCGAGAGTGGCGGAAGCAGAGCAGGGTCTGTTCTTCGTGAAGGCTGACGGCACACTCAGGTTCACTGATCGAGTGACCAGCGTGTTCTCGTCACCTGTCGCCACCTATGCCGATGACGGTTCAGGTATCGCCTATCAGGGGCTGGCGACCCTGTATGGGAACGAGTTCCTGTTCAACCGTGTGCAGGTGAGCACTGAGACTGGCACGGTGCAGGCTGCTGATGATGCGGCTAGTCAGACCGAGTTCGGTGTCAGCACGCTGGCGATCGAGAACTCTCTGCTGGCGAATGATGCGAGTGCGCTGGTGCTGGCAGAGAAACTGGTATCTATCTACGCTCAGCCTGCGTACAGGTTCGATGACCTGCGGCTGGTGGTGTCTGCGATGAGTAGCCCTAATCGGACTCTGACACTCGGTTTGGACATGGGGCAGATCATCACGATCACTCGCACCTTCTCGACTGGTAGCCCTGCTTCGGTGACGCAGGATTATGCGATCGAACGCATCACCCACCAGATCACACCTGACAGGCACATCGTCACGCTCGGTCTGTATGTCGCTGAACTCGTGTTCCCATTCACGCTGAATGATGCGATCTACGGTGTGCTGGATACTGACAACGCTGTGATCTGACCTGTTAGGCTGTCGGCACTTATGGCGATTACTGGGACGAAACTTTGGGCAAGTGGTGATGTAGTCACGGCTTCTGATGTGAATCAGTATCTGATGCGTGGCGTGAAGGTGTTCGCTGATGCAGCGACTCGTGACGCTGCCTACGGTGGTGCTGGTGAACCGACGCTGGAAGAAGGCGAAGTGTGTTATCTCGTTGATACGAATCAGGTGCTCGCTTACACTGGCTCGTCGTGGTCGCCTGTCGGTGATGATGCACCAGACTCAGATCAGATCGTGCTGGCAGCAGCAGTGTTCAGTTAGGAAGGTAGATACTCATGGCAACATTCAGCAAGATCACCCTGTCAGGTTCGACTGACGGCAGGCTCATAAAGGTGGCGGCGACGGCGACGGCTGGCACGACGATTCACACAGGGTCATCGACGGCGACGACCTACGACGAACTGTGGCTGTATGCCGTGAACAGTGATACGACTGATCGGAAACTGACGGTCGAGTTCGGTGGTACTTCGTCCCCTGATGATCTCATCGAGCAGACGATTACTGCTGAGAGTGGTCTGATTCTGGTGGTGGCTGGTCTCGTGATCAAAGGGAACGCTACGCCGCTCGTCGTGCGAGCGTTCGCTGCTACTGCGAATGTGGTGATGATCGGCGGCTATGTGAACCGCATTACCGCCTAAGGGTGAACGATGACTAGGTTCGGTGAACGCACACGGTCTGGTGTTGCTGTTTCTCAGTTCACGAAACGACCTTCCGCTGGCACGACTTACGGTGTAGCGACAGGTGGTATCGGTGCGGCGCAAAGCACGGGTGTTCTCGGTGACGGTTTCACTTACAACTATTTGACTTTCACTTCGACAGGTACTTTGACGGTGACGAAGGCTGGACTGTTTGATGTTCTGATGTGTTCAGGCGGCGGAGGCGGAGGAGGTGTATCTGGCTCGTATTCAGGCGGCGGCGGTGGGGCAGGTGGCATCTCAGACAGCACCGTTTATTTGAGCGCAAATACAACGATTACGATCGGCGCAGGCGGAACAGGTGGGGCAGGTGGTACTTCATTTGCGACAGTCGGGTCGTCATCA
>SXGQ01129929.1_pt1 | contig 14487 bp, 15 predicted proteins | sample 3178371 | NCBI WGS metagenome assembly SXGQ01 (sample SAMN11356859, study PRJNA531348) | freshwater metagenome | isolation source: freshwater sample F1-20 | place: China: Fuxian Lake, Yuxi | collected 2017-12-25
GAGGTAGGCCACCTGGGCGTCGACGCCGCAGAAGGGCTTGTTCTCCTCGACCAGCAGGGCGCGGTGCGTCTTGCGGACGGAGGCGAGGATGGTCTCCTCGTCGAGCGGGCGGATCGAGCGGAGGTCGACGACCTCGACGCTCACGCCGTGCTCCTTCTCGAGGATCTCGGCGGCCTTGAGGCTCGTGATGACGGCGCGGCCGTGGGCGACGATCGTGAGGTCGGTGCCTTGGCGTTTCACGTCGGCGACGCCGAGCGGGACGATGTAGTCCTCGTCGGGGACCTCGCCCTTGTCGTTGTAGAGGATGGTGTTCTCCATCACGTAGACCGGATCGTTGTCGCGGATGGCCGCCTTGAGGAGGCCCTTCGCGTCGTACGGGGTGGCCGGGCAGACGACCTTGATGCCGGGGTGCGAGGCGAGGATGGCTTCGGGCGTGTGGGAGTGGGTGGCGCCGACGTTGGTGCCGCCGTTGGCCGGACCGCGGATCACGATCGGGCAGTTGATGAGGCCGCCGGACATGTAGCGGATGTTGCCGGCGTTGTTCACGATCTGGTCGAACGCGACGTAGGAGAAGGACCAGAACATCAGTTCCATCACGGGGCGGATGCCGAGCATCGAGGCGCCGATGCCGAGGCCGATGAAGCCGGCCTCGGAGATCGGGGTGTCGACGACGCGCTTCGGCCCGAACTCCTTGAGGAGTCCTTCGGTCACCTTGTAGGCGCCGTTGAACTGGGCGACTTCCTCGCCCATGATGACGACCTTGTCGTCGCGCTTGAGTTCTTCGCGCATCGCGGCGCGGAGCGCTTCGCGGTAGGAAATGACGGCCATGACGGGGGGTGCGAAGAAGGATTATTCGAAGATGATGGTGCCGCGGCTCGTGGTGTCCGGCCCGCGGTTGTCCTCTTCCCAGTAGATGTGCTTGGTGATGTCGGCGACGGTGGGGTCGGGCGACTCGTCGGCGAAGACGGCGGCCTTGTCGGCCTCGGCCATCGCGGCGTCGTTGATCTTCTGGGAAAGCTCGGGGGTGAGGACCTTCTCGCGCAGGAGCTCCTGCTCGAAGGCGAGGACGGGGTCCTTCTTCTCGCGGTATTCCTTGATCTCCTCCTTGTCGCGGTAGGTCTTGTCAGGGTCGGCCATGGAGTGGCCGAAGTAACGGTAGGTGAAGATCTCGAGGACCGTCGGCTTGGATTCCTCGTGCGCGCGCTTGAGGGCGATCGCCGTCTTCGCGCGGACCTCGTACACGTCGTGTCCGTTGATCACGTCCCAGGCCATGTTGTAGCCTTCGGCGCGCTTCGCGAGGCAGCCCGGGTGGGCGGTCGAACGTTCCTGAGAGGTGCCCATGGAGTAGCCGTTGTTCTCGACGACGAAGATCATCGGCAGGTCCCAGAGGGCCGCGAGGTTGTAGGCTTCATGGACCGCGCCTTGGTTGACGGCGCCGTCGCCCATGTAGGCGAGGCAGCTGCCCTTGAGCCCCATGTATTTGACGGCGTAGGCGAGGCCGGTGCCGAGCGGAGCCTGTCCGCCGACGATGCCGTGGCCGCCCCAGTAGTTCTTATCGGGGGCGAAATAATGCATCGACCCGCCTTTGCCCTGGGAGCAGCCGGTGACGCGGCCGGTCAGCTCGGCCATGCACTCGTTCATGCCCATGCCCACCATCAGGCCGTGGCCGTGGTCGCGGTAGCCGGTGATGATATGGTCGTGCTTGCTCAGCAGGGAGATCGTCCCGGCGGCGACGGCCTCCTGGCCGACGTAAAGGTGGAGGAAGCCGCCGATCTTGCCCTGCTGGTAGATGCGGATGCAGCGCTGCTCGAAATGGCGGATACGGGCCATTTTCGTGTAAAGGGCGATTTTCTCGGCCTTTGACATGGAGGCGTTGACCGGATCCTTGGCATACTCGGAAGGCCCGGCGGGGCGCTTCAGGGATTCGGGGTGGGTAAGGACAGCGGGCTTGGCCACGGTAGTTCGTTTGGCTCGATTGGAGGGGTCTGGCGTGGAAGGTCAAGCGTCCCCTCCCTTCGGTTCAATTTGCCTTGACCCGACTTGCAGGGGGCATCCCCTTTGCCCTATCCTTTGAGTCCTCTCTCAGGCTCCCCTCTTTATCTATGGAAGAAACCCACGAGGCTTCGGCCCGCGAATTCACCGTCCAGAACCGCATGGGGATCCACACCCGTCCGGCCGCCCAGATCGTCCGGCTGGCCAATCGCTATCCGGACTGCGAGATCACGGTCTCCAAAGACGATGAGTCGGTGAACGGCAAAAGCATCATGGGACTCATGATGCTGGCCGCCGGACAGGGCTCGAAGCTCCGTTTTTCGGTCCGCGGCAAGGACGCCGCCGCTCTCTTGGGCGAGATGGAAGCCCTTTTCGCCCGTAAGTTCGACGAATCCTGAGTTCTGATGAACGCGCTCCTCGCATCCCTCCTCATGCTCGCCGTCGGCGAGCCCGTGCCCCCACCCCCGGTGCCGGATGCCGAGGTGGTCCGTCATCTGAAGCCGGCCGAGCTAGCCGAGTGGCATAACTCAATGAGAATCAATGCTTTGGGAGAAAGCCGCATCAAGGCCGGCCAGAGCATCCTGGCCACCAGCACGGCCGCTTCGGCTACGACCAATGGCTTGAAGACCGGCGGGCTTTCGGAGACCCCTGAACAGATCAAGGCCCGTGCCCAGAAGATCATCGACGAAGGCAACGCGCAGGTGCGTCAAGTGGCCCCGTCCCTGGCCCGCCTGCGTCTCGCCGCCGCCCAGCGCGTCGCCGAGAAGACGAAGCCGGTCGAATTCGCCGCCGAACTCGCCGGCATCGTGCCGGCCGCCGGCCTCGACGCCGCCGTCGGTCGCCTCCACAAGCAGGCCGTCGATCTCGGCTACAATTCCGCCCATCTCATCGGCTCCTTGCGCGTGAGCAGCGCCGGGCTGGAGCGCCCCGCCGACCTCACCGCCGACCTGCGCGCGGCCTGGTCGCGCCGGAGCAGCGCCGCTCTGGCGGCCGTCCCGGCCGAAGGATATGCTTATGTGCCCGCCGTCGCTCCGGCCGCTCCCGCCCTGTCCCAAGGACTCAAGCCCGCGTCCGCGCCCAAGCAGTTCGCCGTGCTCTGGGCCGAGCAGTACGCCCTGACGGCCGATGGTTCGCAGGCGTTGCTTTTCCTCCGGCTCGCCGACGGCCATTCCTTCCAGCTCGTCGCGTCCGAAGTCGTCTTCGTCGATCTGCGCGCCGCGTCCACGCCCGCCGTCTGCGCCTTCGTCCTCCGCGACGAACGCAGCTTCGTCCCGCGCCTCGCGCAGGGCGGCGCCCCGTGGGTCTTCGGTTTCGAGCGGGACAGCCAGCCCGTCGGCTCGGCCTTGCTCGCGCATCTCTGCCTGGCGCAGACCAAGCTTTCCGTCGCGGCCGACGCCTATGTGGCGATCGTCGCCGGCGGCGGTCCGGCCGGCGGCGTCGTCGGCGCCAAGTGGCGCGCGACCGTGGCCGAAGCGCCCGCGGGCGCCTTGGCCTTCCAGGTCGAAGGCGTCCCCGTCGGCGGCGCCGCGGTGCCCGTCGGCGTCCTCAGCGTCCGCGTCGGTCCGCCCGCCGCGAAGTGATCAGGCCTTCTTGCGCGCCGCCTTCATCTCGGCGGTCGTCGCGCGCTTGAGCTTCTTCACCTTCGCGGCCGTGAGCAGCTGGTGCGGCCGGGTCATGCGGTCGATGAAGAGCACGCCCTGGCAGTGGTCGTGCTCATGCTGCACGCAGCGGGCCAGCAGGCCGGCGCACTCCAGCACGTGCGGCGCGCCGTCGGCGTCGCGGTAGCGCACGATCGCGCGCTCGACGCGTTCGACGTCGCCCGTGATGCCGGGGAAGGAGAGGCAGCCCTCCGTATAGGTGTCCGGCTCGCCCGGCGGCACGGTGACGGTCGCGTTGGCGAGCAGCATCGGCATGATGTCCGCGGGCTTGCGCTCCTTGCCGTCGAGCACGGGCGCGAAATCCTCGTCATGCACGTCCATCACGAAGAGCTGCAGCGACAGGCCGACCTGCGGCGCGGCCAGGCCGATGCCTTTCGCGGCCTTCATCGCGCGCAGCATCGCGTCACCGAGGGCGCGCAGGGGCGGGCCGAACTCGCGCACGGGTTCGCCCACCGCCCGGAGGACCGGATCGCCGTAAGGGCGGATGGTGAATTCGGCCATGCTTGCTGGTTACCTTGTCGGGCGGGCGGGGAAAGCGAAAACGCTCACCGGTCGTCGCCGTAGTCGCCTTTTTCGCACCGTCGGACGAAGGTCTCGGCGCGCTTCCGCAGGCCGTTCCATTTCGCGCGCAGGGCTTGCGTCTCGTCGGGCGTCACGCGCCGGTCGGCGATCGCGCCGGCCACGTCGGCGATGAGCAGGCCGAACTCGCGGACGAGCGTGTTGGCGGCCTGGTCGAGGGCGCCGACGGCGGGATCCGTCTCGACCGGCGTGAACTGGCCGCCGGCCTTCTCCGCCAGCCAGTCGAGGATGCGCGTGTCGCCGGTGAGCACGATCAGCTGGGCGGTGCGGTGGAGGGGGTTCGGCTGGCCGCTGCCTTGGTCCGCCGGTTCGCGCCACTTGTAGAGCATGGAAGGCGAGACCCCGAGGGACTTCGCGACCTGCCCGTGGACCTGCGCCTGATCGCCGGGCCGGCCCTCGCCGGCCTTGCGCAGCGCGTCCTCGAGCACGTGGTGGGCTTCCTTGACCCGGCTTCGGCGGGGGGCGGCGGGTTTCTTGGGCATGCGGCAGGATAGGGCGGCCGGACGTCGTTCGGCAAGCGAGACGCGGGGGCTTATAACCCGGTCGCGGCTTTGTAGCCGCGGCTTTCGGAAAAGATTGGAAAGCCCGCCGGCCCGGGACATCGTCTTGGCATGGATGAAGTCTCCCTAGTCTTGCCCGTCAGCCTGCTCGTCGCCGGCCTGGTTCTGATCGCCGCCGAGTTCTTCCTGCCGACCGTGCTCCTCGGCTTCGTCGGCGCGGCCGTCTCGTTCGTCGGCATCTATCTCTCCGCCGCCGCGGGCGCGTTCACCTGCGGGCTCTTCTGCCTGGCCTTCGTCGTGGTCCTCGCCCTGGAGTTCTTCGCCTTCCGCCGGATCCTGCCGCAGACCGGCATCGGCCGGGCGATGATCAACGTCAGCAGCAACGACGGCGCCGCCGTCCCCGCCGCCGCCGGTTTCGCCGTGTACGTCGGCAAGACCGGCAAGGCCGTGACCGTCCTCGCTCCTTCCGGCACCGCCGAGGTCGAGGGCGCCCTGCTCGAGGCCTTCTCTCTCGACGGGTTCGTCGAGCGCGGCGCCGCGGTCGTCGTCGTCGAAGCCGGCTCCGGCCGCGTCACCGTGCGCCGCGCGCGCTGAACCTTTCCCCGCCCTTCACCATGGATATCCCTAACGTCGTCATCTGGGTCGCCGCCGGAGCCCTGCTCCTGCTCGTCCTCTTCCTGCTCACCTTCCTCGCCGTCTGGGTCCGCGCCCGTCTCGCCGGCGCCGAGGTCGGCATCTTCGATCTCGTCGGCATGCGCCTGCGCGGCGTGCCCTACAGCGTGATCGTCGACGCCAAGATCGCCGCCACCAAGGCCGGCCTCTCGGTCGACGTCGAGAAGATCGACGCCCACTACCTCGCCGGCGGCAACATCGTGCAGACCGTGCAGGCGCTCATCGCCGCGCAGAAGGCCGGCCTGCACCTCGACTGGAACCGCGCCTGCGCGATCGACATCGCGACCCGCGGCACCAACAAGTCCGTGCTCGAGGCCGTGCTGACCTCCGTCAGCCCGAAGGTCATCGACTGCCCGAATCCTTCCAGCGGCCGCACCACCATCGACGCCGTGGCCAAGGACGGCATCCAGGTGAAGGTCAAGGCCCGCGTGACCGTGCGCACCAACCTCGACCGCTTCGTCGGCGGCGCCCAGGAGGAGACCATCATCGCCCGCGTCGGCGAAGGCATCGTGACGACCATCGGCTCCTCCGAGAGCTACAAGTTCGTCCTCGAGAACCCCGACCGCATCTCCAAGACCGTGCTCGAGCGCGGTCTCGACGCCAACACCGCCTACGAGATCATGTCGATCGACATCGCCGACGTGGACGTCGGCGAGAACATCGGCGCCACCCTCCAGGAGGCGCAGGCCAACGCGAACAAGAACATGGCGCAGGCCCAGGCCGAGATCCGCCGCGCCGCCGCCGTCGCCCTCGAGCAGGAGATGCGCGCCCGCGTCGAAGAGATGCGCGCCCGCGTCGTCGAGGCCGAAGCGCAGATCCCGCAGGCCCTCGCCGAGGCCCTGCGTTCGGGCCGCATGGGCTACCTTGATTTCCAGCGTCTCGAGAACCTCCGCTCCGACACCGAGATGCGCAAGGGCATCGCCGGCGACGGCCCCGCGCCCGGCGCCAAGGCCTGAGCATGGAAGGCGCGCTCATCATCAAGCTGCTGCTGGCCGTCGGCGGTTTCGCCGTATGGGCCTATCAGCAGGTGAAGGCGAAGGCCGAGCAGCCGACGCCCACGGCCATGGCCGCGCCGCCGCCCATCCCGCGCCGCGCCCGCAAGCCGCGGGCCGTCGTCCCGAAGGGCGCGGCGAAGCCGGCCGAAGAGCCCGCCGAGGGACCTGCGCGTCCGGCGGCCGCGCCGCATCTCGACAGCTCCGACCTCGTGGTCACCCGTCCGGCCCGCGCCCTTTCCCGCGCGCAGTTCCGCGGCGCCGCCGCGTTGCGGCAGGCGATCGTCGCCCGCGAAGTGCTCGGTCCGCCCCTCTGCCTCCGTCCGCCGCGGTTCTGATCAGCGCCGCGGCGCGAAGAGCCGCGCGAGCAGGTACGGGACCGCGCAGCACAGCACGATGCCGGCGCCCGACGGCACCGCCGGCAGGTAGTACGAGAGATACAGGCCCGACACGCCGCCCGCGAGCGCGCAGGCGACGCCCCAGGCCATGACCTGCGGCACCGTGCGGCCGAGGAGCACGCCCGTCGCCGCGGGGATCACGAAGAGGGCGGTGGTCAGGAGCGCGCCGACGAGCCGCACGCAGGAGACCGCGCCGAGCGCGACGAGCGCGAGCAGGACGACCCGCATCAGGCCGGGGCGGGCGCCGAGCAGCGTCGCGTATTCTTCGTCGAACGAAGCCAGCTCCAGTTCCTTGTGCAGGACGCGCAGGCCGAAGAGCACGCCGACCGCGGTGAACGCGATCACGCGGAGGTCGGCCGCGCCGACCGCCACCACGCTGCCGAAGAGCAGCCCGGCGAAGTCGCGCCACGAGTTCGCCTGCTGCATGAGCGCCACGCCCGCCGCGAACATCACGGAGAGCATGACCCCGATGGCGCTGTCCTCGCTCGCGCCCTTGCGCGACGCGAGCCAGGCCGCGCCGCCGGCCGTGAGCAGCGCGGCCGCGAGCGCGCCGAGGTAGGGGGAGAAGCCGAGCAGGAGGGCGCCGACCACGCCGGGCAGGATGGAGTGGGTGAGGGCGGTGCTCACGAACGCCATGCGGCGCAGCACCACGTAGGCGCCGAGGCAGGCGCACGTGACGCCGCCGAGGGCGACGGCGAGGAGCGCCCGCACGAAGAACGGTTCCGACAGCGGCTCGAGCAGGAGGTCAGGCATGGCGGTGGTCGTGGCCCGAGCAGGCGTGCCGGGTGAGCACGGCGCCGTCGCGCAGCTCGAGGATGCGGTCGAAGCGCGCGAGGTCGGCCGGGTCATGCGTGGCCATCAGGACCGTGAAGGGGTGGCCTTGGTCGAAGAGGAAGCGCTCGATGATCTCGCGGCTCGCCGCGTCGAGCGCGGCGTAGGGTTCGTCGAGCAGCAGCACTTCGGCGCCCTGCACGAAGGCGCGGGCGATGAGCGCGCGCTGCAGCTGGCCTCCGGAGAGCGCGTGCGCCGGACGGTCGGCCAGTTCCGTCAGGCCCAGCCGCGCGAGGGCTTGGTCGACGGCGGCTTCGCCGTGGCGGCATTCCTCGAACCACCCGTGGTGCGCGTAAGTCCCCATCTGCACCAGGCGGCGGACGAGCAGCGGGAAGCCTTCCGTCAGCTGCGGACGTTGCGAGAGATAGGCGATCCGGCTGCGACCCGGCGCGGGCGGCGCGCCGGCGACGAGCACTTCGCCGGCTTGCGGCGGGACGAGTCCGGCGAGGACGCGCAGCAACGTGGATTTGCCGGAGCCGTTGGGGCCGATCAGCGCCGTGCGGCAGCCGCAGGGGATGGAGAAGTCCGCGGCGCGGAAAGCCGGCGGGCCGTCGGAACGCGCGCCGGCCGTCAGTCCGCGGGCGACGACGGCGTCGCCGGAGCAATCCTTCTGGTCGGGCCGGGCGTAGGGGAGGGTGGGCAGGAGCGCGAAGGCGGCATCGCCGACCCGCCGACCCCATCGTTGCCAGAAGGGTCTCATCGGGCGGACAGGGCCTCGTGCAGGCGACGGCCGTTGTGGAGCATCATGCCGGTCCAGGTATCGCCCGCGCGTCCGGCCGGCTCGAGGTATTCGAAGGAAAGGCTCAGCGGGGGCGGGAGGCCGGCGTCTTCGGCCAGACGTTGGGCGAAGGCGTCGCTTTGTCCTGCGTCGGTGACGATGACCCGGATGCCTTCCTTGCGGATCAAGGCCAGGAGTTCGGAGAAATGCCGGGCCGAGGGATCGGCGGACTCGGCGGAACTGCTGGCGAGGATGGTCCGGGCGATCCGCAGACCGTAACTTCGGGCGAAGTGGCTCAGGTTGGCGTGCTGGGTCACGAGGCTGCGACGTCCGGCCGGGAGGGTCGAGAAGAGCCGGCGCAACTCTTCGTCGACCCGCTCGACCTCTTTAACATATTGTTGGTAATAGGTTTCCGAATCTTCAGCCCCGATCAATGCGCCGAGACGCGTGGCAAGGACCCGGGTCATCTTCTTCACCGCCGAAGGGTCCGTCCAGGCGTGGGGGTCTGACCCATGGGCGTGGCCGTCATGGGCTGGTGGACGCTCGTCGAAGAGCCAGAGGAGCTGGGCCGTGCGGTCATGAGCCTTCGCCCAGGCCTCCAGCCAAGGCTCGAGCGTCGGGCTCATGCCGACGATCAGCTTGGCTCGACGCAGATCACGGGCGTTCCGGGCGCTGAGTTGGTACCCGTGTGTTTCGCTGTGGGATGGGACAAGATTGATCAGTTCAACTCGCTTGCCTCCAAGGACTTGTACCCAATCGGCGATGATCGTGAAACTCGAGATCACCAACGGCTTGGCCGGTTCGTCGGCGGCGTGCGCCGTGATGGCGAAGCCAAAGATGCCAAGGATGGAGAGGAGGCGAAGCACGCAAAGAACGATGGTTCAGGAAGCTCGCTTAGACGCAAGATATTTGCAATAAACTATTGTTCCCACAGGGTGTCTTTTTGCGTTTGCCACCCGCTTAGGCCAAAGACACATTCGCCCTCCCCATGCCCCAAGTACGTGCTGTTTTTGCCAGCCTAATGGCGTTCTGCTTGTCCGTCTCCGGTCTCCTCGCTCAGGCGGGCAAGGCCGACGCGAGCTCGGGCAAAAGCGCCGTCAACGTACGTTCCATCCACTTCGATCCGGTCAAGCTCGGCGGTCAGCAGAACCCTTGGATCCGGACGCAGGTCGAACTGCACGCCAATTACAACCCTGAGGCCAAGGCCGCCGGGGAGGCCGAAACCGGCCCGAAGAAGCCGATCAACAAGACCTGGGTCGACAAGGTGAAGGTCACCCTGACCCTGATTTTCAAGCCGATCGGCACCACGACGGCCGCCGAATTCGCCTACTATCGCTCGTCCGCGACGGTGCTCACGATGGAAGTGAACACCGATCGCTCCGTCTATTTCTACCTGCCCGGAGACATCATCAAGCGCGACCGACTCAAGATGCAGCCCGATTTCTACTACGTGCAGGTCGATGTCGGCGGCACCGAGCAGCCCCTGTTCACCGAGGCCGGCCGGCCGGTCCCGGACATGGCCAACGCCCTGCACAAGATGTTCATCGACAAGAAGGCCTTCGATGTCGCCCGTTCCGAAGCCGACCGCGCCGTCAACGCCAACAACGGCATGCTCCGCCCCCATTATCTCGTGCCGGCCGCCTTCTACGACAGCCTTCCGCAGGGTTCGCCTCAGCCGGAGTTCATTCGGGAAGACGCCTCGGCGCGCTAATCCTCCCTATCCTTTCCACGTATGAGCCAGAAGAAGGCCACCATCGTCAATCTTGCCGCGTCCAACGTCTCGGTCTCTCAGTTCTCCGCCGCTTCCGGCGTCCTGGTCCTCGAGCAGTTCTACGTCGAAGAGATCGCCCCCGGCCTGACCGGCGACGACGAGTGGTTGAACGCGGCGATCGCCGCGCTCGCCAACCTGGTCAACCAGCATGAGCTCAAGGGCCGCGTCACCGTCATCGCCCCGGCCTTCCTGCTGCTGCAGAAGCCGCTGAAGGTGGCGCAGGTCGAGAAGGCCAAGCAGGCCCAGATCGTCGCCTTCGAGGCCCAGAACGCGATCCCTTACCCGCTCAACGAGGTCATCTGGGACAGCCAGCTGATGGCCTCCGATGGCGTCGAAGCCGAAGTGCTGCTCTTCGCCCTGCGCACCGAGGTCGCCACGCGCATCGCCAATCTCGTCACTTCGACGGGTCTCCGCCCGATGTCCATCCAGGCGGCCCCGCTGCTCGACAGCCAGGCTTTCCGGCTCGGCGGCGGATCGTCCGCCGAAGAAGTCCTCATCGTCAACGTCGGCGCCCGTTCGACCACCCTCAGTTTCGTCGGTCCCGGCGGCGTCAACATCCAGACCGCCACCAACATGGGCGGCAACCTGCTCACCCAGGGCGTCTCCGACAACACCGGGCAGCCTTTCGCGACCTCCGAAGCGATCAAGGTGGGTTATTTCTCCGGCGTGCTGCAGCTCGCCGAGACGGACCCGCAGGTGGCCGTCCTGCAGGCGAACGCGCAGACCTTCATCCGCCGCCTCGCGCAGGACATCAATCGCCGCCTCATCAACGTCCGTCGCGGCGCCAACGGCCGCCAGCCCGCCCGCATCCTCGTGACCGGCCGCGGTTCCCAGGTGCCCGGCCTCTCGGAGCAGCTCTGCGAGACCCTCCGTCTCCAGGTCGAGCTCTTCGACCCGTCCGCCGTCATCACGCCGGGCGAAAGCATCACCGCCGAGCAGCTCCAGCGGGCCAAGTATCAGATCACCGAGGTCATCGGCGAAGCCGCGCGCCTCGTCCTGCCTCAGCCGATCGGCGTCAACCTGATCCCGCGCGACATCGCCGCCCAGCAGGCCTTCGACGCGCGCAAGCCGCGTCTCCTCGCCGCCGCCGCGCTCGCCGCCGCCGCCCCTTTCTGCGTCTGGCTCGCCCTGGCCTCCTCCGAGGGCTGGAACAAGGAGCAGATCGCCGAAGTGGTGGCCCGTCAGGGCGAACTGGCCGCCCGCCGGTCTTCCATCGAAGAATCGCGCAAGCAGGCCATCGACCTCGCCGCGAAGTGCAAGGACCTCGAATTCGTCGTCCTCAACCGTTCGAACTGGCCGGCTTTCCTCGGCGACCTCCAGGCCCGCGTCGGCACCTGCAAGAACACCTGGATCGAGGAGATGCACGTCAGGTATGACACCCAGCCGGCGGCGCCCGCGCCGGAAGGCCAGCCGCCGCTGCCGCCCGTGGTCGTCACCAAGGTCATCCTCACGGTCCGCTTCCTCTTCGCCGACGTCGCTTACGATGTGAAGCAGTATAAGTCCGCTTCGGAAAAAGCGCATATCGGACGGCTCCTCGAAGCGGTGCGCAAGTCGCCTTACGTGAGCGCCGTCCCGGAGAACGAGATCAGCGTGACGGAGCAGAACACCATCCGCAGTCCGAAGGCCACCATCACCCTCGTCATCCAAAAGGACAAGGCCCTCTAAGCCCATGCACCGTTTCAAGAAGAACCTCGGCTTCAACCTCGGACTGATCGTCCTCGGGGCGGCTTTCCTCGCCGGCCTGGTCATGGCTTACCTCGCATACAGCGGCGGCGAAGAGACCTCGCGCGCGCTGCGGAGCAGCGTCGCCGTCGAAGCCTCCCTCCTCAACGGACACGCCTTCGCCCCGGGCGAAGCCCCCGTCTCCCTCAACGAGGACAACGTCAAGGCCGCCCAGAACGACGTCGCCGACCTCGTCGCCCACCGCGACAAGCTGCGCGCGCTCATCGCCGGCAATCCCGAGATGGCCATCCGCGGCAAGGCTTCGGCCAACTCGGCCGAGCTCAGCGCCTTGCTCCGCGAATCGGTCGACGGCTGGCGGAAGCTGGCGTCCGACCAGGGCGTGAAGTTCTCGCCGAACGAGCCCACCGCCTTCGGTTTCCATCGCTACATCCACAACCAAGGCACCTCCCCGAAGCGCGACTTCCAGAAGGTGGACCAGCAGCGCCTCATCATCGATTTCCTCGTCCGGCAGCTCATCGAGTCCCGGCCCGCCGGCTCCCCGTTGCTGATCGAGTCCGTCGACCGCGAGCCCGTCGAGACTTACATCCTCATCCCGGAAGGCCGACCCGGCGCCGGCACGTTCGGTCCGGACAGCGAAGCTCCTCGCAACGAGACCGACGAGTTCACCCCGCTCCGCACGTTCGCCCGCAACGGCCTCGTCGACACGCTTTCGTTCCGCGTGCGCTTCGTCGGCTATACCCCGACCCTGCGCACGTTCGTCAACAAGATCCGTAATTCCGGCCGTCCGCTCGCCGTGACCACCATCGACGTGGGCACGACGACCAAGGAGGTCGAGAAACTCCTCTCCGCCCCCGTGGCGCTCGTCCCGGCCGCCGGCGCCGCCGCCGGCCCCAGCCCCGTCGTGGTCGGCACGCCGGCCCTTTACTTCTTCGACCAGGCTCCCGCCGCCTCGGCGGCCGCCGCCGGCAGCGGCGCCGCTTCCGCCGAAGACAAGCGGGTCCAGGTCGTGCAGCGCAAGCTTTCGACCTTCGTGGTCCAGGTCGACTATCTCTCTGTCCCCGAGGAGAAGCCCGCCCCCGGTGCCGAAGGCGAACCCAAGAAATAAAGCATCCCGGAAATGAACTCCCGCAAGGACATCCTTCTCGTCGCCCTCGGCGCGCTCCTGTTCGCCGGCGGTGTCGCCGTCTATCTCAATCCGGGTTGGATCGCTCCGCCCGTCCCCGACGAAGAAGGCAAGGCCGCCGTCCTCGCCAAACTCCGTCAGGCGCCCCCCGCCGGCGCCGCCTATCCCACCGCTCCCCGGGCCTCGCTTGAGGACAACGTCAAGGACTGGCTGAGCCCCGAGGAGGACGACGAGAACTGGGATTACGACCTCTTCACCACCATCGACGTCGTCTGGGATCCGACCATCAAGGAGTATGTCCCGCGCAGCCGCAAGGCGGACGTCCTCCCGCCCTTCGGCGTGGAGCTCGTCTCCGTCGGCTACCCGATCTACACCTACATGCTCAGCTCTTCTTCGCTCCCTCCAGGCAAGAAGGAAGAAGACCGCCTGTTCTCGCTGAAGAACGTGAAGACCAATCGTTACCTCGACGATTGCAAGCTGAACAAGCCCATCCCCGACGCCCCCAACCTGACCCTCAAGTCCTACCGGGTGGTCAAAGGCAAGGATGCGGACGGGTTCCCGTTCGTGCGCAACATCCTCACGGTCGATGACCGCCAGTTCGGCCAGGTCCTCGACATCGATGACGAGAAGCCCTACGAGTTCAAAGGCCGCGTCGACATCGTCCTCCGCTCCCCCGAGGACCCGGCCTGGAGCCTGACCCTGCACGCGGTTGGGGATAAGTTTGTCCTCAACGGAGCCTCCTTCGTGGTCAAAGGCATTGACTTGACGAACAAGAGCGTGAGTTTTGAGAAGACCATCGCCCTCAACCCCAAGAGGCCGAAAAAGCTTACCTTCGACCAGCAGACGCTCGTCGTCCCGGCGCCCCCGCCCCCCGCGCCCAAGAACAAGCCCGCCCCCGCGCCCAAGGCCTCCGTCCCCGCCATCAAATAATTTTCAAAGCCCCCCACTCATGAAAAATATCCACCGTTCGCAGCTCGCTTGGGCCGCTTTCGCCCTCGCCCTCGCCGCCGGCACCCTCGTCGCGCAGGACGGGGACGCCGCCTCGCGCAAGCCGCTGCTCCTCGCCGAAGCCTTGAAGGCCCGCGACGAAGGTAATCTTCAGGTCGCCAAGGAGAAGTTCGAGGCGATCCTCGCGATCGACCCGAAGGACATGGGGGCCAACGAAGGCCTGACCTCGGTCAACGCCGCCTTGTCCGAAGCCGCCGCCGCCAAGAAGGCCGCCGACGCCGCTGCCGCCGCCAAGGCCGCCGCTGCCGCCGCTCCGGCCGACGGTGCTCCGGCCGCTCCGGCTCCGGCTGTCGCCCCGGCTCCGGCCGCACCGAGCGCCCTCGACGAAGTCGCGACCGCCCACCAGAACCGTTTCGACGAAGTCTCCCGCGCCATCGAAGCCGCCAAGGCCAAGGTCGCCGCCGGCGATTTCAAGCGAGCGCAGGAGATCCTCGACGGCGCCAGCGGCGCCCTCGCCGCCATCCCCACCGCCGCCGCCCAGAAGCTGCGCGACTCGGTCGCCCTCGCGAAGCAGGAGCACGCCGTCCGTCGCGACGCCGGCAGCCCCGCCGTCGCGCAGGAA